>Ga0193697_1000404_pt1 | contig 15689 bp, 11 predicted proteins | sample L3m2metaG_FD_145073 | JGI IMG/M metagenome (GOLD analysis project Ga0193697, IMG submission 145073) | Soil microbial communities from a riparian zone of the East river system, Colorado, United States - L3m2 | ecosystem: Environmental > Terrestrial > Soil > Riparian zone | place: USA: East River... | reverse complement strand
GGAATTGAAAGCTTTTATTCATTTCGTCGGCGCTTGCCGCGACGCAAATGGGAAAAGCTTTCAATTCCCCGCAGGAAGCGGTCCGTGCCCTGGGCGAGGCTGTTGACGCGACGAATCGCGCCGCGCTAGCAACTCTTTTCGGCGCTGAGACCGAAAGGTTGGTGAACCCCGATAGCGTGCAAGGCACGCGGGAACTGGCTGACTTTGCCGCTGCGTTCAACACAAGCAATCGTCTCGTTCACGCCTCCGATGCGCGCATGATTCTGGAAGTGGGTGACAACGCGTGGCCGTTTCCGATTCCGCTCGTCAACATGCCGGACGGCTGGCGATTCGACACCGTGGCAGGCCGCGATGAGATTCTCAATCGGCGCATTGGACGCAACGAACTTGACGTGTTGCGCATCATGCGGGCGTATGTGGAAGCGCAGCGTGAATATGCCAGCCGGGACCGCGACGGCGACGGGGTTTTGGAGTACGCGCAAAAGGTTGCGAGTTCGCCAGGGCGTATGGACGGCCTTTTTTGGCCGCTCGAGTTAAACGGCGAAATGAGCCCGCTCGGGCCTTTGGTTGCCTATGCTCACGGCGAAGGTTACTTGCAGAAGGGTAGGGACGGCGCTCCGCCGCCGTCCGCGAACCAGGGTCCCAGACCATTCCATGGCTACCTGTTCAAAATACTTACCCGCCAGGGCAAGAGTCCGCCCGGCGGCCAGTATGACTACGTCATTAATGGGAACATGATCGGCGGCTTTGCCCTGCTCGCATGGCCTGCCGAGTATCGAGACTCCGGAGTCATGACCTTCATCGTCAACCAACAGGGCCGCGTTTATCAGAAAGACCTCGGACCGAAAACCGCCAAAATCGTCCGCGACATTACAGCCTACGATCCCGATGCCACGTGGCGCCTCTCGGCGGATTAACGCGTTTTTCATGTAGCGCAGATTGTCAATCTGCCGTATCGCCGATTGCCAATCGGCAGCTGTCCGGATTTCGGCGGCTGTGGTGTAGGTGGTCGTAATTCGCGGAGATATAGACGTAATTGAAGCTGCGACTCACAAACCAGTATTCCTTAAATAGATGGCTCCGCTAATCAACTCTATTTTAAGGTTGTTTGTTGCTGGCACCGACGCTGTACCAAAGATATAGATGAACTGGTAGTCGGAGTGGGAACCCCGACGTATAAGAACGTGAGCTGGAACACCAACTCCGGCGGTACCATCAGGCGCCACACCAATAATCTGCCCTCCCACAAGGGAGGCCATCTTGGTTATTGCGGGACAGTTTGTAATGTTGAGGCTATCCGTCCCGTTACTATAGCTCAGTATAGCTTTTGCGGCTTCCTGCTCAAGAACTTCGTTCCCGCCAGATGTTTGGATCGCTGCCCGTATCTGCGGTATCGAAAGCGGCGGTGACTTGGGGGGCAACGGAAACATATGACGCAATAAAAGGATGGCGCCGCAGAAGAGGATGACGATCGGGAATGCTATGATGTAAATTCTGCGCTTCATAGTTAAGAGGTAGCAGTTCTGAACATTGTACACTGAGCACGAGCAGGACCTTGATAACGATAATCCACGGCTGAGGCAAGACCATCACGCTTACAAACGCGTCCATTCAACGAGGGGTTGCGAGAAATTCGGCAACTCCTCAAGCTTTGCGCAGGTCAAGACTAATGAGCTTCGGAAATCTTCTTCCAAGTGCGAACGATGACAACGGTGTTACTAGCGAATAGTAAAAGAAGTAAAGCTATCACTATGTTGTTATCCCGTCGGAGGCGGTTACTCTCGGTGGTCCACTTTGCCATCGCTTCGGGAGAGCGCTCGGCATTCCATTCATGCCACGCCTGCGAGGCGGTATGTCTCGATATACTGTTAGAAAAAAATGGGGCTATCCCCAACATGACGTTCAGGCCAATTAGAGCCACAAAAAGGGTCCACCTCGCGGTTCGCGATTTCAAAAAGGAGCCGGTTCTGAACATTGTACACTGAGCACGAGCAGGACCTTGATAACGATAATCCACGGCAGAGGCAAGACCATCACGTTGACAAACGCGTCCATTCAACCAAAACCAAACCCCGAAGGGGTGACATCTTTGTAGGAATTCGACCGATACACGTTTTGACTCCGTAGGAAGCGGCATGCTCTTGCAAATAGATTTGTACAAACATGCCGCTTCCTACGGAGCTTGATTCCCTTGACGTGATGCGAACTACAAATATGCCGCCCCTCCGGGGTTCCCAGCACGCTGACAAACGAGTCCATTCAACGACGGGTTGCGAGAAATTCAGCAAGTCATCAAGCCTTGCACAAATCAGCCCGCATAACCCTTCGATAGGCCATGGCCGAGATAGATATTGGCCAAATTTCAAGGACGACGAACGAAACGAACGGAACGAACGCTTCAACGCGGATGGAGGCCAGGTGTAAAACCAGCCCTGTGTTACTAAGCGCAAGATCAACAAAACTGAAGGAGCCACACGCGAACTAAGCGGGGAAGTTACGAGGTGCGGCCCGCTGCGAGGGACCCGGATCTGGAGCTGTTGCGACTTTGAACGTTGAACCTTCAACTTTGAACTTTGAACTCTGAACTCTGAACAGCCGAATGCAAAACCAACCCAGAACTAACACTTTTCTGGCACTCCCCCCCCGGGGGGGTGCTCAATCGTCAATCGTCAATCGTAAGTCCTTCCGAATCCCTGACTTGTGTCCCAGCGCCTGCGCCACAACCGAATGGAAAACCAACACAAAACTAGCACTTTTCTAGCACCGACCCCCGGGGGGGCCCTTACTCCCATTCCCACTCTTGCTCATGCTCATGCTCTTACTCCTACTCTCCGCCTCGATGCGAGCACGAACCATCGCCTCAGCGATGGAACGAATACGTTTACGGGAAGGATGCGCCGCGTGGGATTTAATTTCCGGGTGTCACATCCACGATGCCGACGTCGATGTACTGTCCGCCGCGCGTTTGCCGGCACTGGACCGCGATCGTGTTTTTTCCGGGGTTGAGCGTCTTTCGAGCGGTGGCGTTCAGTGGGAGTTCTTCGTAGGTGGTGGTAAAGCCGTTGGCGCTCGCTGCCTTCACACCGTTTATGTAAACGGTGACGTCTTCGTCGTGGTGTGCCAGGAGCTGGAGATTCTTCCAGTCGCCCGTTGGGAGTTCGAGTTCGCGACGGAGCCAGATCGCCGGCGTGCGCCACTCGGTGCGGACCACCGCTCCCGGCGTTTCCCGCGTGCCGAATCCGCCGGCTCCCGTTTTCCACGAACTGTCGTCGAAGGAAACTTTGAACCAGTCGTCCGCGGGCTTTTCGGTGGTGTAACGCCACGTCAGGCCTTCTTTTTGCGAAGTCGGAACCACCGTTATAAGGGTCGGCAGCTTGGGCATTGGCGCCCAGTCCTTTGCTTGCGTCTTGTCGCGGCCCGCCCACTTCGACCACACCGCTTTGTCGTAGAGCATTTGGAGGAAGACGCCGCCAACCACGGGCCGGGCAGTGAAGCCGACTTTGCGCGCGGTCTTCGTCTGGTACCAATCGGTCATGGGCGAGCGGTCCGGCGTTTCGTTGAGGAAGATGAAGACGGGATCGATCAGGGCTTCGAAGTCGCTGCGCTCCTGCGTGAGGGTGGCTGTCCAGAGGATCCAATCGAGTTTGGTGTATTCTTTGCGATTGTCGAGCGGCAGGCCGTATTTGTTCTGCACCTTCTTGTAATAATCCATCTCGGTGCGCAACACTTCGGCGGGGAAAAGATTCAAGTCGAGGATGCGGTCCCATACCAGATTGTATTTCTGGCTCCAGGTGTTGGTCCGGTCGAACGCGAGCTTGTAATGGTCGCCATCCCTCGCCTCTTTTACCCAGCGGACAGCGAACTCGCGCGCGAGGGTGTGGTATTCATCGGCTTTCGCCTTGTCGCCGCGTTTCTCGCAAAGCTTCGCAAACGCACCGAGGCCGCAGATTGCTTTCACGCTGAGATTGACGTTGTGCGCGAGGTGCCCGGCAAAGTCATCGGTGCAAAGCTGATTCTCGGGATCAAATCCCTTTGCTTTGAGATACTCGGCCCATCGCTCGAGCTGCGTCCAGTAAAGGGTGGCAAAATCAGCATTGCCTTCCATTTGCGCGATGGCGCCGAAGAGCAGCAGCAAATTGCCGCTTTCCTCAACCGGCATTTGGTTTTGTTCGGTGCGCTCGCCGCCACCGTAAACCTGCCCATTGGCTTTCGGGTAGGTGCCGAGATCGTGCGGCGCGAAGGGAAATTTCCAGCGATCGCTCGCCGCGTAGTTCATGAAGGGCACGAGAAACGATTTCGCGAGTGTCGGGCCGAACAGCAGAAATTGCGGCGACATGGGATAAAACACATCGCTGGTGCCGATGCAGCCGTTGGAATGGTTTTCTTTGCAGAATTGGAGCGGCTTCCCGTTGGCATCGGCGACAAATTTTCCGGCCGCGAAGCATTGGCGATAAGCGAGGCTGCAGATTTGCGCGTACTTCGCACCGCCTGCTTTGGTGAGGTCTTGCTGCAACTCCATGTCGAACGCGCCGGCCCGCCGCATCAATTCCGGCAGACGGGCGTTCGCGGCCTTCAGCAGATCGGCCGCCTGCCAGCCGTTGCGCCGCCAGTACGGCCGCAAATTCTGGCGCATGTATTGGATGGAATAGAGATCGTCGTAGGCGAGAACCAGATGACGGTGGACCGGGTCCTTGCCGATTTCGCCGAGGTGAAAGGCAAACGCTGCCACAGGCGCCGAGCGCGCCGCTACGGCTCCCATAGGTCCATCGTAATGCGCCCGAAACGCGCTGTTGGTGGAAAAGTCGTTTCGGACCAGCGCCGCAGGCGCGACGTCGGACCACAACTTCTCCTCGTGAGGCGCCGCGATGTAGAGGTAACCCCAATCGATTCGCAGATCGTCGCCTTTCTTTGCGAGCACCGGTTGTTCGACCGAACCGAACTTGAGCACGCGCAGCCCTTCGACGTTTTCATTCAACCACTCGACCTGCTGTCCCGGCTCATTCACGGCAATCTCTGCGTTGGCATCGAAATAGACCGCCACATCGTGGGATTTGCCGTCCACGGATTGCGCCGACCACGTGAGGTAGGTGAGGGGCCAGGAGAGGACATCCAGGTCGTCTGGCAGCGCTGGTGTCATGAAACTTACCGTGATCTGCACCCCTTCGCCGACGAACGTGTAGCTCGTGCGCGTGGGCGAGATTTCGCAGCCGGTTTGCTTCAGCGCGGGCAGTCCGCTCGGTTCGGCGCCCATAATACGAAATGCTTTTCCGCCAATGCGCACCAGGCTCGCCAGCCGATGCGGTTTTCCGGTCCAATGCGTCGTATCCGCTTCCGCGAGGCCGTCCGCCGCCGACCAGATGCTGAAATAAGGATCCACTGCCACCAGCGGCGTCGCCGGCGCGGTCGGGTACGTACTTTGGCGCGGCGCGGGCGAGGCGGCTTGTGCCAGGAACGCAAAAGAGAATGCGAGTATCGAAACGGCGAATACAGTCGTGCCCCTCTGTAGCGCAGAACTCCGTTCTGCTGTATCGCAGGTCTCCCGACCTGCGGACAATTCATTCTTGCATGTAACCGTTTGAAGCTGGTTTTGCGCGGTTAAGGGATTGGCGCAGAGCCTGCCGAACGGAGTTCGGCGATACGGCAGGACAGAGTCCTGCGCTACCTGGGAATCCTGTGTCATGCATCCATCCTACTGTTGGCAGAGCTGTTCGTTCAAGCCGTGCGATGAGACCAAGGTCCAATAGACGACGTGAGTTCGAAGCCTCACCCTCATGAGGAACTCTGCCGTTTCCGGTAGGACGACATCGCCAGGAAAGACGACTATGACTCGATCTGTTGCCGAGCCATCGAAGGGTGCTACCGCCCTTCGCCAGAGCGATGTCCCTTACAGCCTCGATCTGAAAAGCGAACGGCCGGAGAAGATTCTGGTTATCAACTGCGGTTCGTCATCACTGAAGTACAGTTTCTATGACACGGGCGACGAGTCTCACAACGCACGCGGTCACATTGAACGCATCGGTATCGAAGGAACGCGGCTCGTCCATCACGGGCCGAAGACCGATGCGAAACGCGATTTGCCGCAGGGCGCCTTCGCCGATGCATTCAAGGCCATGGTGGAAGCGCTCACCGCGAAGGAATCGGGCGTAATAGCCGGGGCAGGGGAGGTGAGTCTTGTCACGCATCGCGTCGTGCATGGGGGCGAGCGCTTCACTCAAGCAACGGTTATCACCGACGAAGTGCTGGCGCAGGTTGAAGCGCTCAATCCGCTCGCGCCGCTGCACAATCCGGTGAACGTCGCCGGCATTCGCGCGCTGCGCCGGCTCATTCCCGCCGCACCACATGTGGCTGTGTTCGACACCGCGTTTCATCACACACAACCGAATTACGCTTATCTCTACGGGTTGCCCTGGGAGCTTTACGAGAAGAAGCGTGTCCGCCGCTACGGCTTCCATGGCACATCACACCATTATGTTTCGCTGCGCGCCGCACAATTCTTGAAACGCCACCCCGATCAACTGCGGCTGGTGAGTTGTCATCTCGGCAACGGATCATCGCTTTGCGCCGTGGATCGCGGCCGGTCGGTGGACACCAGTATGGGATTCACACCCGCCGAGGGACTCATCATGGGTACGCGCTGTGGCGATGTGGACGCGGGCGTGCTCGCCTTTCTCGAACGCACCGAAGGCCTCACTGCGTCGCAGAGCGAAGAATTACTAAACAAGAGCAGCGGCTTGCTCGGCTTGTCCGGCATTTCGAGTGACATGCGTGAAATTCTCAAGGCTGCCTACGAGGGGCATCACCGTGCGCTGGTCGCGCTCAAAGCGTATTGCTACCGCGTGAAAAAGTACATCGGCGCTTACGTCGCGTCGATGGGAGGGCTGGACGCAGTGATTTTTACCGCCGGGATCGGGCAAGGCAGCGCAGAAGTGCGCGCACTGGCCCTGACGGGACTCGATTGCATGGGCATCACATTCGACGAGGAACTGAATCGCGAGGCAGACGGCTTTGATGAGGTGTGCCGCATCTCGCCAGATAATTCCAGGGTGTGGGTACTCGTTGTACCCACGGATGAAGAAAAGATGATGGCCATTGAGGCGCTGCGCGCCTTGAGCGACGAGGGAATCTCACCATGAAGATTGCAATCGGAGCAGACCATGCCGGCTTTGAACTTAAAGAGCGGGTCAAAAAGCTCATGGTGGAGCTCAAGCACGAGATGGTCGATCTCGGCACACACAGCACAGCGCCAGTCGATTACCCGGATTTCGCCGAAGCGGTGGCGTTGGCCGTTCGCGACGGAAAAGCCGGGCGGGGCATTCTCGTCTGCGGCAGTGGCATTGGTGCGTCCGTTGCCGCCAACAAGATTCCCGGCGTCCGTGCCGGCCTTTGCCACGACCATTATTCGGCACACCAGGGAGTCGAGCACGACGATATGAATGTGCTCGTGATGGGCGGCCGGGTCATCGGTGAGGCAGTCGCGCTCGAACTGGTAAGGGCCTTCCTTGATTCAAGATACACCCACGAAGACCGTCATGAGCGGCGCTTGGGAAAAGTCAAAGCCATCGAAGCACATTTCATGGGCACAAGGAGGCCAGAGTGACTCCTCAATCTTTGCCCGAGATTCACATAGTTCGTCATGGCGAGACCGCCTGGACTGAATCGGGCAAGCATACGGGCCTTAGCGATATTCCACTCACGGAGCGCGGCGAACAGCAGGCCCGCCAGCTTGGCAAGTATCTGGGCGGGAAGTACGACCACGTTTTCAGCAGTCCACTTCAACGGGCCCGGCGGACTTGCGAGTTGGCCGGATTTGGCTCAAGGGCGAAGATCGATTTCGAATTGGTCGAGTGGAACTACGGCAAGTACGATGGCCTCACCGCGGCTGAGATCCGCAAGCAACGTCCGGGCTGGGAAGTTTTCCGCGATGGCTGCCCGGGCGGCGAATCCGTCGCAGAGGTCGGCACCAGGGCCGATCGAGTGATCGCCCGTTTGCGAGCACTCAACAGTACCGTACTACTATTTTCCAGCGGCCACTTCATGCGGGTCTTCGCTGCCCGGTGGCTGGACCTCGACCCATCCTGTGGCCGCTTTTTCCTGCTCAGTACAACCACACTGAGCGTGCTCGGTTACCACCACACAATCAATGACCCTGTTATCCGGCTATGGAACGACGTCCGGCCGGGAAAGGATTAAAATATGCCCGCCGTCATCACGCCAGTGACCAATCGCTCCGAGAGATCAAGATCAACGGAAGAATTCACGGAAGATAAAGACCTCGACCAACTGGCCATCAATACGATCCGAACCTTGTGCATGGACGCGGTTCAGCAGGCCAACTCCGGTCATCCCGGGGCGCCCATGGCCCTGGCGCCGGTGGCATACTGTCTTTGGCAGCGTTTCCTGCGGTTCGATCCCGAACATCCGATCTGGCCGAATCGCGACCGCTTCGTGTTGTCGGTAGGGCACGCTTCGGCGCTGCTTTACTCGTTGCTGCATCTGACCGGAGTGAAAGCGGTCAATCCCAAGTACGAAGTACTGGGCGAATTGTCCGTGCCGCTCGACGACTTGAAACGCTTCCGGCAACTCGGCAGCCGTTGTCCGGGACATCCTGAATACCGCTGGACCTCCGGTGTCGAGGCGACGACCGGTCCTCTCGGCCAGGGTGTGGCCATGAGCGTGGGCATGGCGATCGCCGCCCGCTGGAAGAGCGCGCACTTCAGCCGTCCACATTTCGAATTGTTCGAACACAGTGTGTATGCGATGTGCGGCGACGGCTGCATGATGGAAGGCATTTCAGGCGAAGCGGCGTCGCTGGCCGGCCACCTCAAGCTTGGGAACCTTTGCTGGATTTACGACAACAACAAAATCACCATCGAAGGCAGCACCGCGCTGGCCTTTACGGAAGACGTCGCGACGCGCTTCCTCGGCTACGGCTGGAACATCCTGCGCGTGAGTGATGCGAACGACCTGGATTTGCTGTCGCGGGCGTTCACCACCTTCCAGAACACGCGGGACCGTCCCACGTTAATCACCGTAGACAGCCACATCCAGGTCGTTCGCTTACGGCGCGCCGACCAAACAGGACACCAGCGCTGCACATGGCGAACCGCTGGGTGAAGAGGAGGTCCGCGCGACCAAACGCAACTACGGCTGGCCCGAGGATGCCAAATTCCTCGTGCCCGACGGCGTGCGCGAACATTTTAAGGCCGGCATCGGCGCGCGCGGCGCCAGGTTGCGCGATGAATGGCTCGATATGTTCCAGGAGTACAGCCGCGTGTACCCGGAACTGGCCAGGCAAGGCTGGCACATGTTGCGCCGCGAACTGCCCGATGAATGGGATCGCGACCTGCCTCAGTTTCGCGCCAGCGTAAAGGGTATCGCCACGCGCGAAGCTTCCGGCGAGGCCCTCAATGCGATTGCGCGCAACGTACCCTGGCTCATTGGCGGATCGGCCGATCTCGCTCCATCGTGCAAAACGCGACTGACGTTCGAGGCTGCCGGTGATTTGAGCACGGACCACCCTGCGGGCCGGAACATGCACTTTGGTATTCGTGAGGCTGCGATGGCCGCGATCCTCAACGGCTTGTCTTTGTCGCGGCTGCGGCCATATGGGTCGGGATTTCTGATCTTCAGTGATTACGCGCGGCCAGCCATACGCCTGAGTGCGTTGATGGAGGTCCCCGTCATCCACATCTTCACGCATGATTCGATTGGCGTCGGCGAAGACGGACCAACCCACCAACCGATCGAACATCTCGCATCGCTTCGCGCCATCCCGGGTTTGATCACGTTCCGTCCGGCCGATGCGAACGAAGTGGTTGAGGTATGGCGCCTGATCATGCAATACCGGCACCAGCCAGTCGCATTGATTCTCTCGCGGCAGGCGCTTCCGGTATTTGACCGAACCAAATACGCCTCCGCCGAGGGTGTGGCTCGCGGCGCATATGTGCTCGCGGACGCCAACAACGGGCATCCCGAGGTGCTGTTGCTGGCCACGGGAAGTGAGGTTGCCCTTTGCCTCGCCGCGCGCGAAAAGCTACAGACGGAGGGCATCCAGGCGCGCCTCGTGAGCATGCCGTCGTGGGAAGTCTTCGAGCATCACTGTCGTGAACATCCGGATTATCGGGAGGAAGTGTTGCCGTCTCGGGTGAAAGCCCGGGTTTCGGTGGAACAGGCGTCGGAGTTCGGTTGGGAACGATATGTGGGCACTTCCGGAGAAATGATTGGAATGGACACATTCGGAGCATCCGCGCCGCTGAAGGAACTGCAGACAAAGTTTGGCTTCACTCCCGACCGAATCGTCGAAGCCGCAAAAGAACAAGTGCGACTCGCACGCGAACCGAACAGGAACATGCAACCGGTAAACGTATGAATCTACTCGAATCTCTCAAACGCCATACGACCGTCGTCGCCGACACGGGCGATATCGACGCGATCAACCAATACAAACCTCGGGATGCGACGACGAACCCGTCGCTCATTTACCAGGCCGCACAGAAGCCGGAGTATGCGGAGCTCCTGGATGACGCGATTCAATTCGCTGTGAACACCCCAGGGGAGCGGCCAGCCCGCCGCGAGGCAGGCATGGACAAGCTGATGGTCAATTTCGGTTGTGAAATCCTGAAGATCGTTCCCGGGCGCGTCTCCACCGAGGTCGATGCCGGGCTCAGTTTTGATACCGAGAAGACCGTTGCCAAGGCTCACCGCCTGATCGCGCTCTATGAAGATGCCGGCGTCGGCCGAGAACGCGTCCTCATAAAGATCGCCAGCACCTGGGAAGGCATCAGCGCCGCGGAGCAACTGGAACGCGAAGGTATTCACTGTAACCTGACGCTCCTGTTCAGTTTCGCCCAGGCCGTGGCCTGTGCCGAGGCCGGCGTGACTCTCATCTCGCCTTTCGTCGGCCGCATTTACGACTGGTACCGCAAGGATCGCGGCGGAAAGGACATTCCGGCCGACCAGGACCCCGGAGTCGTTTCGGTGAGTCGTATCTATAACTACTGCAAGAAGTTTGATTACCCAACACAGGTGATGGGCGCGAGCTTCCGAAAAGTGGACCAGATCGTCCGGCTCGCCGGTTGCGACCTGCTCACCATCAGCACGGATCTGCTCGCAGAGATGGAGAATGCCCAGGGCGAGGTCAAGCGATGCCTCAGCGTCGAGGCGGCGCGCGCATCCGACGAAAAACAAATGCACATGGACGAGAAAACCTTCCGCTGGATGCACAACGAGGACGCCATGGCCACTGACAAATTGAGCGAAGGAATTCGCAAATTTAACGCGGATGCCCGCAAGCTCGAGCAATTCGCCCGCGCCAGGGTGGAGAAGATGGTCACGGCTTAATTTTAGCATCAGGCAAGAAACGAAAGGACAATTATGAAGACTCTCAAGAGATCGCGCAGCCGCATTAACCCTTCGACGATGACTCGCCGCACGCGCTTCCGGCGCCATTCCGTCCACACAGAGGATTCGCTCGACGCCAATCTCCTTCGCAAGATGGACGCCTGGTGGCGCGCGGCCAATTACCTGTCCGTCGGCCAGACGTATCTCTACGACAATCCACTTCTCAAGGAGACACTCAAAAAGGAGCACGTGAAGCCGCGCCTGGTCGGACATTGGGGCACGACGCCGGGACTCAACTTCATCTACGTGCATCTCAATCGCGTCATCAAGGACCGCGACCTGAACATGATTTACATCATCGGACCCGGCCACGGCGGTCCGGGCATCGTGGCCAATACCTGGCTTGAAGGCACCTACAGCGAAATTTACCCGAACATCTCGCAGGACGAGGAAGGCATAAAAAGAATGTTCAGGCAGTTCTCTTTCCCTGGCGGAATACCCAGCCATGTCGCGCCGGAAACGCCCGGTTCGATTCACGAGGGCGGCGAGCTCGGCTACGCGCTCAGTCACGCGTTTGGCGCGGCCTTTGACAATCCTGACCTGATCGTGGCGGCCGTCGTCGGCGATGGTGAAGCCGAAACCGGCCCGCTTGCCACGAGTTGGCACTCAAACAAATTCCTGAATCCCGCCACGGACGGCGCGGTGCTGCCCATCCTGCACCTCAACGGATACAAGATCGCCAATCCATGCGTGCTTGCGCGCATCACCCATGAGGAACTCGACCAACTGTTCCGCGGTTATGGCTACATGCCTATTTTCGTGGAGGGCAGCGAGCCTGCGAAGATGCACCGGCTTATGGCAGCCGCGCTGGATCAAGCTCTTGATGAAATCAAGCGCGTCCAAAATTCGGCGCGCCGGAACGGCAGTGTCGAGCGGCCGCGCTGGCCCATGATTGTCCTGCGCTCTCCCAAAGGCTGGACGTGTCCCAAAGAGATAGACGGCAAGCGCGCCGAGGATTCGTGGCGTTCGCACCAGGTGCCGATGGGCGAGATGCATGAAAAGCCCGGGCACATCAAAATCCTCGAACAGTGGATGAAGAGCTACAAGCCGGAAGAACTCTTCGACGCCAACGGCCGTTTAAGACGTGACCTCGCTGAAATCGCGCCCAAAGGTCAACGCCGCATGAGCGCCAATCCGCACGCCAACGGCGGTCTCCTGCTTCGCGACTTGCGGTTACCCGACTTCCGCAAATACGCCGTTGAGGTGAAAAAGCCTGGGGCGACTAATGCGGAGGCCACGCGCGCAATGGGCAAGTTTCTCCGCGACGTGATGAAGCTCAATATGGAGAGCAGGAACTTCCGCCTCTTCAGCCCCGACGAGAACAACTCCAACCGTTGGCAGGACGCTCTCGATGTGACGAACCGCACCTGGCTGGCGGAACGCTTCAATTATGACGATCACCTCGCGCCGGACGGCCGCGTCATGGAAATGCTAAGTGAGCACCAGTGCCAGGGCTGGCTCGAAGGGTATTTGTTGACCGGCCGCCACGGGTTCTTCTCCTGCTATGAAGCGTTTATTCACATCATTGATTCGATGTTCAACCAGCACGCCAAGTGGCTGAAGATTTGTAATCACATCTCGTGGCGTCGTCCGATTGCTTCGCTTAATTATCTGCTCTCCTCACACGTTTGGCGACAGGACCATAACGGTTTCTCGCACCAGGACCCTGGTTTCATCGATCATGTGGTCAACAAAAAGGCGGAGGTCGTCCGGGTCTATCTGCCGCCCGATGCCAACTGCCTGCTCTCTGTGACCGACCATTGCCTGCGCAGCCGCAACTACATCAACGTTGTCGTCGCCGGCAAGCAACCCGCCCCGGTGTGGCTGACGATGGATCAAGCCATCAAGCACTGCACCGCGGGCGTTAGCATCTGGGAGTGGGCCAGCAATGACAAAGGAGTTGAGCCAGACGTAGTCATGGCCTGCTGCGGCGATGTGCCGACGCTCGAAACCCTCGCGGCCGTGGACCTTCTGCGCCGTTACGTGCCAGAATTAAAAGTGCGCGTCATCAATGTCGTTAACCTGATGAAACTCCAGCCCGCGAGCGAGCATCCACATGGCCTGAGCGATCACGACTTCGACACGCTCTTCACGAAGGATAAACCCGTCGTCTTCGCCTTCCATGGCTACCCATGGCTCATTCATCGCCTCACTTATCGACGCACGAACCACAAAAATCTCCACGTGCGCGGTTACAAAGAGGAAGGCACCACCACCACGCCCTTCGATATGGTGGTGCTGAATGAGATGGACCGTTTCCATCTCGTGCAGGACGTCATTGACCGCCTGCCGCAACTGGGTTCGCGCGCCGCTTATGCCAAACAGCGCATCAGTAATGCACTGATCGAGCATCGCCAATACATCAACGAACGCGGCGAGGATCATCCCTTTGTCCTCGGCTGGAAATGGGGCGAGAAAGGCCCCGTGACGGCCAAAGGCAGTTCTACCGAAGGTGACAACGTGTGAGATGACACTTTCGCTTCACAAGACCAAGATCGTCGCCACTATCGGTCCCGCGTCGAGTTCGCCGCCAGTGCTTGAGCAAATGATCCGCGCCGGCCTGAGCATTGCACGGCTCAACTTTTCGCATGGCGACTTTGCCACGCACAGTCAGAACATCACGGCAATCCGCGCCGCAGCGAAAGTCGCGGGCAGACCCGTCTCAATCATGGCGGATTTGTCCGGCCCCAAGATGCGCATTGGCGAGCTCGGTGTGGAGAAGGTCCAACTGAGGAGTGGCGACCGCTTCACGTTGACTACGGAAAACGTTGTGGGAGACCGGGAGCGCGTCTCAGTCAGCTTTCAGGATTTGCCAAAGGTGGTGAAGCGCGGTGATCTGCTTTCGTTGAATGACGGTTACATCCAGCTTGAGGTGAAGGAAGTCACGGGCCGCGAAGTGGTCTGTACGGTCAGCGTCGGCGGCGAGTTGCGTCCGCGTAAAGGACTGAATCTGCCCGGTATTGATCTCGGGATCAGCGCGTTCACGGAGCGGGATCGTGAGTGTCTGGAATTCGCCCTCAAGCAGGGCGTGGACGCGATCAGCCAGTCTTTTGTCGAATGCGCGGCGGATCTGCATGCCGTCCGAAAGGCTGCGCGCAAACTTGGTTACGATCCATTCCTGTTCGCAAAAATCGAACGAGCCAGGGCGCTCGATCGGTTGGAGGAAATTCTCGACGCATCGGACGGCCTCATGATCGCTCGCGGCGACCTTGGCGTGGAGGTGCCGATCGAGCGGATTGCCGTCATTCAAAAAGAAATTATGCGCCAGGCAAATCGACGGGCCAAGCCGGTGATCACCGCCACGCAGATGCTGGAATCGATGACGACTTATCGTCTGCCCACGAGGGCCGAAGCCACAGATGTTTCAAACGCGATCCTTGATGGCACAGATTGCGTAATGCTTTCCGGCGAGTCGGCCACAGGCGCTTTCCCGGTCGAAGCCGTCACTATGCTGGCTCGTATCGCCGCGGCAGTGGAACCGACCCGGCGGAGCGTCCGCGTCCACGAGATGTTCGCAGGCGTGGATATCACGGGCAGGATTCTGCCCCAGCACCTGATCTCGATCAGTGTTGAAGCAAGCCTGGAATACCTCAAACCGGCCGCGGTTTTTGTGCTCACGGAGCAAGGTGACTCCGTTCGCCGTCTCGCCGCTTTCCGGCTGCCGGTCTGGATTGCGGCCGTGAGTCCAAATATCCGCACCTGCCAAAATTTGATCTTTTCCTATGGCGTAATTCCGGTGCACGAGTCCAAACCTCCACTCTCGAGGAACGGTCATGCCAGAGAATGGGTGAAACATCATCAACTTCCCGGTCAATTCGCCATTCTGACGCAACGGTTAAGGGAAAAGGATCTTGAGAAAGGCCATCGCATGGACATTCTCAATTTGTGAAAATCGGAATCGTCGGCTGCGGGATGGTCGGAGCGACCTCCGCATACGCGCTCGTTATGAGCGGCGTGGGTCGCGAAATCGTACTGGTCGACCTGAACCGGGCGCGCGCGGAGGGCGAAGCGAACGATATCTATCACGCCGTGCCCTTCGCGCATCCACTCAAGGTGCGTGCGGGCGACTATCCGGATCTTGCCGAGGCGCGAGTGGTGGTCATTGCCGGTGGCGTCGCCCAGAAGCCGGGCGAAACACGCCTGCAACTGCTGCAGCGCAACGCTGAGGTCTTCCGGCAAATCGTCCCGTCCGTGCTTCGCCACGCGCCCGAGGCGGTGCTCCTCGTCGTCTCCAACCCCGTGGACATCATGACGCACCTCGCGGCGCACTTCGCTGCGGAATTCGACGT
>Ga0193697_1000403_pt1 | contig 15709 bp, 12 predicted proteins | sample L3m2metaG_FD_145073 | JGI IMG/M metagenome (GOLD analysis project Ga0193697, IMG submission 145073) | Soil microbial communities from a riparian zone of the East river system, Colorado, United States - L3m2 | ecosystem: Environmental > Terrestrial > Soil > Riparian zone | place: USA: East River... | reverse complement strand
TGCGGTGCCGAGGACCAGGCTGTTCGGAGTGGTAAAAACCGGCTCATCGGCAGCGATAACACTGGGAGTGAGATAATCGGGGATCGAACCCCAGGCCCGCAGATTGTCAAACAGTCTGGCCGGCACGTGCGCAGTCCCAATTCCGGGCACGAGCTTCAGGTCGGGTCCCATTGTGATGCGCATTGCCCGAACGTTGCCGTGACTGCCTTGCCCTGGCGGAATGGTATGGCACACAACCCAGTGGTTCGTTGCGAATTCATCGACTCGGCTGGCGAGCCAGCGTTCGCCTTCAGCGTGAATCCAAAATAACGCCGAAGCAGGACCAATTTGGCGGCGGGACGCGCGATGAAGCTCGCGCAACGTTTCGTGTGTCTGCCACTGATCTCGAAATTCGCGAATGCGATTGGGGGGGAGAACGCCCGATCGTTCGGCACGTCCGAGAATCGCCGGACTCAACGCGCTCGGCTCGGCGAGCGCAAGGTTGCAAAGGATTTCCCAATTCAAAGGACGTCCCCCCGTTTTGTCCGGCGGGAGATCGGGGAGTTCCATCGCTTTAAGTCCAGCCAGCAGGTCCAGCGGGAGGCCGGTCTCGCCAAAGCGGCGCGGGGACTTGCGATAAATCGTGCGAAATGCGTCCGCCGCTTCCGCGGACCTGTTCTCCGCCAGACGTAGCGCCAGCCGATAACTCGCTACGGCGAAGAAATCAGCCGGCAAGCAGGTGAGTGAATCGGCCCGGGGATTGTTCCAAACCTGGACCTGTTCGGGTGTGAGCGCATCCACATCGAGTGGGCGAGGGGCGGGGGCCTTTTCATATGGCGGCGGAAAAACCAAAGCGCCCTCCGCATCGATGCGGAAGGCGAGTTCATTTGAAATCCCGGCGGGATTGCTGAGACCCTGCCAAAGCTTGTCGGTCAATTCCTGCGCGATCAGGCGGGCGCGTTCCTCCGCTTCGTGGCGGACGAGGATGCGATCCTGCTGGAGGTAAAAAGCGCCGACACCGGCCAGAATGATCACTGGCAAAACGATAATCGTGGTCTGCCAGACCAGCGCTTTTCGGCTGTTTCCCGGGCTTCGCATTCCAATGTTGTTTTATCAAAGAACGCACATTTGCGGCAGCCGAATTGTCACGGAAATGCAAAAGAAACTGGTCGGGAAATCCGGTCGGGAGGCTGGAAAGGCCGCATGAAATGCAGGACTCCGACGCGGTCTCGGGTTCGGCGAATCAAACGCGAGGGCTTTGGCGCACGAGAGAGTTGATGGAAATCTCGACAGGCGTTTGCTGGCCCAGAAAATCCATGAGCACGGCGACACGCTGATGGCCGGGCATGATTTGGGTGACAACGGTTTTGAGTCCGTGAAATAGTCCGCCGGAAATCGTCACGGAGTCGCCGGGTTGAAGTTCGGCGGCGACCACGCGAAGGTCTTCGGGACCGAGGCTTGCCTGTAGGTCCGAAATGACGTTGTCAGGAACCGTCGGCCATCTGTCTCCGAAATGAACGATGTGTTTGACGCCCCGCGCATAATGGACGCGAGCGAGTGATTTTCGCCAATCGAAACGCGCGAAGAGGTAATTGGGAAAGAGTGATTCTGTGATCCATACGGGGCCTTGCCTGGTAGAGCGAGCAAAGCGAATGCGCGGATTGAAGACCTCGACTTCGTCCATCTCCGCGAGATGGCCGGCGGCGATCTTTTCATGTTTCTGCTGTGAGCGCAGGCAAAACCACGCGACGGATGTCGGCATCACAGGGTCGCACTTCGCGAGTAGTTGCAACTCGGACATGCGCAGAGAATAGGCGCTACCGTTTCGCGGTGGAAGAACAACTTGCAATCCCGCGCCGTCCCCAATTGGCTTAGCACTTTACCCTATTTGTTGCAGAAAGGCGGAGCCCGTAGCTTTGGCGCGAGTGCAACAATTAAATTGGGAGACTCTATGAGCGAACTGCGTGAAATGTTCCTGGACGAACTGGCTGATATTTACGATGCGGAAAACCAACTCTTAAAAGCCCTGCCCAAAATGGCCGAAGCGGCAAGTGACGAAGAGCTGCAGGGAGGGTTTCGCGAACACCTGAAGGAAACCGCGACGCACGTCGACCGGCTGAAGCAGGTTTTCGAGATGCTTGGCAAGCCGCCGAAAGGCAAACAATGCAAAGCGATGCAGGGCTTGCTCGCCGAAGGCGAGGAACTGATCGCCCAGGACGCCGGCGATGCGGCTTTGATTTGTGCCGCGCAAAAGGTCGAGCATTACGAAATCGCCACCTACGGCACGCTGTGTTCCTGGGCCCGCTTGCTCGAAGAAGAGGATGCCGAGGAACTGCTGGTGACGACGCTCGACGAAGAGAAGGCCGTCGATCAGAAGCTGACCGAGTTGGCCGAGGACACGATCAATATTGAGGCGGCCGAAGGCGAAGCGGAAGAAGAAGAGGAAGTTTGATCGGTGAGTAGGTAGGGCGCGCGGTGTCCCCACCGCGCCTCCGACTCGGGAGGATTAGTACCCCAACAGCAGCGACTGCTTCACCCTGTCTGTGCCGAGACCGAAACGCGGAAATGCTTTGAGTGAAGCCGTGAGCGCGACGGTGAAATCCATCGGCCCGGTGCGGTGATCGCGCACACGCAAAGTGAGCGCGGCCGTCCAGCTCCGCAAATCGCGATAAAGGGTGTAATACTGCTCTTCGAGTGTGCCGTCGCGCGCCTCAAAATGATGGCTGACGCGGGCAGCCCAGTTCTCGTTGAACCGATAATAGATCGTGGTGGTGAACAGATTATTGCCAATTCCGAGCAAGGGATCATCGCGCACATAACGATGGCCGAGCGAGACACTCCAGACGTTATTCGGCGCGACGATCGCGCGATTATCTGAGACATCGAGCGCGCCGTCATCGACGTCGTAACGCACTTCCGAACTCATCGTGAGCCAGGAGAACGGACGCAAATCCATATCTGAGTACACGTCGGCGAACGTGCCCTGGTCGCGGCGCGGGTTCAGGCGCCAATCAGTGTAGAGGGCCCAATTGACGATATTTTGCACGCCCTCACCTCGTTTGGTTTGGAGCTTGTTGCGCAAGCCGAGGCGAAGGACGTTTTGGGAATCGATCGAGTCGATCGCGTTGTAGTCTGGGAATTCGATCGGCAAGAGGCGCGTGCTCGGCAATTCGTAGTCAAACTGCGGCAGTTCGCGCGGGCTGCGCGTCGGGTGCGGAACGAAGACGTAATTGAACGAGGGCTCGACGATATGCCGCAGCCCGTCGATTTGCCAAAACTTGCTCTCCGCCCCGCGCCAGAGCCGCGATGCCTTGAAGCTGATCTCGGCGCCCGTATTGAAGACGGCGCGATCCTCATCATCGGTCGTCGCGCCTTGTCCGTGCGCTTCGGTGTAGTGAGTAAAACGCCCACCGACGCGCGGCGTGAAATTCAGCCACCCGAAGAGAGTGAGCGGCATCACGAGTTGGTGAAAGGTGTCGGCGCGCGCTGCGGCGTAATCGTTGGTGAATCCGAAGGGAAAGCTGTTGGTGGTGCCATCGGCGAAACTGCGGCGATAATATCCCGCGGAGCTTTCGCTCTCATAGTAAATGGGTGTGGGGCCGATTTGCTGACGAAATGCCGTGACCTTCACATCGGGCAGGCGCTCCACCGTTTCAAAGAATGGGTTGATCTGCGGCTGGGCCAGCAGATCAACGCTGAAGTTCGACCAGAGTTGGTTGACTTCGAGGAAGCTCGGCGGCTGCACGTTATCGCGATATTCGCTCTCGAAGAAATCGCGGATGATGCGTGAATCGCTTTGGTAGCGGACCGCGAGTTTTGCCGTGAGGTTCGTGCGCGGCTCCGCGAAGTGAGTCAGAAATGCGCGGTGGCGGTCGGAATCAATCGGCTGTCCGAATGAGTCGTTTTCGGGATCGATATCATGAATGTAATAGTATCCAGCCGTGCCTTCGCCGAACCGCGGCAAGTGCCAATGCAAATCCGGTCCGACGCCGACGCCGCGCTTGGCCCGGCCATCAATGTGCACGGCGCCGCCGAGGCGTTCGCTCCAATACCAGTTGTAACTCGTCAGCAGGTAAGGACCGTCAAGGCTACGATATCCGGGAACAAGGACCCAATAATTCGGGTGGTGCCGCAAGCTGCGGCGGTAATAAGGGAAGTAGAAGACCGGAACGTCACCGAGATACAAAGTCGCGCTCCGCGCTTCGATGTACTCACCGGGCACGACGACAATGGTTTTCGCGCGAATACTGTAGCCGGGCTTGGCATAATCGTCGGTGGTCACAACTGAGTTGAGTCCGACGTAGACACCGGCTTTCTGTTCGCCGGCAACGACGTCGCCCTGCACAAAAAAAGGATTTTGGCCGGTGCGATAGGATTCGCTCGCGAGTTTGCCGGTGATGAAATTGTATTCGATGCGTTCGCCCTGCCAGACCTGCCCGCCACGTTCGACGCGAACGTGGCCTTCGGTGACAACATCGCCGGTCTTTATGTTTACCGTGCCTTGATCGGCGATGAGCTTCACGTCCCCATAGACGAAGGTGAATCCGTTGGTGGCGGAATAGATGCCGGTGCGTTCGGCGTAGGAGACGTCACCCGAGCCTTCGAAACTCCACTTGTTGGTGACTTCAGCTGCGCGCGCCACGGACACACCAAGCCCGAGGAGAAGAAAAATCATAGCGCGCGCACTGTGCATTGAGCGGCGCCACGCTAAACAAAGGGCTATGCGACTGCCAAGATGATTTGGCTATTTGAGGGACTGCAAAAATGCGAGCAGATCGCGGAATTCCTGCTCGCTCATCGCGGTCTCGAGTCCTTCCGGCATGATAGAGAGCGAATTGCGCCGAAGATCTTTTAGATTCGAACGCGACGTATTCACTTCGGCCCCTGCGGTGGTGCGCAGCCGGACGTGTTGTTCGTTCTGCTCGGCCAAAATGCCCGAATATTCCCCTCCATCTTTCGTTTCGACCGTAAATGGCTCATAACCTTGCGCGAAAGTCGAACTCGGGAACAGAATCGATTCTAAAATGTCGCGACCGGAACGGATGGCCCCGACTCTCGTGAGATCCGGACCGATTCTCCCGCCCTGGTTTCCAATGGCGTGACACGCGGCGCAAGCGACCTTGCTGCTGGTGAAGACCGTTCGTCCGCGTTCGGCATCGCCGCCCGTGAGCAACCGCTCGAACTTTGCCATTCGCTCCTGCTGTGATTCGCGTTCCGGCTGAAAATGCTTTCGCAAGGCATCGGCACTCGTTTGAAGCTGGGCCGGCAGCGATTTTACAAACTCGCCATACCGCTTCTCGTCCCATCCCGTTGGCGGGAGTTTCGTAACACTGTCGAGTAGTTCGCGGCTGCGCTCCAGGCTCGTGCTCGCGAACGGACCGAGAAGCGAAGCCGGCGGAAGGAGAACGCTATTCCGGGTTGCTCCTGATGCCGTGATGAGTTGCTCATCGGTGAGCCGTGCCTTCCGAAGTAATTCGCCGGCGGTCAGCGGATCTGGCCCGCGCAGTTCGCTGACCAAAAACTCAAAAATTGATTGCGGCAGTGGCGTGTACGTCGCAACGACTCCGCGCACGCATTCTTTGCGAATGTCGGCGCTTTGCGAGCCGTCGCCGGCCAATTCGCGCAAGGCGTCCCTTAGGGCGTTGAGCCGCCATCCAACGGCGACTCGAGCTGCCAGCGCGCGAGTGCGAGGGGCTGTATCGGACAACGCCTTGCGCAAGCTGGCGACCCACGCGGCAGGGTTCCTGGGTGCAGGCTGGCGTGCTGCGAGTTCGAGCACGAGATTGCGAGCTTCGGGCGAACCGGCTGAGAGCGCCGATCGCAAACTTTCCTGGAACGGGGCCGCTTCGAAGAACGCGTCACACAATTCACGCAATCCAATGCGCTGCTCCTCGCTTAACCTGCCCGCAGCGAGCCAATCCTTGACGACCCGCACCGCCTCTCCGGACCATGCCGGACGTGATTTGAGCAATTGCAGCGCTGTTTGCCGCAGCTCCGCGTCGGTGGATTGCACGCGCGCCAATACGATATCCGGCTTGAGCGCGCCTGGCGGACGAGGCGGTTGCGAGAGAAGAAGCATCCCAGCCTTCTGCACTCGCTTATTTTCGTGGTTCAGCAATTCAACCAGAGATGGCTCATCTGCGGTGTAGTGAAGAGCGTGAATCAGCGCATGTTCGAGAAATCGGTCAACCGGTCCGCAGAGCGCCGTGACCAGAGTTGGAATTGTGGAATTGTCACCGCATCTTGCCAGGGCTTCCGCAGCCGCAAGTTGTACCGGGGGATTGCTGGGCGTCAGGAGTTTCATGAGTTCTGGTGTGAACTCATTTAGCCGGCGAAAGCCGATGACCCGCGCGGCAACGCACGCAAGATCCGTATTTGTGGAAAACAGCGCACTGCGCAGACGGTTCGCGTCGATCGCTCCTGACGCCATCGGCCAAATCGCTGCCGCGGCATCGGGTTTCGGCTTCTCCCCTTTAACCCTTGCGTATCTGACGCGATAAATGCCGCCGGTGGCTGGCGACTTTCGAATTCTCCCGGTGGGACAATGCTGCGTGTACCAGCTGCCGGTATCCAGGACGAGCAGGGAGCCGTCCTTGTCTTGCAGAACGTCCGACGGATGAAAGTCCGGGTCGTCCGTCGTAAGAAAATCGGAATCGTCAGAAACGAAAGTTGAGCCTTCGCGACGAAGAATGTGGCGACCAATTTTTCTGGTGTTGTGCTGTGCGGAAAACAAATTGCCGTGAAATTCGGTTGGAAACGCCGCGCCGTCATATCGCGCCAACCCGCTCAGCGCGACCGCCGGAAATAACGTGAGCGGCGGCAGCTTATTGCCGGTGACAGGATACAGAGTTCCGGTGTCGGGATGCATTGGATAGAGGCCTCCGTCGACGAGATGCAGCAGCGCGTCACGAATCCCGGCCTGCGGATGTTGATACCAGTTGTCCGTCCCGATGATCTCGCCCCCGGGCATGAAAATCACCTCAACAAGATTCTCGAAGCCGCGCGCGAGAACTTCCGGGTTTGAGCCATCGGGTCGGCAGCGAATCAGCGCGCCGCTATTTCCCTCCAACACTTTGCCCTTAGGCAGTTCGAACCGATAGCCGTCCGGCTCGCCGGTCGTCATGTAGAGCAATCCATCCGGACCAAACGTCAGCCCGTGCAAGCTGCCGTTGTCGCGCGCGCCGAACTTCGAAAGAATGATCGTTCGTTTGTCTGCGCGTCCATCGTTGCTGGTATCTTCGAGCGTGATCAGTTCGGGAGGATCGGCGATATAAAGCTTGCCCGCGCGCCACGCCAGCCCCATCGGATAGACAAGCTTATCGGCAAAGACTTCGGCGCTCTCGTATTTCCCGTCACCATCGCGGTCTTCGAGCAGGCGCACCTGGCATTTGCGCGTACCCGCGCTGATCTCCCTGTAGAGATCGAGTCCCGATGACTCAGCGACAAACAAGCGACCGCGGTCGTCGAGCGCGGCAAACATGGGAAAGCGGATCTCTGGTTCAGCCGCAACAAGGGCGACAGCGAAGTCGGACGAAACTTTGAGCTCGGCTCCGCTCGACCCTAACGCGATACAAATCAAAGCTAATGCGGTAAGGGCATTGCGCCGGGAGTGGAGCGCGGGCGTATGGGCGGCCTTCAACAATCACCTCATCGTCAGCTTACGACCATTGCCCACCCGATGGATGGTGTTGTAGATCTCGTCTGAAATCGGCGTGCCGTCGGCAGCGGCAATTTTGAATTTGATCCGCATCTGATCGACCGGCTTGATTTCGGGAATTTCGAGCAGCACCGTTCTTTTATCCGCCGAGAGTCTCGCGGCTTGCAGTGCCACCTTGTCATGTTTTTGCGAACCCGGATTGCTCGGCGAGAGCTCCGGTGAGCCGTAATTCTCCGACCATTTGTAGTTCCATTGCTCGATGTCGTAATTGTCGAGACTCGTCGCCTCCGTTGGATTCAGTTCACAAGTGAACGTGATTTGAATTCCGTCCTTGATTACGTGTGCCTCCGAGGGCATGCGCACCGGTTCGCCAGTGTAGCGCACGCGATAAAAGCCGCCGTCGCGCGTGCCATCTGTTTGCCAGCCGCGCAATCCGCAAAGATACACCTGACCATCTTTCGGGTTCACGCGACCGCGCATGATGCCGGTGGGGAATTTCAACGGGAAGCGCGTCATCGCCCCTTGTGTCACGCCATCAACTTCTTCGGTCATGACTTGAAAGAGCTTGCCCTTGCCGTAGGAAGTAAAGAGCAGGTGATTCTTGAAAGGCCCCCATTTGTCGCTCGTGACCCAAACCTGTCCGCCGCTGGAACTGTCCTGGTTCATCGGCAACCAGCAGATTGGTTTGTCAAAGTCGGTCGGGTTCGTTTCGCGATGAGCGCTCTGCATCATCCCGTAGAATCCGCCTTTCTTCACGAGGTTGAGTTTGCTCGCGGGCATCCAGTGGCCCTGGTTATCGCTGACGGTAATCTCATCGTGCGGACCGATGGCCATACCGTTTGGCGCGCGCAAGCCGGTCGCAACAACGTCAAGTTTCGAACCGTCCTTTGAGACTTTCATCAGCGTGCCCTGGTGCGGTGAGTTGACGTTCGGGGGCCAGGGCGCGCCTTTCGCAAAATAGAAGTTCCCTTCGTGGTCGGTCTGGAGGTCGAGGCAGAATTCGTGATAGTTGGCAGTGACGACCGTGTCGTTGTTGAAGCTTTCGTAGAAGTCGGCCTCGCCGTCATTGTTAAGATCGTGCAAGCGCGTGATTTGATCGCGGCCCGTGACGTAAACTTTGCCATCAACAACTTTGAGACCGAGCGCCTGAAATAAGCCGCTGGCATAGCGCCGCCACTTTAAGTTGCCGAGTCTGTCGTCGATGCCGGAGACGATCCAGACATCGCCATGAAATGTGCAGATGGCAGCACGGCCGTCCGGAAAGAAATCAAAACCGCCGAAGAAGGTGCGCGTGCCCCATTGATTCGGGACCGGCTCTGTCAAAGCGTCAACGACGTATGGCCCGGCATTTGTGCCTTTGATGCCCTGGGTCACCACAGGCTCAGCCCAACGCAGGTTGCCCGGTCTTGTTAAACCGGCGAGATCGATCATTTCGACTTTGCGATTCAGTTGCTCCGAGATTCTCTGCGCCTTTTCCGCGGGTCCTTTCCAAATGGAAATCTGAAACGTAGCTGCTCTGGAAAACGCGGGAAGTTTCAGAATCATGCGGCCTTCGCTGATTTCCCATGCGGCACCGGTCGCGCCGCCGGCAATCGCTGCGACAATTCGATTCGAACCTTCCTCCAGGGTTGCGGTTCGTGCGGTAGCAGCGCCTGTGCCGTTGTTAATCTCAGCCACCAGCATGGTGAGGGGCTCCGAGGATTTCCCGACTTGCAACACGCGGTTAATCACTGTCTCGCCGTCGATCATTTCGACGGTGGGCATTTCAAGTACATGCGCGCTGCCTACGACGTAAGAGAGAATCACTGACGTGCCATGGCGATACAGCCCGCCGTAATTGGCCCAATCGCGCGGAAGGGGACCCTGATGATCGTTTCGTGGATCGGTGAAGTTCCCGTCCTTCGCCCAACCCGGCCCGGGTTTGGTTCCGAATAACGGACTGCCTGCAACCTCTGGCGGTTGGGGATGCGAAATCTCCTTCTGATAATTACCGAATTTCAGGAAGTCTCCGCTCCATGCGAGCGACAGGCGCATGAGATCGGTGTCGTAGCAAACGAAAGTCTTTTGGTCCTCGCCAAGTTTGATAACGAGACCCTTCATTGTGACATTGCGAGCGGGGTAGTTGGCGCGGATCGTGCCGGAGAAAAGGAGATCGGTTTGGTTTTCCTTCGTTTCCGCGGCGTTGACGGCAAGAGCACAGCCGATCAGGCAAGTGAGAAAGGCAAGGGCTTTCATTGTTCCCAATACCCGAAGAAAGTTCGCAGGTGTCTATTCAAAATTTCTCTAAAGCGAAAAGGCCCGGGCACAGAATGCGCGCCGGGCCTTGTGCTGAATCCCAAATTACTTCGCTGCGGCAGCCGCTGCGGGCGCGCTTTGCGTGGCGGCTCCGCCGCGCATCTCGCGCTCCTTCACAAGCGTGGCGCCTTTGCCGAGACGCTTGCGGAGATAGGTGAGTTTGGCGCGGCGCACTTCGCCCTTGCGTTCGACTTCAATCTTTTCGACGCGTGGCGAATGCACCGGGAACACACGTTCGACGCCTTCGCCGTAGCTGATCCGGCGCACCGTGAACGTCGAGTTCATCCCCCGGCCGCGGCGACCAATCACAACGCCCGCGAAAATCTGGATTCGCTCTTTGTCGCCTTCGACGACTTTCGTGTGAACACGCACAGAGTCGCCGACGTTAAAATTCGCGCCGTCTTTGCGAAACTGTTCCGATTCAATTTTGTCCAATAATGCCTGATTCATAAAATCTCTTCGCTCACAACTTTTCCGCGCGTTTATCCAACAGATCCGGCCGGCGCTCCGCGGTGCGTTTTCGCGCCTGCTCGGCCCGCCACTTCTCGATCTCCGCGTGATGGCCCGAGAGCAGGATCTCAGGCACTTTCATGCCGCGAAATTCCGCCGGGCGCGTATAATGCGGATATTCCAGCAACCCGTGGCTGAACGATTCGTCCACGGCGCTCTCTTCATCACCCAGGACCCCGGGCAGCAACCGCGTTACCGCCTCGATTACGACCATCGCGGGCAACCCGCCGTTGGTCAGCACATAATCGCCGATGGAGATTTCATCATCCACCAGCGCTTCGCGCACTCGCTCATCAACGCCTTCGTAGCTGCCGCAGATAAACAACAAACGCTCTTTCTGCAAAAGCTCCCGCGCGAGCGCCTGATCAAACAACCGACCGGCCGGCGCCATTAAAATGACGTGCGTCTTTTCGTCCGCCAGATCTTCGACTGCTTCGAAGATCGGCTCGGGCTTCAACACCATTCCGGGCCCGCCGCCAAACGGCCGGTCATCGACTGTCTTATGCCGGTCGTGCGTGTAATTCCGCAAATCCGTGACGCGCAACTCGAGTTGGCCAGACTCCCGCGCGCGCTGCACCATGCTGACATCGAGCGGCCCCCGAAACATCTCGGGAAAAAGAGTGAGCACGTCGATCTTCATCTGCTCTCGTGGCCATCGCCAGAACGGTTCGCTCGCGTGCTACTGCTGCTTGTCCTCGACGATTTCGAGGGCGCAACGCAGTCCCTGTTTCGCGCTGCCGGCCAGCAACAGCGTGCGGATGGCGTTGATCGTCATCCCTTGACGTCCGATAATTCGTCCCACGTCCTTTTCGTTCATGCGCAACTCGTAAATCGTCATCCCGTTGCGCTGCACCGGCTTTATGGTCACGTCCTCCGGATGCTGCACCAGCCCTTTGACCACATATTCGAGGAACGCTTCCATAAACCTCCCCCCTGGACCGGTCGTTACGCGGGCACCGCAGCGGCCTTGCCAGCTTTCTTAATGAAACTGGCGACGGTGTCGCTGGGTTGAGCGCCTTTGCTCAACCAATACTTCGCGCGATCCAAATCGAGCGTAAAATTGGTGCCTTTCTTATGAGGCAAATACGTGCCCAGCTCTTCAATGCACTTGCCGTCGCGTGGGCTGCGCCCGTCGGCCACGACAATGCGGAAAGCCGGCTGATTCTTCGCGCCGATGCGCTTCATGCGAATTCTTACTGCCATAAATGTTCTTTTGTTCCAATAAACCGACGCGCTTTGTCTGAAACGCCGGGTAAACGTCTACCAAAAAGAGCCAAGAAAGTAATCCTGCGGTAAGTGCTTGGCAAGTGCTGATTTGCGGGAATTTTGAGGGCGAAACCAGGACGGAGCCACGAGGCCATTTTCGTGTAACTGTACCAATACGTTGAGGGTTATACCATGCGGCGAGTTGACGTTAACGCAAGAATTGTAAGGATAACGACGGATGAAAGCGCTGATTTTGTTTGTGGGCTGGTGCATTCTGTTTGTGCTCTGCTGGCCGCTCGCGATTCTCGCCCTGGTCCTCTTTCCGATTATCTGGCTGTTATCGCTGCCGCTGCGCTTGATCGGAATCACGGTCGAGGGCGTGTTTTCGCTGATTAAAGGCATACTTCTGCTGCCCGGACGACTTCTTGGTCTTGCAAGGGGTGGCGGTGCAAAAGAGAAACGGGCTTAAGGACGGAGTACAGACTACTGCGGCGTAATGCTAAAGCGCGTTTCGATGAGTCCGTCGCCACCTTTCGCGACCGCGGCGGTGTAAGTGCCGGGCGTGAGCGTGCCCGGGCAATCGCAATGTGCTCGTCAATTTCTTGCTTCGTGTCGTAGTCTGTGCAAGTGCATTCACTCGCCACTTGTTTGTTTACCGAAGGAACTGCGGAACGGCCGTTTTCGCGCGTCCCGGTCAACGTAGCGCGTGGGTTCGCTGGCTTCATCAGTGGCTTTACTCTGCTGAACGTGCTCGGATCGTGGCGTGCCCCTTTGGTGGATTAGCGCCACTGCTTTTCCCACGATCTGGTGGGAAATGTTTCTGTTGTTCGCCTCGCTATTTCTTGCGGGATTTGCGCTCAAGACGGACATGGCAGCCTGGCGGCGTTATACTACTCTCTTGCTTGCGGCTGTGCTGCTGCTCGTCACCGTCATCAACGGCATCACATTTTGTGTTTTGCTGTCCGCGAACAAAATCGATGCGGCCGTCCCAGTACCCCTTTCGTTTCTGTTCGCCGGGGCATTGGTGCTCGTGCTGCATAGCATTTGGGTTGCGAGGTACGCCAGGGCTGCGAAGGCCAAATGGATATTGATCGCAGCAACGGCGATCATCTGTGCGCTCTGCTTCCCGCTGATGCAGATTTTCTTTTTCGGCAAAACGGATTATCGCCGTCGTGCGGATGCCGCGGTTGTTTTCGGGGCGCGCGCCTACGCCAGTGGCAGACCCTCCGACGCCCTGGCAGACCGCGTGCGGACTGCTTGTGAACTCTATACCGCGGGCACCGTATCGAAGTTGATCTTCTCAGGTGGTCCCGGTGACGGAGCCATTCACGAAACCGAGTCGATGCGACGAATGGCAACGCAGCTCGGCGTAAAGGAAAGCGATATTATTCTCGATGCGCAGGGACTGAGCACGCAAGCGACTGTTAAAAACACTGTGCCGATTTTTCAGGAATCAGGCATGCACCGCGTGCTGGCGGTGAGCCACTACTTCCACCTCCCAAGGATCAAGATGACCTATCAGCGGAGCGGCATCGAAGTCTACAGCATCCCCGCCCGGGAATCTTACATTTTGCGGCAAACGCCGTTTCTGCTGATGCGAGAGACGCTTGCCTGGTGGGTTTATTATCTTCGGCCACTTTTCTGACGAACAAGTGGTCCTCTTTGTGGCTTGCCTCTTGCTACCTTGAGCAGCGCGGGTGAGTTAATCCGCCACACGCTTACTGTGAAAATTTTGCCGAGCAAACCAGCTCTTGCCACTCTGGGGCTTACTTTTGGCCTTTTGGGGGCCGCCGCGCTTTTTAACTGGTACACGACCACTCAACTGGAGCGGGCCTTTGGCTCGGTAGCGCATGTCCACCAGGTGCGCGCGAATCTGACTCGCCTCCTTGCGGCAGTTCAGGACGTCCAAATGGGCGTGCGTGGCTATGTGATTGCCGGTGACCAACGTTTCCTCCAACCCTACACTTTTGGCGTACAACAGGCCCAATCGCAGGTCGGGCGTCTGGTGCAGCTTACGCGAAACAGCCCCGCCGACCAATCGCGCCTGAATGCGCTAAAACCCATCCTGGACCATCAGTTGGCCGATGCACGGGATACTATCGCTTTGCGCGACAGCGCCGGCTTCGAGGCGGCCCAGCGGGAAGTGGCTTCAGGAAAAGGGCAGGCTGCGATAGATGCCGTTCGCCTCGCCATCCAGGAGATCGATCACGAGCAGGCCGCTTTGTTGGTTAAACGTTCCCAGGCTGCGCTCCAGGCCTCCGCTCTGAATGCGAAAGCCCTGTGGACCGCCGCCGGGCTGAGTTTTGTGCTGGTCGCCGTGACAGGGGGCCTATTCCTCCGGGGAAGCGAGCGTCGCCGTGTGGCTGAAAATGAGTCACGCACCAAGACAGTGATGCTCCATTCCGTGCTTCATAGCATTAACGAGGGTGTCGCGGTTGCGGACGTGAAGGAAAAGTTTCTGGTCTTCAATCCGGCCGCCGAACAGGTCCTGGGTATTGGCAAGAGCGACGGGGCTTCCGTCCCATCGCAAAGCGACTGGTTCCTGTCCGATCAATCTACTCCCTTCCCGGCGGATCAACTGCCGCTGCCGCGCGCCCTTCGCGGTGAATGCGTGAGCAATCTGGCGGCGTTCGCGCGCAACGCGTCTCATCCGGAAGGCTGGTCCTTCCAGGTCACTGCCAAGCCGCTGCTGAGCGAGACCGGCTCGGTCATGGGTGCGGTGATGATCTTTCAGGATATTTCCGGCCAAAAGGCCGCTGAAACAGCCGTAACGCAGGCTGACGAGCCGCTTGTTAAAGAGATTAAAGAGGATCGTGCAGTTCCGGCCGTCACCACCACCGCACCCGCTCTTAACCTCCAGCCGCAATCGATCAACACACTCATTGAGCAGATTGTCTCGATGCTCTCTCCCGCGGCTGCGATTCAGCAGATCAGCTTAAGCCAACAGCTTGCTTCCAGCCTGCGCGATTTTCCGTTCGACTCAGACCGCATCTCCGAGGTGATCATGAATCTCGTGACCAATGCGTTAAAGGCCACGCCGGTTGGTGGCAACATTCTCATCACCTCCAGCAAACACTCTCCAGACCTGGCGCATGTTTCGGTGATCGACAGCGGCTGCGGGCTGACCGCGCCGGAGCGGGAGCGCATCTTCGAGGGCCGCGGCGGCTCGCCAACAGAAGGTGGGACGGGCCTCTCCCGCTCTCGCGAACTCGTCAAGCTTCACGGGGGCGACATCTGGGTGAAGAGCGAATCGGGAAAAGGGGCCACCTTCACCTTCAGCTTGCCGATCAAGGCGTCTGCCGCCTCAACAGCAACGGCACCGGTTCAACCGGCGGACAAAGGTTTCAAAAACACGATTCGTTTCGATACCGAGATCGAACAATTCTCCTGGAAGCACGACAAGGTTGCTTGAGCACCCCGCGAGGTCGGGCAGTCGCAGCTTATTGCTCCCTCGGAATTCCGTTTCTGCCGAAAGTTCAAAAATCCTTTGCCTCTTTCGGTCTTTGCTGTTCATCATCCCGTGACCCAAGCGGGAAAGCAAAGCCGTGAAGAAAGCGAGCTTCTACGCCGAATGGAGGACGCGGTACGCGCCCGGAACTTTTCTCCGCGAAGACCACAGCGCGCCCTCCGAAAAGATTCTCCAGGCGATTTGGCTTCATCAACGGATCGTGCGTGAACGGCTTGCTACGCTGGACGGGCGGAATGTCGAAGTGCTGCATCCGGGCTTTTGGAACCGTGAATCCGGTCCCGATTTTCGTGGCGCAGTTCTGCGCATCGCCGGCGAACTGATTTCAGGAGGTGATGTCGAGGTCGACTTGCACACCAGCGGTTGGACTTCACACGGACATCACACGAATCCTGCTTTCAAGCGTGTCGCTCTACACGTTGTTTGGGACGGTGATAACCGTTCGCAACTGCCGACTCTTGTCCTTAAGGATTTCCTCGATGCACCGATCGCAGAACTTTCGCTGTGGATTGGCCGCGAGGGATCCGAGTCGCCGTCGCTCGCGGGCCAGTGCAGCGCGCCTTTAAAGCAACTTAACGATTCGCAGTTGAATGATT
>Ga0193697_1000402_pt1 | contig 15734 bp, 13 predicted proteins | sample L3m2metaG_FD_145073 | JGI IMG/M metagenome (GOLD analysis project Ga0193697, IMG submission 145073) | Soil microbial communities from a riparian zone of the East river system, Colorado, United States - L3m2 | ecosystem: Environmental > Terrestrial > Soil > Riparian zone | place: USA: East River... | reverse complement strand
GAAGTCCCGGCGCAGGACAGTGCGGGCGAGTTCGGCGCAGGCGCCGGCCAACTCGACTCCGGTTGGTCCGCCGCCGACAACGACAATTGTCATCAGGGCTTCGCGCACCTTCGGATCGGGTTCGGTTTCGGCGCGCTCAAAAGCGAGCAGCACATCGCGACGAATGCGGAGGGCGTCGTCGAGAGTTTTCAATCCGGGAGCGAATTCCTCCCACTCCGGATGCCCGAAATAACTCGTGACGCCGCCAAGGGCGAGCATCAGGTAATCATATTCCAGAATGCTATTGCCCAGGATTACGCGCCTGTGCGCGAGGTCGAAGTCCTGGGCTTCATCGAGCAGAACAGTAAGATTCGGGACATCGCGAAGAATCGCGCGCACCGGCTGCGCGATATCTGTCGCCGACAAACCGGCCATGGCCACTTGATAAAGAAGCGGCTGGAACAAGTGGTGGTTAGTACGATCGACCACCGTGACGTACGCGTCCGGGTGCCGAAACTTTTTCGCGAAGGTCAGTCCGCCGAATCCCGCCCCCAAAACAACCACATGTGCTTTGCCAGCTGTCCCCATCGCCTCACTCTTCGCGATGCTCCGCCCAGCGTCAAGCAACAGGCTCGGCTTGCGCAGTCGCGAAATTCTCTGCCAGCGCTACCGCCTTCAACATCGCCTTCGATTTGTTGACGGTCTCCTGGTATTCGGCGTCCGGCGTCGAATCGTTGACCCATCCGCCGCCGGCTTGCACGTAAGCCTTGCCGTCCTTGAGCAAGGCGGTGCGAATCGTGATGCAGCAATCCAGGTTGCCGTTGAAGGAGAAATACCCGACGCACCCGCCATACGGTCCCCGCGTGTTTTGTTCGAGCTCGGAGATGATCTGCATGGCGCGAACTTTGGGAGCGCCGCTCAATGTTCCAGCGGGGAAGGTTGCGCGCATCAGGTCGTAAGGAGTTTTGTCCTCGGATAGGCGGCCTTCGACCTGAGAGACGATGTGCATGACGTGGCTGTATCGCTCGATGATCATCAGGTCTTTGACAGTGACCGAACCGAAGTCGCAGACCCGCCCAAGATCGTTGCGCGCGAGGTCCACGAGCATGACGTGCTCGGCGCGTTCCTTGGGATCATCGAGCAGTTCTTTTTCGTTCGCCGAGTCCTGCTCGGGAGTTTTGCCCCGTGGACGCGTCCCCGCGATTGGCCGAATTTCCACTTTGCGATTTTCGCAACGGACATGGATTTCAGGCGACGCGCCGACCAGCGAAAAGCCATCCAGTTCGAGGAGAAACATGTAAGGAGAAGGATTGATCGAGCGAGCCGCGCGATAAACATCGAGCGGACTGGCTTTGACATCGGTCGAGAATCGCTGCGAGCCGACTACCTGAATGATATCACCGGCGGTGATGTATTCCTTGGCCTTCCGCACATTCGAGAAGAACTTGTCGCGTGGCACATTCGACTCGAACAAAACATTGGGCACCTCGCGCGGCACGGTCACGGGGCGATGTTCGCTCGGTTGTTCGAGCAACGAGACGAGGCGCTCGATTTCGCTGATGGCATTCTCGTAAGCCTCGGCGGGAGTGGCCGCTTCATCAACCACGGCGTTCACCAGCACCGTAATCGTTTGCGAAACGCGGTCGAAAATAAGCAGCTCATCAGCGATAAAGAAATAGAGCGTCGGCGTGTGGAGATCATCCCGCGGTGGACGGGGAACGACGGGTTCGACGTCGTGAATGAATTCGTAACCGATAAAACCGACCGCTCCGCCGGTGAATCGCGGAAGAGATGGAACGGGACAGGTGCGGTATCGCTTAAGGATGCGTTCGACAACCTCAAGGCCGTCGCGAACGGTACCGGGCGTGGGCGGCTTTAAAGGTCCGCGCACGGTGACCTCCTCGACAGTCTTTCCGTTCTCAATCACTTCAACGGTCTGGTTGTGCTGCCGGATCACGACGCGCGGGTTGCAACCGACGAACGAATAGCGTCCCAGGTGTTCGCCGCCTTCGACCGATTCGAAGAGGAACGATTCGCCTTCGCCGCGAATTTTTCGGTAAGCCGACAGCGGCGTTTCGAAATCGGCGAGAAGGCGCCGCGTCACCGGGATCAGATTTGCCTGCCCCGCGCGCCTGGTAAACTCCTCGATAGTCGGCGAGTACATTCCTATTTGGGTCCGTAAATCTTTTCAGGTTTCTCGAGCTGCGGCTCGGTAACTTTGAAATCGCTGCCATCCACGGAGCGGAAAAAGCAGGACTTGTAGCCTTCATGGCAGGCCGCGCCAACCTGATCAACTTTGATCAACAGCGTGTCGCCGTCGCAATCGAACGCAATATCCCTGACTGCTTGCGTATGGCCGCTGGTCTCGCCTTTCATCCAGAACGTCTGGCGCGACCGGCTCCAGAAATGAGTTTTGCCGGTGGCAACCGTCTTTTCGAGGGAAGCGCGATTCATCCACGCCATCATCAGCACGCGGCCGGTGGTCTGTTCCTGGACAATCGCGGGAATCAACCCGTCGGCATTGAATTTCAGTCGGTCGTAAAAGGTCATACAGCCCCGGCTATTGCACACAAATCGAGGATGAAAGGCAAGGAACCGCTTCTCCTGGCGGTGTCCTAATTTGGTTTCCGTTTGCGAACTACTAGGTAAACCACAAGAGCGATTATGGCGACACCGATCAGAACTGCGGAGCCAAACCATTCAATCGGCACGGATATCTTTGTCGAAGTCAGAATTATATTGGTATTGGTCATTTGTCCCCTTTCACTTCTGCGACAATCGCCACCCTGACGGCATCCAGAGCAGATTTCACCGGGGGAAGCTCAAGCACACTCCGGGGAAGGGGCAAGGTTTCAAATTAGGACACCGCCCTTCTCCTGATGTCGCTGTTTTAAGGATCGGCGTTATCCCGGTTGTTCTCGCAATGCTAAAACCCGAGCAGTTTGCTTCAGCCCATGCCTTGATATTCCTCGTCGGTTTTGAGGTCGAGGCCCATCAGCACATAATCGTGCGTCACGGCCTGCATGTCTTTGACGTATTGGGGAAGCCGCGCCAGCGTGGTGAAGCCAAGCAGGGCAAAGACCTTGATCGCCGCTTCCTGGTCGCCAATGAATTCGGCTTCGAGTTTTTCCAGGCCAACCTGGCGCGCAAGACTGATGACTTCGCTGACCATCGCTTTCGCAAGCCCGCGGCCGCGAAACTTCGGGTGAATGAGCACGCTCACCCGGCGGAGATGGCGTTTCCATCCGCCGAGCTGCTGGTGAAGCGTCGCGTCGCCAATGATCTGGCCGTTGAGGCAGCCGAGCAGCGGCAGGTTGCGGCCAAGATCGATGTTCTGGCACCAGTCGCGAATCACGTCGGGCTCGGTAACGCGATGCTTGATGAACATTCGTTCCTGGTTCGGAACGGCGAGAAAGAACTCGTGAAAGGCCAGCTCGTCAGTCTGTTCGAGCGGCCGCAGCGTGCAGGTGAGGTTCTTTACCTGGATGTCTTTCGGGTACTCCTCCAGAGCCATTTCCAGCGACATTCCGTCCTCCGTCGTTGAGGGTGACCAGTCTGTGTCGCGCTACGTTGCACAATCAATGTGCGCGCGACCGCGAAAGTCGGCCCGTGATGCCGTGTGACTGCTTGAGCGTGCGTGTGTCGATCGCCGCCGGATCGATGCTCCAGCGCGCGGCAAGTAAGGGCACGCGCTCTGTGTTCGCGCTCAGCGGGTCCGATTGGGAAAAGTTGTGGCGTGAAGGCGATTCCGTGTAATTGAAACAAGCCAATCCAAGATCGGCTTCGGCGCGCGTAAGGATCCCCTGGTTCCACAACGTTTTGCCCGCCCACGCATAGGCGCGCAAAATCCGCCCCTGATCGGCTTGCACCCAGGCATGATAATTGACGACGCGATTGTAGCTGAAAAACTGGACCTGCCCGAGCTTGCGGCTCACATCGAGCACAAACCGGAAGCAGCGATCGACGTCATCCGCCGGATCGGGAAGGCTGGCGCCAAACACCAGCACCCAACCGTTCACGGGCGGGGAGATGAACAGCTTCTGGTCCGTTGCGGCGGTCAACCCTTCTTCCCACGAGCAGGGAGTTGGTTTGTACAAGCCAAGGGCGGCCTGGACGACATAGGGGTTGCCGCTGCGGATCGCCAGCCAGCGATTCGGCAAACCCAATAATGCCGATGCCGAGCGGCGGTCGCGGCCAAGGGCCTCCAACCCGAAGAGACTGCTGGTTTCCGACGATCCCCTCTTGCGCAGCGAATACATTACCAGGACAAAACCGGCGACACCGATCCCCATGACGACGCCGAGCAGAAGAATCAGGAGGAAGGCGGCGACGGCATGGAGTTGTTCATTGGAAAATCCAGCCATCGCATCGGCAAGGAATACAAAGATGGACGCTGGAACCATCATTTCAGGGTGAAAATACTCTGGCCGATTTCGGTTTCAATAGCAAAACATTTTTGGCGAGCGGCTCTCATTCGGTAGTTTCTTTGACAAATTGTCCAACTCGGGGTTGAAATCACCCGCATGCTGAGGCTGACAGTCACGTTTTTAGTGGCGCTGCTTGGCGCGAGCGCAGGCTATGCCGCCGGGCCGAAAACACCGAACATTCTGTGGCTGATCGCCGAGGATTTTGGGCCGCACCTGGGATGTTACGGCGCGAAAGAGGTGTTCACTCCCAATCTCGACAGGCTGGCGGCGGAAGGGGTTCGTTACACGCGATTCTTTACGACAGCGCCTGTCTGTTCCCCGAGCCGTTCCGCGTTCATGACAGGCATGTACCAAACGACGATTGGCGCGCACAATCACCGCGCACACCGGGACGACGACTACGAGTTGCCCAGTGGAGTCCGGATTCTGAGCGATTGGCTGCGAGACGCGGGCTATTTCACGGCGAACGTTCGGGAGATGCCGGCCCATTTCAAATTTCGCGGAACGGGCAAAACCGACTGGAATTTTCGATACAAAGGCGCTGCGTTTGATTCGGACAAGTGGAGCGATCTTAAAGCGCATCAGCCGTTCTATGCGCAAATCAATTTCCACGAAACGCATCGAAAGTTTAATGGAGCGCAACGGGCTGACCCGGCGAAAGTCGAGATTCCACCGTACTATCCCGATCATCCGGTGACGCGGGCTGACTGGGCGGCTTATCTGGATGCCGCGTCCGAGCTCGACCGGAAAATCGGTTTGATACTCGACCAACTCGCCGCTGACGGCCTCGCCAGCAACACTGTGGTCGTCTTTTTCGGTGATAACGGCCAGGCGCATGTGCGCGGCAAACAATTCTGCTATGAAAGCGGCTTGCACGTGCCGCTGATCATCCGTTGGCCTGCAGCGATTCCCGAGCCGCGACATTACAAACACGGCACAGTAGACGATCGTCTCCTGGAAGCAATCGACCTCGCCCCGACAATGCTGACGTTTGCCAACTCTTCACCGCCGCGCCGTATGCAGGGAAGGGCTTTTCTCGGCGCCAAAGCCGCGCCTCCCAAAGAGTACGTGTTCGGCGCGCGGGATCGCTGCGACGAGACGGTGTTCCGCTTCCGTACCGTGCGCGACAAACGCTATCGTTACATTCGCAATTTTACGCCGGAGCGTCCGTTCCTGCAGCCGAACGAGTACAAGGAAAAGCAGTATCCTGTTTGGAATTTACTCAAGGAACTGCATGCGGCGGGTAAGCTGACGCCTGAGCAGGATGTGCTGTGCGCGCCGACGATGCCGGAGGAGGAACTGTACGATTTAGAGAAGGACCCGCACGAAATCAAAAACCTCGCGAAATCTCCCGAGCACAAAAAGACGCTCGAACGACTTCGAAATGTTCTGAACAAGTGGATCGAAGAAAGCAATGACCAGGGACGCGAACTCGAACCGGCCGACCTCGCGGCGCGCAAAGGCGTAACGAAGCCGGGCACTCACCCGAATACGGGTTACGTGAGAGACGGTGTGCCCCCGGGAAATTGAACGACGGGCGTCCGACAGCAAAGTAAATACATGCGTCCCCTGTTTAGAAGTGCGTTCCTCTGGATAGCAGTGGCGCTCATTCTCGTCGCCAGTTGCATTGCTGCGTCCTTTTGGTGGGCAAACCGTCCAGAGACATTATTCCGCAGGATCGTCTTTGATCCTATCCCGGCCAGCGTCAAAATCTTGAATGTTGATTATGTCTCCCGACGAGAGTGGCAGGCCATCTTCCATGTCCAACTTTCCCCGACGGATTTTGAGTTCTTGCGTGCTGTAAAAGCCTACCGGCAACTCGAAAGCGATTCAGATAAGCACGCCGTCGGGTTGATATATCCCTTATTCAAAACGATGCTACCGACGGAGTCTGCTCTCGCGAATTACGAGGTATTCCAAGCTTTCGATGATCACCCGCAAGGAACGCTCTCCTACTTCATAATCGACAGACGACACTCCGACGGTTTTATTATCTACATCCGGTTCTAGTGCGACCCCTCTAAAAGGAAAAAGATGCGAATGTGGTGACGCCGCCCGTAATTGTGCACAAGATCTGGCTCTGAAAGTTGGGCACGCCTACATCGACCTCAATTTAGCCCACTTGCGAAGAAGATCTGTAAGGAAAAGTAAATGAATGCAATCAACATATGAACTTTAAGGTATGTCGTCAATTGTTGGCGCTATTTCTGTCAATGTCGGCTGCGATGTCGGCGAGGGCTGCTGATGAGCAAACGTATTGGGCGCTAATTCTATCCAAACAAAAGGCGATTTATGATGTAATACAGAATCCTGCAACCAGCTATGACATTTCCAGGAGCAAACATAAAGAAGGTGACCAACTGCGATCCGAGCTCATCCAGCGAATGCAAAGCGACGCTGCTCTTACACAACTTGTTCGCAAATCCCTTAGGAATGACAACCGCGCCTGGGTACGAGGATTTTCTGTCGCAGTGCTAATAAAAGCCTTCGGTAAGGAGAGTGTCGACGACGCAATCTACGGTTTGAGCGACCCGGACAGTGAGGTCAGAGGCTTCGCCATCGGCGGGATTCTAGCTGGCAAATTGGAGGGGGCAGCGTGGAGTTTGCCGGCATCATTGTTGAGCAAAGATGCCGCAGAGCGTTCCACCGTAATTTACGCACTGCGAAAGTTCCTAGGCGAGAAGGGGCTCCCCTATTACTCCGCGCTGCTTTATGATTCAGAGTCGAAGGTCGCTAAAAAGGGGTCGGTTCTGAAGATTGTACACTGAGCACGCGCAGGATCTGACAACGATAATCCACGGCTCAGGCAGGACGATTACGCTGATCAAAAGTGTCCATTCAACGACAGGTTGCGAGAAATTCAGCAAAGTCCTCAAGCTTTGCACAAATCAGCCCGCATAACCCTTCGATAGGTGGCCGAGATAGATATTGGCCCAGTGGTTTTCAAGGACGACGAACGAAACGAACGGAACGAACGCTTCAACGCGCATGGAGGCCGGGTGTAGAACCAGCCCTGTGTTACTAAGTGCAAGATCAAGAAAACCGAAGGAGGCACCTGCAAAGTAAGCGAGGCAGGTTCCAGGTGCGGCCCTCGTCAGGGACCGTTCTGGAGAGTTAACGGAGCTGGAGCTGTTGCGCCACCACGCATCCTCATACGTTCCGAATCGCCACAACTGAGTGCAAAACCAACACAAAACTAGCACATTTCTGGCACCTACCCCCGGGGGGGGTACCAATCCAAAATCCACAATCTAAAATCCAAAATTCCCCAGGCCAACCCCCTCTGCTACAAGTGCTTACACTCCAATCCTATTACCTTCCGAAGCGCCACAACCGAATGCAAAAACAACACAAAACTAGCACATTTCTGGCACTCCCCCCCCCGGGGGGGGCCTACTCCTGTTCTTTGACAATTCATTGACTGTTTAGCCCCGGTTTGCCGGCGTTCTGGAGGTAGTGCTCCAGCCCGCGGGCCACACCGTGGCCCCAGGGCTGATGGCTGATGTAACCGTTCTGCTTGCGAACCAGTTCCTTTACGATGGGAATCGCGTTGTCAGGGCAAACCACGCAAGCCGCGTATTCGCCGCTGAGCATCGGCAGGTCGTTTAAGTGGTCGCCTGCGGCAAGAATTTCATCCCGGCGAATGCCGCCGAGCTGGCGCGCCACTTCGGCGAGAGCAGTGCCTTTGTTGTAACGGACATGACTGAAGCGAGCATAGACGTCGTTGCGCACGAAACTCAGGTGCTGGACTTCGCGGCAATACTCTTCAAGGTAGGTCTGGATTGCATCGGCGTCTTCGTTGGATTCGGCGACAAGACAGAACGGCGAATACTCGTCCTCGTAGAGGGTCGCAGTAAAATGCTTGTTGATCCAGTCGATCAGCCGCGGCACGTCCTGGCGGACGCGCGAGAACAATTCGGCGTGCGCGAGTTTGCAGCCCTCGTTCCATTTGTGGCTGCCGATGTATTGCGAGGCTTCGTGGCAATAAATATCCCGCTCGACCACCACCAGATAGTCCGGCTTGATGCTCAGACGCGCGCGGGCGATGCCCTCCATGACGCTGGAGAGATCGCGGCCGGTGTTAATGACCCACTTGGCGCCCTGACGCTGGAGATCGCCGATAAGCTCCTGGAGGTCGAGCGGCACCGGCGGATTCTCAAATTCCGCGTGCAGCGTTCCATCGAAATCGGTTGAGATAAGTTTGATTGGTAATGACATTGTGCCGTACACTTGCGCGGAATAAACCCCGCCCCAGTTTATCCACAAAACTCGCACAAAGGCGAGGAAAGGCGCGCAGGGGCGCTTTACGTCGAGTAAATTCGCAGTAAACTGGGGCCGGGTCAAAGAATTATGGCCGAACCGCAGGAACAATACGACGAAGCAATGTTTGACTTTAGCCGTGGTGATTATGACACGTGCATTGCCAAACTCAAAGCGCTTCTGACCGAACACCCGGACCATTTTGACGCGCAGCTTTCCGTTGGGATGGCATATTACCGCAAGGGTGATTACGCCACCGCCATTGCGGAAGGGCATAAAGCCGAAAAGATGCAGCCCAACGAGCAGTTGGTACATACCAACCTTTCACTGTTTTACATGAAGGCGGGCGATAAAAAGACGGCGGAGCATCATGGACTGCAAGCACGCGTCGCCTCCTGGCGCGGCAACATGGCGCCGCCGCCGACCGGCGAGCAACCCGCTGATTCCGAACTGCAAATCGCGAAACCGAAACCACCGCCCGTAAAATTCCCCGAAATGCCCTGGAAGAAAAAGTGATATGAAAAGCGCGTACGAATTGGCGATGGAACGGCTGAACAAAGCCGCGCCGGCGGTCAAACTGACAGACAAGAAAAAGAAAGAACTGGCCGAACTGGATTCGAAGTATCAGGCGAAAATCGCGGAGCGTGAAATTGGGCTGAAGGATGAAATCGCGAACGCCCGCGGCAAAGGAGAGTGGGAAGGAATGGAGAAATTGGAGAAGCAACTGGTGATCGAGCGCAAAAAGTTGCAGGCCGAGCTGGAGGAGAAAAAGGAGGAAGTACGCAAACGGGGGAAGTGAGGGAGATCAGTTACACAAATCCGGTTTACCCACATTATTTTGCCGATCCATTCGCCTGGAAATTTGAAGGGACTTATTATGCGATTGGCACCGGAGCAGATGAAGCCGCTGGGCGCGTCCGCCCGCACGTGTTTCCGCTCTTGCAATCACCGGACCTGGTACATTGGAAGGAAGCTGGACAAGCCCTGGAGCGATTAGATCCGGCGCTGGGAGATACCTATTGGGCACCGGAAATCGCTTTTCACGAGGGCAGCTTCTATCTCTATTATTCGGTGGGCCACGCCGATAAAGAACATCAGTTACGCGTGGCGACGAGCGATAATCCGCTCGGCCCTTATCGCGATGTTGCCGGACCTCTTATCGATCCTGAGGAATGCCCCTTCGCAATCGACGCGCATCCCTTTCGTGATGACGACGGGCAATGGTATCTTTTTTACGCGCGCGATTTTCTGGAATTGGACGAAGGACGCGCAGGCACCGCACTCGTTGTCTCCCGGCTTGAAACGATGGCGCGCGTTGCGCGGGAATGGAAAGTTGTGTTGCGGGCGCGACATGACTGGCAACGGTTTTTGGCAAACCGTCCGATGTACGGCGCAGCGTATGACTGGCACACATTGGAAGGACCGTGTGTGCGAAAGCATGAAGGGCGGTATTACTGCTTTTATAGCGGCGGCCGCTGGGAAACGGACAGCTACGGAGTTGATTATGCCGTCGCGGAGTCACCGATGGGACCGTACGCCGATACCGGCGTCGCGGAAGGTGCGCGGGTGCTGCGCGCTGCGCCTGGTCGCGCCCTCGGGCCGGGACATAATTCGATTGTCGTGGGTCCGGACAGCAAAACCGATTTCATGGTCTATCACGCGTGGGACCCGGATATGAAGGCGCGGCGGCTGTGTATCGATCCCCTCGACTGGACCGCGGAAGGACCTCGCTGCCGCGGGCCGAGCACGACACGGCAAAAGATTCTCTTCTCGCACTGATACGGGCCAACGCCGGGTCCTTTGATAGTCACACTGGGCAAATTTCGCACCGAACGTTGCGGCGCGAAGGATTCGATTTGGCTCGCGCTTAAGGACCTCAATTGGCGCGCTCATAAATGGCTGAAGTGGGCGATAAAATCGTCCGAAGTATCTATCAGGTCGTGATTTTCGCGTTCAAATTGGCGCCCATGGACCCCCAATTGGCATGGGCCATCGGACTATTAGCGCTTGCCGCGCTCGCTACATCCTTTTTTCGTCGCCGATCCAGGAGAGATGGCCCATCAGCCGCGGACTCGGCCCGCCTTTCTCTGCTGGCGCACAAGACAGACAGCGCGGTCCTGATCACGAATCATGATGGTTTGATCGAGTGGATCAACGAAGGGTTCACGCGCGTCAGTGGGCATAAGCTGGCCGATGTCGTCGGCAAACCGCCCGGGGCGGTGTTGGCAGGTCCAATCCACAACGCGCGAGGCGTCCACAGAATTCGCGAAGGGATGAACGCCGGCAAACCGTTCGCGGTGGAGTTGCTGTGCGCCCACAAGAGCGGGCATCGCTATTGGTTGTCAGTCAATTTCACGCCGGTGTTCGACAAAATGGAGCGGCTGCTGAATTTCGTCGGCGTGGGTTTTGATGTGACAGCGCGGAAACGCGTTGAGGATGAGTTGTCGCGGTTGCAGAAACGCAACGAACTGCTTCTCAATTCGGCGGGCGATGGGATTGTGGGCCTGGATTTACAGGGAAGCATCATCTACGTGAACCGCACTGCGGCGGAGTTGACGGCGTGGGAGCCGAGTGAATTGATCGGGAAGCCCGCGAGCACAATCATCTACCAGCTGAAACCGGCAAGAGAGGCCCAGGAGGGAAGCTTCATGGCGGCCGCGCTGCAGGATGGCTCGGTGCAGGTTGGGGAAACGGACATGTTTCGAGAGAAGAGCGGCGCAAGTTTTCCCGTGGAATACACGAGCGCGCCGATCCAGGAGGGACAGAACTCGCTTGGCACGGTGCTCGTGTTTCGCGATGTCACGGACCGCCGCCAGAACGAAACGATGCGCTATCAACAGGCGCGCAAATCCGGTTTCCGGGCGGACATCGGTTTTGCGCTGGGCGCAAATGACTCATTGCGAAACCTGCTGCAAAAGTGCGCGCAATCGATGGTGAAACATTTCGATGCGGCGTTCGCGCGAATTTGGACGCTCAACAGCGAGGACAACATGCTCGAACTGGAGGCGAGCGCCGGTCTTTACACCCATCTGGATGGACCGCACAGCCGCATCCCAATCGGCACCATGAAAGTGGGGATTCTCGCCCGCGAAGGATTGCCGCAGATGACGAATGACGTATTGAACGACTATTATGTGCAGGACAAGGCGTGGGCAAAGCGGGAGAAGCTGATCGCCTTTGCCGGTTATCCGCTGTTGGTGGAAGGGCGAATCGTGGGCGCGATGGCAATGTTTTCCCGCAGTCGTCTGCCAAACGATACGATCGAGATCCTCGGGTCCGTTGCGGATTCCCTCGCGCAGGGAATTCTGCGGAAACGCGCCGAGGAAAAGATCATTGAGCAGGCGGCACTGCTCGATAAAGCGCAGGACTCGATCCTCGTGATCGATCTGTCCAATCGGATCAGTTACTGGAACAAGAGCGCCGAACGGCTCTACGGCTGGCCCGGGCGGGAGGTGCAGGGTAAACGGGCGGACCAGTTACTGTTCCGCGACATCAAGCACTTCGAACAAGCGAAAGCGGCCGTGCTCGAATGCGGCGAATGGAAGGGCGAGTTGTGCCAGGTCAACAGCGGCGATGGAACTGTGGTGGTAGAGAGCGAATGGACGCTGGTCCACGACGACGCCGGAATGCCCAAGTCGATCCTCGTTGTGAACACCGATTTGACCGAGCGCAAGAAGATCGAGGCGCAATTGCTGCGCAATCAGCGCATGGAAAGCATCGGCACGCTGGCGGGGGGCATCGCGCACGATTTGAACAACGCGCTGGCGCCCATCATGATGTCCGTTGAGGTGCTGAAGCAAAAGCTCCAGGACGACCAGAGCCGGCGGATGCTTTCGATCCTCGAGTCGAGCGCAAAACGCGGCGCGGACATGGTGAAGCAGGTATTGACGTTTGCCCGAGGGGTCGATGGCGAACGAGTATTGCTGCAAACCCGGCATCTGCTCAAAGAAGTGGGCAAGATTGTCAGTGATACCTTTCCGAAAACGATCCAGCTCAAAACCAGCCTTGCCGAAAACCTGTGGACGATCATGGGTGACGCGACGCAGTTGCACCAGGTGTTGCTCAATCTGGCGGTGAATGCGCGCGATGCAATGCCGGAAGGGGGCACGCTGACAATTTCGGCCGAGAACGAAATGGTGGAAACGTCGTTCGATTCAGAGCAGGCCGTTAAGCCGGGCTTTTATGTCGTGATCAAGGTGACGGACACTGGAACTGGAATCCCGCGAGAAATCCTGGACAAGATTTTTGAACCGTTCTTTACGACCAAGGAGATGGGCAAAGGAACCGGGCTCGGCCTGGCAACCGTACTTGGTATTGTGAAAAGTCATGGAGGCGTGGTCCAGGTGCAGACGGAGGTGAACAAAGGCACGACCTTCGTAATCTATTTGCCGGCGCTGGAGAATGCTTCGGCGGCGCACGGCGAAGGCGAAAACAAGAAGCTTCTGACCGGCAATGGCGAGGTGATTCTCGTGGTCGATGACGAGACGTCGGTACTGTCAATAACGAAGGAAACTCTTGAGACTTACGGCTACCGGGTGATCCCCGCCAGAGATGGAACGGAGGCGGTGGCGGCCTTCACAACGCATCGCGACAAGATCAAGCTGGTCCTCTCGGACATGCTGATGCCGTTCATGGACGGGCCGGCGACGATTCGTGTGTTGCGCAAGCTTGAACCGAACCTGAGAATCATCGCGGCCAGCGGATTGATGGATCACGATAAAGTGCGCGACGCAACGGGCATGGATAGCATCGCATTTCTCCTCAAGCCCTATACGGCGGAGAGACTGCTGGCAATGGTGCACAAAATGATCCACAGCGATCCGAACAGCGTTGACACGGCATCCAACGTCAGTGCCCTTCCAAAATTGCGGATTACGCCGTCCGCAAACGACAAAGCCGCATAGATTCGAGCGCCACGATCGCGATGGCGATGTTTACGGGACTCGTGTTCTATTCAGTGGCTTTACCCGTGAAAGTTTCCTCGTTCAATCCCGTGCGTTCATTCAACGCCACACTCAACGTTTTTCCTCCTTTGCCAAAAGTCAGTCTGAATCGGTAGCAACTAACACCCGCCACACGGTCCAACTCCAGGAGGAAGGTATCAGTGCTGAGCCACTGTCCTTTGCAAGCAAAAGGCAGTTCAACAAGCGTATCCGTGGAGAAGCGTTCAACGCCATCCAGACCAATGGGACATCTCAACTCCTGGCCCAATCGCTTGAACCGCACCTTCGCCTCAGCGCTTTTATCGAATCGTAACACGAGTTCGCCGAGATCCAGGCTGTTGGCGCTGAATGCGTAGGTCTTGCTCGATACGCGAACCGCAATCTCTGGCAGTTTCGGCAGTGATTGTGGCGCGTGCGGTTGCCGTGCCGCATCCAATCTGTCGCGCAGACGCGCCGCCATCTCGGGATTGGCCGGCAGCGGGTTGTCAGATTTTAACGATTTCAAAATGAATTTGGTAAGATCGTCCGGGTTGAAACCGCCGCCGGTGTAAACGAGGACGAGCTTTTTCGCCGGCCAGACCGTGATGCGCTGCCCGCCACGTCCGATCGCTTCAAACACACCCGGATATTGCGGCCCCGGTATCCACCAGAGATAGCCATACTGATCGTTGCCTCCGGTCTGCTCGACGTGCGGGCGAGTAGCGGTTTCGATCCAGCGTTCGGGAATCACCTGGCGCTCACCCCAGCGTCCGCGCTGAAGGAAAAGCTGCCCGAGTTTTGCCATGTCGCGCGGATGTATCTGCAAATCGCCCCACCCATAATTGTTGCCGTGAGGATCGGCGGGCCACGCGACATCCCGAATGCCGAGTGGCTCGAACCATTCGCGCCGCGCGAAGCCAAGCGCGTTCGTGCCCGTCGCTCGCGTGATGATTGCGGAAAGCAAATGGCAGTTCGCGTTGCAATATCTGAAGCGTGTCCCGGGCTCGACGGCGATTGGCATGTCGAGCGCGTATTGTATCCAGTTCGCGCTGCGGCGCATCTCATCGAGGCGCGTATCGACATTGATGCGCGGATTATTCATTTCCACACCGCAATCGAAGCCGGACTGCATCGTCAGGAGATGTTCGAGAGTTAGTTTGGATTTCTGCGCAGCGAATGTCACATCGCGACCGGGAAAGAAACTCAAGATCGGTTGGTTTACATCACGCACGTGCCCCTTTGCGATGGCCAGCCCGATCAGCGTCGAGGTAATGCTTTTGGTTACCGATGCAACGTCATGCCGTATCCGGTCGTTGTAAGGGTGGAAGTACGCATCAAGCACGAGACGACCGTGCCGAACCAGTTGCACGCTGTGGACCGGGGTTTTCTGTTCGCGCGCAAACTCGATCATCTCCACCAGCGCCGACGAGTCGACACCGACTTCTTCAGGGGTTGCCACCGGCCAGGTGCCTGCAACGTCCACGGAGTGTGATTCCGCCGCCGCCACGGCCAGCGCAGCAATCCAAAGCGCCAATGACAGCGCGCATTTCCTGGTTGCCATGCCGTTCTGCGGGAAAATTCGATTTGGCACTGGGCCCAAATCTCCCCCGCGGATTGAGGATGGCGGTATGGGTGGGCGGGATCAATGTTATTGGGACACAATGACTTACGAGATTTTTGCGACTTCTCGGGCTTATAACACCAAAACAATTTGAACAGAAGCGTTCCGGAAAGGGTCTGTTACTTTGCAGTACAAAGTGATGCGCTGTTTCGTTCTCCAGCCGACGCTGCCGCGACCGTGCAATACGGTGTTGTCCTCACTGCACCGCCCTGGCCTATTTCAGTTACAAAGGGAATTCGGGAGGACGCCATGAATAGCAACGCGATGACTCTGGATTTGCCGGTCCTTCTGCGAGGAGAACCGAAGAGTCTTCATTGGGGTATCGAGGAGGTTCGCGCGCGCCAGGTGGTTTTTTATCTTTCGATCATCGTCGTGGGCGCCGGCTGCTTCGGCGCGGCAATGGGTTGCTGGCGCGCGCCGTTGCAGGCCGCCTACACCGCACTCAAGCTGCCTCTGGCAATCCTCCTCACCACGCTCGGCAACGCTCTCCTGAATTCGCTGCTGGCGCCATTGTTCGGACTTAAC
>Ga0193697_1000400_pt1 | contig 15797 bp, 11 predicted proteins | sample L3m2metaG_FD_145073 | JGI IMG/M metagenome (GOLD analysis project Ga0193697, IMG submission 145073) | Soil microbial communities from a riparian zone of the East river system, Colorado, United States - L3m2 | ecosystem: Environmental > Terrestrial > Soil > Riparian zone | place: USA: East River... | reverse complement strand
CGACCGCGAAGGCGATATCGAAGTGCTTGCCATCGATATCGAGCAGAACATTGTCCGAATTCGCAATCGGTCCATTGAATCCGAGCTGACCTTCGAAGTGCCCAAGCCGGGTGCTGCGGGTGCGGCGAATGTCGCTGCAAATCCCCCAGTGATAAATCCGCCGGCCGCCGCCGCGCCTGGTCCGGGCCAGCCAACCATCATTTCGTCCTCGGAGCCTCGCGGTGGTGTCACCATGTTCGGCGGTGGCGGTAATTCTGCCGGCAATTCCGGTGGCAGTGTGAGCACGTTTGGCGGGGCGATGCCTCTTGCGTCGGCGACGCCCAATCCTGCAGCCTACGGTTCTTCAGCCTACAATTCTTCGGCTTATAATTCGTCAGCTCACTCAGGTGGTGTTTCCAGCTTCGGCGGCGGTGGGCTCTCCACGATTCCGAATCGCACAATTCGGCCTCCGAATCCCGGTGCTCAGAATCAACCTGTTATCGACCGTGACACCCAGGCAATACTCATCGAAGCCAATCGCCTCAACTACGAGTCCAAGGGCATTCCCGTGCCCCCGTTGCCTCAGACTCACCTGACTGAAACGATACACGGTGGTCCTCCGGCGCCTCCCGGCTTGCCTAGACGGTAGTAGGGTCGTCACGCCGCCGACGACCACTCTTCGGCGACCAAAAATCGGCGCAGCAGATAACACACGGCGACAGCGGCCTGGTCGGGCGGCAGCGATAGTCTTGTTAAACTGGGATTGCACATCACAACCAGAAACTCTCGAGTGATTTGAGTGCTGATCCATAGTCTTGTCCAATCAGAACCGAATCATCGGCCGCGCGCGTCATTGATCACGTCACGACTGAGATATTCCTGGGTCAGATGACTGAATTAGCGGCCAAGGCTGGCCGCGCTTCGATACTATGTTATCGGAGCGGACGGCGATCCCGACGCGTCGGGATCCCTACCGCCGCTGGCAAGTCGCGAAATTTTTGTCGAATTGAAGTCTGCGAACCGTTCTGATACGCCGCCATGTTGATGTTATCATGGATATTTGTCGTTAGCGTGCTGGCGCCGTTTGTCTCGGCTGAAGCTGCCGCTTACAAAGATGCCGCCTTCATCGAGTTTTTCCGCCGGACCAACGGCATTGTTGCTTGCGACGGCGCTTCTTCAGTTCCGTTATCAGATGGCCGCGTGCTGTGGTTCTTTGGCGACAGTTACGTGGATTGTTATCGCGACGGCACGGTGCCCTGCCTGTTTCAGGTGCGAAACGTCGCAATGGTGCATCATAAAGACGATCTGCAACACGTGCGCCCGCTCCTTGGCAAACACGGCAAATCGCTTTTCAAGAATGCAACGAATGATGAAACGTGGTTCTGGCCGGAATCGGGGTTCCAGCAGAGCAACAGCGTTTACATCTATCTCATTAATCTCAAAAAAGCCGGTTCAGGACCACTCGGTTTCGCCGCTATTGGCCGGGATTATTGGGGCAAAATGAAATTCCCGGAGCTCGACACGATCGACTACATCCCACTGCCTTCGTTCAACGGCATCGATTTCGGCGCGGGATTTGTGCCGGAGAGTGACGGGCGCACATACGCGTTTGGTCACAAACGCCGCGGTATTTCAGTGAACCTTTACCTTGCCCGGTTTCGTACTGCCAATCCCGAAACGAATTGGACGTTCTGGAACGGCACAGACTGGTCCGCAAGCGTTACCAACGCCGCTGCCATCACAAAGCAGGACGCGACCTCCGTTCAGGTTTGCAAAGTCAAAGATAGATTCCTCATTACGACCTCCCAATTCAGCGTCGGGTGCGACCAGGGAAAAGAGATTTACGTAGCGACCGCTACGGCACCGACCGGGCCTTACTCAGCGCGTAAAACGATTTTTACAATTGATGACACGTACGAAGGCCACTACCCGTTCTTTTATTTGCCCATAACCCATCCCGAGTTCATCAACCCGAATGACGAGTTACTCATTACTTATTGCATTAATGGCTATGAACCTTGCGCCCGGTCCTGCGTCGATGGCCGGATGAACCCGGACCACTACCGTCCGCGCGCCATTCGTGTCCCACTCAAGCTGCTATTTGACCAATAATCCGCAGAAGGCGAGAAATCGCCGAAGTCGCTTGCTAATCCCGTATCCAGCGCTTACATGTGTGTCAATCTGGCGCACCCCGCCGGTTCTGAACTGACTTCGACCGGATCGAGGTATCGGCTCGGAACCGGCGGGGCTCCGCGATTGAATGATTCGATCATTTGCTTTTACGACGCAGGGCCGCCTGCACAGCAAGGACATCGAGGTTTTTCTCATGCCCACGCTGCTGGCGGACACCAATCTCTTCCTCTGGGTGGACCTCGAAAAGCCGACCGCGGAAGAAGCCAAACGCATTCTCGAAGGCATCTTTCATTTCCACCCGCTTTCCATCGAGGATTGCATTGGCGTTAGTTCGGCCCCGAAAGTCGAGGAATACCAGCCCAAGGAAGGAGACAAGTTTGCGCCTTACCTGTTTATGGTGATTCACGCCGTCGATTACAGCCGCAAGGACGGGGTGTTCGCGACGAGTGAACTCAACTTTTTCCTCGGGAAGAATTTCCTCGTGACCTATCACGACGTGCCCCTCAAGAGCATCCAGGCGACTGAAGAACGGTGTCTGCGAGGCACGATGCACGTCGCGCGCGCACCCGACAGAGTCGCTCACACGCTTCTGGACGGCATCGTCGAGAATTACAAACCGGCGCTCGAAGAATTGTCCCTGGAAATTGGGAGCCTGGAAGAGCAGGTTGTGCAGAGTCCCACCAAGAAGACGCTCAACAAGATCGTGCAGATCAAGAAGGAAGTGCTTCACTTGCGTCAAATCATCGGACCGCAGCGCGAGGTGCTTGCGCGCTTTGCCACCGGTGAATTCAAACTGATTCGCCCGCATCTCGTGCCATATTACCGCGACGTTTACGATCGTCTCTTCCAAATCTCGACACTCGCCCAGGGCTACATGGATTCGCTCACTCACCTGCTGCAGGTTTACTTGAACATGTCCTCCAACCAAACCGGCGAAGTAGTCAAACTCCTGACGATGATCACCATCATCACTACACCCGTGATGATCGTGGGCACATGGTACGGAATGAACTTTCGCAACATGCCCGAGCTCAACTGGAAATACGGCTACGAACTGGCAATGGTAATTACGTTCGTGTCTACGGTTCTTACTTTTTGGTGGTTCAAACGCAAGAAGTGGTTTTAGCCCCGCGGTCATGTCTTCTCCGAAAACCACATTTCTCGATAAAGTGCTCGGTCGCATCGGCCGGCTTGACGCCCGTGGCCTGCAAACCGTCATCCAGCGCCTCGCGCGCGAACGGCGCTTTCTTGAGACGCTCTTCAATACCATCGAAGACGGCGTCCTCGTCGTCGATGAAAAGGCTCGCATTCTCTATTTCAACGAAGCGGTCACGCGCCTGCTCGGCTTGCAACGGCACGAGAGCGAAGGGCAGCCGATCACTCGCTTTTTGCCGGAGATTGATTGGACTCAGCTATCGACCATGGACACCCGTGGCGGCGAGCGAGTCCTGCGGCTCGAACTTGAGATTTCGTACCCGCGTCCACGCTTTCTCAGTCTCTACGCCGCCCCGCTCGATGGAGACGCAAAGGGAAGTTCAGGGGTTGCCTTGATTATTCACGATGCCACGGAGACGCGGCGGAAGACGTTCGCTGCCATTGAGACCGAGCGCATCCAGGCACTCACTCTGCTCGCGGCCAGTGTCGCGCACGAAATCGGAAATCCGCTCAATGCGCTCGACATTCACCTGCAACTGATCGAGCGCGAACTGAAGAAGCTCCGGCATTCTTCGGTCGAAGCGCCCTTGCCCGAGTCCAAATCCGCTCGCCGGCGCAAAACCCAACCTGCGACGGAACCGCCGGCGAGCGATTCGATCTTGCGCCTTGAGCGCTACGTGAACGTCGCCAAAGGCGAAGTGCTTCGGTTGGATTACATCATCCGGCAGTTTCTCGAAGCGATCCGTCCGGCGCCGCCAAGATTCGCGCTTGCCAACCTCAACGACATTGTTCGCGATACGATCGACTTGTTGCGCCCGGAAATTGAAAACCGCGGCATTACGATTCACGAGAAACTTTCGCGTCAACTTGCGGAGTCGCCGCTCGACGCCTCCCAGATCAAGCAGGTCCTGGTGAATCTGATTAAGAATGCCATCCAGGCAATGAGCCGCGGCGGTATTCTCACTCTCGAAACAGGGCAAACTGCCGAGAACGTGTGGGTGCGTGTTCGCGACACCGGCGGCGGTATTCCCGAAGATCAGATCAACCGAATCTTCGAACCGTTCTTCACCACCAAGAAAAAGGGCAGCGGGCTGGGATTGATGATTGTCCAACGGATTGTGCGCGACCACGGTGGACGCATTGAACTCGAAAGCCGCGTCAATGAAGGCACGATTTTCCGCGTTTTCCTGCCGCGCCACGAACCGCACCCGCGGTTGCTCGGGGTTGGTGACGATAGTTCGCAAGTTCAATGAGCAAACCGACCCTCTTGATTGTCGATGACGAGAAGCCCACGCGTGAAGGTCTGCGCGCGGCCCTCGAAGATCGATATGACGTTTACATCGCTGAAGATGCCGCCACCGCTATGGGCCTGCTCGAAGCCGAGCACTTCGAGGTGTTGCTCACCGATTTCCGTCTCCCAAACGAAGATGGCATGAAGCTCATCGCGCGCGCCAAATCGTTGCCGAAGCCGCCGGTCTGCATTCTCATGACCGCCTACGGCTCGGAGGAATTGGCCGTGCAGGCAATGAAAAGTGGCGCCGATGACTATATCGCCAAGGGACGCCTGCAGATCGACGAACTCGAGATGCGCATCGCTCGTGTTTTACGCCAGCAAAAACTCGAGGCAGAAAACGTCAGTTTGCGCCAGCAGCTGGATTCGAAATTTGGACTCGAGAACATCATTGGTCATTCTCCCGCGATGGTCGAAGTGTTCGAAGTCGTCCGGCAGGTCGCGCCGACCCGGGCGACCGTCTTGATCACGGGCGAGAGCGGCACAGGCAAAGAGTTGATCGCCAAGGCGATCCACAATCTGAGTCCGCGCAATCGGCAACCGCTGGTCGCAGTTCATTGCGCCGGCCTTCCATCAACCTTGATCGAGAGTGAGTTGTTTGGACACGAGAAAGGCGCCTTCACGGGCGCGCACGAGCGGCGCATCGGCCGTGTTGAGCAAGCCGAAGGCGGTAGCTTGTTTCTCGATGAGATCGGCGAAATCGACGGCACCATGCAGGTCAAACTGCTCCGCTTTTTGGGCGAACGCACTTTCGAGCGCGTCGGCTCTGCGAAGACCCTTAGCGCGGACGTGCGTTTAATTGCCGCCACCAACAAACGCCTCGAAGAACTGGTCCGCGCAGGTACATTTCGCGAAGACCTTTATTACCGGTTGAACGTCGTTCGGATTGAATTGCCCCCTTTACGCGAACGGCGCAACGACATTCCCCTGCTCGCGCAGACATTCATGCGTGAAGCAGTCCGCGAGAATGACAAACGCGTTCAGGAAATCACCGCCGATGCCATGGAACGGCTCATCAGTTACAATTGGCCGGGGAATGTCCGCGAGTTGCGCAGTGCGCTTGAACGCGCCGTTGTTCTCACCCGCACCGAGAAGATCAGCAGCCGCGATCTCCCGCCGGAACTTCGATCCGAATCGCTGAAGGATGCCCGCCCCCGTGGTGAACTGATTGCCCACGGCGAGATCACCGTCAAGGAAGCGGAAAAGCAATTGATCTCCCGGGCCCTGAAGGAAAGCGGCGGCAGTCGCACTGAAGCGGCGAAAAAACTCGGCATGAGCCGCCGTACTCTTCACCGAAAGCTCCACGCCTATCACCTGGAGAATTCCTGAGATGCCGCTGTTCGCGCAGGACATCATCCACAAGTTCGAACTCGGCGCGGGCCGTCGCCTTCTGAAAACGACCGTCGGTGTTATTGCCGTCATAGCGCTTGCCCTGTTCTACGATTTGTCCGCATTCCAGAATTTCTCCACCCCGGAGGCAATGGATAACGCCCAACTCGCGCGAAACATTTCCGAAGGCAAAGGCTTTGCGACTGATTTCGTCCGGCCCTTTTCTCTTTACCTCTTGAAAAGGAATGTCTCGACAAACTCCTTTGCCACTCAAGTGGATAAAACCCCGGATCTTTCCAATCCTCCGGCTTATCCCCTGGTTCTGGCCGGGTTACTCAAAATCATGCCGTTCGCGTATCCTGATGTGCGGAAGGAGCGTTCATTTGCCACGTATGCCCCTGAACTTTGGATAGCAGGATTCAACCAACTGCTTGTCCTGGTCTGTGCCGGGTTGGTTTTCGTTCTCGCCAGGCGTCTGTTTGATGAACCTGTTGCGTGGATATCCGCCGCCGTCTTTGTCGCGACTGAATCATTCTGGCGCTATAGCGTCTCCGGTCTACCCGTACTCTGGTTGACCTTTTTGATGTTGCTGGTGTTTGTCCTCCTCGCCCGGCTTGATACCAATCTGCGAAATGCCAACGCCTCGAATCGCTCGGGCCTCGCCCTTACCCTGATCTTGGGATTGCTTGCCGGTGTCGCGGGGCTCACTCGTTATGCGCTGCTCCTCCTCATTGTTCCATTAGTCATCTATCTGGTGACGTTGCCGTCGCCGCAGCGAGTCGCCCTGGCGCTGCTCGCTTGCACCGGCTTCCTTGCCCTCGTCATTCCGTGGCTTGTCCGCAATTATTCCTTGAGCGGCACTCTTTTCGGAACTGCCGGGTACGTGGCCCTGGAAGACACGCCTCAATTTCCGGGTGATTCGCTCTTCCGCTCACTGTCGCCGGACTTTAGCAATGTCATTGCCGGTCACATTGGCCGTAAGGTTCTCGTCAATTTGCGCGAAGTCATTTCTCAGATTCCACGGTTGGCCGGCAGTTGGGTACCGCTCCTCTTCCTTGCTGGTCTGCTGGTGCCATTCCGAAACGTGGTGACCGCCCGTTTGCGTATACTTCTCATTGGTATGCTCGCCATTCTGTTGTTCGCTGAGGTGGCCGTAGCGCCCACGTCAAAACCATCCGCGGACGGTCTCAATACCCGAGAGTATCTTGCAATCGCCGCTCCGGTCGTCTTCATTTTCGCCGTAAGTCTTTTATTCAGCTTGCTCGACCAATTTTCCGGTTGGGCCGCTCGTTACACTGTCCTTGCTGTATTCTTTGTCCTCGCCGCCGCCCCGCTGATTCTCAGGTTTTGCGCACCCCCTGCTTCCCCCCTGGCTTACCCGCCCTATTATCCGCCATCCATTCAGAGCAAGGCGGATTATCTCACGTCAAATGATTGGATGATGGCCGATATCCCCTGGGCGGTCGCCTGGTACGGCAATCGCAGGAGCGTGTGGCTCACGGTCACCCACGGAGCTGCCGACCGTAATTCCAGCGACGATTTTTATTCGATTCACCGGTTGAAACCCCTGCGTGCGCTCTACCTCACGCCCCAAACCCTCAAAAGCCTCGATATTGCCGCGATCTCTCGCTGGCGTCAGACAGAAGGCCTTGACCGCGACTGGGAGGCTTTCCAGGCCCGAGTGAAGGCGATGGCCGCTGCGCTCGACCCTGCCGGTCAGAATCAGCCTGCACTGGACCCCTTGAGGGAACTGTATTCCCTTGCAGAAAAGCACTGGGTGCGCGGTACCGGAATGGACTGGGAGAGCTTCGTCCTCGGCATAATCGTTACCCGTGAGGTGCCGACCGGTTTTCCACTAAGAATGGCCCCTGAAGGCCTGGTTCCCGAAGTTTTTTTAACAGATTCTGAACGCCAGGCTGAAAAAACAATCAAACCCTCCAAACAAGCTCAGAAACCGTGAAAAAGCATGGGCTTGGAATGTGTTGACATTGCAAAGTGAATTAGTAAAACCGTGGCAGTTCAATCACTTAATCAGGTTCAGGATAGGGAATATCGATACACTATGAAAAGAATCATCGCGTCCGCCGGTTTGGTCGCAGTGAGCACTACAGGCCTCCAGGCTGCCGCTCCGGGTTTATCTCCAATTGAAAGCACCAAACCCTGGAGCATTTCGGCGACCTTGCGCGGCTTTTACGACGACAATTACGCCGCCGTACCCAAGAGCGTCGATGTTGACAAGGATAGCTTCGGTTTTGAAATCCGGCCCGCCGTCGGCGTGAACTTTCCCATGGAGCAGACCTTCGTGGGCGCCGCTTACGTTTATTCGCTGCGTTACTACGCCGACCGCGATAACGATTCCGCCGATCATAGCCACGAATTCACTTTAAAGGCCACGCACGCCTTTTCCGAACTCTATCGGATCAGCTTCGACGATTCATTTGTCTATTCACAGGAGCCGACTCTGATCGATGAAAATGTCCAGACGACCTACCGCACTGACGCGGACGCTTTGCGCAATCGCGCCGCGATCGATTTTGAAGCGCGGCTCACTCCGCTTCTCGGCTTGGGATTAGGCTATCAGAATGGATGGTACGATTATCGCGACTCCGGCCCGGGAAGCCGCTCCGCGCTCTTGGATCGCTTCGAGCATCGCTTCCGTATCGACGGCCGCTGGCATGCCCGTGAAGATCTCGTCGGCCTTGTCGGGTATCAGTATGGGATTTTCGATTATACCAGCGATGAAGCGATCGCTCCGGGCTCGGGCTTTATCGGCGATGATCGCGACAATAGCACCCACTACTTTTATGTGGGCGCAGAACAGTCGTTGAGCACCCTGCTCAAGGCCGAAGCGCGCGTCGGCGCCGCCTACGTCGATTATGACCGTCTGCCCGGGGACACCTGGAGCCCTTATGCGCTCATCCAGGGCACCTACACTTACCTTCCGGGCAGCTACGTGCAGTTTGGCTTCCGGCATGAACGCAATGCGACGGACGTGGCAAGAGATCCTAACGTCCCAAGCCCGACTGCGGATCAGATTGTGACTGACCAGGAGACATCCGCGCTTTACGCTTCCATTAACCATCGAATCACTCCTAACATTTATGGCAGCCTGGTTGGTCAGTACCAGCGCTCGACTTTCGAGAATGGCTCTCTGGACGGCGATGTAGAAAACTTTTTGCTTCTCGGTTTGAACCTCGAATACAGGTTCAACCCAAACTGGTCCACCGAATTGGGATACAATTTTGATCGTTTGGATTCCGACCTGGCATTTCGAAGCTTTACGCGCAACCGGGTTTACATCGGTGTGCGGGCCACTTACTAATAATTAACAAACTTAGTACGGGAGGCTGGAGGACGAATCTGGCCTCTTTTTTTTTGATATGGAAAATGTAAAGACAGCGACAAACACCGCGACATTTAACGCGCCGGAAGTGAAGCTCCACTTCCTCGACTACTGGCGCATCATTCGCATCCGCAAGACGGTCATTCTTGCCGTCTTCCTTCTTGTGACCATTACCACCACCGTCGTCACGTTCATCCTCCCGAAATCCTACGCGAGCATGGTCCGCATCCGCGTCGAGAAAGACGCTCCGGATGTGGGAGGCATTACCGAACGGCGGGAGAGCAGCGGCTACGACCCGTACTGGATGCAGACAGAATTTGAGACCATTCAATCCAAATCGATCCTCCATCAGGTCATTACCAATCTTAGCCTCAACAAGAAATGGGCCGAGAAGTTCAAAGAGGAAGGCGATCTGCGGACCGATCTTACCTATCAGATCCTCAAGAGCCAGGTCGATGTCCGCCAATCCCGCAATACAAGTTTGATCGAAATCAGCGCCTACAGCGAAGACAACGTTGAGGCCGCGACCATCGCCAACGAAATTGCCGCGGTTTACCGTGATTCCCGCTTGAAGCAGCGTACGATCGCTTCCACTCGGGGGATCGAGACTCTCCAAAAGGAATGGCAAAAGCAGGACAAACTCGTCAAAGAGAAACAGGCCGAGGTCGATCGCATGAAAAACGAACTCGGCATTTCCGATTACGAAGCCCAGCAAGGCATTTCCGCGGCAAGCCTCGAGCCTGAAACCCTGCGCAAACTCGAGGGCCTGCGTATCGAGCAACAAGCCGAATACGCCCGTATCAGCACCCTTTACAAGAAACTCGAATCCTTGAGCCGCCCTGAACTGAAAAAGGCCGTCATGATTGCCTCCCCGGATACTCAGCTTGGCATCCTGATGGATCGACAGGCCGACACCGAACAAAAACTCGCCAGCCTGACCGAGATTTATTCTCCGCAACATCCGGAAGTCGCCAGCCTCAAGCGGATGCTCGAAACCATCAATACCCAGGTCAACGACCGCCTCGAAGGCATTCTCAGGGGTCTCGAAACCAAAACCGCCCAGACGAAGGCCGGTCTGGATGAACTTACCGCCCAGGTTGAAAAAGCCAAGAAGATCGATATCGATGCCGCCATCAATCGCCGCCCGTATTTCCAGGCCAAGCGCGACCTCGAAAGCCTCCAACTCGTCCGCGAGCGCCTGACGCTGCGCATCATTCAGGAAACGGTTGATGCCGCCATTCCGCGCATCGGTATCGTCGAAATCACCGATCAGGCTGAACCCGGTCTCCGTGCGGTCCGCCCAAATAAAGTTCTTAATATTTCCCTCGGCATTATCGTAGGCCTTGCCGTGGGCATCGGTCTCGCCTTCTTTATCGAGTACCTCGACACCAGCGTTAAAACCATCGACGACGTCGAACGCGCGCTCCAGGCGCCGGTCCTGGGCGTGATCCCGCAGAACGTTGGCTCGCTGTTAGAGGAAGGCCCGGATAGTCCGCATGCCGAAGCCTATCGCGTCCTCCGCACGAACATCCTGTTCTCCCAGAAGGAGTCCAAGGGCAACACCATCACTATCGTCAGCGGGGGCGCCGGCGAAGGTAAATCCACCACCACCTTCAACCTCGCCACAGTTTTCGCCCAGAATGGTCAGCGCGTTCTGATCGTTGACTCCGACTTGCGCCGTCCCAGCCTCCACAAGGTCCTCAAGATCAGCAACTCCATAGGGCTCACGAACTACCTGCTCCGCCAGAACACGCTCGAGGAAGTCATCCAAACGACATCTTTGCCGACCATGGATTTCATGGCCAGCGGCAAGCTGCCCAGCAGCTCCATGGGCGTGCTCAGTTCCGTCCAAATGAAAGAGCTCATCCAGGACCTCAAGCGCCGCTATGACTGGGTGTTCTTCGACTCCCCGCCGATCATGGGGGTGAGCGATGCTTCGATCCTCGCCAGCGAAGTCGATATGGTCCTCCAGGTCATCCAGTATCGCCGTTATCCTCAGCCAATGACCATCCGCGCCAAGCAGATGATCGAGAAGGTCGGCGGCAATCTCCTCGGTATCGTGCTTAACAACATCAACATGGCCTCCGACGAGAACTACTACTACTACAGCGGCTATTACTACGACTACTACTCCAAACAGGACGACGAGCCCGAAGTCAAAACGGCTGCTGCCTCCAAAAACGAGGACAAACTGGAGATCAAACAAAAGTATTGACCAGTTGTCATACTTATAGAACCAATGAAATTGCCTGCCATGAAACTGTTTAGAACATTCGCGCTTGCGGCGTTGCTCCCGCTGACAGCCTTCCTCAGTGGCTGTGGCGCCACCCAGTACGCCGCGGAAGACCCGGTGAACCCAAAGCAACCCTTTACGTTCCCCGGCCAAACGCCGCCGTCACCGGTGGCACCGGTGGCCGTTAACCCGAACCAAATGACCCCGTCTACGCCTACGCGGACCCTGCCGCAACCAGAGGCGCCCCCGCCCGCGTATACCTCAACCGTTCTCCGCCCGGGAGATCTCATCCGTATTTCCTTCTCCGACATCCCCCAGCCTCCGGCCCCGGTGGATATCCGCCTGCCGGAAGATGGTAAGATTACCCTTCCCTGGAACGTGACGGTGATCGCCACGGGCAAAACTATCTCTCAGCTTCAGCAGGAAATTCGCAAGGAATACGTCCCGACCCTCTTCGTGCGCTTGACGATTAACATTAAGACCGAAGAACGCTTCTACTATGTCGGCGGCGAGGTGCGCGTTCCCAATAAGCAACTTTACATGGGTGAGATGACCGTCTTGCGCGCGATCGATACCGCCGGCGGCTTCACCGACTTCGCCAAAAGAGCGAGGATCGAATTGCGCCGCGCCAATGGCGAGGTCCATGTCATTAATTGGGACAAGGCCCGGAAAGATCCGAGGCTCGATCTGAAGGTTTATCCCAACGACCAGATCACGGTTCCGCGCCGCTTCCTCTAAGTGGTCCAACTCGATATCCTTTCCGGAAAAAAGGCGGGCACGAGCATTGTAGCCCGCCGTTTTCCTTTTCACATCGGCCGCGCCTCTGACTCCTCCCTTTCGCTCGACGACGGCGGTGTGTGGGAGCGTCACGCGACATTGACTCTTCACCGCCGCGAATCAGTCGTACTTTCCGTCCACGAAGGCGCGCTGGCCACAGTCAACGGCGATTCGGTCCAAACAGCCGCGCTCAAGAGTGGCGACGTGATCGGCCTTGGTGGCGCCAGCGTGCGGTTTGCCCTCTCGCCGGCTCGACAGCGTAGTCAAACCTGGCGCGAAGTTCTAACCTGGATCGCCCTCGCCCTCCTTTGCCTCGGCCAGGTCGCGCTTATCTATCTTCTGATGGAATAACCTCAGTGGCGGAAGTGGCGCACTCCCGTAAACACCATTGCCATATTCCGCTGGTCCGCCGCCGCAATCACTTCCGCGTCGCGCACTGAACCGCCGGGTTGAATCGCCGCCGTCGCTCCAGCTTCTGCCGCCGCAATCAACCCATCAGGAAAGGGAAAAAACGCGTCGCTGCACACTACACTCCCATTCAAGGGCAAACCCGCTTCGCCGGCCTTCCACACCGCAATTCGGCTCGCATCCACCCGGCTCATTTGACCCGCGCCAAGTCCCAGCGTCTGGTTTGGACCGGCATACACAATTGCATTGGACTTCACGTGCTTCATCACGCGCCATCCAAACAACATCGCCTTAAATTCCTCCTCGTCCGGCGCGCGCCGCGTCACCACCTTCAGTTCGGCCCGCGTTATCCTTTTCGCGTCCCGCTCTTGCAGGAGAAACGACTCCGCCCCAACACTTCGCACTTCGATCGCGCCTCCTCGCCCGGGATCACGCAGCACCTTCAGCAATCTCAGATTCTTCTTCTTCTGCAAAAGGCCGAACGCATCCGCGTCGAAATCCGGCGCTACGATCACTTCGCTGAAAATCTCGCTGATCGCTTCGGCGGATGCCAGATCGAGCTTTCGATTCACCGCGATAATGCCGCCGAACGGCGCTTGTTTGTCCGTCGCGAATGCTCGTTCCCACGCTTCGCGCAACGATCCGCCCTGCCCAACGCCGCACGGATTCGTGTGCTTGAGAATCGCCAGCGTCGGGCGATCCTCCGAAAATTCCGCGATCAGGCTCGCCGCTGCCGTCAGGTCCAGGATGTTGTTGTAGGACAACTCCTTGCCGTGCAGCTGCTCGAAGTATTCGTCGAAACCGCCGTAGAGCGCCGCCCGTTGATGCGGGTTCTCTCCGTAACGCAGCGATTGCGCCAGGTCCGCGTCAATTCGCAATTGCTCGGGCAACTCGCTCGGCCTCGCGCTAATCACAGTCTCGGTCGTGCGTGCCGGCATAGCGCGAACGCCAAACACTTTGATCAGGTGCGTCGCGATCGTCGCGTCATAAGCGCTCGTTCGCGCAAACACCCGTGTTGCCAGTTTCCGCCGCAGTTCAATCGTCGTATCTCCAATCTCTTTGATCTGCGCGGCAACTTCAGGGTAATCATTCGGGTCCATCACCACCGTCACGCTCTCATGATTCTTCGCCGCGCTTCGGAGCATCGCGGGGCCGCCGATGTCGATGTTCTCGATCGCTTCTTCGAGGCTGACGCCCGCCCTGGCGATCGTCTGCTCGAACGGATACAGGTTCACCACCACCAGGTCGATCGGCCCAATCCCATGTTGTTGCGCCGCGGCCTCGTGCTCCTTGTTGCCTCGGATATACAAAAGCCCGCCATGAATTTTGGGGTGTAGTGTCTTTACTCGCCCGTCGAGCATCTCGGGAAACCCTGTGTGTTCGCTCAGGTCTTTTACTTTCAACCCCTGTTCCCGCAGCGTGCGCGCTGTCCCTCCCGTCGAAATCAATTCCACGCCCGCTTCGGCGAGCGTTTGCGCAAACGGCACGAGCCCGCTCTTGTCGAAAACCGAAAGCAGCGCTCGCTGGATTTTCGCCATCTCAGAACTTGCCGCCGTAAACCGCGTTCCGTCCAAGCGCCTGCTCGATCCGCAGCAGCTGATTGTACTTTGCGACGCGGTCCGTGCGGCTTAATGACCCCGTCTTGATCTGCCCGGCATTCGTGGCCACTGCGATATCCGCGATCGTCGCGTCTTCCGTCTCGCCGGATCGATGGCTGATCACTGCCGTGTAGCCGTTCTCTTGTGCCAGCGCGACCGCATCCAGCGTCTCAGTCAACGAACCAATCTGATTCACTTTCACCAGGATCGAATTCGCCACCCCTTCCTCGATTCCGCGGCGCAGGAATTTCACGTTCGTTACAAACAGATCGTCTCCCACCAACTGGATTTCATCGCCGAGCCTCTCCGTAAGCAGCTTCCAGCTCTTCCAATCATTCTCGGCGCACCCATCCTCAATGCTGATGATCGGATATTTACTCGTCAGCTCCGTATAAAACGCCACCAACTCCTCCCCGCTCATCTTCCGCCCGCTGCTCTTCTTGAAAGTATATTGGTTGCTCTCCTTGTCGTAGAATTCCGACGACGCCACGTCCAGCGCGACGAAAATTTCACTTCCAGCCTTGTATCCCGCGTCTTTGATCGCGTGCAGAATCGCTTCGATTGCCGCCTCTGCGCTGTCGAGCTTCGGCGCAAACCCTCCCTCGTCCCCCACCGCGGTCGACAACCCTCGCTTCTTCAACACCGACTTGAGCGCGTGAAACGTTTCCGTGATCGCCTGGAGCGCCTTCGAGAACGTGTCGAACCCTTTCGGCACAATCATAAACTCCTGGAAATCAATCGGCGCATCCGAATGCGCCCCGCCATTGATCACGTTCGCCATCGGCACGGGCAAGACCTTTGCGTTCGGCCCGCCTAAATACTTGAATAGTGGTACGCGCAAACTTTCCGCCGCGGCCTTTGCGGTCGCGAGCGACACCGCGAGGATCGCATTCGCCCCAAGCTTCGATTTCGTTTCGGTGCCGTCGAGTTCCAGCATCGCCTGGTCGATCGTCAGCTGGTCAGTCGCGACTTTCCCCCGGATCGCCGGAAAAATTTTCTCCATCACATTCCGAACCGCCTTGCTCACCCCTTTGCCGAGATACCGTTTTGCGTCCGCGTCTCGCAGTTCCAGCGCTTCGTGCTCGCCAGTGCTCGCGCCAGACGGCACAGCCGCGCGCCCAAGTGTTCCATCCTCGAGGATCACATCCACCTCGACCGTCGGATTACCGCGGGAATCGAGGATTTCCCGTCCAATAATATTCTGAATCGCGCAGCTCATAACAATAATCACCAAAGCATCCGGCACCCCCACACCTGCGTCAATCATTACTGTTTACGCCTTAGTACCTACTGCTTACTGCCCACTGATTACTGATTACAAAGCTAATGGCGCACAGTCCTTTGCCACTTTCAAATCTCTCGAGAAGATACAAGGGGCTCGCTCCTCGCTTTGAAATACCACGAACCTGCAGCATTGCTCAGGCCTGCTGTCCGGAGGTAGCGTCGTCATACGGTGAATCGCGCCAAATGGATCGCTGTAGTCGGCCTCGCTCTCGTCCCGTTTCATCTTTCACTGCCCTGTACTATCTTCAGTGTTGCACACGGACGAAA
>Ga0193697_1000398_pt1 | contig 15825 bp, 14 predicted proteins | sample L3m2metaG_FD_145073 | JGI IMG/M metagenome (GOLD analysis project Ga0193697, IMG submission 145073) | Soil microbial communities from a riparian zone of the East river system, Colorado, United States - L3m2 | ecosystem: Environmental > Terrestrial > Soil > Riparian zone | place: USA: East River... | reverse complement strand
CTGGATCAACCCCTACTCGTACCTTCCGAATCGCCACAACCGAATGCAAAAACAACACAAAACTAACACATTTCTAACACAGACCCCCCGGGGGGGGCGCTACTCTTACTCCTGCTCTTGCTCCTACTCCTTCCGAATCCCCACAACCGATGCAAAACCAACACAAAACTAACACATTTCTGACACATACCCCCCGGGGGGGGCACCTTCACCTCGTCATCGACAGCGTGGAGGAAGAGAGCAGCCCGTGAACGCGAGCGGCGCAGTGGAGACACGCGTCCTACCGATTGCCGTTCACGCGGACTAGGGTTTTGACCGCCCGGTTGCCATCGGCCATTGACTTGAATAATTGGGGAAGATCGTCGAGAGCGCAGTCGCCATCGACGAAGTCAGCCGAGCGAATAAGTCCCTTCTCAATAAAGCTCAATGCCTGACGGAAGGTAGCGGGAGTGTGATGAAAGCTGGCGAGGAGCGTCAGGGCGCCGTAATGCAGCCGACCGGTGTCGAGTTTCACCGCGGTGCCAGATGGGCAGCCCCCAAAGAAATTGACGGTCCCGCCTTTGCGAGCGAGCTGAACGGCCGCTTCCCACGTCTCGGGCTGGCCAACGGCTTCGATGACAACATCAAAGGGTTGTGGAGCGGCGTCAGTGATGACCTTGATCATGTCGCACTCACGCGGGACGACAATGGTTTGTTCCGCGCCGAGTTTGCGGGCGCGATCCAGGCGCTGCTCGCGGCGTCCGGCCAGCGTTACGTTACATCCCGAATGCCGTGCGAGGGCGACGAACATGAGGCCGATGGGGCCGCTACCTATAATGAGGACGCGCTGACCTTTGTGGAGATGGCAATCGCGGACTCCCTGGACAACGCAGGCGAGCGGTTCGGCGAGGGCAGCGTCCCGAAAGGAAGTTTGGTCCTGCAAACGCAGGAGATTGCGCTGGACGAGACGTTGGGAGATGGCGACCGATTCGGCATACGCGCCATTGAGGAAGAGGAGATCATCACAAAGATTTTCCTGCTGATTGCGGCAGTAAAAGCATTGGCCGCACGGAGCGGAGTTGGCGACAACGACCCGATCGCCGACGCGCCAGGCACCGACGTCCGGGGCGACTTCGGAAATGAGACCGGCCATTTCGTGTCCGAAAACGGCGGGCGGTGTGATCATGCAGGAGTGATAGCCGCGCTTGAAAACTTTGAGGTCGGTGCCGCAAGTGAGCGCGGCTTCTATGCGCAGTCGCACTCCGCCCGCGGCAAGCGGGCGCGCCTCGACTTGCTCGACCCGCAAATCTTCGCGTCCGTACAACACCGCGGCTTTCATAGATCGTGCCAACATATTGGGACGAGGTTTAGAGTCGAGCAAACACGGCAGTGCGGGTGAAGATGAACGTGAGGGAGGCTTGACCTCCTCGGAATGTTGCCGAAGAGTAAAGGAGATGGGTGCCATGTTCAGTATTCAGAGTGATTTGCGATACGACATCGTGCGCAAGATTTATGAGGGCGGCATGGGTATTGTCTATGAAGCCGAGCAGCATGGCGCGCGCAATTTTGTGAAGCGGGTCGCGATCAAGGTGGTTCGGCAGAGTTACGCCACTCAAAAGCAGTTCATCGATAATTTCATCGGCGAGGCGAAATTGGTGGCAGACCTGATCCACACCAACATCGTCCAGACATATCATTTGGGCGAGGCGAAGGGAGTGTATTACATCGCGATGGAACTGATCCGGGGAGTGAATCTCGAGCAGTTCAGCGAACAACTGAGCGCGAAAAAGCGGATGCTGCCGGTGGATATGGGGGTGTTCGTTGCGAGCCGAGTGGTGCGCGGGCTGGCTTACGCGCATGCCAAGACGGACAAAGACGGCAAGCCGCTGGGGATTGTGCACCGGGATGTCAGCTTCAAGAATGTCATGATCGCTTACGAGGGGGACGTGAAGCTGACGGATTTCGGGATCGCGAAGGCGCGGGGATTTCTCGTTGATAACGAGGGGGAGGTGGTCGCGGGCAAAGCGGACTTCATGAGCCCTGAGCAGGCGAATTTTCAAATCACAGATAAACGGTCGGACCTGTTTTCTGTGGGCGTGGTGCTGGCGCATTTGCTTTTGGGCCGCAACGTGTTCAAGGGAGCGAATCCGGAGGAGTCGCGCCGGAACATCATGAACATGACGTTGCCGGATTTCCGGAAACTGGACAGTCGCGTCGATGATCGGCTGAACGAGATTTTGCAGCGGGCACTCGCGCGCGAGGTCAACAAGCGCTATCCGAATGCGGATGAGTTGCTCTACGAACTGGAGCACTACATTTATCACTCGGGGTATGGTCCGACGAACGAGACCCTGGGCAAATTGATGCGCGAGCTCTTTGATCAGAATGTCCACCTGGCGGCGTACGATGCGAAAGGGAGCACGCGATTGCTGGAGCACACCGCCCGCACGAAGCGCATCAAAGTGGCATGAAGGGTTCCTCTGTGGTCCGCCTGGGACTGCTGCAGGCGCAATGTTCTGCCGATCCCGCCGCGAACCTGAAAAAAAATCTCGAGATGGCGGAGCGCGCCGCGAAAAAGGGGGCGCAGATAATTTGCACGCAGGAGTTGTTTCGTTCGCAGTATTTCTGCCAGGAGGAAAATCACGAGCATTTCAAACTGGCAGAGCCGATTCCCGGCCCTTCGACGGAGGCGTTCCAGAAGCTGGCGAAGAAGCATGGGGTGGTGGTGATCGCATCGCTGTTTGAGAAGCGCGCGTCGGGGGTTTATCACAACACGGCGGCCGTGATCGATGCGACTGGGAAGTTGCTCGGGATTTACCGCAAGATGCACATCCCGGATGACCCGCTTTATTACGAGAAATTTTATTTCACGCCGGGTGACCTCGGATTTCGGTCGTGGCAGACCCGGTTTGGAAAAATTGGGGTGCTGGTCTGCTGGGACCAGTGGTATCCGGAAGGAGCGCGACTCACGGCGATGCAAGGCGCGGAGATTTTATTTTATCCAACTGCGATTGGCTGGCACCCGAAAGAGAAAGCCAAATACGGAGCAACGCAATACGGCGCCTGGGAGTTGATTCAACGAAGCCACGCAGTTGCCAATGGCTGTTACGTGGCGGTGCCGAATCGGGTCGGGTCCGAGAAACCCGCGGGCGGTGACGGGATTGAGTTTTGGGGACAAAGTTTTGTGGCGGACACGTCGGGAGAGATCGTTGCCAAAGCGAGCCAGAAAAAAGAGGAGATTCTGATTGTTCCGGTCGATCTTGCGAAAGTGGATGTCACGCGCACACATTGGCCATTTCTGCGCGATCGGCGCATTGACGCTTATGGCGATCTGACGAAACGGTTCATCGACTGACCTCCGCGCGGGGGCCAAATTCAAAATGAGTTATCGCGGCCGACTGGCGCCTTCTCCGACGGGCTACTTGCATCTTGGTCACGCCCGGACCTTCTGGATCGCGCAACAACGCGCTCAGGCTGCCGGTGGAACGCTTGTGCTGCGCAACGAAGATTTGGATCGCGTCCGGTGCAAAACTGAATTTGTCACCGCGATGATGGAGGACCTGAAGTGGTTTGGGTTTCATTGGCAGGAAGGGCCGGACTGTGGCGGCGAATGCGGGCCGTACAATCAGTCTCAACGGATGTCGCTTTATCGCGAAGCGTTCGAGCGGTTGCGCGCAGCAGGCCTTATTTATCCATGCACGTGCTCGCGCAAAGACATTCAGCAGGCACTTCAGGCGCCACACGCTGGTGACGAGGAACCGATTTATCCGGCAACGTGCCGAAATCGTGCAATTGATGACAGAGTGCGCGCAAGCTGGCGTTTTCGCGTGCCCGATGGTGAAGCGATCTCGTTTGCGGATGTTGCGCGAGCTGGCCAGACATTTGTCGCGGGAAGGGATTTTGGAGATTTCGTTGTGTGGAGGCATGATGATTTTCCGAGCTATCAGTTGGCGGTGGTGGCGGATGACGCGGCGATGAAAATCACTGAAGTGGTTCGCGGCACAGACTTGTTGCTGTCCACGGCGCGCCAGCTTTTACTATATCGCGCGTTGGGTTTGGAGGCTCCAAGTTTCTATCATAGCGAGCTGATGACGGATGAAGCGGGCGCACGCCTGGCGAAGAGACACGATGCGTTGAGCCTGCGAGCATTGCGTAACCAAGGCTCGCGACCAGAGCAGTTCACCGCCGAGTGGAGCGTCGTCGGACGCTAACGTTCAAAGTCGCGTACGGTTACACGGCGTCCGATTGCGACGTGAAGTGGAACTGTTTCACTTTGAGCGCGGGGGTCAGTGAGGCGCCACGGCCTTGCGTCTCGGAGCCGCTAACGCGTTCGGAGACGCCGATCATATCTATATTTCCCGGAGCGAGCAGTTCGAGAATGCTTTGGTTGAATCGCAGGTTACGCACTGGATGCTGAATTTTTCCACCTTCGATGTACCACACACCGTCGCGTGTGAGACCGGTGAAGAGGGCCGTACGCGGATTAACAGCGCGGATGTACCAGAAGCGGCTGACGAGCAGGCCACGATCCATTGCTTTGATCATGTCGGGTACGCTCGCGCCGGGCTGGGAACCTTCCAGAATCGTATTCACCGGTCCCGGCGTCGGTTCCTTGCCTTTCTCTTTGGCCCAGTAGCGTGAATAGCGGAGCTGTTCCAGAACGCCGTTGCGGACGAAGTAGATTTTTTCGGCGGGAATTCCGTCCTCCGCCCAGGGCGAGGCAGGGATTTCGGGATGCCACGGGTCGCTGTAAATGTTGAGGCGCTCGTCGAAAATCGTTTCGCCGACCTTGGTCTTTCCACCCGGCGCCGAATAGGGACTGCGGCCTTCATCGGCGCTGCGCGCGTCAAAGCCGAAGCGCAGTAAATCATCGGCGGCCTGCGCTTCGAGGATGACGGGATATGTTCCCGCCTCGATGGCGCGAGCGCCCTTCGAGTGAATCGCCTTATCAATCGCCTGGCGGCTCACGCGCTTTGTGTCGAGCTTCGCGACGTCAAAGTGATTGCGCAAAAAATATCCGGAACCGGCGCCATCCGGCGTTCGGGCCGTGACGGAGAGACTTACCAGCGTGGAACGTCGATAATGAAAGTTACCATTTCGGCTCGCGTAACCGGCCGCGCCGCCGCGGGCCTGGTGGAATCCTGCACCGATCACAGACTCTTTTTCGCAGGCACGAATAATGTCGTCGATCGCTCGGGCGCGGTCGGAGAGGGAGATGTTCACCGTCGCGTCGACGTAGCCGCCACTCGGTTTGTAGGTATACGGGCCGAGTGTCGGCACATATTCGCGGTCCACCGGCGAAATGCGGGCGAGGCGTTCGGCTTCCTGCGCAGCCGTCTTGAGGGAAGCGTCGTCGATGTCGTTGGCCGAAGCCGATCCGCGCTTTTTCTCGATCCACACAGTGACGGTCGCGCCGGCGTTCTCGCGGCGGCCGCTGGTCGTGAAGGTGTTCGCGGCAAAACGGAGATGGGAAAAATCTTCGCTGCTGACACTCACCTCCGCGTCATCAGCTTTGGTATAACTGAGCAACTTCTCGCAAACGGCTTTCGTTTCCTTTTCAGTGAGGAGCATGGGCGCGTTATAGCAAGTCGGGCCGCGATGTCACTGAGGAACGCAAACAAGGAGGAGACTCCGTAAAAGCGATGCATTAGATTCGCGAATTAAACATACAACGTTCAGTAGAAATTCTGATGATGATGCAGGGGGACCTTATACTTGGAGCCGCCTCATTGACTGGGCGGGCGAGCGATCATTACATTGCCCCGTTCGTGAATCTGATCCGTCGAACGTGGCATTCTTCGCTCGGGAAGAAATACATCATGGCTATCACAGGGTTTGTCCTGTGCGGGTTCGTTGTCGGTCATTTACTGGGTAACCTGCAGATCTTCCTCGGGCGCGAAATGCTGAATCGATATGGCCATTTCCTGCAAAGCACGCCGGAACTGATCTGGCCGGTCCGGTTTGTCTTAGTCGCGCTTGCGGTGCTGCATATCACCGCGGCGGTGGCGCTCAGCAGTGAGAATCGGGCCGCACGGCCGGTTGGTTATGCGCAATACGAGGTGGTCGCGGCGAGTTACGCATCACGCACCATGTTGATGAGTGGGCTGATTGTGTTCGTGTTCATCATTTATCACCTGCTCCATTTTACAATCCAGATTCCGGGGATTAATTTTACGGGGCAGGATTTCAGCCGATTGCTCGACGCGGAGAAACGCCACGACATTTATCAGATGATGGTCCTGGGCTTTAAACAACCGCTGGTCTCATTATTCTACGTGATCGGGATTGGCTTGCTTTGTCTGCACCTCAGCCACGGTGTGAGCAGCATGTTTCAATCGATGGGTTGGAAGAATAAGACGTATGGCCGATTTCTGGATAAGGTCGCGATAACTGCGGCCGCTCTGATCTTCGCGGGATACGTGTCGATTCCGGCGGCGGTTTTATTTGGAGCCGTGAAATGAATCTCGATGCGCGCATCCCTTCCGGTCCGCTCGCCCAAAAATGGGACCGCCATCGCTTCGAGTCGAAGCTCGTCAATCCCGCAAACAAACGGAAGTTCGAGGTGATCGTGGTCGGCAGCGGGTTGGCCGGAGCTTCCGCGGCAGCGACGCTTGGCGAACTGGGTTATCGAGTGAAGTGCTTTTGCTTCCAGGACAGCCCGCGGCGGGCGCACAGCATCGCCGCGCAGGGCGGGATCAATGCCGCGAAGAATTATCAAAACGATGGCGACAGCATTTACCGGCTCTTTTACGACACGATAAAAGGTGGAGATTTCCGGGCGCGCGAAGGCAATGTGTACCGGCTGGCGCAAGTCAGCGTTAACATTATTGACCAATGCGTTGCGCAGGGAGTGCCTTTCGCGCGCGAATATGGAGGCTTGCTTGCGAATCGATCCTTTGGCGGCGCGCAGGTCTCGCGCACGTTTTATGCCCGCGGCCAAACCGGCCAGCAATTGCTCCTTGGCGCATATCAGGCCCTTTGCCGGCAGATTGGCGCCGGCACAGTCGCGATGTTCCCTCGCACCGAGATGCTTGACCTGGTGGTCGTCGATGGCCACGCAAAAGGGATTGTCGTTCGCGATCTCGTCACCGGCGAAATCAGCTCGCATGCGGGCGATGCAGTCGTGCTCGCGACGGGCGGCTACGGCAACGTGTTTTTCCTCTCGACGAATGCGAGGGGTTGCAACGTGACCGCGACCTGGCGCGCTTACAAGCAAGGGGCGGCGTTCGCAAATCCTTGTTTCACACAGATTCATCCGACGTGCATTCCTGTGAGTGGCGATCATCAATCCAAACTCACGCTCATGTCTGAATCTCTCCGAAATGACGGCCGCGTCTGGGTGCCGAAGCAGAAGGGAGACAAGCGTCCGCCCGATCAAATTCCTGAGGGTGACCGCGATTATTTTCTCGAACGGAAATATCCGAGCTATGGAAACCTTGCGCCACGTGATATCGCGTCGCGCGCGGCCAAGGAAGTTTGTGACGAAGGCCACGGCGTCGGGCCTGGCGGTTTGGGTGTGTATTTGGATTTTGCGGATGCGATCAAACGTCTCAGCGAGAAGGGAATCGCCGAGCGTTACGGCAATCTTTTCGACATGTACGAAAAGATCACGGGTGAGAGCGCGTACCGCACGCCGATGCGCATTTATCCGGCGGTGCATTACACGATGGGCGGCTTGTGGGTGGATTACGACCTAATGAGTAACCTGCCGGGATTGTTCGTGCTTGGCGAAGCGAATTTCTCCGACCACGGCGCAAACCGCCTTGGCGCCAGCGCGCTGATGCAAGGACTTGCCGACGGTTACTTCATTCTGCCGTACACGATTGGAAACTATTTCGCGAGCTCCAAACAAGTGAAGCCGGGCACGTCACACCCCGAATTTAGAAAGGCCGAGGAAGGGGTCGGCGCGCGGATGCGCAGGCTGCTTTCGATTAGCGGCAATCGAACGGTGACGTCATTTCATCGGGAGCTTGGGAAGCTGCTCTGGGACAAATGTGGCATGGAACGAAACGAAGCGGGCCTGAAGGAATTGCTTCAACGCATTCCGGAGTTGCGCGAGAGGTTTTGGAAAGAGGTGAAGGTCACGGGGGAGACCAGCAACCTGAACCAGGACCTCGAAGCGGCAGGGCGTGTGGCAGACTTTATGGAGTTTGGCGAATTGATGGTGCTCGACGCGCTGACCCGGCGCGAGTCGTGCGGAGGCCACTTTCGAAGCGAATTTCAAACACCCGAAGGAGAAGCGCTGCGTGACGATTCCCATTTCGCGCATGTGGCCATCTGGGGATATCGCGGCTCCGATAAACCGCCTGAGCGCCACCAGGAACCGCTCGTTTATGAGGAAGTCCACATGACACAGCGGAGTTATCAGTAAATGAAATTAGCGCTCAAGGTTTGGCGGCAGAACGATGCGAACTCACGAGGCAAGTTCGTGACGTATGAGGCCCCCGACGTCAATCCCGACATGTCATTTTTGGAAATGCTCGATGTCGTCAACGAGCGACTCATTACCCGCGGCGAGGAGCCGATTGCCTTTGACTCCGACTGCCGCGAAGGGATCTGCGGAACGTGCGGCATGGTTATTAGTGGCATCGCTCACGGCGGCCTGCGAGGGACGACGGTCTGCCAGCTTCACATGCGGCATTTCAAGGATGGCCAGACAGTTACGATCGAGCCATGGCGCGCAAAGGCATTTCCGCTCGTCAAAGACCTCGTGGTGAACCGAAGCGGTTTCGATCGAATCGTCCAGGCGGGTGGCTTTATTTCGGTGAACACCGGCGGCACCCCCGATGCCAATACAATTCCGGTAGCGAAGACGGCAGCCGATCAGGCGATGGATGCGGCGGCGTGCATCGGATGCGGCGCGTGCGTGGCCGCATGCAAGAATGCGTCCGCGATGCTGTTCGTTGCGGCGAAAGTCTCGCACTTGTCTATTCTGCCGCAGGGCAAACCCGAGCGGGACCGTCGCGCATTAAACATGATTGAAGCGATGGATGCGGAAGGTTTTGGCAATTGCACCGTGACAGGCTCGTGTGAGGCTGTCTGTCCGAAAGAAATCAGCCTCGATTTTATCGCCCGCATGAATCGGGAGTTTGGCGCAGCGCTGCTCGCTAAACCCGGGTGAGCGATGAACCGATTACTGGGGCGCAATTCTGAAAACCTTCACTGGGAACTTACCGGCTTCCGCCTGCGACGCGAAAAGTACTGGGTCTAGATCCTGGAAATCGGGATCGTTCGCAAAGCGAGAGTGAATCGGACTTCGTCGAATCAACAAGAGCCTGGCTCCGGAATGTCGATACGTGTCGGGTGTTCCAGCGGGGTCGGCGCCATACCACGGTTGCTCTGTCAGTAAGCCAACCCAATCGGCGGCAAACAGCGGCGGGTTTCCAATGAGTGGACCCGTCAGTCCGGTAGTCTGAAGCTTCTGCGCCAGAACGCGAGCGCTCGTAAATGGACCGTCGGGAAGGCCAGCCATTACGCTGGGCAGACGGCGGAGCGCCGGCAGGGCCAATGAGATAATAAGCATCGCGAGCGCCACTTTTTCGATGCGACTGCTTTTTATCGGAAACCTTTCAGCGAGCCACTGTTGAACGCCGGCAATCATGATAAGAAACATTGGTAACGTGAGGTAATAGTAACGAGGTTGCGTAGCGAAAACTGGCAGATAGAGAGCGAGAAGGGCCGTGATGGGAACGAGCGCCCAGCGCCATTTCTGCCGACGGAGCTGCTCCCGCCAGGTTCTTCGGGCGAAAACAAGACCCGCGAGGGCGGCCAGGAGTCCAAGACAGAGGAAATCTGAATCCGAAAGGCAACACCAGATCGTCCAGAGGTTTTTCGAGATGTGCTTTAGCTGGTGAATGGCGTAGGCACGGTTTTCGAATGGAGACCAGTACCGATACGGCATGCGAGATGGATCTTCCCAGGCAGTAATCCGGCCTGCCTCAGGTCGGAAGATGATTCGCCCGATCGGGTGCTCGCGATCCACATCAGAAGGGACAAGGGTCGTATGCGAGATGCTCTCCGAAAATGTAAACCGTTGATATTTGAGAGAAAGGGCAGTAACCCATGGGCCTGCGACGAGTGCGAATGCGACGAACGTGATCACCAATTGTCGAAGAATCGTGCCGAGCGTTGCGGCGCGTGTCGCAAAAGACAGTATTCCGAAGCCAAGTGAGATACAAAAGGCCAAAGGAAAGGCGACGGCTTTGGCGAGGTAAGCAACGCCCCAAACGCACCCGGCCATAAAGGCAGTCTTCCCGTCGTTAAGCCAATTGGGACCGACCATAAAGCTGATCGCCCAACACATTAGTGCGCTGACCAGGAGATCGGGTGAAATCGTAAAGCAAACCGACCATGAAATGCTCGCCAGGGCCGCAAGGATGAGGGCGACCCGTCGCCAGCGCGTCGTCATCCCAAATGCGTTAAAAACCGACAGACAACCAAATTGAAAGGCAATCGCGGAAAGGCCCATCGCAATCCGGGCGGCATCGAATGGGCTTATTCCCAGCCAGAGCGAAGGCACCATAAGCCAACTCAGGAGTGGTGCCCAATAGCCGGAGATCATCAAATGGCTCTTGCCTGTGGCGTAATAGTGGGCGATGCGCACATAGGCGGTACCATCCATGTCGTTGTAGTAACGATTGCGATAGCCAACGATGAAGAGGAGAATTATCTGAATTAAAAGTATGGCGAAAACATATGCGCGGTCGGAGCGTCGGGACGATCCGAACGTGACATCTCGCAAAGACGGCTCGACGTGTAGATCAGGGCTGCGATCTTCTGTCTTGTCAGGGAGGTCCGCAATCTGGAGTTGATGATCCATGGTCTCTGAACTCTTGGGGCCCCTGTTGAGCAGGATTGTTGCCGATTTACGCGCAAGGTGAATAACGAACAAACCACTGCAGAACCAAACCGGCGCAGGCGGCACAGCCCTGAATACCACTGAATTGAGGCAGGGGCGCGACGCCTATCGCCGCTGGCGACGCTTGACCTGCAATTGGGCCAATGAATGGGCGAGGGCAGCGCTGACCATCGCGGCTTCCTCGTCGTCGAGTTTCTCCGACAGTCGGGCCTCAGCGCGTTGACGCGCTTCTTCGGCTTTGGCTTCGTCGATGTTTTCAGCGCGAATCGCCATGTCCGTGAGAATAGCAACCCGGTCGCCGGTGATCTCGACAAAGCCTTCACCAATGGCCAGGAAGTAATCTCTGCCCTCTTTGCGCACGATTACCTCTCCTGCATTAATTTGGGTCAGGATTGGCACATGTTGTGGATAAATACCCATCTCGCCTTCGACCGCCGGCAACGTGACCATTTCCACGTCTTCCGAATAGGTCTTCGCTTCGGGCGTGACGATTTCCAGTTTTAGTGTTGCGGCCATGGCGATTGCGGGCGTTAGCTTTCCTTGATCTCTTCGATGCCGCCCTTCATATAGAAGTTCACTTCCGGCACGTCGTCGTGTTTGCCGTCGAGAATCTCCTTGAATCCACGCACCGTATCGGTGACTGGCACCTGTTTGCCTTCACGACCAGTGAAAACTTGCGCAACCGAGAACGGTTGGCTAAGGAAGCGTTGAATCTTCCGGGCGCGGAACACGGTTAGCTTGTCGTCGGGGGACAGCTCGTCCATGCCCAGGATCGCGATAATGTCCTGAAGATCTTTGTAGCGCTGGAGAACTTTCTGCACGCCACGAGCAACTTCGTAGTGTTCTTTACCGACGATCTCCGGCGCGAGAGCACGCGAGGTCGAGGCCAGCGAATCGACGGCCGGATAAATACCCAGCTCAGCGATCGAGCGCTCCAGGACGATCGTGGCATCCAGATGCGCGAACGTCGTCGCCGGTGCCGGGTCGGTTAAGTCGTCCGCAGGAACATAAACGGCTTGGAACGACGTGATAGAGCCCTTCTTGGTCGAAGTGATACGTTCTTGAAGGTCACCCATTTCGGCCGCAAGCGTTGGCTGATATCCGACTGCCGACGGCGTACGACCGAGCAGCGCGGAAACCTCAGAACCAGCCTGCGAGAAGCGGAAGATGTTATCGATGAACAACAACACGTCCTGGTTTTTTTCGTCGCGGAAGTACTCGGTGACGGTGAGCGCCGAAAGACCGACACGAAGGCGTGCTCCGGGCGGCTCATTCATCTGGCCGTAAACGAGACCGATCTTGGAGCCAGGCTTCACGATCGGCAGTCCGTTCGGACCCTTTTTCGGATGCCCCTTCTCGTCTTCTTCGACCTTGATGACCTTGGCTTCGATCATTTCGTTGTAAAGGTCATTGCCTTCGCGAGTGCGCTCACCGACACCTGCGAACATCGAGATTCCACCGTGAAGCTTGGCGATGTTGTTGATTAATTCCATGATCACGACGGTCTTGCCGACGCCCGCCCCACCGAACGCGCCGACCTTGCCGCCCTTAAGGAATGGGCAGATCAGATCGATGACCTTGATCCCGGTGGTCAGCACCTGCGGGCTGGTCGATTGATCTGTGAGTAGTGGCGCAGCTCGATGAATCGGCAAATACTTATCGGGCTTAACCGGCCCCTGCTCATCAATAGGATTCCCCGTGACATCGAATACGCGGCCCATGACAGCTTCTCCTACCGGCATCGAAATCGGCGCGCCGAGATCGGTGATTTCCATACCTCGCTTGAGACCCTCAGTGGTGGACATTGCGACGGCCCGTACCCAGCCGTCACCGAGATGCTGCTGCACTTCGAATGTGAGCTTGGTGCGGCCAGAGCCAGGCATGTCGTATTCGACAGCCAGCGCGTTAAACAGTTCCGGGAGCTTGTCCGAAAATTCAATGTCCACTACCGGACCGATAATTTGAACGATCTTGCCTTTATTCATGTGAGTCTTACGTACCCATTGCCATGGCGGCGCTGGTGATTTCCAAAAGTTCTTTCGTGATATTGGCCTGCCGCAACTTGTTGTATTCCAGGGTCATGTCCTTGATGAGTTGCTTGGCGTTATCGGTGGCGTTCTTCATTGCCACCATGCGCGAGCTGTGCTCGCTAGCCTTGGCTTCCAGCAAATACTGGTAAAGCTGAAAATTGACGTAATGCGGGATCAGCGCACCGAAAACTGCGCCAGCGTCAGGCTCGAATTGGTACTCAATTCCCGATCTGGTCAAGGCCTCTCCGGCGCTCTCGCCTGCGACATCCGCGCTGAATGCCTTAATCTCGCCCACTGGCAACAATACCCGGACTTCAGGCTTTTGATTGAGTGTAGAAATGAAGTTCGTGTAGAGCACGTCGACGCGATCGACATCGCCTTTGATAAATAAGTCGCGCGCAAAGCGCGATATTGCGCGCGCTTCGGCGAACATCGGGGCGTCCTTGTATGTAAACTCTGCAGCCAGCGTCCGTTTCGTGCGCGCGATGAACTGCGAACCTTTTCTGCCAGCGCAGACGTAAACAGTCGTCGCCTTGTCGAACTTCGCTGCTTCGCGCATCAGGTTACTGTTGAGCGCACCGCAGAGACCTTTGTCAGTGCTGATGAGAATCACGCCCACTTTGTTGACCTTTCGCACTTCCATCAGCGGATACGTAAAGTCCCCGGCGTTTGCGGTCACTTCCGCAAGGACATCATTCATCAACGCGGCATAAGGCCGGCCTGCCAGCGCTGACTGCTGCGCCTTGCGCATCTTCGCCGCTGCGACCATCTGCATCGCTTTGGTGATCTGCGCCGTATTTTTGACCGACTTGATGCGCCGGCGTATGTCGCGTGTGCTGGGCATTCCTAAGCTTCGTTGGGTACTCTTACCTGTAAGTTTGTTTAAACTCTGCTACCGCTGCCTTGAGCTCTGCCGCAATCGCATCGCTGACGGCTTTCTCATTCCGCAATTTCGTTAACAGGCCGGCTTTGCGTGTCGTGAGGAAGTCGGTCAGCTTCGCCTGGAAGTCCTTAATTTTGTCCACGGGCACGTCGTCCATCAAGTTGTTCTGGACCGTCCACAGCACAGCAACCTGGATCTCCGAGGCAATCGGGTCATATTGTTGTTGCTTGAAGATTTCCACGATTCGCTTGCCGCGTTCGAGCATTCCCTGGGTTTTCGCGTCGAGATCGGAACCGAACTGCGCGAACGCCGCCAGTTCGCGGAACTGCGCCAGGTCGCCTTTAATACGCCCTGCGACCTGCTTCATCCCTTTGATCTGCGCGGCCGAACCCACGCGCGAGACGGACAATCCGACCGAAATCGCCGGTCGCACGCCCTGGTAGAACAAATCCGTCTCGAGGTAAATCTGGCCGTCAGTAATCGAGATGACATTTGTCGGAATATATGCCGAAACGTCACCAGCCTGAGTCTCGATGATCGGCAGCGCCGTCAGCGAACCGTTGCCATATTTCTCAGAGACGCGCGCAGCCCGTTCCAGCAAGCGGCTGTGCAGATAGAACACATCGCCCGGATACGCCTCACGTCCCGATGGCCGCTTCAAGACCAGCGACACCTGTCGATACGCCACCGCGTGCTTCGAGAGATCGTCATAAATGATCAACGCGTCCATGCCATTGTCCATGAACCACTCGCCCATCGCCGCGCCGGCAAATGGCACCAGGTATTGGTTCGTCGCGGAGTCCGAAGCCGCCGCCACTATCACGATTGTGTATGGCATTGCGCCGGCCTTCTCCAATTCAGCAATCACGCGCGCGATATTCGACTGCTTTTGCCCGACCGCCACGTAAATGCTGTAAAGCGGACGATAATCCTTATCGTTGGCCGCTTCGGCAGTTTTGTTAATTCGCGCCTGGTTGATCATCGTATCGATGCCAATCGTCGTTTTGCCCGTCGAACGATCGCCAATGATCAACTCGCGTTGTCCACGGCCAATCGGAATCATCGCGTCAATAGCCATGATGCCCGTCTGAACCGGCTGGCTCACCGGCTTTCGTTTGATAATGCCCGGTGCGATTTTCTCTACTGGATAAAACGCGGTCTCCTTGATTGGCCCTTTGCCGTCAATCGGTTGCCCGAGCGAATTCACTACGCGTCCGAGCAGGCCCTTGCCGACCGGCACCGAAAGTAATCGGCCAGTGGTGCGCACCTCCTGTCCCTCTTTAACTTTCGCGAACTCACCCAAAATGATCGCGCCGACTTCGGTCTCCTCGAGGTTCAGCGCGAGGCCGGTCACGCCGCCGCCGAAATCGAGCATCTCATTCGCCATGCAGTCGGTGAGACCCTCGATCTTCGCCACACCGTCGTAAATTTCGCGCACGGCGCCGACATTTTGTTTCATGGCCCCGGCCTTAACGCCGGCAATTTGGGATTCAATTTCCTGCAGAATCGTATTCATACCTCAGTCATTAGAATTTCTCTTCGAGTGCGTGCAAACGCCCCTGCACTGTGCCGTCGATCACATTGCTGCCCACCTTGATGCGCAAGCCGCCAAGCAGCGCCGGATTATGCGCGAACGAAATTTGCAAGCCCTGCCCGTAACGCCGCGTCAACGAATTGCTCAGGTCGCTCTGCTGTGCTTGCGACAGCGGCATCGCGCTCTCCACCCGCGCCGTGCGACGATCTATGTCCAACTTCACCAGCCGCTGAAAATGGTTCAGCACCCCCATATAACCCCGCGGCCTGGCCGCAATAACTTTCTGCACCACCTGGCGCACCTTCGCCTCATCCAAAATACCGTCCTTACGGCAACTCACGAAGAGCGCCTTGGCATCGCGCCTGGCCTGTTTGGTCATCTTCATCCGCGCCGCGGCTAAGCCGCCAATTCCCGCGTCGCTTCGTTGGCCAGACGCTGCTGGTCTTCCGGCGTCAAGGTCTTGCCGACGACCCGGCCCGTCGTTGCAACCACCAACCGGCCCACCTCTCGGCGCAATTCGGCGAGCATGCGCGCGTGCTCG
>Ga0193697_1000396_pt1 | contig 15860 bp, 9 predicted proteins | sample L3m2metaG_FD_145073 | JGI IMG/M metagenome (GOLD analysis project Ga0193697, IMG submission 145073) | Soil microbial communities from a riparian zone of the East river system, Colorado, United States - L3m2 | ecosystem: Environmental > Terrestrial > Soil > Riparian zone | place: USA: East River... | reverse complement strand
CGGCCAACGTGACCGGCATCAACTTCACCGCGACCTGCACGGCGCCGACCTTCTCGATCAGCGGCAACGCCGGCACCACAGGCGCGACGGTCACCGCCGGCTCGAGCTCCACCACGAGCGACGGGTCGAGCAACTACTCGATGTCGGGCTTCGTCGCCGGCACCTACACCGTAACGCCGAGTAAGTCGGGCTGCACGTTCTCCCCCGCCTCGAGCTCCGTCACCATCACCTCGGCGAACGTCACCGCGAACTTCACCGCGACGTGCGGCAGCGGCGACACGCAGCTCACCAGCGGCGTCGCGGTCACCGGCCAGAGCGTGGCCCAGGGCGCCTGGAAGTACTACTACATCACCGTGCCGGCAGGCGCGACGAACCTGACGTTCACGACGACCGCCGCCACGGGCGACGTCGACATCTACACGCAGGTCAACGCGAAGCCCACGTCGAGCTCGTACATCTGCCGTCCCTACACCTCATCCGGTAACGAGACCTGCTCCGCGACGAACCCGGCCTCGGGCACGTGGTGGGTCGGCGTCAACGGTTACGCCGCAGGCAGCTTCACCATCACCGGCACCGTGACGATGCCGGTCGCGACCTACTCGATCTCCGGCAGCGCCGGCACTTCGGGCGCGACCGTCACCGCCGGATCGCAGGGCGCGACGAGCGACGGCGCGAACAACTACACCATCACCGGACTGGCCAACGGCACCTACACCGTGACCCCGGCGAAGAGCGGCTGCACGTTCTCGCCGACGAGCGCTTCCGTGACGATCAGCGGCGCGAACGTGACGGGAACGAACTTCACGGCGAGCTGCAGCACCGGCTCGACGCTCTTCTCGAACGGCTTCGAGAGCAGCACCGGCTGGTCGATCGTCGACGTCGCCGGCACCGCCGGCAACTGGACGTTCAACACCTCCGGCACGCTTCCGACGGCCACGCCGCACGGCGGCAGCTACCTGGCGAAGTTCAATTCGTACGACGCCACCGCCGGCAACAACACGCGCATCCAGCAGACGACCGGCTTCGCCATTCCGGGCACGGCCGCGTCGGCGACGCTGAAGTTCTGGATGTACCACGACACCGGCTACACGACGTCTGCGGACCGAGTGCAACTGCAGGTGCTCGTCGGCGCGACCTGGACGAACGTCGGAACGGCAGTGAACCGCTACGACGGCTCGACCGGCTGGAAGCAGCACACGATCGACCTGACCGCGTACAAAGGCACGACCGTGACGCTCGGCTTCCTCGGCATCAGCCAGTACGGCAACAACACGTTCATCGACGACGTGACGGTGACGACGCCGTAATCGCGACAACTCAGTAGTTCGAAGGGGAGGGCCACGTGCCCTCCCCTTTTTTTTGCAGGGTAGGGAAAAAGTGTCTTCAGTCCCTCCTCTAGTAAGCAGAGACAAGCAGGCGGGAGGTTTCTCATGAGCAGCGATGCCGTGATGGGCGAGGCTTTGAGGCAGTTCCGCAGGAGTATCGGGACCAAGTTTCTTCTGTTCGCGCTGGCGTTCGGATCGCTGGCCCTCCTCGTTCGGCTCGATCAGATCAAGCTCGAGCTGAAGAAGACACGGGAGAAGCCGTATCAACAACAGTCTGCCGTCGACGCGTTCGCGAACGGGAATGCTTCTCTGCAAAAGGCGTCGAAGAAAATCTCCGCGGCAGGGTACGACTCCCCGGACGCGTTGTTCGACGCGCTGTACGCAAAAACAGGGTTATCCCAGCAGCGCGACCGGCAGGTTCAGGCGACGTTTTCGAAGTACGGTCAGGCGATCGTCGATCGAAACACGGCCATCGAGAAACTCGCGGTCGAGACGTCGCCGCCCGCCAGGACGGAACAGCTCGAGCACGAGATCGCCCGGCGTGATTCGCTCGTCGAGATTCGCACGATGGAGGTCGACCGCATCGAGCGCGAATCGTCGCAACTGAAGGCGGACCTGCGAAAGGAGTTCGACGAGGCCGCGATCTCGAAACATTCGTTCGGCTTTTTCGAGAACGAAAAGCTCAATAAGCTCGGACAACGCTTTGCCGATGGAGACGATCCGGTGAGCGTCGTCTTCGACATCCTCTGGTACGCGGCGCTGCTCGTAGGGATCATCAGCATCGTCGCTCTCATTCTCACGCCGGTCTTTCGAGCCATGCCGGTGGCCGGAACAGAGGAGCGGTTCTGGGAGCAGATCAAGTCGCTCATGGGAAAGGCGCCGCGGGTCGGCCGCGGAATCGCCGGCCTGGCGGCTGTCACCGTCGGCGCCGTCGCGGTGATGACGACCGCGGGCACGGCGCGCAGCAGCCCCTGGAAGGAGGCGAAGTTCACAGCCCGGCGCGCCTATCTCCCCGTCGTCGAGAAAGAGCCGCTTCCGCACGGCCCGGAACAACCAGTATCGCCCGACCGGCGGATCGATAAGCTGCTGGCCGAAGTCGAAACACTCCACGCCACCGACACGAGCCACGACGGCCAACTCTCCGGCCACACGAAAGCCCTGGGCGAGCAAGGCAGGGCACTTGCCGCGCACACGGCCACGCTGGCGCCGCTGATTCCGCTGCCCGGGCGCGTCGCCGATGTCGAACTGTGGGTCAGCGGTTTCGACACCGCGGAAAACGGGCGCATCGCCGGCGCGATGCAAGGAGCTCAACGAAGTGCCGGCGCGTACACAGATGATCAGATCAGAACCGTCAGCGCGGCCTTCGATCTCGAGATCGGCGCGACAAAAGACAAAATCAAACGGGTGGAAGGTGACCTGAATACCGCCGCGCAGAAAATCGACACGCGCGCGGACACGATCACCAGCGGCGTGTTCCAGCCCTATCTGATCGGTGACCGGCCATCCGCGTTGAAGACCGTATTCGGGTTCGATCGCTATCGGGCGACGAATGCGACGGAGCTCATCCTCAGGGAAAACAACGCCGATGCTTCCATTGTGCAGGCGGTGGCGTGGTTGAAGCAGACCAACAAGGCATACACGCAAGGTGACTTCCTGCGCACGCTGCGCGCGTGGACCTGCGGTGATCAGCGCGCCGACTGCGATGCATATGTCAAATGGCACACACTCGTTCTCAGAACGGCACGGATGTAGGAGGAGACATGGCCGATTCTCTGCTCTCCAAAGGCGTCCCCACGGACAACACGACCATTCAGTTGATCGAGACCGTCGGCGTCGTTGCCGTCGGTCTGGGCGTTACCGGTTTCATGGTCGACAAAACGATGAGCATCGTCGCGATCATCGCCGGTCTGGCGTTGCTCGTGATCTCTCTCGTCGTCCGATGGCAGCGCGGCAAGAGGAACGAAGAGTTGTTCGAGAAAACACTCTTTGCCATTCCGAAGTCGCGCGCGACGACGATCACGTTGGAGCTTCCGAAAGATGTCAGCGACACGGTCGCGAACCTTTATGGCAAGACCCTGACGCGACTCGATCTATCGAACCAGCTGCGGGATGCACTCGGCGAATCGCGTTCGTCTCTCTTTCTTCCGGCGGTTCTCTCATATGCCGATGAGGTGAAACCGGCTCACGCGTAGCCTGAAGTTCACTCCATTCGAACGAGCCCGCGCCGCGTGGCGACTTTCAGCGCCTCCGTGCGGCTCGTGACGCCGAGCTTCTCGAACAGGTGTCCGAGGTGCGTTTTCACGGTGCGCTCGGAGATGCCGAGGGTCGTAGCGATCTCCTTGTTCGACTTGCCGTCAGCCATCAGGCGCAGCGTCGCCAGCTCGCGCGGCGTGACCTGCACGCGCGCCAGGCCCTCGGCCAGTTTCGCCGCGGCCGCGGGCGCGAGGTAGGTCTTCCCTGCCAGCACGTCGCGAATGCAGGTGATCAGGCCGTCGGCGGTGATGTCCTTCAGCACGTATGCCTTCGCTCCCGCCTTCAACGCCTTGGTGATGTCCTCGTCCGTGTCGTACGTCGTCAGCACGATCACTTTCGCGCCCGGATCGAGCTCGCGGATCTGCCTCACCGCCTCGACCCCTTCCATCACCGGCATGCGCAGATCGAGCAGCGTGACGTCGGGACGATGCTTCGTGAACGCGTCGATCGCCTCGACGCCGTTCGACGCCTCGGCCACCACGCGCAGATCGGATTCGTGACTGATGATGTTGACGACGCCCGTGCGCACGAGCGCGTGATCGTCGACGACGAGTACCGCGTGGGGCTCGCTCATGGCGTGGGAATGCTGAACGCCGGCGGCTCCCACGCCAGCACCACTTCGGTGCCGGCGCGCGGCGCGGTGACGATCGTCAACGAGCCGCCGATCCGCTCCGCGCGCTCCTGCATGCTGGTCAGGCCGAAGCCTGCGCCGAAGCGCTCTTTGGCGATGCCGCGGCCGTCGTCCGCGACGGAGAGCCTGAAGCCGACGGAGCGCGTCGACGCGGCGTGCACGCGGATCGTGCGCGCCCGCGCGTGACGCACCGCGTTCGTGATCGCCTCCTGCGCGATGCCAATGATCTCGCGCTCCACGCCGGCGCCGAGCGGCGCCAGCTCGGCGGTCCGTTCCAGCACTGCGCCGACGTCACCCGCCTCGATGTCCCGCGGATGCAATGCACCGACCGAGCGCCGCGCCTCGATCATGTGCGTTCGCGCGAGGTCGACCGCGGTCTCGATGCTCCGCGCGACGTTCGGCGGCAACGACGACGCGACGCGCTGCACCGATTGCATCTGCATCAGGATCGCCGCGAAGCCCTGGGCCAGCGTGTCGTGGATGTCGCGCGCGATCCGGTTGCGCTCCTCGAGCACAGCCTGCCGCCGCGCTTCATCGAGATTCAGTTGCGCCAGCCGGGTCTGATGCAGCGCCAGCGTGATCTGCCGCGCGATCGCTTCCAATGTCGCGCGCCGCCACGGCGCGTAGTACGCCGGCGTGTCGGCGATCGACATCGCGATCCACCCGAGGTTGTGCGTCCCGAGCTTCAGAGGAACGACGGCGAGCGTTTCGAGCGCGATCGATCGGTTGAAGTCGCGCACCGATTGCGGAAGGCGCGCGTCATCGACGCCGTACTCGATCGTCTCCGTCCAGCCGGGCGCGAACGCCAGCAGGTGCGCCTTCATCTCCTCGCGCGGCAGCGCCAGGTCGCCCCAGTCGCCGGCATCGCGCGAATAGAAACGATCTTCGATGTAGGCCATCCAGAGCTCGCACTCTTTCTCCCATTCATCGAGCAGCCAGACGGCGCAGGTGTGACTCTCGGCGTGATCGAGCAGTGAGTGCATGAGCTCGCGGAAGAAGCTGTCGCGGTCGGGCTCCTTCACCAGCAGGTCGAGCGTGAGCTGCACGGCGTGGTTCTGGATCTCCGCCATGCACTCTGCCTTCTGGCGTTCCCACGTTTCATGGCGCAGGCGTTCGTTCAGCGACACGACGTCGTCCGACCACTCGACGGGGGGCTGCAGCGGACACGCGTCGGTCTTCGCCTGTTCCATGCGCGTGATTATGCGCCGCGAGCCCGCGGCCGCACATCGTCCGAAAGTCGCAGATCGCGCTGCGGTAAAAGTCGCGCCCGCCGGTGACACCACCGCCCGATTGTTGGAACTGCTTCCGGAACCGACACTTACATCCCATGGAAACACGCCGGAATTCTTCATCGATCGCACTTCTGCTCTTGCTCGCACTATTGCTCGGCATGCCCCTGCTGCAGGCCTGCAGCCGCGTCGACGCGCAGCCGGCCGGCGGAGCTCCGCCGCCGCCGAAAATCGACGTCGCCGAGGTGGTCTCGCGCGACGTCACCGAATGGGACGAATTCACCGGCCGCCTCGAGGCCGTGCACGCTGTTGAGATCCGGCCGCGCGTCTCCGGATTCGTCTCCGCCATCCGCTTCGACGAAGGAGCGATGGTGCACAGGGGCGACCTCCTCTTCGAGATCGACGCGCGACCGTTCCAGGCCGAGGTCGATCGCCTCCGCGCCGAGCTGGCGCGCGCGAACGCAACGGTGGAACGCGCGAAGAGCGAGCTCGCGCGCGCCGAGCGCCTCTCGTCCGACAACGCGATGTCGCCCGAGGAGCGCGACCGGCGCAAAGCATTCGCGCAGGAATCTGCGGCGCAGGTCTCGGCGGTGGAGGCTGCACTGCGCGCGGCGGAGCTCAATCTCGAGTTCACGCGCGTCACCTCGCCGATCGACGGCCGCGTCGGACGCGCCATCGTCACGGTCGGCAATCTCGTCGCCAGCGGACCGGGCGAACCGACGCTGCTGACCACCGTCGTCTCTCTCGATCCGATCTACGCGTCGTTCGAAGCGGACGAGCAGACGTTCCAGCACTACATCAGCGGACGCGGAACCGGCCAGCCGATTCACATGGCCCTGGCGACTGAGGAAGGCTTCCCGCACAAAGGTGAGCTCGACTTCGTCGACAACCAGATCAATCCCGCCACCGGCACGATCCGCGGGCGGACGATCTTCCGCAATCGCGATCTCAGCCTCACGCCCGGCTCGTTCGTCCGCCTCCGTCTGCCGGGAAGCGCGTCGTATCGCGCGCTGCTGATTCAGGACCGCGCGGTCGGCACCGATCTCGACAAACGCTACGTCTACGTCATCGGCGCCGACGGCACGATCGAGTACCGCGCCGTGCAGCTCGGCCCGGTCATCGACGGTCTGCGCGTCGTGCGCGGCGGCCTGAAGCCGAACGATCTCGTCGTGGTCAACGGACTGCAGCGCATCCGTCCCGGCGCACACATCGATCCGGTGAAAGTCCCGATGGAAGGTGCGTCGTGAGACTGGCGCAATTCTTCATCACCCGGCCGATCTTCGCGGCCGTGCTCTCCTTCCTCATCATCATCGCCGGCGGCATCGCGCTGGTGAAGCTGCCGGTGAGCGAGTACCCGAGCGTCGCGCCGCCGACGGTCGTGGTGCACGCGGCCTATCCCGGCGCGAACCCGAAAGTCATCGCCGAGTCGGTGGCCGGCCCGCTGGAGCAGTCGCTCAACGGCGTCGAGGGGATGCTCTACATGTTCTCGCAGTCGACCTCGGACGGCCGGCTGACGCTGACCGTGACGTTCGCCGTCGGCACCGATCTCGACAACGCGCAGGTGCAGGTGCAGAACCGCGTGTCGCAGGCGCTGCCGCGACTGCCGGCCGAGGTGCAGCGCATCGGCGTGACGACGGAGAAGGCCTCGCCCGACTTCATCATGGTCGTGCACCTCACCTCCCCCGACTCGCGCTACGACATGCTCTACCTCTCGAACTTCGCGCATCTGCGCGTGAAGGACGAGCTGGCGCGCATCAGCGGCGTCGGCGCGGTGAACATCTTCGGCGCCGGCGAGTACAGCATGCGCGTCTGGCTCGATCCCGACCGCCTCGCGGCGCGGCAACTGACCGCGTCCGACGTCGTGCACGCGATCCGCGAGCAGAACCTGCAGGTCGCCGCCGGCGTCCTCGGCGCGCCTCCGTCGCCGAGCGATACGACGTTCCAGCTCTCCATCAATGCGCAAGGACGCCTCTCCAACGAGGAGGAGTTCGGGAACATCGTCGTGCGCGCCACTCCGGACGGACAGATTACCCGCATCCGCGACGTCGGCCGCGTGCAGATCGGCGCCGACCGCTATTCGATGCGCAGCCTGCTCGACAACAAGAATGCGGTCGCCATCGGCATCTTCCAGCGTCCCGGCACGAACGCCATCCAGGCGTCGAACGAAGTACGCGCGACGATGGAGCGGCTGAAGAAGTCGTTCCCCGCCGGCGTCGATTACCAGATCGTCTACGACCCGACGATCTTCGTGCGGCACTCGATCTCCGCGGTCGTGGAGACTTTGTTCGAAGCGATCCTGCTGGTGGTCATCGTGGTGATGATCTTCCTGCAGACGTGGCGGGCGTCGATCATCCCGCTGGTCGCGGTTCCGGTCTCGCTCATCGGCACGTTCGCCGTGATGCTGGCCCTCGGCTTCTCGCTCAACACGCTGTCATTGTTCGGACTCGTATTGGCGATCGGCATCGTCGTCGATGACGCGATCGTCGTCGTGGAGAACGTCGAGCGGCACATCGAGCTCGGCGCGTCTCCGCTGGAGGCGACGCGCGAGGCGATGCGCGAGGTCTCCGGACCGATCATCGCCATCGCGCTCGTGCTCTGCGCGGTGTTCATTCCCACCGCATTCATCAGCGGATTGACCGGGCAGTTCTACCGGCAGTTCGCGCTGACGATCGCCATCTCGACGGTCATCTCCGCATTCAACTCCCTCACCCTCAGCCCCGCCCTCGCCTCGCGTCTCCTCCTGCCTCACGGCGCGCCGCGCGACCGTCTGCAGCGCGCCGCTGATCGTCTCTTCGGCTGGTTCTTCCGCCTCTTCAACCGCGGCTTCTCATGGATGTCGCACGCCTATTCGCGAGGCGTGGCGCGCGTGCTGCGCGTCGCCGTCGCCGCGCTGATCGTCTACCTCGGCCTGGTCGGACTGGCCGCGCTCGGCCTGGCGAAAGTACCGCGCGGATTCGTTCCCGCGCAGGACAAGTCGTACCTCGTCGCGTTCGCGCAACTGCCCGACGCGGCGACGCTCGACCGCACCGAGTCGGTCATCCGCAAGATGTCTGAGATCGCGCTGAAGGAGCCGGGCGTCGCGAACGCCGTCGCCTTCCCCGGCCTCTCGATCAACGGCTTCGTCAATGCGTCGAACGCCGGCATCGTCTTCGTCACGCTGAAGCCGGAAGAAGAACGGAAAGGAAAGAATCTCAGCGCCGGCGCGATCGTGCAGTCGCTCAACATGAAGTACGCCGGCATCCAGGAAGCATTCGTCGCCATCTTCCCGCCGCCCCCCGTTCAGGGCCTCGGCACCGTGGGCGGCTTCAAGTTGTACGTCGAGGATCGCGACGGCTCCGGCTTCGAGGAGCTCTACTCGCAGGTGCAGAACGCGATGAGCGAAGGACGCAAGCGTCCGGAGCTGGCGGGACTCTTCTCCAGCTTCCAGGTCAGCGTTCCGCAGATCGACGCGAACGTCGATCGCGAGCGCGCCAAGACGTACGGCGTCGACCTCACGGAGCTCTTCGACACGCTGCAGATCTACCTCGGCTCGCTCTACGTCAACGACTTCAACCGCTTCGGCCGGACGTACCAGGTCAACGTGCAGGCGGAGTCGAAGTTCCGCACGCAGCCGGAGCAGATCCCGCGGCTCTACACGCGCAACGCACGCGGCGAGATGGTGCCGCTCGGATCGCTCGTCTCGATCAAGCGCGGCTACGGCCCCGAGCAGGTGATGCACTACAACGGCTTCCCCGCCGCGGAAATCAACGGCGGACCGTCACCCGGCTTCAGCTCGGGCCAGGCGCAGAGTGCGATCGCCGAGGTGTTGAAGCAGAAACTGCCGAGCGGGATGTCGTTCGAGTGGACCGAGCTCGCGTACCAGGAAATCCTCTCCGGCAACACGATGGTGCTGATCTTCCCGCTCTGCGTGCTGCTCGTGTACGTCGTGCTCGCCGCGCAGTACGAGAGCTGGACGCTGCCGCTGTCGGTCATCCTCAACGTGCCGATGACGATCCTCTCCGCCATCGCCGGCGTGTGGGTCACAGGCGGCGACAACAACGTCTTCACGCAGATCAGCTTCCTCGTGCTCGCGGGACTGGCGTGCAAGAACGCCATCCTCATCGTCGAGTTCGCGAAGCATCGCGAGGAGCAAGGAGACGATCGCGTCACCGCGATTCTCGAGGCGTGCCGCGTGCGGCTGCGCCCGGTGTTGATGACCTCCGCGGCGTTCATCATGGGCGTCGTGCCGCTCGTCTTCTCGACCGGCGCCGGCGCGGAAATCCGCCAGGCGATGGGCATCGCGGTCTTCGCCGGCATGCTCGGCGTGACGACGTTCGGACTCTTCCTCACGCCGCTCTTCTTCACGTTCATCGGCAATGCGGTCGAGCGTTTCGCGAAGCGGGCGACCTCGGCGATCCCCGCTCACGTCGCGGCGATGCTGGTCATCGTCATCTTCGTCAGCTTCAGCGCGTCGGCCGCACCAGTGGCCGGTGCGTGGTGGTCGCAATTCGACGACCCGGTGCTCGATGCGCTGGAGACGAATGCGCTGCGTGCGAACAACGACATCCGCGTTGCCGTCGCGCGTCTCGATCAATCGCGCGCGGCGTTCAGCGACGTCGCGCTCGACCGCTATCCGACCGCGACCGCCGATGCGCTGCTCGACAAGCGCAAGGCGGTCATCCCCGGCTTCACCGACGATGCGAAAAAGATCACGACCTACCGCGCCGGCTTCGACGCGTTCTGGGAGCTCGATCTCTTCGGGCGCGTCCGCTCGTCGATCAGAGCGGCGAAGGCGACCGCGCAGAGTTACGAGGCGACGCTCGATGACGTGCAGGTGATCGTCGCCGCCGAGGTGGCGCGCAATTACTTCGAGCTGCGCGGACTGCAGCAGCAGCTCGCCGTCGCGGAGCGCAGCCTCACCAATCAACGCGAGACGCTGCACCTCACACAGGTGCGGCGCGACGCGGGAATCGGCGAGGAGCTCGACGTCGCCAGCGCCGGCGCGCGCGTGGCGGCGATCGAGGCGAGTCTGCCGCCGATCCGCACGGCGATGGCGGAGCGCGAGAATCGTCTCGCCGTTCTCATCGGCATGCGTCCGGGAAAACTCGACCTCGACCTCTCGCCCCGTCCCTATCCGCCGCTGGCGAAACAGTTCACGCTCGGCGATCCCGATTCATTGCTTCGTCATCGCCCCGACGTCCGCGCCGCCGAGCTGCGCCTCGCCGCCGCGACGTCGCGTGAAGGGATCGCCCGCGCCGATCTCTTTCCCCGCATCACCATCAGCGGCTTCCTCGGATTCATCGCCGGCCGCGGCAGCCTCTTCGGCCAGTCCGACTCGCGCGCCTGGGCCGTGACCCCCGCGCTGTCGTGGTCCGCCTTCGACATCGGCAGCGCCCGCGCGCGCCTCCGAGGATCGAAGGCCGTCACCCGCGAGGCCGCCGCGCTGTACGAGCAGTCCGTCCTGCGCGCACTTGAAGAAACGGAGAACGCGCTGACCAACTACGGCGAGCAGCAGGAGCGGCTGGTCAAGTTGAACGACCAGGCGCGCGAAAGCGCCCGCGCATCATCGATCGCCCGCGCCCGCTACCGCGAAGGCGTCGCCGATTTCCTCGCGCTGCTCGACGCCGAACGAACGCAGTTGCAGGCCGAGGATGGAGTGGCGCAGGCGGAGGCGCAGGTGTTCACGAGCGTGGTGGCGGTTTACAAGGCTCTTGGGGGGACTTGATTCACTCGGTGATTCGGTCAAGGAACGCTGGCCAGCGCATGCCGGAGCTCCGTCACGCGCACCGGTTTGCTCAGATAGTCATTCATGCCGGCGGCAAGGCAACGTTCACGGTCACCCGACAGCGCATGAGCCGTCAGGGCGATGATGTGCGGCTGATGTCCGTTCGTGCTGCGAATGTGGCGTGTGACTGCGAGTCCATCCAGCCCAGGCATCTGGACGTCCATCAGGACGACGTCATAGGCCTCCCGCTTCAGCGTGTGCAGCGCTTCAACCCCGTTGTTCACACTGTCGGCTCGATAGCCGAGTCGTTCCAGCATGTCGAGGACGACGATCTGGCTGATTGCGTCGTCCTCCACCACGAGGATGCGCAGTGCGCGCGCCGTCTGCCCGGTCACCTCGTGCGGTTGCGGTGCGCCGAGATCGGCCGGCTCGCCGACGATCGTGAAGTGAAACGTCGATCCCTGGCCGGGGGCGGTTTCGACGGTGATCGTCCCGCCCATGAGCTCCGCCAGTCGCTTGCTGATCGCCAACCCGAGGCCTGCGCCGCCGTGCTGGCGGCTCGAAGAGCCGTCGAGTTGTTGAAACGCAACGAACAGCCGGCCGAGATCGTCGCTCGCAATGCCGCGACCGGTGTCGGTGACGGAGAAGCGGACTTCGACCAGTCCGTTTTCCAATGATCGCGAGCGCACCGCGATATCGACACTTCCGGGCGTGAACTTGATGCCGTTGCTCAGGAGGTTGAGAAGCACCTGTCTCGTGCGGTGCTGGTCGCCCGACAACGCCTCCGTCGTCTCATCCGCAAACGAGGAATTGAGCGTGAGCCCCTTGCCCGCGGCGAGTGGAGCCATGATCTCGAGACAATCGTCGACCACGCTCCTGATCCGGAAGGGACGCTTCTCCACGGTCAGCTTCTGCGACTCCAGGCGTGAGAAGTCGAGGACGTCGTTGAGGAGCGTCAGCAAAGAGCGGCCGCTGACCTGGATGGCGTTGAGATGGGCCCGCTGCTCCGCGGTGAGCGGCGTGTGACTCAGGACCTCGGCCATGCCGATCACACCATTCATCGGTGTCCGGATCTCATGGCTGATGTTGGCGAGGAACTCGCCCTTGGCGCGATACGCGGCCAGCGCATCATCGCGTGCGCCCGCGAGCTCGCGGGTCCGCTCCAGCACCTCGTCTTCCAACCGGAATCGCAGACGATCGAGCTCGTCGTGGACGCGCCGGAAGCGGAACGAAAGGGCCACGCTCATCGCCACGATGACCGCGGCGAAGCCGAAGGGAGCCACCGAGAAGTCGAATGACCACTGCAGGCCGAAGACGTTGCGCGCCAGCTCGGCTGCTTCGACGGCGATCATGATCACGCCGCCCGCCGCAATGATCCGCGCCTCCGCGTCACCGAGGCGGATCTCCCGCAGGACGAGGATGGCGGCGAGGATCAACAGCGGTAAGAGCCACAACCAGCGGATGGTGCCGCTGGAGATCACCGCGCGGATGTCCGGCCACAGACCGACGAACGCAGCCAATGCGACATGGGAGAGTTGATAGGCGCGGAGTAGACGCGAGATCGGACGCGCGAAGAATGACCAGAGGAACTGGATCGCGAAGGCCGCGGCCAGATGGCCGGTCATGTCGGTCATTCGCACCGCGATCCCGCGGCTGACCGTGACTTCGTAGATCCAGTAGGTGCTCGCGAATGTGTTGATCGCGAAGGCGAGTGCTAGCAGCGCGAACCAGAGGTGCTCGATCTGGTTGCGACGGCGGCTGAACATCAGGAGGTGGTGCAGGAACACGAATCCGAAGAGCATCGCCAGCACGAGGTGCGGGACTTCGCTCAGCAGACGATGCGACCAGTCGGCGCTCACGCGATCGGCCAGCGCCGGGTAGGCGCCAAGGGTGAGGACGCCACCCACCGCGCCGCCCTCGGGATCGGCGTCGGATGCCCAGCCGATCCTGCGCACGCGCAGCGCGAGGCTTACGGTTCCGTCGTTCGCGATGGCGTCGCGAGGGACGCGAAAAGCCTCCGGCGATCCGAAGGCGAGCGAAGAAGACCAGCCTCGCGAGCGTCCGATGAGGCGGCCCCCCGCGTATGCCTCGTAGCCGCCATACGCAGGCGGACCGAGAAGCAGGCCTACGTCGTTGCCTTCATGGGCGACGACGCAGCGAAACCAGAGCATGCCGTCGTAGCCGCGATATCCCTGCTCTCGCCAGGTGAAGCGGACGTCGACGCGACGCCACGCCGAGTCATCGAAGTCAGGACGCGACCAACGCGCATCATCGCCGGTCTGCGTTGAACATCGTTCGGGCGCTGCATGCGCGGCCGGCGACAGCAACGCCAGCAGAAATGCAGCCGCGACGACACGAGTGACGGGCATGTGAATGGACAGCGCCGACTGTCCGCATCATACGCGCCGCTATCTCGGCCGGAAGCGTCATCTATTTTTTGAACTTCGACGGAAACTGCGCGACGATTCCGTCGCTCAGCGTGTCGGCGACCATCAGCATGTGATCCATCGCGCGGTCGTAGTCCTTGATGCTCGCGGCGTAGTCGCCCTTCAGCTCATGCGTCGCTTCATCGAGCGTCTGATCGAGATGCATGAACATCGCCGACTGCAGCGTGGCCTCGGGCCAGTGCTTCGGATTCGCGCCGTGCAGGAACTTCGCGATGTCGGTGGCGTTGTCGCGCCAGCGCTTGTTCTCGCTCGCGACCTTCGCGTTGTCGCCCGCCTTGGCCGCGGTCACGATGTTCGCCGCGATCAGGATGTGATCCTTGAGCAGTGCGGTCAGCTTGTTGCCCGCATCGCGGCCATAGAACCCGGCCACCGCGTTCCCGATGTCGGTCTGGTTCTGCAGCAGGCGCTGCGTCGTGGCGTCTTTGTCCGCCGACCCCGCCGCCGCGCTCACGATGAAGAGGCGCGTGTACGCGACATGATCGGACCACAACCTGCGCATCGCATCCTGAAACGACGATTTCGATTGCGCGTACGTGACGTTCGGAACGAGCAGCAGGATGGCGGCCGCAAGCGCGACTCGGGTTCTGTTCAACATGGCTCTGTCTCCTCGCTGGCGACGTCGTGCAAGAAGCGGGCGCAATATCCAACTTTCACGCTGGAAAATCTGTCTATGCGTTACATGCGCGGCCCGGTCCGGCGTCTCGGAGGGACGAAACGCGCGTAGTACGGGTTGAACCCGAGCTGCGCGAAGACGTTCCAGGCGGTTGCACCGACGTGGAGACGCCGGAAGTACTTGAATGAATCACCGCCGGCGGTATCGAAACCGGTGCTCAGTCCGTCATGGCTCGCCGCCGGCATCCCTTCGCCGTCGCCGAGGCCGGACGTCTCCTGCGCTCGACGAAGCTCTCCGCGATAGAAATCGGCCGGCGTCATGCCACCGGTGAAGGCGTATGCGACAGCCATCTGCGCGGTCCCTTCGAACCACACGCCGTCCTTGTCCTCGTTGAAATCGAAACCGGTGAAGCCGTCGAGGCTGTTCAGATGATTCGTCTCTGCGCAGCGGATCACCGCCAACGCCGACGTCGCATCGGGGACGGCGAGGACGCTCCACGCCTGCGTATCGAGCGGGAGCTGCCCCGGCTTTCCATTGCGCGTGTTCGGATCAACGGTGCCGGCGACGTTGCAGTGGCGTTGGGGATCGAACATCGCGTCGACGAACGCCTTGGCATGCGCGGCATCGTCCTGCCAGCGCTGCTCCGCGGAAATGAGGTAGAAGTTCGAGAATGCGGCGTAGACGTCGAGATTGTGCTCCGTCGATGCCCACGGCCGTCGCGACGGGGCCGCGTCGGGATGATCGATGCCACCGGTAAAGCCTCGAAAGACGCCGCTGTCGTTCCGGAACGCGTGGATGAAGTTCCCGAGTTTGCACCCGGCGTCGCGGTATCGTGCTTCACCGGTCTTCGCGTAGAGCGCTTCGAGCGCGATCATGGCCCACGCGTTGTTGCCGACATCGATCGCCTGTTGTTCGACCTCGTAAAAGGTAGTTGTCGCTTCCGCGTAAAAGCCGGGGATCGGAACCGTTCCCACCTTACCGTTCGGCACCCATCCGGCGGGAAGAGCGATGTCGCCGGCGGCGTAGGCGGACCGCAGCCGGGCGCCGTCGGTGGTGAGTGGATCGAGGGTCTCGTTGCAGGCTCGGTTATCGTCGAACGTACGGTCATGCTGCATGGCATAGACGAATGCGTCGCCGATCAGCCGGGCGCGGCGCACGCTGTCGGCGCTCCCATCCGCGACGAACGCGAGCAGCGCGACGGCGTTGTCGTATGTGAAGGCGAGATTGCGAAGAACGAAATCGAGATCGCCGTCGGTGACGGGATCGAACGGATCCGGCTGCAACGGCAGCGTGGTGTAACTGCGTAGAAACCGCGGTTGATCGAGACGCTTCGCACGGGCATCGGCGCTCAGCTCGAATTGGATGTCGTCGAGGTAGAAGGTGAGGCCGGCCGGGTTGTGCACGCTGTCGGCGGCCCAGCCGAAACCGCCCTGGATGTAGGTCATGGAGCGGCCGCTGAGATCGATGCTGAACTTCTTCCAGTTCTGCGTAAGGGTGAAGAGCGATCCGAACGGAGGCGTACGCGGCGTCGAGTCGGGATACGGCGCGATCTCCGCGTTCGTCTCTCCGTCGTAGCCGACGCCTCCGACGAAGAAATCGATTCGCTCACCGCCATGTGCGCCTCGGGCCCAGAACGTCAGAGGCGTCGGCTACGACGG
>Ga0193697_1000395_pt1 | contig 15907 bp, 13 predicted proteins | sample L3m2metaG_FD_145073 | JGI IMG/M metagenome (GOLD analysis project Ga0193697, IMG submission 145073) | Soil microbial communities from a riparian zone of the East river system, Colorado, United States - L3m2 | ecosystem: Environmental > Terrestrial > Soil > Riparian zone | place: USA: East River... | reverse complement strand
CCTTATGAAGAGTTTATCGGCGCGGTCTATTTGAGATCGCTCGCGCCTGCCTCCAAGCTCAGCCCTTTCAGCCTTCAATCGCAGGAACGCCATTTGCGGTATCTACGATTTATTCGCGACATTCTCGCCGAAGCGGAAGAGGAAGGCGAGATTCCGCGCCTTGGCGACCTGGGAGCTCATGCCTTCGCGGCTTTTCAAGTCGGCGTAATTACCTACTGGCTACAGGACAGCTCGCGCGGCAAGGAACAAACGCTGGCGTTGCTGGATCGTTGTCTGAAGCTGTCCACGCATTTTCTGAAGAAGGGAGGTTGGGACTGGTGAATCGAAATGGGAAGCGCGGCATGCTGGGGCGCGGATTTCAGCTTGGAAAACTCGGGTTGAGTTTAGTCGGCAGTTACCTCGGGTATCAGGCGCAGAACTTCCTCCTCGGGGAAGGAGAACAACGGAAGGTTCGTTTCCACCAGCAGGCCTCGCGGCGCGTGCGGGATGAATTGGGAGTGCTCAAGGGAGCGGTGATGAAGCTCGGCCAACTGTTGAGCATGCAGAGCAAGGTGTTACCCGAAGAAGCATTGCGGGAACTTTCCGATTTGCAAATGCGCGCGCCGGGCATGCATGCGACCCTGGCGCGAGCGCAATTCAAGGCAGCGTTGGGCAAATATCCGGAGGACGTCTTTCGGGAATTCGATTCCGAACCATTTGCCGCCGCGTCATTGGGTCAGGTACATCGGGCGATCACTCGAAGCGGCGAAAGAGTAGCTGTTAAAATTCAGTACCCGGCAATTCGGTCAGCCATTGAAAACGATTTCACACTGCTTCGTTCCGCGACGCTGCCCGGCAGGCTGAGCGGACACTTGCCGACGGGGTTGGTGGACGAATTCCAAAAGGGTTTTCTGGAAGAAACCGATTATGTGCAGGAGGCGGACAACCTGGACTTCTTCCGCAAAGGCCTAAGCGGCCTGACGTACCTCACTATCCCGCGTGTTTACCGCGAGTTCTCCACCGACCGCGTGCTGACGATGTCGCATATCGAGGGCGAGATACTGGGTGATTTCCTAAAACGGAAACCGTCGGCCGCAGTGCGGGACCTGATCGGCACCCGTTTAGCGGAGATGTTCGATACGCAGCTGCATTGGCTGAAGAAAGTCCACGCGGATCATCATCCGGGCAACTATCTGTTCCGACCCGATGGCCGGATCGGTCTGGTTGATTTTGGGTGTGTGAAACGGTCGCATTTCGAGATATCGGCGCTAATGCACTGTTATCTGGAGCGGACGTGGCAGAAAAGCGAAGCCGCGGAGCGCCAGTTCTTTAGACTGATCTTTGGACCGAAGGTGCCGCATAAGCGTGCCCGCAAAGTGTTGCCCGTCCTGGAACGACTATGCGACATTGTTTATCCGCGAGATGCCTCCGCAAACGCAGTGGTAGATTTTCGCGATCCCAAATTGCATGAACTCGGCAGCCAATACTCATGGCATATTCTGCGCGAGAAACTGATTCCCCCCGAATGCGGGCTTATCGGGCGAGCCCAGATGGGTCTTCACCACATCTTGTATGAGCTTGGCGCTCGGGTGAATGCGAAAGAGGTTTGGCGCCAAGTGTTTGCGGCTGGTGGCATCGAAGAGCGCAAATCAGACGCGTTGAAATCATCATGAGACTTCCGGGACGCCGATGGTGGAGCCGCCCGCACCATGTCCGGATGCAAGGCGCCCGCGACCACTCTTATCCGGTCCATCAATCGTTTTTCCTGGAAGCTTCGATTACGGAGTAAGCGTGCCCAAACCAAATCCTTTTTAGCACCGCGGAACGGATGAGGCGATTGATGTCGGTCTGTTCAGTCACATGGCGAAACGTTACGGCCATGTTCAGGTCCCGCGTTCGTCCCTTCTGCCGTGAGGCGCGGTGATCTTTGGTCGTTATGCTCCCCATCCGCAGGTTCAAGGTGTCGATCTGGAACGGTGACGGAGCGCCGCGCAGTTGTTCGATGTTTGAATGCCCGTCTGCGTCCGTGACGATCGCAAGTTGTCGGATGTGCAGATCGGCACGCGTGAGATGAGGCGGTCCGCGGCCGCGGAGTAGCGATCTAAATTGATACTCGATGTAAAGACGCGGGATATCAGCGAATAATCGTTCGTCGAATGCCGGCGGGTTCAACAGACGAATGTTGTCGGCGGCAAAGCGGTTGTGCCACAGGCTGATATCCACTGAACCGATCTCAATTGGGAACCCCGTCGTCTGAGCGAAAACAGTCTCAACGAGTTTTCGGGCTATGATCTGCCGGCAAAGTGCGACACCAATCAATGCAAGCAGGCAGAACGAGGCGACGATCAAAAGCCGTCGTCGCCTGCGCACTCGTTTCCTCCTGCATCCACCCCGGGCCACAAGTCCGCTGAGCATTGGCTGCGCCACTGCGCAGTTTCGCCGCATAAGGGCCGCCTGCCGCCTGTGTATCGAAACGGGACAAACAAAATGATGAAGTTTAGACCCGACCGCGGCGACTCCACGATTATTACGGCTCCGCTATCGCCTGTTGAGAACCGCGGCAGCGGCTTCTTTGCGAACTGCTGGGCTCATGTCGATTATCATTGCGCCCCGCATGGCTGATCAAATAGTTAGTTGCAATCACCGGAATGATGATCGATCACACTTCTCCACCAGCCTACGTGGAAGTAACGATTACCCACAATCCGCTCGCGTTTTTCTACAAGGCACTCACGCCTACCATCGCCATCAACGGCAAAAAGGAGCGTAAGCCCTGGGGTACTCACTTATTCACGCTGCCGCCCGGCAATTATGAAGTGGCGGCGTCGTATCCGTGGATCATAAGCGAATGCGGGAAGAACTCAGTGCGATTTTCCGTTGCCGCGGGCGAGACAAAAAAGGTCACATATTGCGCGCGTCTCATTCGATTTTTGCCGGGTGCCATGAGTGTCGAGGCGGCTGTTGGTCCAGTTCCGCCGCCGCTGCCACCAGTCATATGAGAATCGCGGCAGCGGCTTCCTTGCGAGCCGCTGGATCGTTGCCGAAATGCGCACTGGACAGCCTGCCCAATCGCGTTCGACTATCACCAAAAGGGACCATCAATGCGTTACGTGCTGAAACAGAAATTCTGGTCGTTTGGTGATGACTTCGGCATCCGTGACGCCGAGGGCCGCGAGGTCTTCTTTGTCGATGGACGCGCCTTCAGTTGGGGCGACAAGCTTTCCTTCCAGGACATGCAAGGCAACGAACTGGCGTTTATCCGCCAAAAGCTGTTAGCGTGGGGACCCACCTACGAAATTGAGCGCGAAGGCCGGTTGATCGCGGTTGTAAAGAAGAAGCTCTTCACGTTGCTTCACTGTCGTTTCACCATCGACGTGCCCGGCCCCGACGATTTGGAAGCGCGGGGCAGCTTCCTCGATCACGAATATACCTTTGAGCGTCACGGCCAGGCCGTGGCGCAGGTGAGCAAGAAATGGTTTACCTGGACCGACACCTACGGGGCGGACATCAACGCCGCTGAAGACGCGATCGTGATTCTGGCCAGCGCCGTCGTCATCGACATGGTCTGCCACCAGGAAAGCAAACGGTAATATCGGTAGTGCGATTCGACGCCGTCGGGAAGCAGGTTACCAACCCGCGACACAGCAGATTACCGTGTGCGCTATGCTGGCAGTTCTGCGTTCCGCGTTGCCGGGATATTCGAGTTTCGTCGAAGGAAATTGTCGCGGTCGTATTTGTATTTGATGGCTGCCAATCGGGAGAAGTTCACTCCGTAAACGGCGGCTGCGCCGCTTCGCGCCTCGTAGGTCTGAAAATTCGCGTAGATCCGTTCGTCCGCGGTCGGACGCAACAGCCGCAAGGATTCGTCTGCCCATTGTGTCAGACGCTGGCCGGTCGCAGGATCATTCCAGGTGTAGGCGAGCCGGACATTCAGCCCGCCCGCCTGTCGCAGTGGAAAAGCCATCGCGCTCGGCGCCACACGGCAAACCTGCCCATGCATGTAATGACTAATTCCCATGATGGTCTCCGGAGAAGCCTGCCCAAATCGGTCCACAATTACGTCGACCAGATCGTCCGACAGCCGATCGCGATAAACAGTTTGAATTCCGCGAAACGCCGGCGGCGGCGTGTTAGCGGGGTTCGTCGCTGCCGGCCTTTCGGCGAGCGCTGCGAACTCCTGCCGCTTGACGAATTCTTTGGTCGGAGGCGCGATTGCTCGCAACGACCGCAGGGTCCGTTCCGCTTCGTTCTCACTGCCGGCGTGGCAGAGACTCACGAAAACTCCGCGTTCGCCCGGGGTCAGGTTGAGCGTCGCCTGGAACGCATCGGGCGCCTCATCCATCAATTCGCGAAAAAACCGTAACACCGTTCGCGCATCGCGAACGGAATAGTGAATATCGCCTCCCGTCACCGGGCCGATCGGATGAAGACGGCACTCAAAGGACGTTGTTACGCCAAAATTCCCACCGGCACCGCGCAACGCCCAGAAAAGGTCGGGGTTATGTTTAGAGTCAGCGGTAAGAACGCGCGCGTCGGCAGCGACAACCCGGGCGGAAAGCAAATTGTCGCACGAAGCGCCGTGCAGGCCGGAGAGCCAACCCAGTCCGCCGCCCAGGATGACACCGCTCGCGCCAACTTCGGGACATTGCCCGAGGACAGGCGCGAGGCCACGCGGGCCCGTTGCCCGCGCCACCTCCCCACTTAATACGCCAGCTTCTGCGCGGACTGTTCGCCGCACCAGATCGATCGCAATCCGCTTCATTCCGGAGAGATCGATGACCAGGCCGTTTGAACATCCCCATCCCAGGTGGCTGTGGCCGCCTGCGCGCGCTGCCACTTCCAATTCGTGACGCCGTGCAAACTCCACCGCTCGCAACGCATCTTCCTCGTGCGCGCATTGCACAATGACCAGCGGCCTCCGCTCCGTTGCTGCGTTCCAATAAAAGACCCGCCGTGCGTTTTCATAGGAAGGATCGGTGGGGACAATCAGGCGACCTTGAAGTTTTGCGCGCAACCGGTCGATAGCATCGCGACTGAGGTCATTTCTGTCGGTTACCTGAAGATGCCGACAGCCGGGGGCGAACCCAAGTGTGCCCGTGACGGCGATCGCTCCTTTGATGAAATTACGTCGCGTGTGCCAGCTCATCTATCGCCCGGCTCCATCTTACACTTATCCGCTACTGCGCCAGCAAGATGCTGATGTCGTTGCTTTCGACGTTGTTGGTGATGAAGTCGGGTTTGCCGTCCTGGTTCACGTCAATGACTTCGATGCGCCAGGTGCCCCTCCCAGTGCGAAAGGGAGATCCGGACGCGCGTTGAAAACCGCCGCGACCGTCGCCGAGAAATACCGCGACGCCGTGTTCCGCGCCAAAGGCGAGATCGATTTTGCCGTCGCGATTTGCATCCACGGGCACAACGCTCCAGCCGCGGTTGCCGAGTTCCAGCGGCGAATTGCTCGCCTGCACAAAGTTTCCGTTGCCGTCGCCAAGGTGAATGGTGGCGATGCTCGCATCATCGTGCGTCGCCACGATGTCCGGTTTGTTGTCGCCGTTCAGGTCTGCCACCGCCACGAAGTAGGCGCGATCATTGGCCTTGAATGGTGAGCGCGGTGCGGCGTGAAATTCACCGCGCCCATCGCCGAGCAGCACAGTGATGGTCGTCGGACCGGGCGCTGTGTTCGGCACCACGATGTCCAGGTTGTTGTCGCCATTCACGTCCGCGAGCGCGACGGGATACGGACTTGGGCCGCAGGCAAAAGGCGAGCCGTGTGCGGGTGTGAAACCTCCCCTGCCGTCGCCGAGTAAAACAGAAATGTCGCCGTCTTCGCTGTTGGCGGTAATAAGATCCAGCTTGCCATCCCGATTGACATCGCCGGCGGCAAGAGCGTGGGTGTGCGGTCTCTTACCGGGCGCACGCGTGACAAACGGTGATTCGGGCACGGGAGAGAATTGGCCATTGCCCTTCCCGAGCATCACGATGACATCATAAGTCTCGTGGAACGCACCAGCCCAATCGAGATGTCCATCACGATTGACGTCCGCCAGAAGCACTTCCGTGGCGGGGTGAGGCAACGTTATGGAGGTGTTTGTCAGCGGCTCAAAGCCGCCACTCCCATTTCCCAGGAGCACGGTCAGATTCGTCCCCTGGGAAACGAGAAGGTCGGGTTTGCCGTCCGCGTTGGCGTCGCCGACGGCGAAGGAGTGCACGCCTTTGGGGAATTTGAGCGGCGAAGACGCCGCAGGCTTGTAATCAACGGATTGCGCGAAGAGCGATAGAGAAGAGCCGAGAAAAACAACGCACGCGTATTTCATAGCAGGCCGAGTTTGCGCCAACGCAGTTTCGAATTGCGAGAGCACGGTAAGGAAATCGTAAAAGATTTGTCAGGCAAAGCCAGCCTTCGGGGAGATGCGCCTGACAGCATAAATGCTTCGGCCAAAAACTGTTGCGCATGGTGAGGATTGGCGTTGAATCGCAGTATGAAAGCCGCTGGCAATGTTTCAAGAGTCCTGTCGATATTATCCTGGTTGCTCTGCGGAGGGGCGTTGGGCGCAAGGGGCGCGGAGTCGAAAGAAGGGCAGTCGCCTGCGGATCATTTGCCGGCGCACATTACGCAGGTGACGTGGTTTGGGGAGCGGGCGGATTGGTCGCACGATGGGAAACGGATTCTGTTTCTCTCGAAGACGTTCGGTGATGCGATGGAGATCGATCTGCAGAGGAAGCGGATTCGGAATCTCACGGCGCAGTATCCCCATCATGGTTATACGCGGGCGTTGTATTTGACGAACGGGGATATTCTGCTTTCGGGGCCGACGGCGTTTGATCCGAAACGAATTGGTGAAGCCCGCGTGCAATGCTGGCTGTTTGTGCTCGACAAGAGCCTGAGCAAGCCGGCAGCGCCGCTCGGGACGAAGTGTTCGGAAGGGCCGGCGGTGTCGCGCAAGCGGATGCACATCGCCTGGACGCACGTGAGCGCGGAATATCCGGACGAGATGCCGGCGGGGAGTTCGCGGATGCAGGAGGCGGACATTGTGTATGAGAATGGGCAACCGAAGCTCGCGAACCAGAAGCTGATCATCGACAGCAGAGATTTGCCGTTCCGGTGCACGCTGGAAACGCAGAATTATCGGCCGCCGAACGAGACGGAGTTGACCTTCAGCGCGTATGGGCACCAGGGGACGGACGTATGCGGGGTCGACCTGCTCACAAAGAAGGTCACGAATTATTCCGATTCGCCGGGGCAGTATGATGAACCGGAAGGAATCTTTCCGGACGGCCAGTACACGCTGGTCGAATGCGACCGGCAGAACCACAAAGGGTCGAGCTATGTCGATCTTTGGAAGCTGAAGCTCGATGGCAGCCATCAATACGAACAACTCACGCATTTCAGCGATTATCCGGGGTATAAGGCCAGCAATCCGGCCGTGAGCGACGATGGAAAGTTCATCGCGTTTCAAATGGCGAAATCGCGTGAAGCCGCGGGGGTCGGCCATGGGCTGTTCGTGTATGACATTACGAAGGCGTCGCAGCAAAAGTGACTCGATTTCGGGCAGCCAAAATCTTTTCCAAAGAGATGACGGACGCTGAATAGCCGGGCACAGGCGAGAAGGTTCGTTGAAAATCGATTATGGTTGCGCTAAGCTGCCAATATGAGTTTCGCCCAAGTCCTTGAACAACTTCCCGCTCTAACGCTTGAGGAGCGGCAAATTCTCATCAGGCGGGCGGTTGAGTTGGATGATCCGCCGTTATCAGCCGCCGATGAGGCCCTTATCGAATCCAGACTCGCGACGCATCGGGCAAACCCCCAATCGTCGGTCCCGCTGGATGAAATGAAAGCACGATTACGCAGCCGCAAGGCGGTATGAGCTGGACCGTGGTCGTGCGCCCTGAAGCGGGTGACGACGTGACGGAAGCCGCCGACTGGTATAATGAACGGCAACCAGGCCTCGGGGACGAATTTGTGGAAGAAGTTCTTCGTGTGTACGATGCTCTGGCGATTAACCCTTACCTTAATTCGCGACGCCACCCGCGAAAAAATATCCGGTGGCGATTCCCTGATCGATTTCCTTATCGAGTCGTTTACGAGATCATCGAAGCCGAGAAGATCGTGATTGTCGCCGGTGTGATCCACGCGGCCCGGCACGATCGACACTGGAAAAAGCTCTTATGAGCGACAAGCTTCCCCTGAGGGCGGATTGATCGATTGTTGGATGAATGCACGAGAATCGACGGAGCTCGCCTCCGCACACGAGCGGTGCTACGGGAGTAACGGTAATCGATCAAGGCAGCACTCAGGAATGGAATCCAGAATTTCGCGGCGCGAAAAGTTTTTTTGAAAAAGATTGAACTGGTTTGAACGCGCACGGTCGGATGCTTCTGGCCGGTAGAGTTCCTCACCTCGATTTGCGCCGACGCCTGTCGCCAGCCCCGGTCCTGGCGGACGCTGAATAGCCAGGCACGGCCGATCAATTTCTGCTTAGCAGCGGCACTTGATGTCGCGGGCATGAATTTTGTCTGGAGAGTTCGGGAAATTGTTCGGCTGATGCCGGTTTGCAGACGATTGCGCACGGTCGCCTGCGTCAGCCTCGGGCATGGAACGGCGCGCGTAAAATCAGGTGCGTTGATGGTGAGGACAATGAAGGGCAAATCGAAGGTGTGGTCTCGCGCCGTGTTGTTATTGGTGGCGGGAGTGTGGGTGGAAACAAAAGCATGCGCAGAGACCCCGGATTATTCGCGGGTGCTGCTCAATAAAGGAGATGAGGCCGTGCTGGCCGCGCCGGAAGCATGGTTCGCGCATGAGGTCGGGCGGATTAAGGTGCCGCCGTCGCCATTTGCGCCCAAGCCGGCGCCAAATGATTATGCGCAACATACGGCTGAGGCCGAAGTGAGCGACCTGCGGATGGCATTGCGAAGGCTTAATGTTTCAAAAGATCGACTCGAGGAGATTGTTGACGCTCATCGCGCGGAACGGGCAAAGCTCAGCCGGTTTATGACGAACAGCCCGCAAATCGTGGCTGGTTTGCCGGCGGAGTTCGCCGACTACTTTCGCGGAAGCATCGCATGGAACAAAGGAGATCACGCGACGGCGTCCTATGAATGGCGGGAATTGCTGGCGCGTCCCGCCGGCGAGCGGCAATTCAAGAGCACGTGGGTCGCATTTATGTTAGGGCAGCTAAACCTCACCGAAGAACCGGACCGCGCAATTGAGTATTTCCAGCAGGTGCGGTCGCTGGCGGAATCAGGTTTCGCGGACAGCACCGGACTGGCAGCAGCGAGCATCGGATGGGAAGCGAAGGCGCATTTTGCGCAACACCGTTTCGCGAAGGCGATTGAGCTCTATCTGGAAACGGGCGACACGTTGTCTTTGAAATGGGTTGCAGCGCAGGCGGCGTCAAGCCCCGAGTTGGCCGCGAATCCGCTGGTCCGGCGAGTTATCACGGCGTGGGTCATTTCGCGAGAGCAATGGCCGAGGGACCAGGATGACGCGACGGTGGGCTGGCTCGCAGCAGTGGAGAAGCAAAAGGACCTGGACGCTGACGAACCGGAAATGTTCGCGCTGGCGGCGTATCAGAACCGGCAGTTTGAGGCGGCGCAGCGGTGGATCAAGCGGGCGCGCTCCACGGCGGTGACGCAATGGCTGCAAGCGAAACTTTATGTGCGCGCCGGGAAAATAAGTCAGGCGATGGCGATCCTTTTAAAACTCAGCGCAAGCTTTCCGCGCGAATCAAAGGACTCGGACGAGGCTGGCCACGAGGCTCTTGCCGGGAACATCTTTGTTCGCGCCGGATATTATGGAAGTCACGTCGAACCAGCGCGGCACATCACCGGTGAACTGGGTGTGCTCCACCTGGCGCGAGGAAGTTACGTCGAGGCGTTGGATCGCTTCCTGAAAGGCGGGTTTTGGATGGATGCGGCGTATGTCGCGGAGCGCGTGCTCACTGTTGAGGAACTCAAGACCTGCGTTGATCGTGGATGGCCGGAAAAAGCGAAGTCCGATGCGGCGGATTCGGCGCCGAGTGGCACGCGTGAAGGCATTCGTTATCTGCTGGCGCGAAGGCTGGTGCGGCTTTGTCTGCCGGCGCGAGCGTATTTTCCTGAAGAATGGCGCGCGAAACACGACGAATTGATGGCAAATCTCAAGCGCGGCGAAACCGAATCGCTTTCCGCGGAAGAGCGCTCCGCCGGTTGGTGGGAAGGAGCGAAAATGATCCGTCAGCAGGGACTCGAACTGATCGGCACTGAGATGGAGCCCGATTGGCACATCCGTCGTGGTAACTCTCAGGAGGATGTGGGCGTGACCGTTTCAGATCGCGCAACCAACGCACAGGCCAAAGTGATCGTTGCGTCGGCAGATGAACTGAACCGCGCCCGGCGGCACAAGGCTGATCCCGAGACGCGCTTCCACTATCGCTATCAGGCCGCGTTCATCGCGTTGCAAGCCGCGAGCCTGTTGCCGGACAATTCGGACGAGAAGGCGCGAATCCTTTGTACGGCCGGATCGTGGCTGAAAGCTCAAGACGCGATCACCGCCGACATTTTTTACAAATACCTGGTGCGCCGCTGCCGGAAAACGGCCCTGGGCAGCGCTGCCGATATGATGCGCTGGTTTCCCACGCAGGACGCCAATGGAGATTTGCAGACGGTGTTGCCGATCACAACGGATGGGGCGACTCCTGAGGGGAATGTCGAGCCTGAGGCGACGGAAGAAACTCTGCTCATCGAGTGATTTTCAGTAACGCCATCCCTAAACGGTGGACGCGAGGGCAGCCTCGCGTCCACAGCTTTCCAAAACAACGCTATGGCCTCGGCCAGAGCTTGCGATCGTGAACCTCTCGCAAATTCGGAATATGCTTGCGCATGGCCCAGGAGCGGCGCAGACGCTCTCGTGGTGTTAGAGAGCGCCAAATAGTTGCTTTGTAAGGACTCAGGCTTTCCCGCATCAAACTGTCAGAGTCAGATTTGTTGAGGGCGTCGCTCACACTGCAACATTAGCCTACAATCGTGAACTGTCGAGATCGAGCATCACAACTCATCCTCGCGTTCGGCGTAGAACAGTTTGTGCGCGCGATCGTAATCGGCTTCAGGGACAAAGACTTTTGCGGGGCGACTGAGATCGCCGTCATCGGGAGCTTCGGGCTCGGCGAATTCCTGCGTGGCGGTAATACCGTGTTTGTCGAGCATGACGACGAGCATTTCGGCGTTCACGACGGGGCCGGTGTAGAAGAGCTTCATGTCGCCGTCTTCAGAACGGCCGAACGGTGCTGGACATATTGGGCCATGATGCTCACGGCGATTTCGTGCACACTGACAGCTTCGATCGGCAAGCCGACCGGGCAGGCGACTCTGTTCAATTGCTCTTCGCTTGCGATGCGCTCTTCGATGAAGCGATTAAAGATGAGGCGCTTCTTGCGGCTGCTGCCGATCATGCCGAGGAACGCGAAGGGCCGGTGAATCCATTCGCGGAGCACGAGAGCGTCGTGCTGATGACCGCGCGTGACAATCAATCCAAATGTCGGGCGTTGAGGGAACGGCTCGGCGAGAAGTTTGTCCCATGCATCCACGCGGAAGTTAGTCGTTTTGGGAAAGTAGTTGTGGTTCGCGAGGCTTGGGCGGTCGTCGAAGACCGTGACGTCGAAATCCAGTTGCTGGGCGAGCGGAGTCACGCCCTGGGCGATGTGGCCGGAGCCGGCGATCCAGAGGGCGCAAGGCGGATGGACGGTTTCTTCGAAGAGCCAGGCGGACTCGACGGAGCTCGCCTCTCCGACGGCAATTGTAAAATCGGGACGCACACCCCAGCGAATCGGCTGTTGAACGGAAGCGAGCCCGAGCCAGACATCGCGCGCCTCGGCGGCGTTGGGCAGAATCAGGCCGGAAACTTTGCCACCGCAGATCAGGCCGTCGTCCCAGCCGAAGTCGTGATCGAGCACCAGATCGAATTTGGCCGGCTGCTTTGCGAGCAGCGCGCGGCGAGCGCGGTCCTGGACTTCGGCTTCGAGGCAGCCGCCGCCGAGGGTGCCAATGATGCGTCCATCGGCGAAGAAGAGAGCTTTGGCGCCCTTTTTTTGTGGGCTGGAACCTTTGATGCCCGAGATGATACCGAGCGCGAAAGGCTGGCCTTCAGCCAACGCGGTCGGCAGATGATCGAAAAAGCGAGCCATCCGTTAAAGAGATACCATGCGAATCCCGAGCCGACCAGCGTTTGTGTGACGAGACCGGCTGAAGCCGGGAATCGGACCGCCACATTAAATCTTTTGCGTTGCACGAATGCGCATTTTCTGTAGCCACTTAATTATGCGTCTGATTTTCGTTTTCGCCGCGTTCGGCTGCGTCTCGACATTGCAGGGAGCGAGTTTGATTCTGCACCATGGGAAGATCGTCACCGTCGATCCCGCGTTTTCCATTCGTCAGGCGATCGCGATTACGAATGGGGTGATTGCGGCCATCGGCGGCGACACAGAGGTGCTCAAACTAAAGACTCCGGATGCTGAGGTGGTTGATCTCCAGGGTCAGATGGTGTTGCCGGGACTAATGGATTCGCATACGCATCCGACCGGAGCGAGTCTGACTGAATTCGACCATCAGATTCCGGTAATGGAGACAATTGAGGATGTGCTCACGTACATCCGTGCGCGCGCGAAAGTCGTTCGGCCAGGCGACTGGATCGACTTGCAACAGGTATTCATCACGCGACTGCGCGAGCAGCGTTATCCTACTCGCGCTGAACTGGACGAGGCCGCGCCGCAGAATCCGGTGCTCTTCCGGACGGGTCCAGACGCCGCGCTCAATACTCTCGCGCTTAAGCTGAGCAAGATCGACCGGGATTTCAAAGTCTCCGATGGCGGCGCCGGTTTCGTGGAAAAAGATCCGGAGACCGGCGAGCCGACCGGGATCCTCCGCAATTGCACGCGCTTTGTTCCTGTGAAATCTCCTCTGAAAAAGCCGACCGACGACGAAAAGCGCGAGCGGCTTCGCGCGCTATTGAAGGACTACGCGTCTGTCGGGCTGACAACGATTTGCGATCGCGACGCGAGCGTGGCCGGCGTGGAACTTTACAAATCGCTGCGCGATCGCCGCGAGTTGCCGGTTCGAGTGAACCTCTCCATGGATGTTCCCTATCTCGGCAGCATGGAAACAATCCAGGAGCGCATTCGGCAGATCGCCGCCGATCCACTTTTCAAGAAGCGCGATGACTGGCTGCGCATTGTCGGCATCAAAACGTTTCTCGATGGCGGCATGTTGACCGGTAGCGCGTACATGCGCGCGCCCTGGGGCGTGAGCAAGATGTATGGCATTACCGATTCGAATTATCGCGGAGTGCTGTTCATTCCAAAAGAGCGCCTGCTGCCGATGGTCCGGACGGCGGTCGAGAACGGTCTTCAATTTACCGCGCACTCGGTGGGCGACGGCGCGGTCCACGCGTTGCTTGAAGTTTACGACGAGCTGAGCCGAGAGCTTCCTGTGCGCACGACGCGTCCGTGCATCACTCATGCGAATTTTCAGAGCCGCGAAGCCGTAGACATGGCCGCACGGCTCGGCGTGATGTTCGACATTCAACCGGCGTGGCTCTATTTGGACACGCGCACGCTGGTGAATCAGTTTGGTTACGAACGGTTGAGTTATTTTCAGCCGCTGAAAAGCTTGTTCGAAGCCGGAGTGACGGTCGGCGGCGGATCGGACCACATGCAGAAGATTGGGTCGTTGCGCTCGAATAACCCCTACAATCCATTTCTGGGGATGGCAACGGCGATTACGCGGCGGGCGCGGTGGTTTGACAGGCCGCTGCATATGGAACAGGCGCTATCGCGGGAGCAAGCGATTCGGTTTTATACGATCAACAATGCCCGATTGCTGTTCCAGGAGCAGCGGACGGGGTCGCTTGAACCGGGCAAGTTTGGTGACATGATTGTGCTCGACCGCGACATTTTGAACTGTCCGGAAGGGGACATTGCATCGGCACGAGTGCTGCAAACGTACGTGGCTGGCAAGCGCGTGAGCGTCCCGTAGGTTCAAATCACTCGCCAATCGCGGCGGCGGCGTTTATAAACACGCGGACAAATATGCGTGCGGCGCGCCGTGATGCGGAAACCGATAACATTCCGACGAGCAACCAGTTCAAGAAATTGCTGGTAGCGAACCGGAGTGAGATCGCAATCCGTGTATTCCGCGCCGCGACCGAGCTTGGTCTGCGCACGGTCGCCATCTACGCCCAGGAAGACCGGCTGTCGGTGCATCGATTCAAAGCGGACGAGGCGTATCTCGTGGGCGAAGGAAAAGGTCCTGTCGGCGCTTACCTCGACATCGAGGGGATTGTCATGCTCGCGAAAGAGAAAGGGGTCGATCTCATCCACCCTGGGTATGGTTTTCTGGCAGAAAATGCCCAGTTTGCGCGCGCCTGCAAAAACGCCGGGATCACATTTGTGGGGCCGCGCGACCAGTTGCTCGACTTGATGGGAGACAAAGTTGCGGCACGCGCACTTGCAAAAAAAATCAATGTGCCCACGCTGCCAGGCACTGAAAAGCCTGTGGCTGAGCGCGCCGAGGCGCTCAAGATTGCGCAGGAGATCGGATTTCCGCTGATCATCAAAGCCGCGTTCGGAGGCGGTGGGCGCGGCATGCGCGTTGTTAATAAGAGCGGTGAGTTGCCGCACCTGCTCGAAGAAGCGCGCAACGAGGCCGAACGGGCTTTCGGAAATCCAGCAGTGTTCCTGGAGCGCTACATTCCGCGCGCGAAACACATCGAGGTGCAGGTGCTGGGCGACCATCATGGGGAGGTGCTGCATCTGCACGAGCGCGATTGTTCGGTGCAGCGACGCCACCAAAAGGTGGTCGAAATCGCGCCATCAGTCAGCATTGATGAGAAAGTCCGCCGCGATCTGTGCGATGCCGCAGTGCGGATGGCGCGAGAAGTCAATTATGACAATGCCGGAACGATAGAGTTTCTCTACGACCTGGATCGAAACGAGTGGTTCTTCATTGAGATGAATCCGCGCATCCAGGTCGAGCATACGGTGACTGAGGTCATTACCGGCATCGATCTCGTCCGTTCGCAAATCCTTGTGGCGCAAGGCTACTCTCTCTTCTCGCCTGAACTGGATTTGCCGCGGCAGGAGAAGGTTTCGCGCAATGGCTATGCGGTGCAGTGTCGCATCACAACTGAAGACCCGGAGAATAAGTTCACGCCGGATTACGGAAAAATTCTGACATACCGGTCCGCGGCGGGCTTCGGGATACGGCTTGACGGCGGCATGGGTGACGCGGGCAGCGTGATTACGCCGTTTTATGATTCCCTTCTGGTCAAGGTGACGGCTTTTGGCCGCAGTCTACCTCTGGCCTTGCAACGCATGGACAGGGCGTTGCGTGAATTCCGCATTCGTGGCGTCAAGACAAACATTCCGTTCCTCGAGAATGTTATCGCGAATGAAACGTTTCGATCCGGCCTGGCAACGACAACGCTCATCGATACCACGCCTGAACTGCTCAACTTCAAACCGCGCCGCGATCGCGCGACAAAGCTACTAAATCTTCTCGGCGACATAATCGTAAATGGCAATCCGCAAGCCAAAGGGCGTCCCGTGAAGCCGCACCTTTCGGTGATCACGCCCCCTAAATGCGATGGCAAAGAAAAGCCGGCCGACGGAACGCGACAAATCCTCCTGGAGAAAGGAGCGCGCGGATTTGCGGACTGGACGCTGAAACAAAAGCGCCTGCTGATCACCGACACCACTTTTCGCGACGCGCATCAATCCTTGCTCGCGACGCGCGTGCGAAGTTACGACATGTTGCTGGTTGCCGATGCGGTCGCCCGTCGGACGCCGCGGTTGTTCAGCCTGGAGATGTGGGGAGGCGCGACATTTGACACCGCGATGCGTTTTCTGCGGGAAGACCCATGGGAGCGGTTGCGTCAACTCCGAGCGAAGATTCCGAACATTTG
>Ga0193697_1000394_pt1 | contig 15923 bp, 17 predicted proteins | sample L3m2metaG_FD_145073 | JGI IMG/M metagenome (GOLD analysis project Ga0193697, IMG submission 145073) | Soil microbial communities from a riparian zone of the East river system, Colorado, United States - L3m2 | ecosystem: Environmental > Terrestrial > Soil > Riparian zone | place: USA: East River... | reverse complement strand
GTGCCCTGCAGGGGCGAGGGCAGCGACTCGCTCGAGCCGCTCGCCCCGCCGCCGCTCTTGCGCTCGCGCTTCGGCGGTTTCCTGCCGCCGGCGGCAGGGGCAGCGCCGCCCGCGGCGGCCTCGCCGCTCACCTTGACGTCGAAGAGCTTGCCGGAGACCTCGACCTTGTAGTCGCGGGCGACGACCTCGGCCCCCTCCGCGGCCTCGGCCCCCTCCGCGGCCTCGGGAGCGGTCGTCTTCAGCCACTTCTTGTCCTCCATCAGGTCGCGGCAGGTCTCCCCCTTCGCCCACTGCTCGGTGGCGAGGATCGCGCTGTGGAAGGGGATCAGCGTGGTCAGGCCACCGACCTCGTACTCGCCGAGCGCACGCAGCATGCGCCGCGTCGCGTGCTCGCGGTCGACGTCCCAGACGATCAGCTTGGCGACCATCGGGTCGTACATCGGCGTCACCTCGGAGCCCGCTTCGACGCCGGAGTCGACGCGCACGCCGGGGCCGGCGGGCTCGCGGTAGGTCGCGATCACGCCCGGCGCGGGGGCGAAGTTCTTGTGGGCGGCCTCGGCGTTGATCCGGCACTCGATCGCGTGGCCGCGCAGCTCGACGTCCTCCTGGGCGACCGTGAGCGCCTCGCCCGCCGCGACCAGGACCTGCTCGCGGACGATGTCGACGCCGGTGACCATCTCGGTCACGCAATGCTCGACCTGCACCCGCGTGTTCATCTCAAGGAAGAAGTACTCGTCGCCGACCTGCATCCCCTCGACCGTGCCGGCGCCGCGGTAGCCGACCGCCGCCGCCGCGTCGGTGGCGATCTTGCCGATCCGCTCGCGCATCTCGGCGTCGACCTGTGGGCCGGGTGCCTCCTCGATCACCTTCTGGTGGCGACGCTGGATCGAGCAGTCGCGCTCGCCGAGGTGGATCGTGTTGCCGTGCGAGTCGGCGAGCACCTGGACCTCGACGTGGCGCGGGTCCTCGAGGTAGCGCTCGACGTAGACCCGATCGTCGGAGAAGAACTTCTCGCCTTCGCGGCCGGCACCCTCGAAGGCCTCCTCGAGGTCGTCCGGGGTCATCGCCACGCGGAAGCCCTTGCCGCCGCCGCCGCCCGCGGCCTTGCAGGCGACCGGGTAGCCGGCTTCCTCGGCCTGCACCTTCGCCGCCGCGACGTCCTCGGCGGGCTCGGTGGCGCCGGGGACGATCGGGACCCCGGCCTCGGCCATGATCTCGCGCGCCCGCGTCTTCGACCCCATCGCTTCGATCGCCTCCGGCGGCGGGCCGATGAAGACGATTCCGGCCTCGGCGCAGGCGCGGGCGAAGTCGGCGTTCTCGGCGAGGAAGCCGTAGCCGGGATGGATCGCCTCGGCGCCCGCCTCCTTGGCGGTCGCGATGATCTTCTCGACGTTCAGGTAGCTGTCCGCGGGCACGGCCGGCCCGATCAGATACGCCTCGTCGGCCTCGCGAACGTGCGGCGCATCCCGCTCGATCTCCGAGTAGACGGCGACCGAGCCGATGCCCATCTCCTTCAGGGTCCGCGCGACCCGAATCGCGATCTCGCCGCGGTTGGCTATCAGCACCTTCTCGAACACGGCGGCGCAGTCTATTCAGGCGCGTGGCGGAGATGTGAGCCAAGCCAGAGGGACCGTCGATCACGGACTCATCGCTCGACCTCGATCACCAAAGGCACCCCCTGCTCGAACCAACTGGCGTGGAGCTCCCTGATCCTGGAGCGGCTTGGTCGACCGCGAAGCCACATAAGGCACTCGAGGTACTCGAACGGGCCGAGCATCTCGCAGTAAGCCTCCCTCGCCTCGCGGCGCTCGGACTCTCCGTGGAGCTCCCGCGCGGTGCCAGTAATCCGTCCGGTCCGGATACACAACCTCACGTCTGATTTCGCCAACGCGTTTCGCAGCCAGCCGGTTCGCATGCCTTTGATCGCGACTAGGTAGACGCGGTCGTCGCGTTGAACCGCCCGTACGCACCTATGGCGGGGTTTGCCGCTCGCCCGGCCAGTGGTCATGAGCACCCCATAGCCACGAGGAGGTCGCAGCATGAACCAAGGCCGCTGCAAAGCGCTGAGGACCTGGCCACCGCGCGCCGAGTTGATGAAGGGATTGTGCTTGCGCAAGCCACCCATCGAATTCGAGCCTAGACGACAGACAGGCAGGCAGGATGCCGCACCGTGCAGCTAGGGTCCGGCCGGTGTTGATCGAGCTTCAATCGCATTCCACCGTCTCCGACGGCCAGCTGGCTCCGGCGGGCGTCGTCGAGGAAGCTGCGAAGGCCGGTGTGACCACCCTCGCGCTGACGGACCACGACGCGATAGCGGGGGTGCCGGAGGCGGCGGAGGCCGCCGAGAAGCTGGGGATCGAGCTGGTGCCGGCGATCGAGATGTCCTGCGTGCACGAGTACGCCGAAGACCTGCACGTGTGCGGGTACTGGGTCGACCTGGGGAAGATTGCGCCGGCCTGCGAGCGGGCTCAGCACGAGCGGGTCTCGCGGGCCGGGGAGATCGTCGAGAAGCTGCGCGGCGAGGGATTCGACCTGCACCTCGAGGACGCGGTGCGCGAGGCGGGCGACGCGCTCTCGATCGGGCGGCCGCACATCGCCCGCGCCGCCGGTGCGACCGGCGATCTCGGGGCCTTCTTCGAGGAGTACCTGGTGCCCGGCGCCAAGGCCTTCGTGCCGCGCCGCTGGCCGACCGCCGAGCAGGCCGTCGAGACGATCAAGGCGGCCGGCGGCGTCGCCGTCGTCGCCCACCCCTACTGGGACATCTCCGCGCCCGCCAAGGTCGACGAGCTGATCCGCGCCCTCGACGTCGACGGCATCGAGACCTTCTACCCCACCCACAGCGAGGAGCAGACGGCGCACCTCCTCGAGCTCTGCGAGGAGCTCGACTTGATCCCGACGGCCTCCTCGGACTACCACGGCCCGACCCACAAGACCTTCGCCGAGTTCGGCGCCTACGACACCTACGGCCTCGCCGAGCCTCAGGTTCCTAGGCGCCAATAGCCGCCCGCGGGCGAATTTGTTCGGTTGAGCCGAAATCAATTGTACCGAACAAATTCGCGATTTAACGTTGCAAATCTGAAATCTTGTTATAGATTTGCATGGATGATTGAGAGACGAATTTCCCCGGAAGTGGCTCTGCAGCTTGAAGAGGCCCCTGCCGTTGCCTTGATCGGCCCGCGTCAAGTCGGGAAGACCACCCTTGGCAGGGCGGTGGCCGCCAACCGTCCATCCGCATACCTCGACTTGGAGTCCGAATCGGACCGGGCTCGGATGGGCTCCCCCGAGCTCTATTTCGAGGATCACACGGATGAGCTGGTCGTCCTCGACGAGATCCACCGGGCACCGGGCCTGTTCGAAACGCTGCGTGGGGTGATCGACGCCGGCCGCCGCGAAGGCAAGGGCACGGGTCGGTTTCTCCTGCTCGGCTCGGCGGCGCTCGAGTTGCTCGCCCAGTCCGGCGAGACGCTTGCCGGCCGGATCGCCTTCGCGGAATTGACTCCCTTCGACCTGACCGAGGTCGGCCCCGAACGGCTCGACGACCTATGGATACGGGGCGGATTCCCGAGCAGCTTTCTCGCGCGCAGCGGGGGGGCGAGCATGCGCTGGAGGAAGAACTTCATACGTACCTACCTCGAGCGGGACATCCCCGAGCTGGGCCCGCGGATTCCGGCTGAGAGATTGGAACGCCTCTGGACCATGCTCGCTCACCTGCAAGGGGGCGTGCTCAACGCTGCGCAGCTAGCGGGCAACCTCGAAGTGACCGGCGCGACCATCGGTCGTTACATCGACCTGTTGGTCGACCTGCTGCTGGTGCGGCGGCTCTCACCGCGTCACGCCAACGTCCGCAAGCGTCTGGTCCGCTCGCCGAAGGTCTACGTACGCGACAGCGGGCTGGTGCATGCCCTACTGGGACTAGGGGACAAGGAGGCCCTGCTGGGCCATCCCGTCGTCGGCGCGAGCTGGGAGGGGATGGCGATCGAGAACCTGCTCGCGGTCCTGGGAGACAAGGCCCTGCCCAGCTTTTACCGCACCGCCCGTGGCGCCGAGATCGACCTGGTGCTCGACTGGCCGGACGGGAGAGTCTGGGCCATTGAGATCAAACGCACTTCCGCACCCAAGATCGAACGGGGGATGCGCTCGGCATTGGAGGATCTTCAGCCCGAGCGCAGCTTCGTCGTCTACGCCAGCGAAGAGCGCTTCCGCCTCGCCGAGAATGTCGAGGCGATCGGCCTCGCCGAGCTCTGCGCCGAGCTTCGACCCTAGCCGACGCGCGTGCGCTTCAACACGATCGCTTTTTCGCGCGTGAAGGGGGTGCCGTCGGTCGGTTTGAAGGTGACCTCTACGCGGATGCGGGCCTTGCCGTGCTGCTTCAGGTAGCGGCGCAGGCGCACCTTGGGCTTGATCGGCAGGCGGACCCGCATCGCGCGGGGTGCCCCGCGCGAGAGCCTGCGCACGCCGCGGCCCTTGAGGATCACCCGCCCCGGCCCCGGAACCCGCACGAACAGCACGGCCGTGCCGTTGCTCCGGTTTTTGACCAAGCCGGCGAAGCGGAACTTGTTCGGCGGCACCTTGAGCAAGGTGACTTTGATCGGTTCCAGCGGCGGGCTCGTGCAGGGCGGCGACGCCGCACCCGCCTCACCGAAGCGTTCGATACGGGCGAACCTTTCGGCGAACGGAGGGTCGGCTTCGACCTCGAGCACCGCAAGGCTGCCACCGCAATCGATCGCCATGCCTTCGGGAGTCAACAAGGAGCCGGAACCAGGTTTCGGATCGATCAGCCCCGCCTGGCACACCGTCGTACAGGTTTGGAAGACGGCCTGGCCGTCCAGGACCCCCTGACCAAAGGCCCGCAGGAAGGTCCCACCCGGCGCGAAGACGTCGATGCGGTGGTTGAGAGTCGAGCCGACGTTGAGGTTGCCGGATCGATCGAATGCGAGCCAGAGCGGTTCGTTCAGGGCGCCGGCCTCCGCGCTCGCGTCGCCGGCTTGGCAATCGGATCCAAGCGTGCACACGTCCCCGCCGGCCCTCACTTCCTTGCCGAAAGCGAAGAGAAAATCGCCTTCGATGGTGAAGACGTCGATCCGCCGGTTCTCGGCGTCGGCGAGGTAGACGTGGTTCGTGCCGGGGGCGAACGCGATCCCGTGGACGGTTTCAAACTCGCCGGCGCCAGCGCCCGCGGTACCCGCCTTGCAGCCGGTCACTTCGTCGCAGACGTCACCTCCGCCGCCGGATTTGACTTCCTTGCCGAAGGCCCGTACGAAGTCGCCTTCGGCATCGAAGACGTCGACCCGGTGCAGGCCCTGATCGACGACGAAGAAGTTGCCGGAGATCGGATCGATCGCGATCCCCGATGGTTCGATCATCTGCCCGGCCCCTTCCCCAGGATTGCCGAATTCGCCCAGCAGAACGCCTTCGGCCGAGAAGATGAAGACCCGACCGGGTCCTTTGCCGGCGATGTACACCTTGCCGTCCGTCCCGACCGCGATCCCTTCCGGTTTGCCCACCGTGCCGAACGAGCGCACGAACGACCCGTCGGGCCCAAACTCGTCGACGCGCCCGTTGACGAAGTCGGCCACGTAGGTGTGCGAGTTCGGCCCGATGGCGATCCCGCCTTCGGGTTCGAACTGCCCCGGCCCCGACCCATAGCTCCCAAAACTAGAAAGCGGCCCAAACGCGGCAGCGCTCCCGGGCAGCGCCAGCACCAAAGCTGCCGAGAGGAGCGCAAATCTGATCCCCCACCTCACCCCCCGCAGATTAGGGAATCGACCGCTCCGGTCAAGAGGACGGGGGTGCCCCTCCGCAGGAACTTGTGAGCAGCAGGTCGCCGGGTCCTTCGCCAAGTACGGGCGCGGGTTCCGGCGGAGGGGCATCCCCGTCCTCTTAGCGCAACCGTTGGTCCCTACGCCGCGACCGGCGCCGCCGGGATCAGATCCCGCGACTCGAGGTACTCGAGCAGCTTCTGCGCCGACTCCTCGGGGGTCTCGTTTTCGGTGTCGCAGACCCAGGCGGGATTCTCGGGAATCTCGTAGGGGTCGGAGACGCCGGTGAATTCTTTGATCTCGCCGGAGAACGCTTTCGCGTAGAGGCCCTTGACGTCGCGCTCGGCGCAGGTGTCGACCGATGCCTTGACGTAGACCTCGATGAAGCGGTCGCCCATCAGCGCGTGCGCCTCGTCGCGGATCTCCGCGTAGGGGGAGATCGCCGCCGTAATCACCGGCACGCCGTTGCGGCTGAGCAGGTCGGCGACGAAGGCGATCCGGCGAATGTTCGTGTCGCGGTCCTCCTTCGAGAAGCCGAGCCCCTTGGAGAGGTTTTCGCGCACGACGTCGCCGTCGAGGATCTCCAGCTTCGAGCCGCGCTCGCGCAGGTGGCCCTCCAGCAGCCTCGAGATCGTCGTCTTGCCCGCGCCCGAGAGCCCGGTGAACCAGAGGGTGAAGCCCTTCTCGTCAGCCATGCTGCGTCAGTCCTCCTTGTAAGCGTCGATGAGTATGTCGGCCACCTCGTCGCGCGAGAACTCGTGCGGCGGCCTTTCGCCGTTGCCGAGCATCTCGCGGACCTTGGTCCCGGAGAGGAAGAGGTGTGCCTCCTGGTCGTGGGGGCAGGTCTTGTTCGAGGCCAGCCCCTCGCACTCGTTGCACCAGAAGGTGTGCTCGAACATCAGCGGCTCGATGCCGAGCTCGTCGATGTCGATCGTCTCGAAGATCTTCTGCGCGTCGTAGGTGCCGTAGTAGTCGCCCGCGCCGGCATGGTCGCGGCCGACGATGAAGTGCGTCGCGCCGTAGTTGCGGCGGACGATCGCGTGCAGGACCGCCTCGCGCGGGCCGGCGTAGTGCATCTTCGCCGGCTTCACGCCCAGCACGACCCGGTCGTTCGGGTAGTAGTTCTCCATCAGCACCTCGTAGCAGCGCATCCGCACGTCGGCGGGGATGTCGCCGGCCTTCGTCTTGCCGATCAACGGGTGGATGAAGAGCCCGTCGCAGGTCTCCAGCGCGGCCTTGGTCAGGTACTCGTGGGCGCGGTGGATCGGGTTGCGGGTCTGGAAGGCGACGATCTTCTTCCAGCCGCGCGCCTCGAAGTCGGCCTTGTGCTCGGCGGGCGTCTTGTAGCGGGTCATGAAGGCCTCGTCGTGGTCGGGCAGCGCGTCGACCTCGATCGGGCCGGCGATGCAGCGGCTGCCCTCGGCGTAGATCGCGGCGACACCCGGATGCTCCTCGTCGGTCGTGCCGTAGACCCGCTCGGCCTCGCTGCGCGCGTCGCGCTCCCAGATCTCCTCGACCCGGATCCGGCCCAGCGGCTTGCCTTCGTCGCTGGAGAGGGCAACCGTGTCGCCGACCTCGCACTCCAGCTCGGTCGCCAGGGTGATCGGGATCGGCCAGTACTCGCCGTCGGCGGTGCGCATCTCGGCGCAGACGCGCTCCCAGTCGGCGGAGCCCTGGAAGCCGGTCAGCGGCGCGAAGCCGCCGTTGCCGATCATCTCGAAGTCGGCCGTGTGGCGCTCGTCAAGGGTCAGGGAAAGCTCAGTCATCGTCTCGCTCATGCGGGGTTGTCACCAATCGTTCGGGGGAGGGTCAGGGGCAGATGGTCGGTCGGCGCGGGCTCTGGCGACCGCTAGTTGATCCCGCACTCGGTCTTCTCGAGACCCGCCCAGCGACCGGCGCGCGGCGAGCCGCCCGGCCCGACCGGCTTGGTGCAGTGGGTGCAGCCGATCGAGGGGTAGCCCTGATCGTGCAGTGGGTTGTACGGGAGATGATGCTCACGGATGTAGTTCCAGACGTCGCGCTCGGTCCAGTCCGCGATCGGGTTCAGCTTCCATAGGTCGAATCGCTTGTCCCAGGTGAACTTGGGGGTCTTGGCGCGACTCTTGGAGTCCTCACGGCGGACGCCGGCGAGCCAGCAGTCTACGGAAGAGAGCGCGCGGCGCATCGGCTCGACCTTGCGCAGACCGCAGCAGGAGTCGGGATCGCTCTTCCACAGCTCGTCGCCGTACTGGGCGGCCTGCTCCTCGAGGGTGAGGTTGTGGAAGCGGTCGAACTCGACCCCGAGGTGCGCAGCGAGCTTGTCGCGCGTCTCGTAGGTCTCCGGGAAGAGGACGTCGGTGTCGAGGTAGAAGAAGCGCGCGTCGGAGTTGATCTGGCTGGCCAGGTGCGCGGTCACCGCGCTCGTTTTCTGGAACGAGCAGGCGATGTAGTGGCTCTGGCCGAAAGTCTCGAACATCCACTCGATCGCCTCGACGGCGCCGCGCTCCTCAAGCCGCGCGGCGACCTCCTCGGCATCGATCTCCGGGATGGTGGCGGTGGCAACCGGGTTCATATCGCGCACTCGCCCTCGCCCCGCTCCACCTTGTAGGGACTGGAGCGGTTCCAATCGATGAACTGCTGCATCGTCTCGAGGCTGAACTCCGCGGGCAGGGTCAGCTCCTTGATCGACTCTTCGAAGCGGGAAGCGCCGGCGCGCTCGGCGAAGGCGTTGAACGCCTCGCCCTCGGCGCGCTCGGCCTCATACAGGCGGATCCAGCGCTCGACCGCCTCGGGGACGCGCTTGGCGGGCAGGCGCGACTTGAGCCGCGTGCCGAAGATCACCTCACCGCCCTCGTAGTTGCCGCCGATGTGCGGGATGTAAGCGGGCATCTGGCGCCCGCCCACTTTCAGCGAGGCGCCGTAGAAGCCGATGTTGGCGATGTGGTGCTGGCTGCAGCCGTTCGGGCAGCCGCTCATCTTGATGTGGACCTTGCGGGTAAGCGGGTCGGTGAGCTCCATCTCCTCGACCCGCTGCTTGATCGCCCGGTTGAGGCCCATCGAGCTGGTGATGCCGAGTTTGCAGCTGTCGGTGCCGGGGCAGCTGACCACGTCGGTGATCTCGTCGGCTCCTGCCTCGGCGAGGCCGAGCGCCTTGAGCTTCTCCCAGACGGTGTAGAGCGCCTCGTCGCGCACCCAGCGCAGGACGAGGTTCTGCTGCACGGTGCTGCGCGCGTAGCCGCCGGTGAACTCGCGCATGATCGCGGCCAGGCCGCGGAACTGCTCCGGCGTCAGGTCGCCGCGCTCGATCTTCACCTCGATCGCGACGAAGCCCTCCTGGCGCTGCGGCTGGACGTTGCCCTGCAGGAAGCGGTCGAACTCGGAGCGGTCGCCGTTCGGCGAGGCGGGGGCGGGCGGCGCGTCCGGAGCGCGCTCTTCCTCCTCGTCGTCGAAGCGCAGCCGCTCGACCAGCTCGGCGTCGAACTCGCGCTCTGCCACCCAGTCGCCCTGCAGCTCCTCCTCGACCTGCTCGCGGAAGGCGTCGATGCCGATCTTGTCGATCAGCACCTTGATCCGGGCACGGGCGCGGTTGACGCGCAGCCACTCCTGGCGGTCGAAGATCCGCAGCACAGCCTCGGAGACCTTGAGGTAGTCGCCGTTGTCGGCCTCGACGAAGTCGTAGAGGGTCGGCGCGACGCGGGCCATGATCGAGGTGCCACCGCCGACGCGGACCTCGAAGCCCTTGACGCCGTCGCGTTCGCGGCTGAGGAAGGCGATGTCGTGGATGCCGGTGATCGCCCGGTCCTCGTCGGAGCCGGTGAAGGCGGTCTTGATCTTGCGCGGCATCAGCTGCGTCGTCGGGTGGCGGACGAAGTAGCGGACGTAGGCGCCGGCGTAGGGCGTCGGGTCGAAGACCTCGTCGGCGGCGACGCCGGCCCAGGGGTCGCCGGTGACGTTGCGGACCGTGTTGCCGCAACCCTCGCGCGAGGAGAGGTCGACCTCCGCGATTTCGCGCAGCAGGGACTCCATGTCGCGCAGCGGCACGTGGTGGATCTGGATGTTCTGGCGGGTCGTGATGTGGCCCTTGTTCAGCGGGGCCCACTTCTCGACCACAGTGGCGAAGGTCTCCATCTGCTCCGGCGTGACGCCCCCGAAGGGAAGCTTGACGCGGACCATCTGAACGTCGGGCTGGCGCTGGCCGTAGACGCCCTGTTTGAGGCGGAAGCCGATGAACTGGTCTTCGGCCATCTTGCCGGCGAGGAAGTCCTCCGCTTCGTTGTCGAAGTCGTCGAACTCGCGCTCGATGATCGGGATCACGTTCCCGGGCACGTTCTCGTACGTCTCCGGGTTCTCGAGCGAGCCCGTGCGGCCCTTGCCGCGCTGCTGCTTGTCTTGGTCGACGGCTACCTCCACAAGGAGGAAAATAGCAAAACCGGACCGGGATTAGGGTATTTAGCTCAGAGCAGGCGGAAAAGAGGGCGTCGCGGCGTCAGCCGGACTTCTTGCGGGCCGCGAGGATCGCGGCGGCTTCGCCGGACTCGGCTACGTAGCCGCCCTCCGGCTCGAGCGGCAGGCCCTCCTCGGACCAGCCGACGATGCCCTCGCTCAGCTTGGCCGCGTCGAAGCCGGCCTCGGCGAGCGCGTCGGTGGCCATCGTCGAGCGCGTGCCGCCGCGGCAGTAGAGGACGACCGGGCGCTCGGGGTCGATCTCCCCGGTCCGCTCGGCCAGCTCGGCCAGCGGCATGTGCTTGGCGCCGGCGATCCGCCCCGCCTCCCACTCGTGATCGGCGCGCACGTCGACCAGCTGCGCCCCCTCCTCGATCAGCCTCCGCGCCTCGTCGCGCGAGATCTCTCTCGTTTCGTCACTCATTGCTTCTCTTCTATCAGGCGAGCCAATTCTCGATCGTTAGACCCGGGACACGATCGAAGTGGCGAACGTTGCCGGTGACCAGAGTGAGGTCCCGGGAAAGGGCGATAGAGGCGATGCGCATGTCGGGCTCGTCGAGGCGCCGGCCTTCTGCCTCGAGCTGAGCCCGCAGCGGCCCATAGACCTCCGCGGCCCCTTCGTCGAAAGGCAGGACAGTCAACGCCCCCCGCACCAGCTCTCGTACCCGGCTGCGGAGCCTGTCGCTATCTCGCTTGGCGGCGCCGTACAACAGCTCGCCCAGCGTGACCGCGGTGGTGAATTGGTCAGGCGGAGGAACTTGAGCGAGGCGCCGGACCAGAGGAAGGAGCGGCTGCCTCCGCATGGTGGCGCTGAGGACATCGGTGTCGAAGCAATACACGCCGGTCAGCCAAGATCGGGCGCGGGACGATCAGGACTGCCTTCACGGGCCGCGTAGATCTCAGCGACGGTCGAGTCGAGATCGTCCCAATCGCTCAGAGCACCAGCGAGACTCGCCAAGCCGGCTGGAGGAGGGCCCGACCGCCCGAGGGACCGATCCCCGGGAGGAACCAAGGCAACCGCTGGACGACCTCGCCGGGAAACCACGATGCGCTCGCCGGCGCCGACCCGGTCGACCAACTCCGAAAAGCGGCGCTTCGCCTCCGCCGTGCCGATGGTTGTGGGTTGCGCATCAAGGGTCATCCTGCTTGCAATTATGTCATAAAGCCATTTGGCTCAGCCAATGACATTTGGCTAGTCGACCTCGGTGCCCTCGACCAGGAAGGCGACGCGGACGTGAGCGCGGTACTCGTCGAGGTTCTCGCCGCGGATTCCGGTCGAGACGATGTCGACGGCGCGGATGTTGCGCAGCGTGCCCTGCGCCTGGGCGAGTGCCTGCTTCGCCGCGTCGTCGGTTGACGTCTTGGAGCTGCCGACCAGCTCGATGATTTTCACGACTGCCATTGCGATCCCCCTTCTAGGTGCTTCTGCAAAACGCCCTTCGCGCCGACGCCCTCGGACAGGGCCGCCCGCTGCCACGGACTGAGCGCGTCCCCGGCCGACGCCTGCGCCGGAGCCGTCTCGGCCTGGAAGCGCGAGATCGCCGCGCCGATCGCGGCCGCCTCATCCGGGTTTGGGCTCCGCTCCATACAAGGAGCCTATTGGGCGTGCCGCCCCGGCGAGCCCGCAGCGACCAACTGGTGCGTTTCTGTCTCAGGTACTCAGTTGTACATAGATCGGTAGCATTACGTACCAAGATGTCTTTCTAAACGCCGAGCGCGGGAGGCGCATGTCCAGCGGGGAATCGCGTCAACGGATCCTGGAGGCGATGATCGTCGCGGTCGGCCGCAAGGGCTACCGCGCGACGACCGTCGGCGACGCGATCGCCGAGGCGGGCGCCTCGCGCGCCACCTTCTACAAGCACTTCGACGATAAGCACGATTGCTTCCTAGCCGCCTACGAGCTCGTCGCCGAGCGGGTGCTCGCCGCGGTCGAAGCAGAGTGCGACGCCGAGCGCCCTTGGCTGGAGCGCGTCCGCACCGGCCTCGCCTCCTTGGTCGAGCTTCTCGCCGCCGACCCGGGCTTGGCCCGCGTCGCCGTGGTCGAGGCGGTCGTGGCCGGCGCCGATGCGCGGCGTCGTCAGCTCGCGGCGATCGAAGATGTCGCCCGCATCCTCGAGGCGGGACGCGCCGCGGAGCGCCGTGCCGACGTGAACGGCGCCGGCACCCCGGGCGACCGCCTTCCGCCCAACACCGACCTGATGGCGGCCAGCGCCGTAGCCGGCCTGCTCTTCGACGAGATCCAGGCCGACCGCACCGCCGACCTCCCCCAACGCCTTCCCGACCTCCTCTTCGCCCTCCTCGTCCCCTACCTCGGGCCGGGCGAGGTGACGACGTTGCTTACCTCTACTACGAGTTACTAAGAGCACCGGGCGCCAGCTGACGCCCTTGCAATTCCCCAGCTGGAAGTTTTGCAATCTTCCAGCTATGCTCTCTGCAATCTTCCAGCTATTGTCAGCCAAGTCAACTGGAAAGCCAAGTGCAATACACCCCCAGAATCGCGGATGGCGAGCTCGAAAAGCGTCTCAAAGCGGCGGGGGCGGTCCTTGTCGAGGGGCCGAAGGCATGCGGCAAGACCGAAACCGCTCGTCAGGTTGCCAACAGCGAGGTGCTCCTCGACATCGACAAAGACGCCCGAGATGCCGCCGAGCTGAATCCCGCGCTGATCCTCAACGGTGACGTTCCCAGGCTGATCGACGAGTGGCAGTTCGTGCCGGAAGTCTGGAACCACGTGCGCCGGGCAGTCGACGATCGGCGCAACCCCGGCCAGTTCATCCTCGCCGGCTCCGCCCAGCCAACCGATGAGAAGACCCGCCATACGGGCGCTGGAAGGATCAGCCGGCTGGCAATGCGACCGATGTCCCTCTACGAGCTGGGGATCGGCAACGGCGAGATCTCGCTGGCGGCTCTGCTCGGGAGCCGGCCCGGCGAGGCCACCGACCCGGGCTTCGAGCTTGGCGACCTGGCCGAAGCGATCTGCCGCGGCGGCTGGCCTGCCTTCCGCGACCTGGAGCTACCCGAGGCCCTGCGACAGGTTCGCGACTACCTGGGCGAGATACCCCGAGGCGACATCCAACGATTCGGCGAGCGCCATAGGCCCGAGCGGGTGATGCGCCTGATCCAAAGCCTCGCCCGCAACGTCGCCACCTCGGTCACCGCCAGAACGCTGGCGGCCGACGCCAGCCGGCCCGAGGATCCCGTATCCGACGAGGCCGTCGCCAACTATCTCAGTTCACTGGCCCGACTGTTCGTCGTCGAGGACCAGCCGGCCTGGCAGCCTCACCTGCGCTCGCGTTACCGGCTGCGCCGCTCGGCCAAGCGCCACTTCGTCGATCCCTCTTTGGCCGTCGCCGCACTTCAGGCCGGCCCCGACGCACTGATGCGCGACCTCAACTTCCTCGGCCTGCTCTTCGAGTCGATGGCGCTCAGGGACCTGAGGATCTATGCCCAATCCGTCGACGGCGAGGTCGCCCACTACCAGGACAGCGGCGACCTCGAGGTCGACGCGATCGTCACGACGGAGGATGCCTGGGGCGCCTTCGAGATCAAGCTCGGCGGCGAGAAGCGGATCGAGGAGGGCGCCGCGAACCTGATCAAGTTCAAGGAGCGAATCGACACCTCCAGGTCAGGCGAGCCCGCGATCCTGGCCATCATCGTCGCAACCGGCTACGGATACATCCGCGAGGACGGGATCCAGGTGGTGCCGATCGGCAGCCTTGGTCCGTAGGTGGATCCGGTGGGTCAAAGAGGTGCTGCGGATCAGCGAAGGGAGGACAGCAGGTGCTCGGCGAGTTGGGGCTCTAGGTCGGGGAGAAGCTCGGTGGCGCCGCTGAGGATGTAGGAGTCGATCAGGGCGGCGACGTTGCCGACGAGGGTGCGTTCGGTGAACTCGGGGAGCGGTGTGACTCCATTCGGGTCGGCCGCGGGCAGCCCGCGAGTCGCCGCGCGTCGGTTTCCGGTTCGCAGCGCCACCGCCACACGACCGAGCGCGGCGTTGTGGCACACAGCCATCTCCGGACCCGCCGCCCGCGCCTCGAGCGTGAAGAGCCGCGCCGTGTCGGGCTCGGCCGCGACGAACTCGAGCACCGCAGTCAACGCCGCGTGCACCCGACCCGGCCAGTCTCGAGCAGGCGTCCCGGCCACCGCGGCCATGGCCGCCACCCACACCCGCCGCTCTGCATCGTCGTACGCGGCGAAGAGGCAGTCGTCTTTGTCCTCGAACTGCTCGTAGAAGGTGCGCCGCGAGACGCCCGAGCGCTCGAGGACATCGCCGACGGTCGCCCGTGCATACCCGCACTCGGCAAGGACCCCGCCCACGGCATCGAGCATCCGCCGTCGCTGGTCGGCTTCGACCTCGCCGACCGAGAGCGTGTGTCTTCCGCGAGGCAAAGCCATCAACTAGTGAACTCTCGCGTACATGGATGATTGAAGACTACGACCTGCTGCCCCGGACAGACCCCGTTCATGGAAATGTCTTTTCATCTCGTACCGAGACAGTAGGTCACTGGTCCCCATAGCAAGACAATTGCGTTTATAATTTGCCTTGGATGCGCCTCGATCGAAGGCAGGGGACCGAGTCGAATCCACCTGGCAGCGCGGGTGGAGAGGGCCGTGTGCTGCCGCTGCGCGGCCGACGACCCCGGCCGACCGACTTCGACCGGGCCCACGAGGATGCCATCGATCGCCTGCGCCGAGCGATCGTGGAGGCTGTCACCCACGAGCGCGAGTGGCCTCGCCAGGTCGCCGCCGGGATCCGCGCCTTGCTCACCTTCGCTGTGGAGGACCCCGCCGGCGCAAGCACCCTTACCCATGAGACCCTCGCCAGGGGCAGCGAGCAGATCGCCCGCTACAGGCGCCTGGTCGAGTTCCTCGCCGACGTGCTGGCGCCGGGACGGGACGCGACGAGTCCGACCCCCGTGCTCCTCCCGGACCTGCTCGAGGAGGCGATCGCGGGAGGGATCCTGATGCTCGTCGGGGGACGGCTCGCACAGGGTCACCAGGATGAGCTGCCCGAGCTCGCCGCCGGCACCATCGAGTTCGCCCTGACCTCCTATCTCGGCCAGGAGCGCGCCCGTCTCGTCGCCGCCGAATCCGAGCGAGAAGTCCCCGCGGAGGAAAGCTGAAGGGATCTAGCCCGTATCCGCGGCCGCGCGCCGAGCCTCAGCGGTGCCGACGTATGGAGTGAGGACGAACCGGATCGCCTCGGGGGCGAGCGCTTCGAGCTCGGAATCGCGTCCCTGGTCGACGCGGTTGGAGATCAGCATCGCCAGGCCCCCTGTCATCGCCTTCTCCGTGATCTCCGGCAGACTCTCCCCGTCGATGCCCGGACTCACCTCGCGACCCGGCAGCAACCACCGGCCGAAGTACTCGATCATCCGGTCATAGCGCGCGAAACCGTCCCGTCCTTGAGCCAGGGCGTCGGTGGTCAGGGTCCGAGCGGCGGCCGGGTCGGCGGCGGCGAAGGCGAGTGCCTCGCGAACCGCCGCCGCGACCTGGGCCGGCCAGTCGGTCGGATCCTCCGCCAAACAGGCACGCTCGAGGCGGACCTGCAGGCGGGCGAAAGCAGCCTCGAAGGACTCATTGAACCCTGCCTCGGTGGGGCGTTTTTTCGCCATATCGACGGCCCGCGAATATGGACCCAAAGAGAACTATAAACATGACTGTCTGCTAAAGCCTCCTGCTTTCTTGCGGCGAGATTCTGGATTCCGGTACTGATCCGTCTTCAGACTCTCAAGGGGGGTGTAC
>Ga0193697_1000393_pt1 | contig 15953 bp, 14 predicted proteins | sample L3m2metaG_FD_145073 | JGI IMG/M metagenome (GOLD analysis project Ga0193697, IMG submission 145073) | Soil microbial communities from a riparian zone of the East river system, Colorado, United States - L3m2 | ecosystem: Environmental > Terrestrial > Soil > Riparian zone | place: USA: East River... | reverse complement strand
CCACGCCGCGCCAGTGGGCCTGCCAGCCGGCGAGACCGTTGCCTCGCAATTGCGGATGAATCGTCGCGCGCCGCGTCATCGCTTTCTCGAGCGCGAGAATGCGTCCCTCGGTGATCGCCCGCGCATTGCGGCTCACGCCGTGCGGGTGAATGCGGTACCAGACCAGCGGCCGCGTCACGCACGCAAACTGCGTCACCGCGGCGAGCCGCAGCCAGAGCTCGTAATCCTCGGTTCCACGCTGCCGTGGATCTTCATCCATTGCTCCGTGTGCATCGAGCAGCGTGCGACGAACGACGACCGTCGAGTTGCAGATGAAATTCGCGAATGAGAGCGCGCTGAACATGTCGCCCGGATTCGGCACGCCTCGCAAGTCGGGGAAGGGACGCTCGCGCAATGACGACCCGTACAGGTATTGAAATTCGCAGAGGACCACACCGATGTCATCGGTGAACGCGGCGATCTGGAGCGTCAGTTTCTCCGGCAGCCAGAGGTCGTCGGCGTCGAGATACGCGATGTACGCGCCGCGCGCCTCGGCTACGCCGCGATTCCGCGCAACGGCCGGAAGTCCCGAATGCTCAGCGCGTATGAGCCTGATCCGCGGGTCCTGCAGCGCTTCGACGATGGCGCAGGTTTCGTCGGTCGAGCCGTCATCGACGACGATCCACTCCCAGCCGGTGAATGTCTGTTGCAGCACCGAGCGGGCCGTCTCACCGATAAAGGGGGCGGCGTTGTACGCGGGCGTGATGATGCTGACGACCGGCTCCCGCGTCACGTCAGATTGCTCCGCGATACAGGAACGGCTCGTTCTTCAGAATGCCGTCGCAGATGAGGTCGATGAACGGCTCGCGTTCCGGTCTCAGTGCGGAGAGGTCGTCGATATTCAGCTGGAGCGCGCCATCGCGGCTCGTTACGGGCGGGAAGGGAATGTGATGGCGGAAAAAGAACAGCGTCGCGTAACGCCGAACGAGCTCGAGCTGCTGTTGCTTCAGCGGCTGCAGTGTTTCGAGCCGGTTCAGCAGTTCGTCGTATTCCTCGCGGCTCTCAATATCGAGAGTGAAGCCTTTGCCGCCGTAATATGCGCGTCCCGCCGTGATCACCGGTTTTCCGCGCAGCGCCATCTCCATGCCGGTGGTCGAGCTGTAGACCAGCCCGACCGCGCTGAGATCCATCAGCGTATAGGAGCTGATGTTGCTCTCCGGCGGAATGACATGAATGTTCGCCGGGAGGCCGGAGAAGACGCGACGGATCATTTCCATCACCGGCTCTCGCGGCTCGAGGAGAGGCAGCCGCACTTCGCCGGGATGGATGCGGATCACGAGCTGATGGTCGGGGCGCTCCTTGAAGTGGCGGATCGTCTGCTGGATCCATTCGCCCATGCTGCCGAATGCCGTACCGCCGGCAAAGCAGGCGGTGTCCCAATCGACGTTCGTAAAGAGCGTTACGATCGGTCTGTCGCGGTCGAGGCCGAGTTGTTGGGCGACGGCGGCGGCACCGGATTGAATGTTCGAGTAATACGCGATGGCGTCGGAACGTCCGGTCTCGCGTTCGCGCAATTGTTCGTCGAGCCGCCGCTCTTCGCTTTCCGTCAATGGCCGCGCCGCATAGTGAGGCCACGATTCATCGAGGTCGTAGAACGGCGCAAAACCATTGCGCGTGAACACCTGGCTGCCGGCAAAGAAGCCGCCTTCGTGCGTAATGAACGTGATTCCCCGGCGGCGAGCCTGTTCGATGGCGATGCGCTCGGCGAAGAACATCCCATTGAGGAGATACAGGACGTTCGGACGCACCTGATCGAGCATGCGGCCGGTGACGCGGGCCATGATCGCGCCGCTGATCAGAAAGTGGCGATAGGTCTCTTTCATCTCCTCGTCGAATTCGCGGCTGCCTGTGAGGAGAAACCATTGAACCGACGGGCGCACCAGCTCGCCGATCGGAAGACCGTCGAATTCGAAGCGCTCGTAATCCGCGGGTGCGGTTGCCGCGACCAGCCGCTCGATTTCACCGCGCTCATCGGACGTGATGAAGTCGCGCATCTCGTCGCACGGGAGACGCAGCGTGGCGAGTGCCGTCGTAACGTACGGCGCGCAACTGTTGCACGGCATCGGCGGCGCGAGGCGATGGGCCCAGATGTCGCACACCGGCAGGCGGCCGCCGCAGGTGAAGAAGCGGACGTCCGCTCCGCGCAGGCGTAATGCGTGGGCGAGCAGCGCGTCGTAGAAGACATGCTGGTTCCACGCGCGGAACGTGAAGAGGAGAACGCGCGGACCTCCATCGGCGGTGACGAAATCCTCGTCCGGTGTGCGCCGTGCGGCCTCCGCGAGCGCGCGCAATTCGGGCCACAGTGCGGTGATGCCGGAGACGCCGGTGGTGCGCCAGATTTTGTAGTGCAGCGCGCGGACCGGTCCGACGAGCCGGCGGTGGCGGACGAGCAGTTTCTGGATGGCGCGCGGCATCATAGTGGCGGCTCCGCGAGCAGCGTACGCGACCGGGCGATGGCATTCTTCAGGAAGGCCAGGATCTCGTCCCGGTCGATGCCGAACAGCCACGGCGTGTAATAGAAGACGAGCGCGCAGAAGGCGGCGTACAGAATGCCGCCGCCGGCCATCACGAGCAGCCAGGAATCGGGCAGGGCGTAGAGTGCCGCCTGTTTACAGCCGAAAGCAGCGGCGGCGAGCAGGGCTACGACATAGATCTGATGGAAGAAGTAGGTGCGGAACCGCAGACCGAGCATTCTGGCGTTGAAGAAGAGAACGATGTTGTTTCCGATGAACTCCGCCGCCACGATCTTCGCCGCCAATCCTGCCGCGCCGAGGTCGAGACCGCCGTACTGCCGCGGAGCGATCAGGAAATAGGTCGCCGCGATGTTGATCGGCGTCGTGACCAGTCCGATGTTCCGGATCAGCCTCGTTCGTCCCGCGGCGTAGAGAGCGCTTCCGCTCAGCATCGAGTAATTGTGAATGATCGGTAGAAACGCCATCACGGCAAATACGCCGGTCGCTCCCTCGTAGGCCGTTCCGCCGACGATCCGGATGCACCCCTCGGCATTCATGGCGGCGTAGCAGAGGACGATGGCCGACAGCGTGTAGCTGGCCGGAATCAGACGGCGGAAGATGCTCCTCGCGCCGTCGATGTCATTGCCGGCGAAGGCGACGGAGAACTCCCGCATGATCAGCGGATGCAGCGCGTTGATCAGCACATTGAACGCCAGTCCGATGTTGAGGGCGAGCGAAAACCATCCCTGTTGAATGCTTCCGCCGAACTTCTGCAGAAGCCAGCGGTCGGCGTAATTCGACAGCAGCTCCATCAGCGAGTAGACGAAGATGGGATGACTGTAGGCGAAGATCTCGGAGAGCGTCTGCCGCGTTTCCGATCTGTCCGGATGCAGGTCCGCTTTCCTGAAGGCGGCCGTTTTCCGCAACGTGAGGGCGAGCAGCACGATGAGGATCGTGTTTGCGGCGAATTGAGCGGCGAGGTACGAGCGGATGTTGATCAGACCCCATCGCATGAGCAGAGCGATGGCGCTGAAGAAAAGGACGCGATTGGCGGCGCGCGTGATCTCGAGTGAGACGGTAAGGCCGAGCGCGTCGCAGAGCTTGGCCAGGAGATCGGCGTACCAGAGCGTCAGGCAGACGATGGCCACGACGACGATCACGGTGCCGTTCTGTCCCGGCCAGATCAGCGTCTGCAGCCCCAATGTCCTGACGATGATCGGGAAGAACACGGCGATCGCGGAGATCGCGATCGCGAGCCGCGCGTAAACACCGACGATATGCCTGTTTTCGCGCCTGCTCGAAACGGACGTGTAGAGGAACGTGGAGCTCCGCATCTCCAGGAACGCGATGAACTGATTGAAGGCATTGGTGAGGAAGTTGTAGTCGCCGTACGTGCCCGGCCCGAGGGCCCGGGAGACGATTCCGGCCTGGAAGAAGCTGAGCAGCGTGCCGGCAAAATTCGCCCCGAGTTTATAAGCGAACCGCTTCGCAAACGAATCGGCTGCCGGGATGTCGCTCATTTCGTGATGCTGAAGATCGCGGCGACGTTCGACACGTCGCGGACGAGCCCTTCTCTTCCGTGCGAGCGCTTCAGCGGCGCATCGTGATCGAAGTAGAGATGATCGACATGCGGCGCGAACAGGTCGAGGATCTGGCGGACGCTGTTGATCCGCTCGGCGAGCTTCGCCGTTTCCTGAATGTTGTAGCCGGCGAGGTCTGTTTCGTCCTGCTCCGATAACGTCGAATACTCGACGGCGATCGCGATCAGCGCACCGTTTCGGGCGATGCGCAGCATTTCATCAGCGAATTTTTGCGGCGTGCTGCTGTAGCTCAGCGTCCAGCCGGTGATGATGACGTCCCAGCTGTCGTCCGCATAGGGCGTGCTGTGCATGTCGCCGAGATCGATCGACGGCGAGTAACTGATCAGGTCGAGTCCTTTGATCCTCGTTCTGTCGAATCCGTTTGCGACGAGCGTGAAGAGATCGTGCTCGTTTCGCGGCCCGATGACGAGGATGGAGGATCGCTCGTTGACCAGTTCGATCACGGAAAGCGGCTTGATCAGCAGATCGATTCGCGTGTTGCACTGCCGCAACCCCTTGAGGTTGTGCGCCAGGGTGGCGTCGAATGCATCGGGACTGGCGGCCGTCCGGAGCCGGCGCCGGATGCGCGTGTAGTAAAGCAGCCGCAGCGCCACGAGTACCCGGCGATAAAGCGGGAACTGATACAGAGAGCGGAACGGCATCTATGAACCGCCCGCCGGCACAAAGCGCGAATAGACGTCAGGATGAGCCGTGGCCATTTCCTTCAAGGCCGGTCCCGGAACATAGCCGGACGTCGGATCGGGATAATCGGCGCCGAACAGGCTGTCGCTGAACTCCAGCTGAAAAACGAGGCGGTCGCCGGCACGGACATGTTTTCCCTTGTGCAGGCCGCGCGTGTCTTCGGCGATGATCGTCCCGCGCGGACCGCAGAATTCGATCAGGTCGGCGGATGCATAAGAGCGGAGAACTTCCTCGTCATCGATGCGCACCTGTCCCTTTTGCAGAATGGAGGAAGGAATGCCGTGCGTGCGATGAGACCCGGCGACGAATGTGTGAGGTCCATTGTCAGTGCCGACGTCCGTCGCATAGAAGAAGAACTTCAGCCACTTGATGCGATCCATGTCGAAGTGGAAGAACTGTGCTGCGTCCTTGTCCGGCTGCTGTGACCAGGAGGTATGCCACCAGCAGGCTATCAGATCGAGAATGGGGAGGCAGCCGAGGTACGCCTGAGCGACGGCGAGGACGCTGCGGTCCGCCATCAACTGCTGTGCCGCGTCGTTCCGGAGAATCGCCTCTTCGGTGAAGTCGTAGCGGACGCCGCGGGGATGCCGGCGATCGTATTGCTCGAGCACCGGTTGCCTGTCGATCTTCACCACCGCTTTCTCGGCGAGCGCGAACTCGAGCAGGCGATCGCACAGAGCCGGGGGAAGGCGTTGCTCGAAGACGTAATAGCCGCGATCGCGCAACGCGTTCGTGATCTCGTCGAGTTGCCGCGTACTGAGATTGCCCAACACGCCCTGTGCGTCGATTTGGCGGGGCGGGCGGCGGCGGGCGATGAAGCGGTGAAGGAGATCGTTCGAAGTGCCGCCGGTCTGGCAGAAGAGAAGGACGAGCGCGTGATGCGCGCTCTGCGGCGTCACACCGGTCTTTCGAAAGCGAAACCACCCGAAGAACAGTACGACCGAGTCGCGCACCATCTGCCCGCCGAGCTTCCTGAGCATGCGCCTGAGGAAGCCGGTCATTCGATCAAATCCCAGCTCAGTGGCGTGCCGCGCTCGATGTCCCGGGTTGCGCGCCGCCCGAGGACTTCACCGAGATGCCGCGTGTGCAGCCCGTGGGCGGGGCGGATCGAGCGCACGTTCCGCGACGTGAACGGTTCGCCGGCCCTGACGTCTTCGACCACGAACAGCGATCGGCGAAAGATCCGGCTCGCGGCCTCGGCTTCGCTCGCGCCGTAATGGATCTCGCCGAGCGACTGCTCCGCGATCCGCACCGCGTCGACCATCGCCTTGAACTCGTGCGGCTCGAGCGAGAACGCGCTGTCGGGGCCGGGCGCGGAGCGCGAGAGCGTGAAATGCTTTTCGATCATGCAGGCGCCCATGGCTACCGCAGCCAGCGGCGCCGCGACCCCCATCGTGTGATCCGACAGGCCGACCGGAACGCCGAACGCGCCGGCGAGATGCGGGATCGTGCGCAGATTCATTTCGGACGGCGGTGCGGGATACGAGCTGGTGCACTTCAACAGCGCGAGCTCCGAGGTCCCGCCGGCGCGCGCCGCCCCGACCGCTTCTTCGATCTCCTCGAACGTAGCCATGCCCGTGGACATGATCACCGGCTTGCCGGTGCGCGCCACCGCCGCGATCAACGGCAGATCGACGAGCTCGAACGAAGCGATCTTGTACGCCGGAACGTTCATGCCCTCGAGGAATGCGACCGCGGAGGCATCGAACGGCGACGAGAAGAGATCCATCCCCAGCTCTTCGGCGATGGCCTTCAGTTTCGGCTGCCACTCCCACGGCGTGTATGCCTCGCCGTAGAGATCGTGGAGCGTCCGTCCTTCCCAGATCGTTCCGCGGCCGATGCGGAAATACGGCTTGTCGCTGTCGATGGTCAGCGTATCGGCCGTGTAGGTCTGCAGCTTGATCGCGTCGGCGCCCGCTTCCTTCGCCGCGGCGATGAGCTTCGCCGCCTCGTCGAAATTCTGGTGATGATTCGCGGAGAGCTCCGCGACGATGTAGACAGGGAGACCGGTGCCGATGCGGCGGCCGTTGATCTCGATCGTGGCGTTCATCGAGCCCCTCGCTTCAACGTCATGCGGAGTGCCGGAAGACCGCGGACGGTCGTCGTTTCCGCGCCGGCGAATCCCGCCTTTCGGAACGCGTGCGCCGATGCGGCGTTGTCCGGCTTCAGATAGGCATCGATGCGGGAGACGGGGGTTGCGGCAAACAACTCCTCCGATCCGGCGCGAATGATTCCGGTGCCGCGGCCTCGGCCACGGCAGGAGGGCGAAACGCTGATCGATACCACGGCGGTCTCTCCGTCGATTTCATAGCGAATCTGTCCCACCGGCGTCTCGCCATCGACGGCCATGAACATCAGGCAGGCCGGATCGCTCGTTCGTTTGCGGAACCAGGCGGCGTGTTCTTCCCACGCGATCTCGTCCGGCGAAAACGACGCGGCGCGAACCGCCGGATCGTTGGTCCACTCCCACAGGAGCCGGCAATCGTTTTCGCGAACGGGACGCAACGACAAGCCGAGTGTCAGCTGATCGACGACACGCCGCGCCCCTTCGCCATCGACGAGAGCGCGGCCGCGCCGGGACATCGCCCCGCGCCTCTCTTCGTCCGCCATGAGCTTCGGGAGTGTCTGCAGGAGATCGCCGCTCGCGATCCTGATCGCGACGCCGGCGGCATCGAGGCGCTCAGCGACCGGCTGTTGATTCTCCGCGATCGGAATGACGAGAGCCGGCAGGCCCATGAAGGCGAGCTCCCAGCAGGTGCTGCCGGCCGCCGACACCGCGACGTCGGCCCAGGCCATCAACTCGGCCATCGATGTCACGTTGCGCTCCAGACGGATGTTCGTTCCGCGCACCGCCTCTTCGAGCACGCCGGCGTGCGGGTTGTGCGCGCCCGCGACGATCACCGCTTCGATGTCGTCCAGCTGCCGCAATGCGTCGATGACGGTCATCGTGACGTTGGCCGGATCGGCTCCGCCGAGCGTGACGAGCACGCGCTTCGCCTTCGGAGCGATGGGGCGATCCCACTGCCGCCATTGCCGGAATTCGCGCCGCAACAGCGCGTAATGCGGCCCGAGGAGGAGACGCGTATTCGACGCGCGATTGCGATAGAGAGACTCGTCCGCGTGGAGGTTCTGATTGAGCACGACGTCGGCACAATAGCGCTCGGCATTCCCCTGGTCATCGATCGTGAGCAGCGCGGGGACGGCCTCTTTGATGCGGCATTGATACCGCGCGTCGAAGTGGTAGCCGTCGATCGCCACCCACGCCGCGTCGTGTTCACGGGCGAGGCCGATCGTTCGTTCCGCGTCGGCGGCGCTGCCGGGCTCCGAATCACCGGCATCGACGAAGATCGCGCTGCGTCCGCTCTCTTCCCACGCCTGGGCCAGCGCCTGACAGCGCATGAGGTGGCCGCTGCCGATCGTGCGGCCGGCATCGGCGCGGATCAGCAGTGTGCTCATCATCCGGGCGTCCAGGTCTCGATTCCCGCGTTCATCTTCATGACCTCGGGATGATCGCGCACCCAACCGGCGATCTGCAGGTAGCCGATCGGATCGTTCGCCAGGTCGAGCGCATCGTAGAGAGTGCGGACGACCTCGAGATCGGCGGCGACGTCGACCGTCCAGCGCAGATCGGAGTTGTCCTGCGCGTCGACGATGGAGTGAACGAGAAAGAGATCGGAGCGTCCGGCGTAGATGACCGGAGTGACGTGCTCGCGCTCCGTCGGCGTGCGGGCGAGGCGGTCGGCGCGCAGCAGTGTGTCGATGAAAAGCGCTTCGGCATCGAGGCCGCGCGGGTAGCTGCGCTCGACCGAATTGCTCGCGTAGTCGCACGTTTCGGCGCGCTCGACGAGCTCTGTGATGACGCGGTCCGTCACCGCCGGATCGATGAGCGGGCAATCGGCGGTGATGCGGACGACGACGTCCGCCTGCTCCTGCCTTGCCGCTCCCACGAAGCGCGACAGCACGTCATGCTCCGGCCCGCGAAACCAGGGGACCGATTCGCGGCGCGCGAGCTCGACGACCGGATCGTCGGTGGAGTTCGTCGTCGTGGCGATCACGATTCCATCGGCCGCCTTGCAGCGGCGGAGTCGTTTCAGCTGCTGCGACAGCATCGGCTCGCCGGCCACGTCCATCAGCACTTTGCCGGGCAAGCGCGTGGAGGTCATGCGCGCCTGGACGATGATTACGCGTCTCATGGAGTGGCGAACGGCCCGGCCTTCTCGAAGAGCCAGTAGGTCACGTCGTCCCACCCGTCGGCGCGGCCGAGAAAGCCTTTGCGGATCAAGCGCAGATCGGGGAAAAGCTCTTCGTAAATCCGGCCGTAGTCGCGCTTGAACAACGCGCCGCTTTCGCCGCGATACGGCACCTCCGTCCGCTCCTCGGCGAAGTACTCGCCGCAGAGAACCCAGCGGCGCGAGCAGCGCACGATCTCGTGCATGACCAGGGGAAGGGTGACGTCGGGCTGATGGATCAGGACGCCCATGGTGAAGACGAGATCGAACCAGGCGTCGCGGAAGGGGAGGTCGCGTGCCGGCGCGAGGAGCGCGTTGACACCGGGCACCGACCGGTGCAGCTCGGCGAGCGCCGCGTCATTGATGTCGACTCCGTAAGCATTCGGCGGCGACAGCCGCTCCGCAAACCAGCGCAGGTTTGCGCCGACGTTGCAGCCGACCTCCAGCGCGCGACTGACGGGGAGCTCGGTGAGGATCGAATTCCAGAACGGCGCGCGCACTTCACCGGCGGCGCGATTGCGCTCCAGGTAGGCGTCGCCGAACCCGCCCGCCCACAACTGCTCGAGGCGTACGGCCTCGGATTCCGATCGATCGCGATCAACCATGATGTCGTTGCATTCTAACCGGCGAGTCGCTACGCTCGCCGCTCCGTTGGACGACGTGCAGGGATTGCGCAGCCGTGTCAGAAGAGTCGCCGGGCCGCTGGTGTCCGCCGTCGCCTGGATCAGAAACCGGAAGGCCCGCCGCGAGCTGACACAATGGCTCGAGACCGTATCGGTTCCCTTCGGCGGCTTCGAGAACAAGGTCGTGCTCGACGTCGGCACCGACCTCCCCGGCACCCTCGCCGGTTTCGTTGCCAAGCGGTTCGCGCCGCGCGAGATCATCGGCATCAATCCCGCCGCGACCGACCGCACCATCGCGCCGAATGCCCGCCTGGAAAAGGGCGACATCCTGCACACCCGCTTTCCCGATGCGTACTTCGACCTGATCTTTTCCAGCTCCGCGTTCGAGCACATCACCGGTCTCGATCGCGGCCTGGCCGAAATGCACCGGATTCTCAAGCCGGGTGGATTTCTCTTCTCGCACTTCGGTCCGATCTGGTCGACGAGCTACGGGCATCACATGTGGGTGACGCACAAGGGGCGCCTCTACACGTATTGGGACATCATCCTCCCGCCGTTCAGTCACCTGCTGATGCCGGCGGCGGAGATCGAGTCGCTGCTCATCGACCGGAAGTACGACCGTGAGCTGAGCCGGATCGTGGGTGAGTACGTCACGAGCTCGCCCGAACAGAACCAGCTTTTCTTCGAGGACTACGAGGAGCTCGTGGCCCGCAGCGACTTCGAGGCCGTGTTCTTCAAGGGATACGACCATCCGGAGATGGCCGCGATCTACAACGCGCACGTCGACGCCGCGCTGCTCGATCGTTTGAAGGCCGCGTATCCCGGCCGGAAGAACTTCTCCTACGACGGCATCACGATGCTGCTCCGAAAGCGCATCACAGGCGCACGTTGACGCCGCGCTCGCGGAGGTATTGCTTCGCTTCGAGCGGCGTCTGCGGCGTGAAATGAAAAATGCTCGCCGCGGCGACAGCCGACGCTTTCCCCTGCAGTAACGCTTCGGCCATGTGCTCGTAATTGCCGGCGCCGCCCGAGGCGATGACCGGGATCGTGACGGCGGAGCTCACGTCGTGGATCAGATCGATGTCATAGCCGGTCATCGTGCCGTCGCGGTCGATCGAGGTGAGCAGAATCTCGCCGGCGCCCGCGGCTTCGACCTCCTTCGCCAGACCGACAGGATCGCGGCCGGTGGCGACCGTCGCCGCGTGGGTGAAGACTTCGTGCCTGCCGTTTTCATGGCGGCGCGCATCGATCGACACCACCACGCATTGAGAGCCGAATTGCGCCGCGATGCCGCGCACGAGATCGGGAGTCTCGACAGCCGCCGTGTTGATCGCGATCTTGTCGGCGCCGACCTGCAGCAGGCGCTGGACGTCATCCACGCTCCGGATCCCGCCGCCCACGGTCAGAGGCATGAAGCATTCGTCCGCTAATTCATCGATCAGGGTGAAGTCGGGGCGGCGTCCGTCTCTCGTAGCGGTGATGTCGAGGAACACCAGCTCGTCGACGCCGCGCATGTTGTAGACCTTGATCGCCTGCATGGCGCTGCCGACGCGGCGCCAGGAGTCGAACTGCACTCCCTTGACCAGCCCCACGTCTTTGTAGAGCAGCGTCGGCATCACGCGCACTTTTGCAGGCATCGCGTTCCTCTAAATGGCGAGAAAGTTTCGCAGCACCTGGAAGCCGGTGCGCTGGCTCTTCTCCGGATGAAACTGCACGCCGAAGATCAGGTCGCGCTGGATGGCGGAAACGAATCCAGGGCCGTACGGCGTGCGCGCGACGACCGTTTCAGGATTTGCCGGGCAGAGCTGGTAGCTGTGCACGAAATAGAAATCCTGATTCGGCTTCATGCCGTGGAAGAGCGGCGACTCGCGGACGACGTCGACCTCGTTCCATCCGGCGTGCGGGATGCGCGTGTCTTCGCCCGCGGGCTCCAGGCGGCGGACCTCCCCGTCGATCCAGCCGAGGCCTTCGGTCGTTCCTCCTTCGCGCCCTTCGGTCGCGAGCAGGTGCATGCCGAGGCAGATGCCGAGGAACGGCAGGCGGCGCGTCGTGACGAGCTCGCCGAGGATCGTGTCGAGCGATCGCTGGCGGATGCGTGACATTGCCTCCGTGAAGGAGCCGACGCCGGGAAGGATGATCCGGTCCGCTTTCGCCAGCTCGCCCGCATCGGCGGTGATGATCGCGGAGCCGCCGCACTCCTCGACCGCGCGTGAGACCGAGTCGACGTTGCACATCCCGTAGTCGACGATGCAGACGACGTTAGGCCTCGTTGTCATCATTGATCTTCGTGAGATTGCCGTGCGCGTCTTTCACGAGATTGCCGCGCACGTCCGTGAGGAAGAGCTTCTTGTTCGTGAAGCGGTCACAGACGCGGACGAACTGCTCCATGGTCATGGCGATGCTCGTGAGGATGTCGTCGAGCGGAATGCCGAGGTATTCCGATGGGAAGCGGCCGTCGTGCATCCGCACCAGCTTGATCGCATCCTGGCGCGACAACCGGCCGCGGCGGATGTGCAGACAGGCGAGATCGGTGGCCCGGCCGAAGCCGTACTTCAGGAATTTGAAATAGTCGTGGATGCCGGTCTGTGCATTGTCGAGATTCTCGTAATTCACCAGTGAGCCTTCGACCGGCTTGTTGTACGTCTCGAACCCGTGTGCCTGGGCGAAAAGCGCGTTGCCGTAACCGTCCCACGGCATGTAGTAACCGAGGAAGATGCCGGTGACGCCGACCCGCTTCAGATCTTCGTCGGAGGGGTAGGTGTACTGGATCAGATGACGCTGCTCGATCCCTTCCTGGCCGACGAGATCGGAGACGCGGAGGCCGAGCAGTCCGCCGAATTCCTCGAGCCAGCGGCGCGTGAGGACGTTGTCATCCGCCGCCGCCGCCGGGCCGCCGTACTCGTTCTGTGAGTTCTCGCCCCAGACGATCAGCGGAACGGAAAGCTGAACCGCGATGCGAACGGGGATGGTGAAGATCGTGACGTGCTCAGGCCAGGAGATGTCGCCGACCTGCTCCAATGCCAGGCGGTTGATCCGGCGGCGGACGACGGGATTGGCCGACACCTCGATGTAATCCACTCCCTGCCGCTTCAGGTTCTCGATGTTGCGGCGGCCGATCGGCGAAAGATGATCGGTCGTAGCGGTGACGCACAACGGATTCATCCCCAGCTCGAGCATGCGGATGACCTGGTACGTGCTGTCCTTTCCGCCGCTCACCGGGACGATGCAGTCGTAGTTCCGGCTGTCCTTCGAGCGATAGCGCTCGAGGACCGCCTGCAGTTCAGCCTTCCGCTGCGACCAGTCGATGTTCGTCCGTTGCACGAAGCTGCGGCATGCGCTGCAGACGCCGTCGGCGTCGATGTGCAGATCGGGTTTCGTCTCGGGCATCACGCATTTCGTGCAGTACCGGATCGAATAGCGGGTCAATGCGGGCTCCTGTCAGACGCCGCGAGCACGTTCGCGCAAGCGGCAACGACGCTTTCGACGTCCGCGTCGGTCATCGCGGGAAAAACCGGCAGCGTGATCAATCGCTCGTATACCGTTTCGGCCACGGGGCAGAGTCCCGGACCGGTGCCGAAGCGCTGTTTGTAGAACGGGTGGAGGTGGACGGGGATGTAGTGCACGTTGCAGCCGATCCCTTCCTCGCGCAGCGCCTTGAAGATCGCGGCGCGGTCGCCGTCGACCAGCACGGAGTAGATGTGGTACGCGTGCTCGACACGGTCGTTCGTGCGCAGCGGGTGAACGCCGCGCATCGCGCCGAACGCCTCGTCGTAACGCTTCGCGATCGCGCGCCGGCGCTCCACCCAGCCGCGCAGCTTGCGCAGCTGGCTGAGCCCGAGGGCGCACTGGAAGTCGGTGAGGCGGTAGTTGTAGCCGAGCTCCACCATCTCGTAGAACCAGGAGCCCTGTTCCTCGCGCTGACGGTGATCGGTGGTGATGCCGTGATTGCGGAACGTCCGCATGCGTCGCGCGAGCTCCGGATCGTCCGTCGTGATCACGCCTCCTTCACCGGTGGTGATGTGCTTCACCGGATGGAGGCTGAACGTGCTGAGATCGGCGAGCGAGCCGGCGGGGCGGTCTTTGTACGTCGCACCGAGCGCGTGCGCGGCGTCGGCGACGATCGCCAGGTCATGTTTTTCCGCAATGGTGCGCAACGCGTCGTAATCGCACGGCTGGCCGGCGTAGTCGACGGCGACGATCGCTTTCGTACGCGGCGTGATCTTCTCTTCCACACGCGCGGGATCGATGAGCAGCGTGGCGGGGTCGACGTCGGCGAAGACCGGAGTGCCGCCCTGGTAGACGACGCAGTTCGCGCTCGCGGCGAACGTCATCGGGGAGACGATCACCTCGTCACCCGGTGAAATGCCGAGGGCGAACATCGCGGTGTGCAGTGCGGCGGTGCCGTTCGATACGGCGACCGCTTCCGCCGCGCCCGCGACCTCGGCGAACGCGCGCTCGAACGCCGCGACGGTGGGCCCCGTGGTCAGCCAGTCGGAACGAAGAACCTCGACCACTGCCGCGATGTCGTCGTCGTCGATGCTCTGATGCCCGTACGGCAGCATCGTCGTCCGGGCCGGCGCCTGGTTCATCCCACGAGGCTCCGCAACTGTTCGTCGGAGAGCCACTCCGTGTTCGTGTCGCTGGCGTAACGGAACCCCTCGGTGAGCGGCCGCGCGCCCGCCCAATGCTCGACGCGCCACCACGGATGCGCCGGCTGGATCACGTACGCGTCGTCGAGCTCCACCGAATGCCGCGCCTCGTCCTCGGAGATCAGCACCTCATGCAGCTTCTCGCCGGGGCGGATGCCGATGTGCTTCACGTCGCTCTCCGCGGCGATGGCCTTCGCCAGATCCATGATGTTCATGCTCGGGATCTTCGGCACGAAGATCTCGCCGCCGTGCATCCGGGCGATCGACTGGATCACGAACTCGACGCCCTGCTCCAGCGTCAGCCAGAAACGGGTCATGCGCGGATCGGTGATGGTGATCGATCCGTTCTTCCGCTGCTCCTGAAAGACCGGGATGACGCTGCCGCGGCTGCCGACGACGTTGCCATAGCGCGAGCAGCTGAACTGCGTCCCTCCTTCGCCGGAGTACGAATTCGCCTGCACGAACATCTTTTCGGCGCAGAGCTTCGTCGCGCCGTAGAGGTTGACCGGACTGACCGCCTTGTCAGTGCTGATGGCCAGCACCTTCTTCACCTTCTGATCGAGCGCCGCGTCGATCACGTTCTTGGCCCCCATCACGTTCGTCTGGATCGCCTCGAACGGGTTGTACTCACACGCCGGCACCTGCTTCAGCGCGGCGGCGTGGACCACGACGTCGACGCCGCGAAAGGCACGGCGCAGGCGCTCGGCGTCGCGCACGTCGCCGATGAAGTAGCGCATCGGCGAGTCGCCGCTGTCGGGGAAAACCTGCCGCATTTCGTGCTGTTTGAGCTCGTCGCGGCTGAAGATGATCAGCTTCTGCGGGCGGTGATTCCGGAGGACGGTTTCGGTGAACTTCCGGCCGAACGAGCCGGTGCCGCCGGTGACCAGAATCGTTGCACCTGCGAGCTCTGAATGATCCGCGGACATGTCGAAGGATCATACAACGCGGCTCAGAAGCGGGCGGAACGGCTAGACTCCGTGGCGATGGAGCCGACCGATCGCAATGCGAGTTGCCCGATCTGCGGCGGCAACCGCGTCGACACCGTCCATCGGCAGGACTTCATCCTCCCCGGCGACGTGCAGACACACTACGTCGTCGTGACGTGCTACGACTGCGGCTTCGCCTTCGCGCGCGACCTTCCGGGCGCGGAGGAGTACGAGAGCTACTACCGGACGAACCTCCGCTACACGTACGAGGGGAGCCGCGGCGCGGCGGAAGCGCTCTTCGCGATCCACCAGGGCTCGTTCGAGCTGGTCGACCGCCATCTCTCGCATGCGAAGGAGAGCCGCATCCTCGACATCGGCTGCTCCACCGGCGAGCTCCTCGCGCTTTTTCAGCGTGCGGGATACACGCATCTCACCGGCGTCGATCCGACTCTGGAGTGCAGCGAGATCGCGAAGCGGCTGCACGGCGTGGAGGTCACCACCTCCGTGCTCTCGGAGATTTCGGCGGAGCAACCGTACGACGTCGTGCTGCTGGCGAATGTCCTCGAGCACATCCCGAATCTTCGCCAGGCGATGCAGCGCGTCAGCTCGGTGCTGCGATCCGGCGGTCTGCTGTTCGTGCAGGTCCCGGATGGGGCGCACTTCGGCGCCGATTTCAAGGAACCGTTCCTCGAGTTTTCCATCGAGCATGTGAACTTCTTCACGGAGACGAGCCTGGCGAATCTGCTCGATGA
>Ga0193697_1000392_pt1 | contig 16004 bp, 14 predicted proteins | sample L3m2metaG_FD_145073 | JGI IMG/M metagenome (GOLD analysis project Ga0193697, IMG submission 145073) | Soil microbial communities from a riparian zone of the East river system, Colorado, United States - L3m2 | ecosystem: Environmental > Terrestrial > Soil > Riparian zone | place: USA: East River... | reverse complement strand
GACGCTGTCGGCCTCCTCGCGCCCGATGGCGCCAATGATCGCGCGTGAGCCCCAGAAGTTGGTGGCGAAGCGGCTGCCCTCTTCTTCGCAGACCACGAGCAGCTCGAGGGGCCGCTTCGGCTTGCCACGGGCTTGGACGAGGGCTCGCAGGGCGGTGAGCCCGGCGGTGATGCCGAGCGCGCCGTCGAGCCGGCCCCCGTGCCGCACCGTGTCGATGTGCGAGCCCGTGACCACGGCCTTTCCATTCCCTGCGACACGGCCCCAGATATTGCCGACGGCATCCCGCCGCACCGTGAGGCCGGCGTCCTGCATCCATCCTTCCACCAGTGTGCAAGCGGCCGCCCAGGCGTCGCTGTAGAGTGGGCGGTAGGCTCCGCCGCCGGGTTCCGCGCCCACCGCGTATAGCTCGTCGAGATAACGGCGCAGCACGACTTCGTCGATGTGGACCGTCAACGCGGCGGCTCCGGTTTCACGAGTTTTCCCCATCCGGCATCCCCGACGATCTCGCCGTCGGCGAAAACCGTTCGCCCGCGCACGATCGTCCGCACCGCGGCCCCGCGAAACGTGCGGCCCAGATATGGGCTGATCCCGCTGCGTGTCTGCAGGTGTTCGGGACTGAACGTCCACGTCCGCTGCGTATCCACCAACGCGAAGTCGGCGTCCGCGCCGATCGCGATGGAGCCCTTTTGCGGATACAGCCCGAAGAGCCGCGCCGGCGCGGTGGCCGTGAGATCGGCGACGCGCTCGAGCGAGAGCCCGCGCGCGTGCACGCCGCCGGTCAGGAGCACGGGGAGCGTCGCCTGGATGCCGGCGACGCCACCCCACGCCTGCCAGATGTCGTGGTCGCCCTTTTGCTTGTCGGCAGCGGGGCAGGGGGAGTGATCCGACGCGACGAGATCCACCTCGCCCGCGAGCAGCGCCGTCCAGAGGCGCTCCCGCGACGCGGCGTCGCGGATCGGCGGCGCGCACTTGAGCGCTGGACCTACGCGCTCGAAGTCCTGTTCGTCGAAGTCCAGATAATGCGGGCACGTCTCCGCCGTCACCGCCAACCCCCACTCGCGCGCCCCCTGGACTTCGGCGAGACCCTCGGCGGTGCTCACGTGCACCACGTGCGCGCGGGCGCCCGCGCCCGCCCCCCGCACACACGAGACGAGCCGCTTGATCGCCTCGAGTTCGGCGACCGGCGGACGGGCGCGGCACCACGACAATCGGCCTGTCTCGCGGCGCCCACGCATCTCGCTCCCCAGCCGCTCCACCATCTCGTGACTCTCGGCATGTACGCCGACGACGACGCCGAGCCGTGCCGCGGCCTTGAGCCCCGCGGCGAGCACGCCGTCGGGGACGCGGCGGAAGTCGTCGACGCCACTCTCGCTCATGAAGGCCTTGAACGCGATCACGCCGCGCGCCGCCAGCCCCTCGAGCTCGGCGAGGTTGTCGTTCACCAGGCCGCCCCAGAGGCCGAAGTCCACGCGCGCTTTCTCGGACGCGACCCGATGCTTGGCGTCGAAGGCCTGTGCGGTGATTGTCGGCGGGTGGGCGTTGAGGGGCATCTCGAGGACCGTCGTGACGCCGCCGGCCGCGGCGCCGCGGGTCCCGGCGTCCCAGCCCTCCCAGTCGGCGCGACCGGGCTCATTGAAGTGCACGTGGGCGTCGACGAGTCCCGGGAAGATCACGAGGCCGCGGGCGTCGATTGTGGCACCGCCGTCTTCGACGTGCGTGCCGATGGCAGTGACCACGCCGTCCGTGACTGCGATGTCGGCGGCGGCGCGACCGGTGGGGAGGATCGCCTCGCCGCCGCGAATGACGAGATCGGGTCTCGTCAAGTCTCTTCCATGATGATGTCCTGCGCTCCCTCCCAGAGTGTAAGCTTGCCAAGCGCCGACAGCTGTTCTTGTCCCTTTGTGATGGTCGCAAAGTGATTCCCAGCGAGCTGCCCGACCTTGCTGGCGAACATCGTCGACCCATAGGGGAAGAGCATTTCCGTCTCGCTGATCCCTCCCGGATAGAGGAGCAGCATCCCGGGCGCGGGGTGGCTCGTGTGGTTCTCGAAATCGAGGCCGAGGCGCTGTTCTCCCATCGGAATCCAGGTCGACTCGCCGCTCCAGCGGCAGTGGAGTACCTTGGTGCGGAGCGGCAGCATCTTGCGGACGACGGCAACGGTCTTGGGCGCGTCCTTGACTTCGAGGCGCGCTTCGAACGCCAGGTTTCCCACGCGGATCTTGAGCATGCCCAACACTAACCGTCCAACGATTTCGACGCACGTCCTCGATACCGCGCGCGGCGAGCCCGCCGCCGGAGTCTCCGTCGCGCTGTGGCGCTTGGACGGAACCGGGCGCGCCGATCCCCGAGGCAAGGGCGAAACGGACGCGGACGGTCGCATCGGGGATCTTGTGAACGGTCCCCTCGTGGCCGGCACCTATCGCCTGACCTTCGACGTCGGTCCCTATTTCAAGAAGAAGGGCGACAAAACGGCATTCCTGGGCCAGGTGACGCTGGATTTTGAAATCGCCGACACTCGGCGGCGTTATCACATCCCCCTGCTGGTCTCGCCGTTCTCGTGCGCGAGCTACCGGGGCAGTTGAAAACCGGGAAGGGGGACGGGAGGAGGGGGAAAGGTGCTCCCGACCCTGAGCAGCTGTTCGAGGGGGCCGGGCCGCTGGTCGCACGGCTGCGCGCTGAATCGCCGTTCATTTCGGGCGCGGCGATGATGACCCGGGCCCGCCAGATCCTGGAGGAGCTGGGTGAGGCCCAGCAGATCGCCGTGATCAACGCGCATCCGCGCATCGGGGAGAATGCCGAGCGGGTGCGGGCGCAGTCGGCGGCGTCGTTCAAGGAACAGGGCTACGACCGCGACGACACGCCGTCAGACGCCTTAGCACGCCTTGCGCGCCTGAACGAGGAATACGAACGCAAGTTCGGGTTCCGATTCGTGGTGTTCGTCAATGGGCGGCCCAAGGCCGCCCTGATCCCGGTGCTCGAGGCGCGGCTGACGCGCTCCCGCGCCGAAGAGCTCCAAACCGCGATCGCGGATATCGTCGCAATTGCCGAGGACCGCTTGCGACAGGAGACATGAGGCACGATGCGACCCGTCAGTCATACCTACGTCGACTCCGTTCGGGCCCCGGTGGTGCAGGTGTTCGCGGCGCTCACTGACCCGGCCCGCATCGCGAAGTGGCTTCCCGGCTGCGAGGGGGTCGAGGGCCCGACGCCGTTCAAGAAGGGTTCGCGCTTCACCGCGCGGTTCGGCCAGCGCACCAGCGAATTCGAGGTCGTGGATTTCTCGGCACCGGCGACGTTCGGCTGGACCGAGCGTGGCGAACGGAAAGGCACGAAACTGTTTTTGCGGCTCGACGTGACCGGGTCGACGACGGCCGTGACGGTTCGCGAGGTGTCGACGCCGCGCGGGTTCATCGCGTGGGTGCGGGGCCGCTTCTTCGAGCGCCGCCGAGTGCAACAGCGTCTGCAGGCCATCGTGCAGAACCTGCGCACCCTGCTCACGGCGTGAGGCCCGTTGCTCACACTCGTCAAGCTGCTGCAGTCGCTCGTCAAAGCGCTCCACTCGGAGGGAACTCCCGGGCAGCTCGCCGCCGGTATCGCGCTCGGCGCGATTCTCGGGCTCACGCCCCTCGTGAGCCTCCACAACGCCGTGATCTTCGCGCTCATCGTCATGCTGAACGTGTCGTTCGCGGGCGCGCTGCTCGGGTGGGCGGTGTTCATCCCCGTAGGTTTCCTGCTCGATCCCCTGTTCGATCACATCGGGCACCAGCTGTTGATGCACACGCCGGCGCTCACGCCCCTCTGGACGGCGATGTACAACATGCCCGTCGTGCCGCTCACGAACTTCAACAACACGGTCACCCTGGGCAGCCTCGTCACCGCGCTCGTCCTGTTCGTTCCCTTCTTCTTCCTGTTCCGCTGGGCCGTGGCGCGTTATCGCGCGACGATCGGCGAGCGCGTGAAGCAGTCGAAGTGGTATCGCGCCGTGACGGCGTCCAAGCTGTACAACGTCTACCGTCTCTTTAAGCCAGAATGAGCGCCCGCATCTTCCGCTGGCGCGCGATCGGCCCCCTCCTGGTCTTCCTCTTGATCAGCGGCGTGCTGTGGTGGCTCCTCGCCGATCGCATTGCGCGACGCTCGGCGGAGAAGATCGGCACGGCGATCGTGGGCGCGAAGGTCGAGATTCAGAGCCTCCACATCGACCTGGCGAACGGCGACGTGACGATTCGGGGGCTCACCGTGGCGAGCCCGCACGAGGCCCTGAAGAACCTCTTCCAGGCCGACGAGCTCGTCGCCGACATCGACGTCCTGCCGCTGCTCGAAAAGAAGGTGGTGATCGATCGGCTCGCGGCGAACGGCCTGCGCTTCGGCACGCCACGCGAAACCGATGGACGCGTCCCCACGGACCCCCGCGCCAGCGTCTCCGGGCGCGTGCTGAACGAGGCGCGCGACTGGGCGCAGCAATTCCAGGTACCGGCTCTGCAGCTCGCCACCGGGAAGATCGACGTGGGCACGCTCGATCCCCGCAAGCTGTCGGCGATTCCGGCGGCAGAGGCGCTGAGCGCGCGGGCCGATTCGAGTCGCAAAGCCTGGCAGACGGGACTCGACAGCCTGCACCTCGGCGCGACCGTCGACTCGGCGACGGCGACGCTGGCGCGCCTCAAGACCGCCCGCGCGACCGACCTCGCAGCCCTGAACGAGGCACGCCGGGCGATCGAGCAGCTCAAGCAGGCACGCAACCGCGTCACGACGCTCGAGCGTGGGGTCAACGGCGGATTGACGGCGTTACGCGCGGGCGTCGCGGGGTTGGACAGCGCCAAGCAGCGCGACTACGCGTTTGCGCGTGGGCTCCTCAAGCTGCCGACGCTCGACGCACCCGAGATCGGCCTGGCGCTCTTCGCGCCGAGTGCCGTCGCGCAATTCCAACGCGCGCTGTACTGGACGCAGTTGGCGAAGGCGCACATGCCCCCCGGTCTCCAGCCGCGCGCCGATGACGGACCACCACGCCGGCGGCGCTCCGGCAGCACCGTCCGCTTCCCGCGCGAGCGCGCGTTGCCGGGGTTCCTGCTCCGGACCGCCGAGTTGTCGTTCCTCCTCGATCCCACGGCACGGCAGCCCAAGCGCTACGCGGGCCGGCTCACGGGTCTGACGAGCGACCCAGCCGTCTACGGCCGCCCCACGCTATTCGAAGCCTCGGCGCCCGCCGTCACCGCGGGCGCCATGCTCGACCACGTGCACGCCACCGCGCGCGACACCGCGGGCGCGACCATCCAGGGCGTGAAGCTCTCCCCGATGCACCTCCCGTCGCTGCCGATGACCCTCGACCCCGGGCAGGGAACCACGCAGCTCGGGTTCGCGCTGCGGGGCGACACGATCCGGGCGCGCTGGGCGATCCGCTCCAGCCACGTGCAATGGTCGCGTGACTCGGCTGTTCAAGCGTCGAGCGGGGCCGATCTCCTCTGGCGGACGCTTTCGGGAATCACCGACCTCCAGGTCGATGCCGGCGTGACCGGCACGCTGTCGCAGCCGCGCTTGGTCGTGCGCTCGAACCTCGACGATGCCATCGCCGCGCGGCTGCGGACGATGCTGGGGGAAGAGGCGGCCGTGGCCGAACGGAAGCTCCGCGCCGAGGTGGATCGCCAGGTGGATCCGGCGATCGCGCCGGTGCGCGCCCGCGTGACGACGCTCCAGACCGACGTCACCAAGCGGCTCGCCGACCAACGCGCGCGGCTCGACCAGGCGCAGAAAGACCTCGAGGCCCGGGTTCGCGAGTTGACGCGGATCCGCCTGCCGTGAGCCCGCCCGTCCAAACCCTCCAGTCGCGGGCGGCATCTTAAGCTCGTGACGGACGACCTCGTCCGCCGAGCGCAAGCTGGCGATCAAACAGCCTTCCGGGATCTCTATCACCAGCTGGCGGGACGCGTGTACGCCCTGTGCCTGCGCCTCACCGGCGACGCAGGCGCCGCCGAGGAGCGCACGCAGGATGTGTTCGTGCGCGCCTGGGATAAGCTGCGGTCATTTCGCGGCGAGAGCCTGTTCAGCTCGTGGCTGCATCGCCTCGCGGTGAATGTCGTCATGAACGAGCGGCGCACTACGATCCGGCGCGAGCAGCGCGTGACGCCGGTGGCCGACCCGGAGGTTCTGGAGCGGGGCAAGGGTGAGCCGTCGGTGGGTTTGAGCATCGATCTCGAGCGGGCGATCGCCGCCCTGCCCGAGGGAGCGCGGGAGGTCTTCGTGCTGTACGACATCGAAGGCTACAGTCACGGGGAGATCGCCGAGTTGACCGGCATCGCCGAAGGGACGTCCAAGGCGCAGCTGTTTCGCGCGCGCCACTTGCTGCGGGAGAAGCTGAACCGATGAACGAACGCGAGCTGCTGGAGGCGGTCGGTCGCCTCCCCAAGAGCATCGAACCGCCGCGCGATCTGTGGCCGGGGATCGAAGCTCGCCTGCGGCGCTCACGGCGGTGGTATTGGGTGCCGCTCGTCGCGGCGGCCGCCATCGCGGCGGTGCTCATCGGACGCGGTCGCGAGGGCTACCAGATGACGTGGCTCGCCGGCGCGGGGACGGGGATGTTGCGCGTGGGAGAATGGGTCGAGACCGACGATTCTTCGCGGGTGGTCATCGCCGTGGGACATATCGGGCAGGTCGAGGTGCGTCCCGATACGCGCATTCGCCTGGTCGTGGCGCGGTCCGACGAGCACCGCCTCGCCCTGGCGTACGGCGCCATCGAGGCAAAAGTCGATACGATCCCGCGGCTCTTCTTTGTCGAGACGCCGGTGGGCACGGCGATCGATCTGGGCTGCGCCTACACCCTCGAGATGGATTCGCTGGGCAACGGACTGCTGCATGTGACCGCCGGCGAGGTCGAGTTCCAGGGCACGGGCGGCGAGGTGCGGGTGCCGATGGGAGCCCTCGTCGTGACGCGCGCCGGCGCCGGACCGGGGATCCCGTACGTCGAGGACGCGTCCGATGCGCTGCGGCGCGCGCTCGCCACGGTCGATGTGCGCGCGATCCTCGCCGCCGCTCGGCCCGATGACGCCATCTCGCTGTGGCACCTGCTGCGGCGCGTGGAACCATCGCAACGCGGCGCCGTCTACGATCGGCTCGCTTCGCTGGTGCCTCCGCCGCCCGGCGTGACGCGCGACGCAGCCGTTGCCCTCGAGACGGCGGCGCTCGACGCCTATTGGACCCACATCCATCGGATTCTCTTCCGGAAGGTCATGCTGCGCGGCGTGCGCGACATCGATCCGCGCACCGGCACGCGCGCGCGCTGATTCAAACGAACGGATCCTCCCAGGCATCCAATCGACTGAACCCGTACCTGGAGTCATCCCATGTTCGCAAAGATTCTCGCACTCAGTGTCGCGGCCCTAGTCTCCACCGCCGCCGGCCCGCCGTGGATTTCGATCGAATACCCGGTCAACCCGCTCGATCAATCGATGCGCGGCGCATTTCTCCTGGTTCACACCTTCCATCACGCCGAGGCCATCGCTTTTTCCGTTGAAGGGACGGCCGAGGGCATCGTGAACGGCGAGCGCCGCACCGTCAAACTCGTCTTCGCGGAGACGTCGCGGACGGGCGTGTACAGTCTGCGGCGCCAATGGCCGACCGACGGGGTGTGGACGCTGGTGATCAAGGCCGGGGCGACGGCCGTCGTCGAGATCGGCAACGACGGAGAGATCGCGTCGGTGCGCGTGCCCAGCCGCCAGGAACGCGGCTGGACAATCCCGACCGACGTCTCGATGGACGACATCGACAAGGCCCTGCGGACGCGGGCGAGCGCGCTGGCGCGCAGGGACTAGCGCGGCGGAACCGGCTCCTGCCCGATGGGCGCCCCCGGCGGCGCGGTCAGTGGTTGAGGCCGCGCCGTCGGCGTGTCACGGCGACTCAAGAACCGATCGATGTCGGCGCCCACGAGCTGACGGTGCGCCAAGGCGTCCCCAGCCACCCTGCTCGGCGCAGCGACCTGGCGCGCGATGCGCCGCAGGCCCCATTCCGCCGCCCCGCGCACCCAGGTCGCTGCGGAGCTCCGCGCCAGCTCGATCAACTCATCCACCACCACTCGCTGCACGACCCGCTGCAACGCGGCGTGCTGAGCCGGCACAGCCGTCCCCCACGTGCGATCGACGATCCGCCCGATCACTTCGGTGAGCGATGGCTCGCGGGGATCACGGTCCGAGAACGCGACGAGCCGCGCCGCGCGCTGCGGCTCCAGCAGACCCCCCACGACGTTCGCCGCCAGCGACCTCGCAATCCCGAGCTGATCGAATGCGGGTGCCGCCGCGGACCCGAACCCCCGGCTGTCGTCCCCGTAGCCGAACGGCCGGGGCGCGAGAACCCGCAGCACGCGCTCCGGCACCGCCAGCTCGCGGGGTGACAGCGCGTCGAGCACCGCCTCGAGGGCCCGCCGTTGCGCCGCAGGGGGAATCACGCGCGTCGGCGCGCCGCTGTCGCCGCGCACGGCGTAGCGATACTCCATGCCGCCCACCGCCTTGATCGCCGCGCCAAGGGTGAAGCGATGATGCAGGTAGACCGTCGCAAAGCGGCGATTGAGCAATGCCATCGGGTCGCCTGCCGCAATCGCCCGCTCGTCAAACCGCTCGATCAGGAATCGCCGCACCGCCATTACCCGCTGCAGCTCGGCGGTCATGTCGCTCCCATTCACCCACGTGGTCGCTTCGGGATAGGAGTTGGAGGACCCTTCGTCCGGATTGGTGATGAACCGCAGGCCGCGGGCGATCCCTTCCTGCGCGATCGCTTCGAGACCGCGTGCCTCTTCGGCCGGGGCGAACTCCGTGTAGTCCCAGCGAATCGCCAGCGTGTCCCAGGAGCCCGCACCGTTGCGATAGGCGTCCGAGAGATCGAGTTTCCCGTTCGCCAGCTTGATGAGCGGAGCAGGGTAATCCATGACCGAGCCGCGGCCATACGCTTGCGTGATGAAGTTGTGCGCCAAACCGAGCGTGTGACCGATCTCATGGGCCATGTGCTGGCGCCGCCGCGCCATCGCGAACGCTTCGGGCGAGACGTCGGCGGTGAGGGCCGTGAGCCACGGATCGAGCTCCCCCGCCTCCTCTCCGCCGAGGGCCGGAGCCGCGCCCGCGTAGATGTCGTAGTCGGTCACTGAGCGATGCGACTCCATGCGCACCGCCGCCTTGATGATCTCCCCCGTGCGTGGATCGACGAACGCGGGACCGATCGAGTAGTCCGGCTCCGTGCGGTGCACCCACTGGATGACGTTGTAGCGCGCATCGAGCGGATCCATGTCGGCGGGCATGTCTTCGACACGAAATGCGTTCAGAAAGCCGGCCGCCTCGAACACCTTCGTCCACCAGGCCGCGCCGTCCTTGAACGCCTGGCGGTACGGCTCGGGAATCCCGGGGTCCAAGTAGTACACGATCGGCTTGAGGGGCTCGGAGGACGCCGCGCCCGGCGTCCGCTTCTGCAGCCGGTGGCGAATCGCGTAGCGCGTGACGTAGTCCTGCGAGAACGGCTTGGCGAAGTCGTAGAAGCTGACGGAGAAAATCCCCATGCGCGGGTCGAAGGGCCGAGACCGGAAGCCTGGGGCGGGGAGGCGCACGAGCGACAGGTGTTGGCGCACCGTCAGCGCGCGCCCGTCGGGCGTGTGGCGCCGCACGCGCGCGCCCGGGTTGTCGCTCGTGAACGTCAGCGACGTCTCGATTTCCGTGTTGTCCGGGAATCCCTTGGTGTGCGCCAGGTAGACGGCGCTCTTGTCGCGATCGAGCGCGAACGTGCCCTGATTCGCCGTGCGCAGCGAGCCGCGGACATCAGTGATGTCGCTCGTCGCATACGCCGTCGCATCGACGAGCACGCGGCCCCCCTCCTCGGCGGCCACGTCCCAGGACGCGACCGTCGAGAGCGGGAAGGATTCACGCACCGACCGCGCCAGCGCCTCGTTGTCGGTGACCGCGCGGAAGCGGGGGTTCTGCAGCACGAGCTGCACCTTCGGTCCGACGCGCTCGAATCGTCCGATTTGTTCGTCGCCGATCGAGCCGCGATCGAGCCCCAGACTCGCGTCGCCTAACCCCGTCGCGAGCGACGGGAGATAAAGGAAGTCCTCGCCCAGGCGCACCTCGAGGAAGAGCCGCCCCTTCGCGCCGTCCCAATAGACGGGGACGTAGCCGTCGCGCTTCTCGAATGTCTTGGTGAAGTCGGTGATGGTGGGAGTCTGGGCGACGGCGGACGCAGCGAGCAACAGGGCGAGCATCAAGCGAGCCTCAGGGGGAACGGGACGGGCAAGAACCTGCACGCCGTCCCCCGGCTTCACCAGTCCTCACCCCCCTGTCCCCCTCTCCCTTCGGGAGAGGGGGGACGACATTTGACGTTCGTTCCCCCTCTCCTGAAAGGAGAGGGGGTCAGGGGGTGAGGACGGAACGCGGCGAGGGGAACGGGGGTGAAGCTAGGCGACCGTTCCGATCGGCAACTTCCGAATGCGTTTGCCCGTCAGCGCGAAGATCGCGTTGCCGACCGCCGGGCCGATCGGCGGCGTGCCCGGTTCGCCGATGCCGCCGGGCGCTTCGTTGCTCGGCACGATGTACACCTCGACGACGGGCATCTCATTCATGCGCAGCATTTCGTAATCGTTGAAGTTGCCCTGCTGCACGCGGCCCTTGTCGATCGTGATGGCCCCCTTGAGCGCGGCGGTGAGCCCGAAGACGATCCCCCCCTGCATCTGGGCTTCGATCGTCTGGGGATTCACGTGCATCCCGCAATCGACCGCGCAGACCACGCGGTGCACGCGCACTTCCCCGGCAGACGACACCGACACCTCGGCGACCTGCGCCACGAACGACTCGAATGACTTGAACACGGCGATGCCACGCGCGCGACCCGCCGGCAGGGGCGTGCCCCAACCGGCTTTTGTCGCGGCCAGCTCGAGCACGCCGCGGTGGCGCGGCGCGTTGGCCAGCAGCGCGCGCCGGTACTCGTACGGATCGGCCTTGGCTGCCGCGGCACACTCGTCGATGAACGTCTCCACCGCGAAGCCATTGTACGAGTTGTTCACCGAACGCCAGAACCCGACCGGGATTCCGGTATCGGTCAGGACGTAATCGACGTGCAGGTTGGGCACGGTGTACGGCAACTCCGCGCCGCCTTCGACGGCTTCACCGTCGAGGCCGTTCTGGACGGTGTTCGGGAAGACGCGCGCCATGATCGACGGCGCCACGATGCGGTGCGACCAGGCGACGGGCTTGCCGTCCGCGCCCAGGCCCGCGCGCATGCGGTGGAAGTTCGCGGGCCGGTACTGGCCGTTCCGAACGTCGTCCTCGCGCGACCAGATCACCTTCACCGGCGTGCCCACCGCCTTCGAGGTTTCGAGCGCTTCCTGAATGAAGTCGAGCTCGAAGCGGCGGCCGAACCCGCCACCCAGATAAGTGGTGTGGACCTTCACCTGCTCGGGCGGCACGCCGCCGATCGCCGCGCCGATGCCCTGCGCGCCCGTCTGGAACTGCGTCGGCGCCCAGATGTCGACGCCATCGGCTCGGACGTGGGCCGTCGCGTTCATCGGCTCCATCGTCGTGTGCGCCAGGAAGGGCATCTCGTAGTCGGCCTCGACCTTGGTCGCCGCCCCGCTGAGTCCGCCCTCGGGGTCGCCAACGTGCTTCGCGACCGCCGCGCTGGCTTGCCCCGCCCGCTCGGCGAACATCGCCGAGATGCCGGCGCTCGACACGCTTGCCACAGACCCTTCATCCCACTCGACCTTGAGCGCGTCGCGCCCCAGCTTCGCGGGCCAGTAACCCGTCGCCACGACGGCGATCCCGCTCGAGATCTGCACGACGTTGCGCACGCCCTCCACGGCCTTCGCCGCGGTGGCGTCGAAACTCTTGACCTTGCCGCCGAACACGGGGGAGCGCGCCACGACGGCGATCCGCAGGCCCGGTACCCAGGTATCGATGCCGAACTTCGCGCGCCCGTTCGTTTTGACGGCCGCGTCGAGGCGTTTCGTCGGCTTGCCGGCGATGCGCCAATCCTTTGGATCCTTGAGCGGGACGTCGGTGGGGACGGGAAGCGTCGCGGCCCGCGCGGCCAGCTGGCCATAGCGCAGGCGGCGTTTCGTCTTCGTGTGCACGACGGCGCCGTTCTCGGCGCGGCATTCCGTCGTCTTGACGGCCCAGCGTTGCGCCGCGGCGGCGATCAACACTTCGCGCGCGGCGGCGCCGGCTTTACGCAGCGGCGTCCAGGCGGCGCGCACACTACTGCTGCCGCCGGTCCCCTGGAGTCCGAACAGTGGATTGATGTACGCCTTGTCGGCCGGAGCGAACTCGATCTTGACCTTCGACCAATCGGCCTCGAGCTCCTCGGCGAGGAGCATCGGCAAAGACGTCGCCACGCCTTGGCCCATCTCCGAGCGGTCTACAATGACGAGCACGCTGTCATCGGGGCTGATGCGCAGCCAGGCGTTGGGAGCGAACGGAGCGGGTTCTTGTTCACCGCGACCGGGAATGCGGAACCCGATCACGAGGGCTGCTCCGGCTCCCCCTGCAGTCTGGAGAAACGCGCGCCGTTCCATCAGGCCTCCTTTGCCGCGCGATGCACGGCGGCGCGGATACGCTGATAGGTCCCGCAGCGGCAGATGTTGGTCATGGTCGAATCGATCTGCTCGTCGGTGGGATCAGGCGTCGTGGCCAGCATTGAGGCCGCGGCCATGATCTGGCCCGACTGGCAGTAGCCGCATTGGGGCACGTCTTCCGCGACCCACGCCTTCTGGATGCGGTGGCTCGCGGCGGTCGCGACGGGAGAGAGACCCTCGATCGTCGTGACCTTGGCGGTGCCGACGGCGGATATCGGTAAGACGCAGGAGCGCGTCGCTTCACCATCGAGATGCACGGTGCAGGCGCCGCACTGCGCGATGCCGCAACCGAACTTGGTGCCCGTGAGGCCGAGATTGTCGCGCAGCACCCAGAGCAGCGGGGTGTCTGCGGCGACGTTAACCGTATGCGGGCGGCCATTGACGGTCAGAGTGAATGCAGGCATGGACGACCCTCGCGTTCGGGGTGTGCCGGAAGGTGGCGCGGGGATTCGGAAACCGGAAGGGTGTAGCCCCCGCGCAACATGGGACGCTTACCGAACTGCCTGTGCGCGTGGCAGATTCACGCACCCGACTGCTACCCCGGAGACCAATCATGAGATTCGTCGTCATGGTAGGACTCGCCGCTGTCCTCGCCGCGCCTGCGTCCGCGCAAACGCCGCGCCCCATGGACTACGCCGACATCTTTCGCCTCGCGAACCTGGGCGATGCCGAGCTGTCGCCCGACGGCGCGTGGGTTGTGTACCAGGTGTCGAAGCTCCAGTTCCCCGACTGGCAGCGGCGTAACGACCTGTACGTCGTCTCGGCGGACGGCCGTACCACGCGGCAGCTGACGTACAGCGAGGGCGACGACGAGACCGGTCCGCACTGGCAACCGCGCGGGACGACGATCGGGTTCACGTCCACGCGCGAAAACAAGAAGCGCCAGCTGTTCCTGATCCGTCCCGACGGCGGCGAGGCGCGCCGCGTCACGAACGCCGATGATGGCATCGGCGCGTGGGCGTGGAGTCGCGACGGCGCGTGGCTCGCGTACATCGCCGGGCCCGATGGAAAGAAGCAGGTCTGGGTGCTCGCCGGGGACGGGAGTGGGAAAGCCGAGCAGCTCACGAAACACGCGACGTCGATCGAGACGTTCGTGTGGAGTCAAAACGGCCAAACGCTTTACTTCACGGCCGCCGACGAACCTGACTCGACGCGCCGCCGCCGCATCAAGGAAAAGTTCGACGTGCGCGTGATGAACGAACCGGCGTCCGCCGTGCACCTGTGGGTGTTCGATCTTACTGGCAAGACTGAGCGACGCCTCACCCAGGGCGACCTGCGCGTGTCGGGCATCGAGCTGTCGCGCGACGGCCGCTGGGCCGCCTTCCGCGGCCGCGCCACCGATCGCTACGCCGACGATCGCGCCACCGAGCTGTATCTCCTCAATCTCGCAACGAGCGGACAGCCTGAGCGGCTCACCGACAACTACGTCGGCGAGGGGGGCCTCTCGTTCTCTCCCGATTCCCGTTCGATCGCGTTCAGCGCCGATCGGGAGTTCACGTTCGGCAACGTGTCACGCGTGTTCGTGCGCCCGGTGTCAGGCGGCGCGTGGAGAGAGATGGGGAAGGGCGACGCCCGTGACATCGGCGTCGAGTTCTGGAGCCCCGACGGCCGCACGATCTATTGGAACGGCGACGAAGGCGTGAACGGCAATCTGTACACGCTCGACGTGGCGTCGGGCGCAGTGAAACCGCTGACGAGCGTCGTGGGGACGGTGAGCGCCGCCAAGGCGGAGACCCAAGAGACCGCGTTGCTGCGGTACACTGACCCGCGCAGCCCCGTCGATCTCTATCTGTCGCCGGTCACGCAGCTCGGCCGTCGGGAAAGCTGGGTCCGCCTGACCCGGCTCAATCCGTGGGTCGATTCCCTCGCCCTCGGCCGCTACGAGACCGTGCACTGGAAAGCCGGCGATGGAGCCACCGTTGAAGGGATTCTCGTCTACCCGGTCGGGTACGATCGCTCGCGCCGCTATCCGCTCATCGTACAGCTGCACGGCGGACCGGCGGCGGCGTACCAGAACACGTTCAGTGGGAGCTATGGGACCTACACGAATGTGCTGGCGGGGAAGGGCTATGCCGTGTTGCAACCCAACTACCGCGGCTCGACGGGCTACGGCGAGGTCTTCCAGACGGCCATCTCCGGCAACTACTGGCCCCTGGCTGAAGAGGACATTCTATCCGGAGTCGACACGCTGATCGCGCGGGGGATCGTGGCCCGCGACTCGCTCGGGATGATGGGGTGGTCGGCGGGAGGGCACTGGTCCAACTGGACCCTCGTCAGCACAGACCGCTTCAAGGCGATCTCGAGCGGCGCCGGCGTATCGAACTGGATCAGTCTCTACGCGCAAACCGACGTGCAATCCACGCGCGAGTACTACCTGGGCGGCGAAGCGACGCGCGCCGGGGCCAACAAGCCGTGGGACAGCTACGAGCACTGGTGGGCCGAGTCGCCGCTGCGCTACATCGCGCGGGCCAAGACGCCGACGCTGCTGCATTCGGGCGAGAAGGACGAGCGCATCCCGATGGCGCAGAACCTCGAGTTGCACATGGCGCTCAAGAAGCGCGGCGTGCCCACGGAGTTCTTCGTGTATCCCGGGCAGCCGCACGGCCTCCAGGAGCCACGGTATCAGTTGGTCAAGATGATGGGTGAAATGACCTGGTTTGAGCACTGGATTCGCGGGAAACCGTGGTTTACCTGGGAAGAACTGCTCGCGACCGCTGATCGGATGGCGGGGAAGGCCAAGCCGGAGGGCGCAACTGCCGCCACTCGTTAGTTACGCCCGCCGCCTGGGACTCTTCTCGGGCACGATGGCAGTGGTGGGTGGCATCATCGGCGGCGGGATCTTCCGGACCCCCGCCACCGTCGCGGAGCGAGTCGGCAGCTCGGGGATGGTGCTCATCGCGTGGGTCGTGGGCGGCGTCGTTGCCCTCATCGGCGCGTTCTGTTTTGGCGAGTTGGGTCAGCGGCGGCCGCAGGCGGGTGGCGGGTATGTGTACCTGCGGGAGACGTGGGGGCCGCTCCCGGCCTTCCTGTATGGTTGGACGCTCGTGCTCGTCATCGCGACAGGCGCGATCGCGGCCGTGGCCGTCACCTTTGCCAACTACGCCCTCGCGCTCGCGGGGCTGTCCGACCGTCTTACCGTGCCGCTCGCGGTGGGTACCATCGTCTTGTTGGCAGGGATCAACTACGTCGGCGTCCGCCCCGCGGCGATCACCCAAAACATTTTCACCGTCCTGAAGCTCGCGGCGCTCGCGACACTGATCGGCGCGGGGATCTTCCTCGCCGCCCCTACCGTCGCTTACCGCCCTTTACCGCCTTCTACCGCCTCCTCGTTCGGAGCGGCGCTTGTTCCGATTCTCTTTACGTACGGCGGTTGGCAGCAAACCAACTTCATCGCGGAGGAGATCATCGAGCCGGAAAA
>Ga0193697_1000391_pt1 | contig 16012 bp, 7 predicted proteins | sample L3m2metaG_FD_145073 | JGI IMG/M metagenome (GOLD analysis project Ga0193697, IMG submission 145073) | Soil microbial communities from a riparian zone of the East river system, Colorado, United States - L3m2 | ecosystem: Environmental > Terrestrial > Soil > Riparian zone | place: USA: East River... | reverse complement strand
AACAACGTCCCTGCGTTCCCGCGCCTGGCCAATGATATACAATTCCGTGCCAACGGGGATGCCGGTCTCGACGAAGCGCCGACGGTGATCGGAATTTGCCACCGCGTTTGCAGGTCCTTTTGCGTAATAAAGTGGGTCCCCTATGCTGCAGGTTTGGTCGAGCAAATCCAAAGGCTCAATCTCGGCGCCCTCTGGCATCACGAGCACTTCTCCACAGTCGTCGCGCAAGTAAAACGGGATCGTGGCCCCGCCGCTGGCGACGGTTTGCCACCCGCTTTCGTGTCGGATGCGTGTGCGCGTGCGGCCTTCGCTGTCCTGCTCTGTCTCGGTGACGATGCGCGACCAATGCTCATCGACGCGCCAGTGAAAATCCACACAAGGGGCCGCGCTCAAGTAACTCATGAGCGGTTTCGTCGTGTCGGCGTGCCCCTTTACCTCCACCAAACCCATGAACACGCCGGTGGTCTTCGAAGTGGGAATGTTATCGATCAGCCTCCGTTTGTGACCGGCGCGATACGCGGCGATTAATGTTAGCAACGCCAGCACTCCGCCCAGCACCGGCAGATACGGGGCGGCGGATATCAGCTCTTCCACGCGCGCTGCACTCTATTGACTGTTGAAGCGGTCGTCGAGACTCCGAAATCGGTTGCGATTGAAGAACGCGCAGAAAGGTAGGGCTGTGAGGTAGGGCGCTGTGTCCTCACAGCGCCGAGCCATTGTGCAAATCGCATGGGGGAGCGGATCGAGACCTTGAAGGGACGTTAGCAGCTTCGCCGTCGGAGTCCCGGCTTCAGCCGGTATCGTGTGATCTTTGCGGGGAAATGCGCCAAACCTCGTCACTCGGTCGAAACGGCGCGGTGAGGACACCGCACCCTACCGCCCCTGCGGGGCTATTTCGCGTCGCGACTTGCCTTGGTTGTGGTAGTTGCGGAATGGAAGGCGGAGTGTTCCGAGTTCCCATCGGAAAGGAGATAAGCGAGCAGGTCGAGGATTTGCGACTCATCGAGAGTATCGAGCATGCCCGACGGCATGTTCGAGGTTTTCGATAACATCCGCTGGCGAATCTCAGACTTGCGGATCGTCATCGCGTCGGGCGCGAGTGGCGGGCGAATCACGATCTCGCGTTCGTTCTCGCTTTCGACGCGGCCGGTGATTGAGTCGCCGGATTTGGTTTCAATGTCGGTCATCGCAAAACCTTCGGTGATGATCTTCGAGGGCAGCAGAATGGATTCGAGCAAATCACGGGCAGAGAGTCGCTGTTGCACACCGGTGAGATCCGGGCCAACGCTGCCTCCTTCTCCGGCAAATCGATGACATTGATTGCAGCCGGTCTGGCGGAATGCAGTGCGGCCCGTTTCGAAGGAACGTCCTTCTTTGACATGGTCCAACGAGGGCAAAAGATGCTCCATCGTCCATTCCTTAACGAATTTCTGCGCCGGTTTCATGCTGCGAATCCAATCGCGGAAGAGAGCCGCGGCCTGATCATCGACGACGGTGGAAACTACCGGGGGCATCTGACCGCGACCCCGGCGCGAGACGCGCTGATAAAGGATTGAGCGGTCAGGATCGCCGGGGGCGATGATCATGGCGTTCGGCGTTCCGAAACTGTCGTGCTGCGGCCGCGCTTCGAGAACATTCATGCGCTCAGGTTTGGTTGTGAACCCCAATTCCATTTTCGCGTTGCCACCACCCGCTTCCACGTGACAGACCGAACAGTTGACGTGCAAATAAGAACGCGCCCGGGCTTCCAGGATTTGAGTCGAGTCGTATGCGTCAACGAGGTTCGTCTTCGGGCGCGAAAGTTTTGAGGTATTGAAAAGCCCGGCGTGCTGCAACGCGCGCAACTGATTGTCGCGAACCGCGCCATAGTCGTGTGCTTTGTTCAACTGCAACTCTGTAAAGCCAAGAACGAAAGTGGCCGCCCGGCCGTGACACGCCATGCATTCAGCGCGCGCCGGAAAGCGCCAGGTCTGCGGCTTTCCGCGCACGACCAGTTCCTGCTCCGCGCCCTTCGCGCTGACCAGGGTTGCGTCGGATTGCGCCTCGTTCCACCTATAAGAGTAACCCGCCCACTGGCCCGTTTGACGCGTGAAAAGGCGTGTCTCGATCCGGCGCATCGCAGCGTCCCTGCCACTTGGAAGCGAGAGTGTTTGCACCAGGACGGCTCCATTCGGAAAGGTCCAGCCATTCGTCAATTCGATTTGCGTGTCGCCCGGTAATCCGACAAAACGTTCGATCTGCGCCCCGTCGGCCCAACCGGGTGTGTTGACCGAATAGGCAATCAAAGCGGGATCGACGCGGTGATCCCTGGTCGAAAGAAAAATTCCGGTTTCGCTCAGGCGCGTCGGAAAGTTTTGTGTGGCCTTTTCCTGCGGTGCCGGAACCAACCGATAAATTCCAGTGCCATGGTCCACGATCAATAATTCGCCGTGGTGATTGACTGCAAACGCGGCGATTTGCAGCTCGGTGCGGGCCAATTCCTTGTGCCAGGTGACGCGTGAGCCGTCATGCCGCGCGCCCCAGATCGTGCCGCTCGAATAGTCGCCGTAGATATACGCGCCGTTTAGATCGGGAAGACGATCGCCATAATAGACAACTCCGCCCGTCAGCGAACGCGCTTCGGCGTGGTGATGCTCGATGGTGGGCGCAACTGCAGGAGTGGGACCGAGCTTGCGATTCAGATAAAATGGATGGCTCCCTTCGTAAACACTCCATCCGTAGTTCTCGCCACGCCTGATGAAGTGAGCGGTCTCCCAAAGATCCTGGCCGTTATTACCGACCCAAATGTGGCCGGTCTTCCGGTCGATGCTCATGCGCCAGGGATTGCGCAGCCCGTAAGCCCAGATCTCGGGCCGCGCGTTCGTCCAGCCGACAAACGGATTGTCCTTCGGGACCGAATACGCACGATTGCCTTCCGGGTGATCCACGTCGATACGTAGCACGCCGCCGAGAAGATCGTCCAATGTCTGGCCTGAGTTCCAGCCGTCGGAGTCACTGGTGCCGTCGCCGCTTGTCATGTAAAGCATGCCATCCTTGCCAAAGGCCACTCCGCCTCCGTCGTGTCCCGCGGAACGCCACTCGATGATGACGCGTTCCGATTCCGGATCGCATTTGTATGGCGCCTCTCGCGAGACCACGAACCGCGAGATGCGATTAGTGCGCTCGCCTCTGGAGGTTGGACCGTTGCTGAAGAGAAAAAGATAACCGTTGGTGCCATAACCGGGGTGGAACTCGGCGCTGTAGACCAGTCGATTACTGATGGTGAGCAGCGTTTCCGGTTCACCGGCGGCCGGATCATCACGCACGCGCAGAAGTTTCGACGGCCGTTCTTTCTCTCCACCTTGCTGGATAACGAAAAGCGAATCGGTGTTCGGCTCGGATATGATGAACATCGGCGCGCGCCAGTGAATATTTGTGAAGATTTTTTCGACCGTATAGGGCAATGGCGGCTCGGGTGAACCAATAACGCGCGACGTGTTCCATGGAATTCGCCGCTCCAATCCAAAAGGCGCTTCGTCTTCAGCGGCTGCACTCAGCGCCGGCGACGCCGCACCAAAGATGATTACAAGCAAAGATCCATATGCGGTATGCCAGTAATTTTTCATTCAGTACGCTCGCGGCGGGCGATCCTATCAGGTGAACCCGAGTGGATACAACCATGGGCTGCACCTTGATGCATCCAATGTACATGGGGCGCTCGCTTCGTATGTCCCGAACTTTAAGGACTCGGCAGAAGGGCGCAGTGGGTTATGTTATGGCTGTGAACACGCCGCCCATGCTGGTCGGAGCCGCCCTGCTGTTCTGGGGATGGCAGACGGGGATGCTGCCCGTCGCGATCGTCCTGGCGTGCCTGCTGGAAGCTTCGCGAGTCGTGAAGAATCGTTGGGAGTTTTCACAAGCCGATCTCAGCCGGATCTGGCAGCTCTGCATGTTTTTGAGTTTGGGCGCACTGGCCCTGGGATTTATTTCAGACCAGGGAATGGCGCTTTTAGACAACTCTCCCAGGGCCAACACTGCCGCGGCCCGCGCGCAGGCGCTGAACAAGGCGGCGAAATCATTTTTCCTCTTCGTCCAATGGCTGCCGCTGGCGTTTTTCCCGATCGTTGCGGCGCAGGCCTACGGTCGCGCTCAAGGAATCAGCATGACGACGCTTTCCTGGTTTGTGCGGCGGCGCTTTGCCCGGCAGCCCCTTATCGATCCCGGGGAGATAAATGTCACCGTGCCTTATTTCGCCTTGTGCATTCTTGGGGCAAGTACCAGTGCCGAACGCGCGGAATTTTTTTATCCGGGTATCACGTTATTGCTGGTTTGGGCACTGTGGGCTTATCGCGTGCGACGCTTTGCGCCCGCAATTGTCGCCTTTGTTCTCGTGTTGATCTGTGCGGGGGCGTATGCGGGCAACTACGGAATTCGTGGGTTGCAACGGATGGCGATGGCTCTGGATTCGGCGTTGTTGTCCCGTTTTTCCCGGCCTGACTTTGATCCGAACAGACACCGTTCGCTGCTTGGAGCGGTCGGCCGGCTGAAGGCCTCAGGCAAAATCGTCATGTGGCTTAAGACCGATGGCAAAGCGTCGCCGCCCCTGCTCCGTGAAGCGAGCTACGATCAATTTACTTCACCAGTTTGGCATACGAGCGACCGTGAGTTCGGCTATACGCCCCCGGAGAATGATCAAACCACGTGGAAGCTGGTGCCCAAACCAGCACAGCGGTCTGTGACAATCTCACGGTTGCTGCCCGGCGGGAAAGGTCTGCTCGCATTCCCGAATGGACTTACAGAGCTGCGACACCTTCCGCTGTTTACTCTCTCCACAAACACGTTGGGTGCCTTGGGGTCTGGAGGCGGCCCAGGCTACCTCTCGTATGAGGCCTTCTATGGCAGTGGGGGAGGAATCGACTCCAACCCAAGGCAGGAGGATTGGAAAGTTCCACCGAAAGAATTGCCGGTCATTTCCAGCGTGGCTGCGGAACTGAATTTGCGTTCGCTTGCCGATGAGGACCCCGTGAAGGCCATTCTGGCGGTGCAACGATATTTTCAACAAAACTTTACCTATTCCACTTATCTCGAGGCCCATCTGCGGCGAACGACCAATACGGCAATCGGTCAGTTTTTATCTTACGGCCGCAAAGGCCATTGCGAGTATTTTGCCGCCGCGACGACACTGCTGCTCCGTGAAGCAGGCATTCCAGCCCGCTATGCCGTGGGCTATTCCGTCCAGGAAGGGCGCGGGGGAAAGTACGTCGTGCGCGAGCGCCACGCTCACGCCTGGTGCCTGGCGCGAGTGAATGATTCCTGGATTGACGTGGACACCACGCCACCGTCATGGAACGCCTTCGAAGCGCTGCGCGCGCCCTGGTGGGAACCGATTTCAGACGCGTGGACCAATTTGGTGCGCCAGTTTTCAAGACTGCGCTGGAGCGGAGTCAATTACCGGAAATACCTGCTTGGCGCGCTGGCGCCCGCGGCGGCAGCACTCGGGATTTTGATTTACCGGCGCCGGCAGTGGACGCGGGCCAAAGGTCAGAATCCGGCACTTCAGATCGAAGTCCCCGGCCTGGATTCGGAGTTTTATTTGATCGAGAACCGCCTCCGCGAGTTGGGTTTCGGGCGGCGGGTAGGGGAGGCGCCTGGGGCCTGGCTGGCGCGGATCAACGGTTCGGCACCGCGCGATGGTGTTCCTTTGGAAGAGTTGCTGAAGCTGCACTATCGCTATCGCTTTGATCCCGCAGGGTTGGAAGCCACGGATCGGAAAGCCCTCAGAGACAAGTCGCAGGCGTGGCTGGAAACAGCGAGCCGCGAGGGCCGGAATTAGTTTACGCCGAAGACAGCACGAATCTTCGTCGTTCTGCTGCTTCGACGTTCCGGGCGCATTCCGCGATGGGTGATCGGCACGGACGTTTCTTCGCTATCAGCGGGCGGCATTTGGGCCAGGGTCCGCGAATCCTTGAATATCGACACAAAGGTCTTGCGGGCGCGAGATCGCGCCGCCAGGTATCCGTGCCAATAGAAGACAGCCGCGGTCGCGGCGACAAGAGCCAGATAAACGTAATCCTTCGTTTGCATAACAACAACCAGCGCTGCCTTAAGCGAAGCATTAGCGATGCCGATATGCGACAAAGCCTCGATTTCAGCATGTGGAGCCCTTCTTTGACGGCTGTAGGCTGGCAGTAAAACTTTCAACTGTGGCAGCAAAGTTTCAACGGCATGTCGACTGAGTGTCAAAATTTGCGACAGGATGTCTTAAATCTCGACTTGCGAGGCCAGAGGTGCTGAGGCACTCTAACCGGCCGCTTTTCGTGCGCGGTTAGCTCAGTGGTAGAGCACTTCCTTGACACGGAAGGGGTCAGAGGTTCAAACCCTCTATCGCGCACCATTTGGTTGCACCGAAACACACCTCAGCCGGCCATTCCGTCGGGTTCGTAATTCATCGTTGACAGCCGTTCCGCGCAACAGGAGTATCCGCGTGAGATGTTCTCGAACATGGCCACGCAAAATCAGATGCGCTGCAACGCTATTCTGTGGTCGATTCTGGCCAAGCGCGTCGTAGCGCGCCGGCGGTTTTCGAGAACGAACTGAATTTCCCGAACCCGCCGTATCGAACGGCGGGTTTCTTTTCCTTCCGTTCCGGCAGTTCGGGTGCAAGGCACTCGATGAAAACTACCCAAATCTCCAAAACGCCAACGTCACTCGTCGTCCTGGCGTTCGCGGCCATTTACATAATATGGGGCTCGACTTATCTGGCCATTCGCGTGGCGGTCGAGACCTTGCCGCCGTTTCTTGCCGGTGGATGCCGGTTTTTCGCCGCGGGAGGGCTGATGTTTGTGTTCTTGCGGTGGAAAGGATTCGCGATACCAACATCGAGCCAGTGGCGCCATGCCGCGATCACGGGTACGCTCCTGCTCGTCGGTGGCAACGGTCTGGTGATGTGGGCTGAGAGGACGGTGCCGTCAGGATTGACGGCCCTGATCATCGCGCTGGCTCCAGTGTGGTTTGCCCTCCTGGAGTGGTTGCGCCCGGGCGGCGCTCGGCCGCAACTCAAGACGGTCGCTGGCATCATAATCGGATTTGTGGGCGTGACCATGCTTATAACACCGCGGGGCGGTACAACACTCGCGCCGGGTTATTGGGTTGGCCCCTTCGGTCTGATGCTCGCGGGGATTTCATGGGCGGCGGGCTCACTCTATTCGAAGCACAATACGAATGATGCGTCCCCCTGGATGAATTCCGCGGCGCAAATGATTTGCGGCGGCGCAGGTTTGCTCGTGGTTGGTTTCCTTCTTGGCGAGCCATTTAGAACGGAATGGTCGCGTGTAACTTCCCGCTCTCTTGCCGCGCTCGCCTACCTGACTGTTGTGGGCTCCTGGGTTGGCTTCAGCGCTTACGTGTGGCTCTTGAGCGTCTCGACGCCGACTCGCGTTTCCACCTATGCGTATGTGAACCCCGTGATTGCCGTCTTTCTCGGATGGGCGCTCCTGCACGAAGTCGTCACAGTCCAAATGATCTGGGGAACAGTAGTCATCGTCGCCGGTGTGGTTACGATTACGGTTCCGGGCGCAGCGGCGGAGCCACTTTTGCGACGGGCCCGTCGTCAACTCGCACGGCTCGCGACGTAGCGGTGGCATTTTGCGTCAAACCACCCCTTTCAGGCAGGACAAACTCGATGGTTTCGCGGACGGTCACGTCAAGAAACCGTGCAAAGGGCCGACTTCTCCGCTGGGCAGCCCGCCACCGCTTTGGCGTTCAATCTTTTTACCACAATTTCCTTGCAGAGAAGTCACGAGTTTGATTCAATCGGCTCATACCAATGTATTAGCGAGCCGTAAGAGCGTGGAAAAGGCGCAGGAGAGCCTTTGCCTTACACCTCCAAAAAAACGGCGCGTTAATAAATCAGAACGGAAAGAGCAAGTTATGCGAACCATGTTCTTCAAACCACAAATCCTCCCTGTTCTTACCCTCGGCTTGATTGCGGCCACGTCGAATGCGCAATTTACCACCTTCGATCATGTGGGCGGTGGCGACACGGGCTCGAATACCCCGAATGGCCCCGGCAGTTATACATTCATCGGCGGCGGTAACGATATCTGGTCAGCTAGTGACGAGTTCGACTTCGCCAACTATAGCGCGACGGGTGATTTCGATGTTCGTGTGCACGTCGAATCAGTGGAACCAGTCGCCCGCTGGACCAAGGCCGGTCTCATGGCGCGCGAAACGCTCGCTGGCAACAGCCGCATGGCGTTTAATCGCGTGACGCCTGGCGACGTGCCGACGGGCAATGGTGGAAATGGCGCCAATGATACCCGCTACGCTTATCGCACTGGTATCACCGCTCCCGCACAGGGCGAGCACGAAGATGGTACCGGTACCAGTTTTAGCGGTCCTCACCCTTGGCCCTGGTTGCGCCTGAAACGTACCGGCGCCGTTTTTGAAGCTTTTGCCAGCCCCGACGGCCAAACGTGGACTTCTCAAGGCACTCAAGACACGACGACATGGGAAGGCGGCGCTCTCCCTGGAACCGTGTTGTTTGGTTTGGCTGTCAGCCGCCATTCCGGCGCTGACACGCTGGCCACGGTCGAGTTCCGCGAATATGGCGATCCCAATACCATTACGGCCGCCACAATCACCCGCCAACCGGTAGACAAGACTGTAGTGCAGGGCCTGCCCGTAACTTTTGATTTTGGCGGTCTTGGCGGTTTTGATGCGCCATACTACACAGTACAATGGTATCGAGGCACTTCGCCCATTCCCGGGGCCACAGCTCCGCAGTACACCATCCCGGCGGCGGCCGCCAGCGATGACGGAGCGTTGTTCCATGTCGTTTATACTCACACGCCCTCGGCAACCTCTGTCACGAGCAGCGACGCCCGTTTGACCGTTATCATTGACTCGACTCCGCCGACGCTTGTCAGCGCGAACTCCGACTTGACCTATACACATTTGACACTCGTTTTCTCGGAACCGGTCACCCAGGCGACGGCGCAGAACCTCGCCAATTACACGATCAGTGGCGGTGTTACAGTTTCAAGCGCCGTTCTCCAGCCGGACACGGTAACGGTCATTCTCACCACCTCAACGCAAGCGGCTGGCGCGACCTACTCGCTGACAGTGCGCAACATTCAGGATCTCTTTGGAAATGTCATATCGCCCAATCCGACTGTAACGACATTCTCGACGCTCGTGTTCACCCGCGGTGCCGTTTTGCGGGAGTGGTACCTGAACAATACCAGTGGCGATCTGAACTTCGATCCGAGCAATCCGAGCATGAGTTGTTTCAACGACATCTTCGAATTTAACACCGCGGATCAATTCGATAATTATAATGGCCGGATCACTGGCTACTTTCTGCCGCCCGAAACTGGTGACTACCGCTTCTTTATGGCGTCCGATGATCCGGGCGCTCTTTACCTGAGCACCGATGACAATCCCGCAAACAGAGTCCAGATCGCCAGCGAACCCAATTGGGGTGGCCGGCGCATGTGGACCGGCGGCGTTTCGGGAACCGACCGGGGTGATCGCCCCAATTGCGTGGGAGCTTACTGCTCGAATGTTTCAGGGTTGATTCCTCTGGTGGCCGGGCAGCGTTATTATATCGAAGGGCGCTTCCACGAATTTGGCGGTGGGGATCATCTTTCCGCGACGGTTCGTCTACCGAGCCAGGGTTTCGATCCGGCAAACGGCTCGACGCCCATCACCCCGGACATGCTGGGTCTGTTTGCCAAACCTGTTCCTGGCAGCTCGGCAACGTTCACTCTAAATCCGCAGAGCCAGACGAGGTCCATCAATCAGCGGGCGACGTTTACGGCTACAGCGACGAGCGCGGGCGATTGTATTCCGGCTCCATTCCTCACGTGGCAAAGGAGTACGGATGGTGGCTTTACATTTACGGATATCCCGGGTGCGATCGGCGAGACTTATCAAACGTCCATCCTGCAATTGTCGGATAACGGCACCCGGTATCGCGCGGTCGCCAATATCCCCGGCACGCTGCAGCCAAGCGCTACGGCCACGTTGACGGTGGTCAATGACCCGACTCCGCCTGTGCTTGTGTCGGCCGCCAGCTTTAACGGCTACGCGATTGGCGTTTGCTTCGATGAATTGATCAATACGACGGATGGAGGGAATCCAGCGAGGTACCAGATCAACGGAGTAACACCAAGCAGCGCTACATTGCGCGCGGATGGCAGTTCGGTCAGCTTGATTGTGGGAGGCGCTCCGGTCTCGAGTCCCTTTACCGTAACGATCAACAATATTCACGATTTGGCCGGCAATAACCGTGCCAGCGCGTCTATTAACGGAACTATCTGGGCTTCGGCTCGAGACATAGTTGGGGCGGCCGGCAGCGGAGCATCTACTCTGCCTGCGCCAGGCGGCACAAACTACACGTGCAATGTCGGCGACGCGGATGTTGTCGCGGGTGGGGCGGACGTTTGGAATGACAGCGATGAGTTCCACTTCATCTACAACCAGGTCGCCGGCGACTTCGATGTCAAAGTCAAGGTCCAGCGGCTCGATCCTTCGAATCGATGGGCCAAGGGTGGTTTGATGGCGCGTGTCACGCTCGATGGCAACAGCCCAACAATCCAGGCCTACACGACGCCCCCGAGCGCGACGACGGCAGAATACGAGACCGGCTTGCGCAGCACCTTCGGTGGCGGCACAGGCGGATGGGAGCCTTCACGCCCGAGCCTGCCTCGCCCGAATACATGGGTGCGTTTGCGCCGTGTCGGCAGCACGTTTGTCTCTTACTACGGAAGTGACGGCGCCAATTGGACGCTCCTGTCCGGCCCGCTCTCGATCCCGGCGGCGCCGCCGGCATTGTTCGTCGGGTTGATGACGACGTCCCACAATACGAGCCAGAGCACGACGGCTGAGTACCGCAGTTACAGCAGCTTCTCTTATCCCGGTTGCGCTGTGAGCATTACGCAGAATCCTCAAAATGTCAGCGGTTCACTGCATCAACTGGAAGTTACCTTTTCGGGTAACGCGACGGTCAGCGGCGCTCCCGCCGGTGATCTGCTGCTGATCTGGCAGCGCAGTAATGATGGCGGCGCTACCTGGCAGGATGTTCCCGGGCAGAACGCCCCGACACTCAGGATTGCCTTCCCGGGCGCGAGCGACAACGGCGCGAGATTCCGTCTCAAAGCGTCTGCCGCCGGCTGCAGTGCGATCAGTTCAGTCGCGACTCTCACGCTGGTGGATAATCCGAACCTGGTTTACCAGAAGGACAGCGTGATGCGTGAGTTCTTCCTGGATCCGCCTCCTGGCGGCCTGAACTTCCCGGTGGACAACCCGACGTATCGGGCGCTGACCAATCAATGGGAACTCAATTCAGCGGATCTGTATGAGAATTACACCACGCGCATGTATGCATGGTTCTGTCCAACCGAGACCGGCGATTATCGCTTCTACCTGGCGTCCGACGACGCCGGCAACTTGTACATCAGCACGGATGATACCCCGGCTAACAAGGTACTCGTAGCAAGCGAGCCCCAGTGGGGTGGTCGCCACGAATGGACCGGCGACTCCGGTGCGCGGCGTGGTGGTTGCGGCGTGGATGGAAATCCCGCCTATTGCCAGAACGTGACCACTCTTATTCCAATGGTCGCGGGCCAAAGGTACTACATGGAAACGCTCCATCGCGAAGGGGGCGGTGGTGATCACCTTGAGGTTGCGGTCAGGCTGCCCAGCGACGCAACTGACCCAGGACCTTCGATCCAGGGCCAGTACCTCGGGCTGTTCGTGCCGCCGTGCAATATCGCCTTCAATTCGCAGCCGCAGAACCGGACCGTGGTGGGCGGTACTCCGGCGACCTTCTCGGTCTCGGCCACGTTGACAGGGTCGATCATTGGCGCCGCGAGCTATCAATGGCAGCGCAGCGATGATGGTGGCGCTACATTTACTGACATCGCAGGGGCTACGGGCTCAAGCTACACCATTGCTTACGCCAATCCTGGCGCGGCAGCGGCGGGCGGCGATAATGGCACGAAACTCCGGGTTGTGGTTTCCTCACTCGGTTGCAGCGCAAATAGCGCTGTCGCGACGTTGACTGTCTCTCCGGACACGATCCGTCCGACTGTCACATTCGTTCTCGGTCCAGTCTTTGGCACGAATGTCGCCGTTTATTTCAGCGAACCAATGGGTGATTCGAGCCCGGACACGTTCTCATTTGAACTGAAGGACTCGTCGGGAACTGTACTTACGATCTCGACGGCGAGCTTCGAGACCGATGGGTTAACGTATACGAATCGGAACCGCATCAATCTTGAGGTCAATCCCGCAACTCCCCTGGTGGTTGGACAAACCTACACTCTGACGATAGGCATCGACCAGGGCGGCTTCGTGGCCGTGGTCGACATGGCCGGCAACGTGGTTGATCCCGCTCCGACAGTCCGGACGTTTACGGCGCAGAATATCTCGAGCAACCCGGACAACGCGCGAATTCTGCCTCAAACGGGTGTGCTGCCGCTGGGTTCGTTGACGCAACGCGGCTTCGACCTCCGGTTCGTGCAGGTGACTGGCGCCGGGGGGATCAATTCGACACTGCGAGCCGAAGGATTGCTTGCCGGCACGGTTTTCCCTGGCTCCGTGCCTCTGCAGAATAACCTGACAGTCCAATGCGCGGTGGAAACCGGGATCATCAATTACAACAACAACGGCGGCAACGTCGGCAGGATTACTCCTGACGTTCCGTTCCCCGGCATGTCGGCCGCGATGGATGATATCGCGATGGAAGCGGTCGCTTATCTGGAACTCCGGGCGGGCTTCTATCACTTCGGAGTCAACAGCGACGACGGTTTCCGTGTCTCCCCTGCGCTCTTCGCGGGCGACGCAGGCAACGCAACTACACTGGGTGAGTTCAGCGGTGGCCGTGGCTCCGCAGATACCACTTTCGACGTTTTGGTTACTGCCGACGGGCTGTATCCAATGCGCCTGATCTGGGAAGAAGGCGGCGGCGATGCCAACGTCGAATTCTGGACGCAGGATTTGAGTGCTCCAGGCACAGTCGTGCGCGGGGTCAATGCCCCCGGCGGCGTGCCGGCATACCGCGCCGGAAGCGCTTACAATCCGGGCACCCTGACGGTCGCTCGTGGGGCCGGCAATATCGTGCTCTCCTGGTCGGCGACTCAGATCGGCTGCCTCGAAGGCGCGAATGACATCACCGGCCCGTGGGCAACTATCCCGCAGGCCGAAGTCCTCAGCGGCGCGACCAAGTCAAAGACGGTCCCGCTGAATGCAGCGAAGCGGTTCTATCGCTTGAAACGGCCATAGAGCGAGTCTCAACGAACTTTGCACGAGACCGGGGTTTTCCCCGGTCTCTTTTTTTGTTAGTCTAATGCGCGATGCGAGTTGCTCTGGAACGTGTTTGCAAGAAATTCGGTGAAGTGACGGCGTTGCGCGATGTCTCGCTCGCGGTTGCCTCTGGGGAGCGCATCGCCGTTCTCGGACCTTCGGGCGGCGGAAAAACGACGATGCTTCGGCTGATGGCCGGCCTGGAAAAACCCTCGGCCGGGGCGGTCGAACTCGATGGCAAAGCGACGGCCCCAACATCAGTGGCGATGGTGTTTCAAACGCTCGCGCTCTTTCCGCATCTCACGGCAAGAGAGAATATCTCTCTGGGACTGCGAGTCCGAAAAGTTGCGCTGGACGAGGTGAGGGAAAGGACGCGGGAAGTTGCTGAACTGCTTTTTATCGAAGGTCTGCTCGATCGAACCCCGAACCAGTTGTCGGCCGGCGAGCGTCAGCGCGTCGCGTTGGCGCGCGCCCTGGTCAAGCGTCCTTCGGTGCTGCTTCTCGATGAGCCTTTTGCCAACCTTGATTCGCAATTGCGCGCGCAACTTCGCAGTGAACTCAAACGGCTACATGCGCAATTGAGCATGACGATGATTTGCGTCACACATGACCTGCTGGAAGCATTGAGCCTGGGGCAGCGCATCGCGGTGCTGAATTGCGGTATGATTGAGCAATTCGACACGCCGGAGCGGCTGCTGGACCAGCCCGCAAACCCCTTCGTGAAATCATTTCTGGCACTTCCGGAAATGCCGGAGATCGTGCGACATTTGCGGCACGCGTCTCCTGAAAGGATTCATGAGCACGTCGCAAACTGACTACACGTTTCTGCGCGACTCTGCGGGTGTGATCGATCTTACCTCGCGGGGCCGCCTCTGTGTCGCTGGACCCGACCGCGTCCGCTTTCTAAACGGCCAGGTAACCAATAATGTGAAGGACCTCAAAGCAGGGGAAGGCTGCTATGCCGCGCTTGTGAATGCGAAAGGCAGGATCCAGAGCGATCTGAACATTTATTGCCTGCCGGATGAACTGCTTTTGGACTTCGAGCCGGGGCTCGCCGCAATAGTTTCGCAACGGCTCGAAAAATACGTCATCGCGGATGATGTCCAGATCGTCGACGTATCGGCCAACTTCGGGATGCTGACGATTCAGGGTCCAAAGAGCGGCGACGCAATCAAAGCGGCAGGGTTAACGACACCCGCCAAGGCGTTCGATTGGAGCAAGACCTCTGACAGAGAAATTTATTGCATGAACCATGCGCGCGGCACAGTCGTTGGTTTCGATATTTTCGTGCCCACCGACGCAATGGCCGAGTTTTACGAGCGGGCATTGCAAGCCGCCGAGAAAGGCGGTGGTGGCGCGAGCGGTTTCGAGGCGCTCGAAACCATTCGCGTCGAAGCGGGGATACCTCGCTTCGGCATAGACATGGACGACAGCAATCTCGCGCCCGAGGCCGGTATCGACACCCGCGCGATCAGCTATTCCAAGGGCTGCTACATTGGGCAGGAAGTGATTTCGCGGATTCGCGCCTATGGCCAGGTCGCGAAAAGCCTGCGTGGGTTGCGCCTGCCGAGTGAAGTTCCTTCTTTACCGCAGAGGCACGACAAGCTTTTTCGCGACGGCAAAGAAGTCGGATATGTGACGAGCGCAACCCGGTCGCCAAAATTCGGCGCCGCCATCGCTCTCGCATATATTCGGCGCGAGCACAATACGGCGGGTAGCGTGCTTCAAATCCGTTCGGGAAATGGCGAATTGAGCGCGGTCGTCAGTGACCTGCCTTTTTCCGGGACTTGATGAATTAACGTTGATTCTGATCGGTCTCAAGCCGTACAAATTGCGTTCCATGACAACCGTCGCTTCAACTCCGATTCGCACGTTCCAGGCAGGCGTTTTGCCCGTACGCGTCTACGCGAGTCAGGACGACATGGCCCGGGACGCTGCCCATATCGCGCATGATCACCTTACCGGCGCGCTCGCAAATCAGCCAATGGCGGCGTGCATTTTAGCAACGGGCAACTCGCAGGTCCGCTTTTTGGAGCATTTGATTGCCCTCGGGGGAATCGATTGGTCGCGCATCACGCTCTTCCACATGGATGAGTATCTGGGCATTGATGCTGCGCACAAAGCCAGCTTCCGCCGTTACATGCGCGAGCGCGTGGAAGCCCGGGTACGGCCACGCAAGTTTCATTATATCGAGGGCGATGCCTCGTTGCCGTTAAGCGAATGCAAAAGATACGCGGAATTGCTGGAGGCCCAGCCGATCGATCTCTGTTGCCTGGGTGTGGGAGAAAATGGGCACCTTGCATTCAACGATCCGCCGGTTGCGGATTTCAACGATCCGTACAAGGTGAAGATCGTAAAACTCGATGAAGCCTGTCAGCAGCAACAGGTCGGTGAAGGCCACTTTCCGGATTTGAAAGCCGTGCCTCAGTATGCGATCACGCTGACGATCCCCATGCTTTGTTCTGCGCGCAAAATGTTCTGTGTTGCTCCCGAGAAACGGAAAGCGCGCGCTGTCAAAGACATGCTTGGCGGGCCGATCAGCACAGCGTGTCCGGCCTCAACCTTACGCCGGCAGTCAAACGCGATTCTGTTTCTGGACGCGGATTCAGCGAGCCTGCTCTGAGGCGTTCGCGAAATCGAAGGATTCCTGTTTCGCCCTCCCCGGCACACGAAATGCCGCGGTCGAAAGCTCGGGGCGCGGTTTCGGGAAACCAACCTTGTGACA
>Ga0193697_1000390_pt1 | contig 16046 bp, 12 predicted proteins | sample L3m2metaG_FD_145073 | JGI IMG/M metagenome (GOLD analysis project Ga0193697, IMG submission 145073) | Soil microbial communities from a riparian zone of the East river system, Colorado, United States - L3m2 | ecosystem: Environmental > Terrestrial > Soil > Riparian zone | place: USA: East River... | reverse complement strand
AGCCGCGAGTTTACTTCGACTTGTTGAGCGTTTCTTTGATCGCGTTGAAGTTAGGCAGTTCCTTGGGCGAGGGCGTCTGCTCGCTGTATTGGATCACGCCATTCTTATCAATGACAAATGCCGCGCGCGCACTCACCGCACCAAGACCAAGAAGATCGGGCAATAACGTGCCGTAAGCTTCGGCGGTTTTCTTGTTCAAATCGCTGGCGAGCGTGATGCCGATCTTTTCCTTTTGCGCCCACGCCTCCTGCGCGAAGGGGCTGTCGACGCTGACGCCGATCACGTCGGCGTTCACGTTCTTATAAGCGCCCAGCCCGGCGGTGATGTCGCACATTTCCTGTGTGCACACACCCGTGAACGCGAGCGGGAAGAACAGCACCACCGTGTTCTTTTTGCCAAAGTTGTTGCTGAGCTTCACGTCCACCAGGCCGGAAGCCTGCTTGGATTTGAGGGTGAAATCCGGCGCCTTTGAGCCAACGGGAATTGCCATAATGTTTTTGTGTTAATGTTCCGTCAAAAAACCGCCTGCGGTTATAGAGATCGACTCTCCAGGTGTCAAAGGCCAAGTTCGCTGCATGCCCGTGATCACTCTCACAACTGACTTCGGCGCCGAAGACTGGTTTGTCGGCACGATGAAGGGAGTGATCCTCGGTATCAACCCCGCCGCAACGATTGAAGCTGATGCCAGGCACGCGACTCGAATTGCGCTAGTAACCCGTCTGCACTCGTAACCGGGGAGGCGCCTTGCGTCGCGCAAACAGCACCAGGAACATCCCCACAAGGAATCCGCCGACGTGCGCCCACCACGCGACTCCGGCGAATTCGCCTTCGCGAGCCATTAGCGTCATCGTGCCGTTAAAAAATTGGAGAAGAAACCACCAGCCCAGAAACAGGACGGCGGGCAGCACAAAGAAAGGTCCGAAAAAGAAAGGGGGAATCACGGTCTGCACTCGCGCGTGCGGGAAGAACCGGAAATACGCCCCCATCACACCTGCCACGGCGCCGCTCGCGCCGATTGTCGGGACGCCGGAATGGGGATTGGTAAAAATGTGCAGCAGTCCGGCCGCGAAACCTGACACGAGGTAAAGGCCAATGAATCGGCCATGCCCAAGCCGGTCTTCAACATTGTCACCGAAGATCCAGAGAATCCACATGTTACCGATCAGATGCAACCAACCCCCGTGCAGAAACATTGAGCTAAGAAAAGGGCGTGCCTGCTCGACTATGTTGAACTGCCGCGAGATGTCGGGATCGGTGTAACGCAGCGGCACGACGGCCCAATCCAAAAGCACATACTCGAGCTGCGAGCCGAGCATCAGCTCGTAAAAGAAGACCACGACATTTAGCAGAATGATCGTGATCGTCGCTGCCGGAAACGTTCGCGACGGGATGTCGTCTCTTAACGGCAGCATGTGGTCTTCCCTGGCTCCGGCCCGCAACCCTGAACGGCGGCTAGGTCTTGCCGTGTTTCTTCATGAACTTCTGCAACTTCGGACGAATCACAAACGCGCAGTAGGGAGCGCTTGGATTCTTCGCGAAATAATCCTGGTGATAATCTTCCGCCGCATAGAATTTCTTCAGCGGCACAATTTCCGTCGTGATCGGCTCTTTATATTGCGACACAGCCTTCTTCTTCATCTTCTCGGCGGTCGCTTTTTGCGCCTCATCAGTATACAGAACGATCGAGCGATATTGCGTGCCGGCGTCAGCGCCCTGGCGATTCAGCGTCGTCGGATCGTGGGTATCAAAAAAGATTTCCAGGAGTGTTTCGTAGGAGACTTGCTTCGGATCGTAATGCACCTGCACCACTTCAGCGTGGCCCGTCATTCCCGTGCACACTTCTTTGTAGTTCGGGTCCTCCTTGCTGCCGCCGGCGTAACCGCTGAGGACTGAGCTGACGCCTTTGACTCTTTCAAAAAGCGCTTCGGTACACCAGAAACAACCGCCACCGAAGGTCGCCACCGCGGTTCCATTTGTGTCTTTTGAATCCGATTCTCTCACTTGATCTGCCGCTTGCATCGTGATTGTTCCTGCAATGAACACCATTAAAATTTTTCCAATCGTGCCAATCATAGTCGTTGATTACATGACGAATCGAGTTGCGAATTGTTCAGTCGCGAGGGTTAAACCGCGACGTTTTCGCCAGTTGCTCCCACGCGGCCCGTTCTGAGTCGCTGATTTTGGTAGGCACCTCGATCTTGATTTCCACCATCAGATCGCCCTGCGTTTCACCGCGCTTCGGCAAGCCGCGTGAACGCACCCGCAGCCGCTGGCCGTTTTGCGTGCCGGGTGGAATCTTGATGTTCACCCGGCCATTCAGTGTCGGCACCGAGAGTTGCGCGCCGAGAACTGCTTCCCACGGGGCGAGTTCAGCTTCGTAAACGAGGTCGCTCCCTTCCACCTGAAAATCAGGATGTTTGGCGAGCCTTACGCGAAGATACAAATCTCCCGCCGCGCCACCACCAACTCCCGCCTCGCCGCGACCGGCCAAACGCAAGCGCTGGCCATCCGTCACACCGGGAGGGATTCGCACCTGGTATTGCTCTGTTTTGTGCACGCGCCCCGCGCCGCCGCACGTTGGACACACCCGGCGATTGCGTTCGCCGGTACCGCCGCAGTTATCGCATGTCACGCCGTGTTCCACGGAAATCATCCGTTGCGAACCCTGCGCAGCCTCTTCGAGAGTCACCATGATGTCGCCCTCGATATCTTCGCCGCGCTCAGCCAAATCATCCCCAAAGCTGCCCCCGCGAGCACCGCCCGCCCTGCGACCGCCGCCAAACAGCTGCTCGAAGAAGTCGCTGAAGCCAGTCCCGCCGAAATGAAAATCCTGGTACCCACCTGGCCGCCCACCGCGACCGCCGCCGGCAAAGCCTTCCCAGCCCGGTGGTGGACGAAATTCGGCGCCCTGTTTCCAGTTCGGCCCGAGCTCGTCATACTTCTTGCGTTTCGCGGGATCACCCAACACCTCGTACGCTTCATTGATCTCCTTGAACTTTTGTTCCGCGGTCTTTTTGTCCTTCGCCACGTCCGGATGATACTGGCGAGCCAGCTTCCGGAACGCCTTCTTAATGTCCTCCTCCGAAGCGGTACGGGGCACTCCCAAAACTTCGTAATAATCTTTAAACTGAACTGGCATACTTTAACGCAGGCTGCACAAAGCTAGCCCTTGTCGCGCCGGGGTCAAGTAACAGCCCATCCGCGAAATGTTTCGCAGGTCATTTTAGCGCCGTCTCCCGCGCCCAGGCGTCGGCCGCGAGAATCTCTTTGAGGGTTGGATGCTCGCTGACTTTATGGCGGTCCATGGTGCGCGCCACGGTTTCGGTGATTTGTGGGAAATTGATGCGGCCCGCGCAAAAGGCGTCCACTGCCACCTCGTTGGCAGCGTTGAGCACCGCGGGCAATGTTCCGCCCACTTCCCCAGCCCGCCGCGCCAGATTCAGTGCCGGAAAGCGATCGTGATCCGGCTCCTCAAAGGTCAAGCTGCCGAGTTTCGAAAAATTTGTCTGCACACGGTCGCTGCGCGCCCGATGCGGATACGTCAGCGCATATTGAATCGGCAGGCACATGTCGGGCGTGGAAAGCTGCGCGATGATCGAGCCGTCAACAAATTCAACCATCGAATGAACCACGCTCTGGGGGTGAATGACAACGTTGACCCGGTCAATCTCAACCCCGAACAGCCAGCGCGCTTCGATCATCTCAAGCCCCTTGTTGAAGAGCGTTGCGGAATCGATCGTGATCTTGCGACCCATCACCCATGACGGATGCTTCAGGGCGCGCTCGACCGTGATATTCGCGAACTCTGCTTTTGGGGTGCCGCGAAACGGGCCCCCGGACGCAGTCAGCCAAAGGCGCCGCACCGAGGACGGTGGCTTGCCATCCAGACATTGAAAGATCGCGGAGTGCTCGCTATCCACGGCGAGCACACGCACGCCATTCTTCTCGGCTTCGCGCATGACGATCTCGCCGGCCATGACGAGGATTTCCTTGGAAGCAACGGCGATGTCTTTGCCCGCGCGAATGGCAGCGAGTGCCGGCTGCAATCCCGCGGTTCCCACAATCGCAATCAAGACAATATCTGCCGCTGGCAAGGTAGCGAGCTTCAGCAAGCCGTCATTGCCGGAATAAACGCGGGTCGAAGTGCCAAGAGCATCCTGCAACGCCTGCGCCTTCGCCGGATCAGTGATTGAGATGGCTTCAGGCCGATGCCTACGTGCTTGTTCGGCGAGCAATTCGACGTTGTTGCCCGCCGCAAGTCCCACCAGGCGAATCTGATCCGGCAAGTCATCGGCCACCTTGATGGTGCTTGTCCCGATCGACCCCGTGCTCCCCAGGAGGACCACGTTTTTCATGAGGGATAGCGGGCGAGGATGTGCCTGATATAAAGATACATCAAAGGCGCATTAAACAGCAGGCTGTCCATCAAGTCCAGCATGCCGCCGATGCCCGGAAAAAAACGGCCAGAGTCCTTTACCCCTGCTTCACGCTTAAAGAGTGACTCGATCAAATCGCCGATCACGGCGGCGGCGCTCAGGATTACACCCAGGACAACCGCGTGGAAGTAAGTCAGTCCTTGCAGATAATTTCCTGCGTAACGCACAAACAACACACTCAGCAGAGTCGAAGTGAATATCGCGCCGCCAAACCCCTCCCAGGTTTTGCCCGGGCTGATGCGCGGAATCATTTTGTGTTTGCCGATGAGAGAACCGACCGCATACGCGCCCAAATCGCTGAACTTCGTGATGGCAATGAAGTAGAGCAGATAAAAGTGACCGGACTTCGGGTTAGCGAATGGATAGTAATTGATCTTCTGAAAAAAATTCAGCAGCCATGGCACATACATCAACCCAAAAAGGGTGGTGGAGATCGCGATCAGACCCATGGTGTTGCTTTTCGACAGAAACTGCCGCACACATAGCCCGAGCACGAAAATGATCAGGATGCCGCTTTCAAAACTGTTCGCCTGCGCCGGCGATCTCGTCCCCACAAAATAGCCAGACAAATAAACCCACGTGCTCAGCAGCATCCCGCAAGCGGCAAGCATCCCCCAGATTTTGAACGTCACCAAATTGCGCTTCTCGCAAAGTTCGTAGAATTCCTCCAGCGCAAAACCTGCGATCAAGAGCATGACCCCTATGAAGATGGTGTCGGAGAAGAGTTTCTCGGTGAACAGCGCCCCAATGACCATCGACCAGAGGATCACCGAGCTGAAAAGCCGTCGCCAAAACGTTTGCATCTTTGACGACGTCTGCGGGATTTTTTCCGCCGGTTCAGGGCGTGAAGCGGTGGGCTGCTGGTCCATAATCGTTACACGCCGCCGAAACGCCGGTGGCGCCGGGCGTATTCCTCGAGCGCTTCGAAAAACTGTGGCCGCCGAAAGTCTGGCCAAAGTGTCGGCGTCACCACCAGTTCGGCGTACGAGATCTGCCAGAGCAGAAAATTGCTCACGCGCATCTCGCCGCTGGTGCGGATCAACAAATCCGGGTCTGGAATGCCCTTTGTGTAGAGGTGCTGCGCGACCGTCTGCTCGTCGATTTCCTCGGGATCAAGTTTGCCCTGCTTCACTTTCGCCGCGATGCTGCGGATTCCTTCGACGATTTCAGTGCGCGCGCCGTAGCTCAGCGCGAGTACGAGCGTCAATCCTTTGTTCTTCTGAAGCAACGTGATGGTCTTCTTAAGCTGGTCCTGCACAAATTCCGGCAGTCGATAAATCTGGCCGATCACTTCCAGGCGCACGTTATTTTTCTGCAACTCACCCACTTCATTCCTCAGATAGCGGTCGAGATACTTCATCAACGTATCGACCTCCTCCTTCGGCCTGGCCCAGTTCTCCATCGAGAACGCGTAAACCGTCAAATATTTGATCCCGATTTCCCCCGCGGCGCGCACGACCGCTCGCACGGATTCCGCGCCATTCCGATGACCCTCCACTCGCGGCAAATTGCGCTGCTTCGCCCACCGGCCGTTGCCATCCATGATGATCGCCACATGCGCTGGTAGCGAACTCTTTGCTTGCGCGCTCAACTGCGGGGAATGCGAGCTCATATCCTCCCTCAAACCCCCATTCTATTCAGACAAAAATCGTCTGCTCACGCGAAGGGCCGACCGATACGATCGACAGCTTCGCTCCCGTGAATTCAGCGAGCCCCTGCAAATAAGCTCGCGTCCGTGTCGGCAGGTCCTTTGTCTTCCGCGCGCTGGTCGTCGAAGTCTTCCAACCCTCGAAATCGACGTAGACCGGTTCGCAGCGCGCCAGCAAATCGATGTCGTTCGGAATGTAATCGAATTGCTGCTTGCCAATTCGATACGCCACGCAGACGCGAATCCGGTCGAGCGTGTCCAATCCATCGACGTTTGTTACCGCCAACTCGTTGATGCCATTGACCATCGTCGCATGCCGCGTCGCGACCGCATCGAACCAGCCGCAGCGGCGCGCCCGGCCGGTGGTCGCGCCGAATTCTCGCCCCATATTGTGCAGCATGTCTGCGATTTCAGAATTCTCCGTCGGCAACGGGCCTTCACCGACGCGTGTTGTGTAAGCCTTCATCACACCGACAACGCGATCGACGCGGTGCGGCGGAATCCCCGAACCCGTGCAGGCCCCGCCCGCAGTGGTGTTCGACGATGTAACGAACGGATACGTCCCATGATCGATATCGAGAAACGTCCCCTGCGCTCCCTCGAATAGAATGTCTTTCCCGGCTCGATTTGCCTTGTGCAGGTAAATCACCGTGTTCGCGACGTAGGGGGCGAGTCTGTCACCGGCGCGCCGATACGTCCCGTGAACCTTTGAAAACGACAGTGGCCGCGCGCCAAACGTTTTCAGAATCTCATTATTCTCTTTGATCTTAATCCTGAGCTTCTCCTCGAAGTGCCTGGGTTTGATTAAATCAATGACACGCAATCCGGTGCGCGCAGCCTTGTCGCCGTAAGCCGGGCCGATGCCTCGCTTGGTCGTTCCTATTTTGTTCTTGCCCTTGAGAATCTCCCGCTGCTCATCCAGCTCGCGATGATATGGGAGCACCAGATGCGCGGTCTCCGAAATCAACAGATTGTCATCGACCTTGATCCCGAGCTTCTCCAACCCCTCGATCTCATCCACCAGGCTCACCGGATCGACCACGACCCCGTTGCCGATCACGCAGACTTTGCCTTTGCGCAGAATGCCCGAAGGAATCAGGTGCAGGACATACTTTTGCTTGCCTATGAAAACCGTGTGGCCCGCGTTATTGCCACCTTGCGTGCGCACGACTACATCGGCCTGACCAGTGAGCACGTCGATGATCTTGCCTTTGCCTTCGTCGCCCCATTGGGCGCCCACTAGAATCGTATTTGCCATAATTGGACGCAGCTTCGATCGCCGCTCCCGTCACTAAAACCACACAATAAAAAGCCCCGAATTTCCGTTCGGGGTAAAGCTCTTCTTCTTTACCGGCAAAGGGTACGGAGGCGAAAAGGCGATGTCAATTGCCTCTTGGGCCGGCAATAGGCCCGTTGCAGCAGTTCAAGAACATATTGATACTCCGCCGAATGAAGCGCCTCTTTGTCTGTGTCGCCCTGGCAATTTGCGTTTCCTCGCGCGCTGCTGACATCGATCCGCTTCCGGCGACTGTCACGATCCACGCCGATAGGGTCACAGGTCGGATTAGTCCCCTGCTCTACGGCCAGTTCATCGAGTTCATGTTCGAAGGGATCAAAGGCGGGCTTCACGCCGAGCTCATTCGCGACCGCAGTTTTGAAGGTTTGCCCAATACTATCGGACTGCCGCGCTATTGGGAACGGTACCCCGACGATCGCAATGACGATTACGGCATTGCGTTCCTGTGGGACCAACGCGAGGCCTATCCGCCGAGCGGCTCAACCGCGAGCACCACAAACCACTCCCTGTGCGTCACGTTGCGGGAAGGCGTTATCCCTCGCCACGGCGTTTTTCAGAGCGGAATTCAGCTCCGCGCCGGGACCGAATATAAGGGCTACGTCTGGCTAAAAGGCTCGAACTTCACGGGTCGCATACGCGTCGCGCTCGAACAGGACATTACTGAGGGCGAGATTTATGCCGAGGCAGATCTCGGCTCAGTCACTGACGCATGGAAGCAATATTCGTTCACCCTGAAACCCCTCAAAGCTGATCCTTTGGCTCGCTTTGCCATCCTGTTTGAGGGCCGCAGTGTTGTTTGGGTGGACCAGGCGTCGCTTATGCCAGGGGACGCGGTGGACGGCGTGCGGCACGACGTCTTCGACAAAGTCAAAGGCTTGCGCCCCGCTTTTATTCGGTGGCCCGGCGGCAACGTCGCACAGGACTACCATTGGAGGCACGGCATCGGACCACGCGATCAGCGCATTACATGGCCGAATCTCTCTTGGAAAAATGAACCGGAGCCAGGGGACTTCGGCACCGACGAATTCATCCAATTCTGCCGGCGCCTCGGCGCCGAACCGTCCATCACTGTCAACGTCGAGGGACTTGGCGCGACGACCGAGGAAGCCGCCGCGTGGGTCAAATACTGCAACATCTCGCGTCCGTCTGCTGGTCGCGTTCGTTTTTGGGAGGTCGGCAACGAAATCTGGGGTGATTGGGTCAGCGGGCACTCCGACGCCAAAATCTACGCCCACAACCTGAACCGGTACGCGGCGGCGATGCGCGGCGTCGATCCGTCAATCCAACTCATCGCTGTCGGCGACAACGACACGAATTGGAACGCGACTGTGCTGCGCCTTGCAGGAACGAACATCAATTACCTAGCCATCCACCATTACTACATGGAGAGCGAGATGGCGGGTGATCCGATGAATCTGTCTGCGCGCCCGCTCCACTATGAGCGTTTCTACTCCGACGCGCGGCGGATGTTGCGCGAGTTAGTTCCTCAGAAGGCAATCAAACTCGCAATCAATGAATGGGGACTCGGCGTTCCAGCGCAACGCCAATACTCGATCGAAGCAGCCCTCTACGCCGCGCGCCTCATGAACGTTTTTGAGCGCAACAGTGACGTTATCGCGATGACTGCGGTTTCCGACCTGGTGAATGGGTGGCCGGGCGGCATCATCCAGGCGAGCCGTCACGGGCTCTTTGTGTCCCCGATTTACCTCGTGAACCAACTCTACCGCGAACACCAGGGCAGTAATAATCTCGCTGTGACGATTAGCGGACCTGGCTTTGATACAACCCGCGAGGGCAGCAATATCCCGTATCTCGATGTGGTGGCAAGCAGTGACGCCACTCGCTCGCATGTGTTTCTGAAGGCTGTGAACGTGCATCCCACCAAAGCACTCGACGTCACAGTCCGGGTGAACGGCTCGCGACTCCGCGAGCGCGGTGAAATGTTTCTGATCGGCTCAGATTCGCCGCGGAGTTATAATTCCTTTCGCACTCCGGACGCCGTCAAGATGCAACACTCAAAGATCGATGCAGGCATTCAGTTCCGTATTTCATTGCCGAAACAAACGATTGGCGTGCTCCGGTTGAACAGCAGCGAGGTCGTTGATTGAACAATCCAGCGCTCGACCTTACTTCTAACTGAAAAGCTCCTCGATCGGATTCCCGGACGGTAACACTGGATGCGGTCGCCCCGAAAAATCCTGGTATTGGGCCTGAACGTCGACGCCAAGGTGTCGATACATCGTCGCCAAAACATCCTGCGGAGTTTTCGGATTCTCCGCAGGCTCCGCTCCTTTGTCGTCAGATGAACCGACGACACGGCCACCTTTAATCCCCCCGCCAGCCACCGCTGCGCTAAACACATTTGGCCAATGATCGCGGCCCGCATTGCTGTTCACCTTTGGCGTGCGGCCAAACTCTCCCCATGCGATCACCATCGTCGTGTCCAACAGCCCGCGCTGGTCGAGGTCTTCGATCAACGCGCTGTAAGCCCGGTCCCATCTCGGTAGGAATCCGTTGCGCATTGTGTCGAACCCTTGCACGTGCGTGTCCCACCAACGCAAATCCACTGTGACCAATCGCACTCCAGCCTCGACGAGCCTTCGCGCCAGCAACAATCGCTGGCTCCATGCCGGAACTCCGCAACGGTCCGGCGTCGGTGCTTTGAATTCCGGCATGAATCCGTATCGCTCGCGAATGGCGTGGGGTTCGGCATCGAGGTCAAACGCGGCGCGCGCTTCCGCACCCGAGACGAGGTCCCATGCCCTTTGCTCGAAGCGGTCCATCGTTTCCATTTGCCCGCTGTTGTCCACTTCGCGGCGCATCTGGTCGAAAGATTTCATCAAGCCGCGACGGTCCTCCAGGCGTTGAAGGGACACACCCGCCGGCGGCGAAATGTTGGCTATCTTAAAGGGTTTGTCGTTCACTGGATCAGCAATCGTCTCGAATGGGTTGAACGCTGCGCCCAAATACGCTGCGCCGGTGCCAGGCACCATTCTCGGAATCATTACATAGGCCGGGAGTCGCGGATTCTTTTCCTGTTGCTGTTTTGCGACGATCGAGCCGCAACTTGGCATGATGTTTCCGGGACCTTCCGCGGGCGGATTCGATGGTCCGGGATACCCCGTAAACATGATTTGATCACCACTCGAATGGCCTGCATCCGTGTGGTAGAGACTGCGGATGATCGACCATTTGTTCATGATCCGCGCGCTCATTGGTAGCAGATCGCAAATTTGAATCCCCGGCACCTTTGTCGGCATGGCGCCAAACTCGCCGCGATATTCAATCGGCGCGTTTGGTTTCGGGTCCCAGGTCTCGTGCTGGCTGGGACCGCCGCGCATCCAAAGAATGATCACCGAAGGATGGCGCGCGCTACTCCCAGAACGGCTCGCAGCTTTTGCCTCGATTCGCAAGAGATCACTCAGCGCGAACCCTGCGATTCCCAACATGCCGACTTTGAGGAACGAGCGCCGTTCCATCGCCAGCAACTGCCGGAATTCGCGGCACCCAAGCCGGTTTACATCCGCCCCCATCGCGGTCTCAGTTTAGTCCGCGCGACGTGTGAACGCAACTCCGGCAAAAGCGGTCGTACACCCGATATCTATTGCACCAGACGATAGAATTTTCTGCTACCCGGCGTCGCGTTAACAGTGTATCCGCTGCCCGGATTGCCAGCAACTGGAGACCAGTTCCTCAGGTCGGAGGATTCCTGCAACGTGCCGACGCCGGTCCAGGAGATTGTTACTTGCGTGCCATTGCGCACAACAGGATTGAACCGCGGCACTGGCAGGCTCGCGTACGCAGACAGGAAGTTTCCGCCGATCGGCCGCAGAGAGGCCGCAGCGGTCGTGTCCCCTTCCACACGCCACGCGACTTCAGCGAAATCGCCGCCGCCACCTTCCTTGTTAAACACCTCGATGTAATAACTCTGGCCGGCGACGAGCGCTCGCGGCCCGGAAGTTTGCACCGCACCCGGTTCCAGGAATGCCTGGCAACAGCCGGTCTCGACGGCGATTTGCGATCTGTTCGCAGGGTCGGAATCGGTGCTCATCCACAATTGCGAAGCGTCGTCGCTGCGAAGAAAGAATGTGTAATTGCCGCTTACACTCGGCGTGACCCAGCCGTAAATGTGGATGCCGTAATCCGAGCCGAGATTCTGGCCGCCGAAGCCCGGGTTGCCGTTGAGGTCACCTCCGGTGAGCGGCATCGTGCTGAAGTTTGTCAGGACACCGTTCGTGTACACGCCATCCGGAAACTGAGAACTGGACTGCAAACTCTCGACGCTGGTGCCGGGAATTCTCCCGTAATAATCCCACGCCAGGACGCCCGGGGTCAGCACATACGATCTGAAAGTGGTGCTGTTTGGACCGATGACATTATGACTGATCCGTTGATCGGTCACGCCGCTGACCTGCAGTGTGTACTGCGCGCCTGGCGTCAACGCGGTGGTCACGACGTCAACGATCGTGGAGTCAAACGTCAACGCGACTCCTGTCGCGGTGACTCCGCCGCTGAAGGTGTAGTTTCCGGCCACACTGACAGTTTCCGGCGTCATTGGCCGATCGAACTTCACGCGCACCCGGTGCATGCTGGCATCAGCCGTGACGTTCACAATCGAGGGAGAACTGGTATCGAGGTTCACATTCACGTTTACCTGGATCGTTTCCAAATCGCCGAGTGGATTTGTGATATGCAGTTGGTAATAGCCCGAGTCCGAGGGCGTGACTTGTGAAATCACCAGGGTGGCGCCGTTCACGCCTTGTGGGTAATGCGGCGTGCCGTCGGGGTTCGTGCTCGGAGCCAAAGGCGACAGATCCTTAAACCATTGGTACGTGTTCGGATAGCCGCTCACCACGGCAGTCAGCGTGACGGTGCTGGCTTCAACTGCGTTCGGCACGTCGCTCGGTTGCGTCACGATCTGCGCGGGCGCCCACGAAACGCTCCAGTGCTGCCGAATGCGCTCGGGAGTAAGAACGTGATTGTAGAATGCAATCTCGTCGATGGTGCCCGGATATGGAATGCCGCTGCCGAACCTGCTGGCGATTTCAAACGGGACGCTGAGATTCGGACGGTGAGGACCATTGACGGTGCTGCCTGGATCCGTGTCATCGGTGCCATTCAGCCACAGCCGCGCGCTGTTCGCACCGTCCCATGTGACCACGACATGGTCCCAGCGACCGGCAACCGGCGGAGTCTGCCCCTGAATGAACAGAACGGTGTCGGCGTAACCGAGATGCGCTTCCCAAAAATTGCCGTTGAAACCCTGGTAGAGTGCATATCCGGCGCGCCCGGTGTTGCGGTTCTGATTGCCGATGACCGCCCGGCTGTTCTGGCCCGAGACGTCTGGCTTGACCCAGACCTCGAGCGTAAATGGAGTCGTCGGGTTGAGCGTTGGATTGTATGGCACGATGGCGTTCGCCACGGGCGAGCCGCTGCCGCGGAAATGTGCTGCCGAATCGCCAGTGCCCGGCGCGCCCGACAGACCGTGATCGACGGTGCTCGCATAAGTGCCGTCAATGGCGCCCGCGTAATCGATGAGAGTCGTTCCGCTCGTCTCATTCAGTCTCCAATAGGCCGAAGGATTATCCGCGAGCACGTACGAAGAATAGGTGTCGGGAGGAGGAGCGAAGTTCACTGTGAATGGTACGCTGTTGGTTTGTCCGGCGGGGTTCGAAATGGTGACCGTGTAATTTCCCGACATCGCGGTGGTAGAATTATCCAGCGTCAGATCGGATGTCGTCGCCGTGGGATTCCCTGAAATGGCGACGCCATTTCTTTTCCATTGATAACTTAACGGCGCTGTTCCGCTGGCGCGAACTCGAAAGACCGGCGCGCCGCCAGCGAGCAGGTTCTTAGTGCCCGTGGGTATACTCTGAATGGTGGGAGGCGTGACGGCTGTGCCGAAGACGAAGCGCGAATTGTGTACGGCAACGGTGTTGGCGGGAAGGGCGTCCACATAGATCGCCAGTTCGTCGATGGTTCCGTTCCACGGATCCTGAACGACGTTGTTGAAGTCGCGGCCGCTGGATCCGATGTTGGCCTGCTGTCCAGTGAAACCGCCGAAGCCAGGCTGCGTTTTAGTGCCGAGGGACTGTCCGTCCACATAAGCCGTGATGTTGTTGTTGCTGAAGACCATCGCGACGTGGGCGAAACGTCCGAGCAAGGAAACAGGCACGGGCCACGTGAGTGGCTGGGCGATCGCGCTGCTCTTGTAAACGAGCGCCGAGCCGTCGAGGCTCGCCTGAACCTGATAGTAGGCGGAGCCCGGGTTGCTGGCCAACGAGAAGATCGTTCCGTTGCCCGCGGAGGAAGGACCGGAAAGATAGACGATCGCTTCGACGGTTCCGAGGCCACCCGCAAATTCATAATCGCTGCTATTGGGAATCGTGACGTCGTTGGCGCCAGTAAATCGCAAAGCGCGTTCGCCGAAGGAGCGATTCGTACGGCCGTCGTAGCCCGCAAGCCAGGAGAGCGAGCCGTCGTGCGCGAAATCGATGATGTTATCCACGATTGCGTCAGTGTTGCCGTCCACCGGGAAAAAGGCGACCAGCGTAAATTCGTCCTGCACGGCGGCGCGGTAGAAGTTGACGTCGGCGGTTCGATTCGGGACGACCGTTAATGTTGCGTTGGCACTGGTAGCGCTGCTGCCGGAGCTGCTTACGACTACGCTGAAAACGCTTCCGCTGTCCGTTGGAGCGACAGTGGGTAGAAAGAGTTCGGGCGCGGTTTCGCCCGTGAGATTGCTGCCCCCGCGCCTCCACTGATAAGTTGTGCCGGAATCATATGCGGCCTGGACGATGAAAGGTGCTGCTCCGCCATTCCACACGGCGGCGTCTTGCGGCTGCAAAATGATATTGGGACCGGTTGGCCGCAGTAAAAGATCGGTCACGGCAAACTGGCCCGGAGCAAAAGTGGAATAGCGAATCTCATCCAGGAATCCATCGAAAGGCGCGCCCGTGTCCTGTCCCGAACCGATGTAAGGCACGCCGCTCGGCGCCGTCACGCCGGTCGCCGACGGGCCGCTCGCGACGCCGTTCGCGTAGAAGGTGGTTACGCCGTTGTCGTTCACAGCCGCGACGTGAATCCAGTGATTGGTATCCGTAACGACCGGAGTGCCAATCGTGAAATTATCGGCCGGCGTAGGCCCAATTGCATCGAGCCTGATGGTGATGGTGTTGTCGCCGCCGTTATAGCTGGTGCGGAAAGCGACACCGCCGGGACGTCCGCCGAATTGACCGGAGCCGGTGCTTACAAATTGAGAGCTGGAATTACCTCCGGATGCGCCATCGTTTGCCGGCAGCACCCACGCTTCAACGACCCAATTCACGGCCGGCAAGCTCCACTGATCGGGCGGCGGGACGCTGTTGTTCGGGCCTTGAATCCACATGCCTGAGAATTGGCAGCCGAAAAAGCCCCAGCGCGTGGAGGAGGTGCTGGTCGCGCCCGTGCCGCCGAGGGGGCCGCCGACGCCAGTAGGGACGATGACTGCGGCCGGATTGCCGCCGCCCCCTGCCCCGCCGGCGCAACCAGAGGAAAATCCGGCGTTAAAGTTTTTGCCGTTGCCGCTGGAGTCTAGAAAGACGTTGCCACTTTCGCCGGCGCGTATCCATGAATAGGGCGTGACCGCGGCAAACGCGGAATTAATAACGAGGCACGAGGCAAGGGTTGCTCCCGCAGACAAGAGGGCTGCGCTGGTCTTCATATTTCTCCTTCTGATTCTGGTTAGGGTTGCGCTCCTTTCGGAGCAGTTACGACTTCTGCCTTTGCTCAGTTCTTAGGCTACGACTCCACTGCGTTTGGCGACGGGGCTGGCGCCGAAAGCAGCGCGATTTTTTCGGATGCTAGATGAGGCCTTGTTGATTGCCAAGTGCCAATTGCGTGACGGCGCCCTTAAAACCCCAAAACCCAAAACCCAAAACCCAAAACCAGAGAAGCACGACTCTGAGTTAATTCAATGTTGCGCCGACGGGTTGGCGGAGACCGATAAGGATGGGAATTGAGCTAAGGAATGCGCCGACGTTGACCCAAACGAGGATGGAAAGGATTTCGGCGCCCGTGTACGGGTTGTCTCCGGAGAAGTTGAGGACAGTACCCGGAAAGCCGAGTGTGCCGAAGAGGGGTTTGTGAAGGCTGGCGAGGATCATGACGGCGCAAATCGCGGCGGTATTCGCGAGGAGACCGTTTTCGAGCAAATGTCGCCAAAACAAATATCGCCGGCGGGCACCGAAGCTGCGGAGCAAGGCGGTGACAAAGAGGTTTTGGCGGAATTCGAGAACAGCGATCGAGCCATAAACGAGGGCCACGGCAAGGCCGAGAATGCCGGCGAGCAGGTTGCGCCACTGCACCTGGCGTTCCTTGAGTTTTTCAAGTTCCCGGATGAGCGGCAGCGCACTTTGCACCTGCGGCGGTGAGCGGCGTTCGATGGCGTAGAAGTTATTTACGGCATCGACGATATGCGATACGGGCAGAGCGTCGGCGCGGCGCTGGAGGATGGTGGTTTCGATGTAGCCGATGCGCTCTTCGTCGGGCCACATGCCTTGCGGGGCGAAGAGCATGTCTTCGGTGATTAGCGGGCGGAGCCATCCCTGTGGCCGGCGTATGATCGCCATTTTGGATTGGCGGTTGACGATGACGCGCACGAGCGCGTCTGCGGGTAGCGTTTCGC
>Ga0193697_1000389_pt1 | contig 16103 bp, 9 predicted proteins | sample L3m2metaG_FD_145073 | JGI IMG/M metagenome (GOLD analysis project Ga0193697, IMG submission 145073) | Soil microbial communities from a riparian zone of the East river system, Colorado, United States - L3m2 | ecosystem: Environmental > Terrestrial > Soil > Riparian zone | place: USA: East River... | reverse complement strand
GTCGGGGCCATTTTCAGTTCCGTATTCGAAGTTCTTGAGAATACGAAGCTGCTTATCTCTGACCGTCCTCGGGCGCTCCGCGAAGTCGTATTCGAACGACAGATCGAACAGCGGTTCGGCCGGAACGCTCTTCGACGTCATGTGGCCACGTGCGTCGTATGCGTACGTCGTCGTGCCCGACTCGGGGTGTGTTTCCCACGTGAGCAGTCCGCGGCCGTCATAGTGGAATGTTCGCGGCTGACCGCTGACCGAGACGGACGTGAGGTGTCCCGCCGTGTCGTATCCGTATTTCGTTTTGACAAGATCGGACCCGCTTCCCGACTGTTCGCCGACCTCGGCGAGACGGCCGAATCCGTCGTATGTCTCGGTGGTCTCCGACTGCTGATCGGCGGTGCCGTCCCACACCGTCGAGATCCGCTTTTTCACGTGCATCCCGGTGTATTCGTAAGAAAAGGCGGCATCGTCGGGCCCCTGTGTGTAAAGGAGCCGTCCGAGAGTGTCGTACAGCGACTTCGTCGACTTCAGCGTCGGCTCGGTGCCCCATACGGTCGACGCGGTGCGGCGGCCGAGGGCGTCGTAGGTGTGCTCCTGCCGGAGATAGACGCCGCCCGGCATGAGCTTTTTCTCCACGACCACGCGGCCGAGGGAGTCGAATTCGTAGCGGGTTTCCACCGCGCCGCTCGGCGAATCGGCGTGCTGCATCGCCGTCGCCGGTGTGGTCAATCGCCAGACGGTTCCGTCGAACGCGGCGGAGGCATTGCCGTAGCCGTATGTGATCTCGGCGCCGTCGGGCGGCTCGATCGATTGGATGCGGCCCGCGGCGTCGTAGTGATAATCGGTCTGCGCGCCGGCCGTGTCCCGCGAGTGCGTGACGATTCCGGCGGCGTCGATGTCGAGGTCGAGACCGAGGAACGTTGCGCCGGCGTATTGAGACGTCGTCATGACGCCCTTGCTCCACGTATTCGCCGTTTCGAAGGCCGGCGTGACGTTTTCGAGCGCGTCGAGCGCGGCACAGGCGGTCGGCGCTTGCGCGGCGGGCTGCGGCAGCGGCGTCGCATCGCCGCCGTAATATTTCTCGGCGCGCGGATTCATGTCCGCATCGAGCTCCAAACGCGTGATGAGATCGTTCGCCGATTGCGGCCCGGCAAGGAGACGCGTGCCGCGCACGAAACCGCCGAGACCGGGCTGAATGCAGGCCTGTTCTACGATCTTGTCTTTCCCCGTCTCCTCCGTGGTTTTCTCGTCAAAGACGTCGAGCACCCAAGGATCGCCAGTGTTGATGGTCCGCCCGGCGTTCCAGTTCGTGGTGACGGTCCTCGTTCCCTTTTCCGTACCGCCAAAGTCGTACGCCGACTTCACCACGCGATAGTGGGAAAACGAGTCCCATTCAGTCCACTCCGTGGAGGTGAATGGACAACGCGTGCCGCTTCCTTCGGACACACAAGGATGCTCGTCGTCATCGATGACGACGTTGTCCGCGCTGTCCGCATGGACGACGCGCTGATGGTCATAGACAGCCTGCGACGCAAGGCGATGCTCGGGATAGCGATTGAGCGTCGTGTCGGTGAACGAGCCCGGCACGATGTCGTGCCGCACGTAAGTGGACGTCAGCTTCGTCGTGCAATCGCTCCCGATGCACTGGTACTGTTCCTGGGAGAGATAGCGGTCCTGGTCCGGATCGTATTTTCCCCACGGCAGCGAGTAATGCTCGCCCTTGAAGCCGTTCTCCGAGGGCGTGAACGAGTCCTGCCACATCGTGAAGTGGGAGTCGACGCGGCCGCCGAGTGGATCTTTGACGGTGACGATCATTTCGTCCCACATCGTCAGCGGGTCGCTGCAGGTCTCCGGTTTGTGCGACTGCTGGCCGGACAGGATGCGGTCGTACGTCCACACGAAGGGCGGTAACGTGCCGCCGGCAACGACGGGAATGACGGTGCGTTTGACCACCCCGTCGGTCATGCCGCCGCCGGGCGGCACGCCCTCGGGATAGGGACCGGGACATCTTCCCGACTGTCCCTCGTTGGTCACAGGAACGAGGCCATACAGATATTCGATGCGCGCTTTCGTCGGCAGCACCAGCGTCTCGATGCGCGGCTCGTTCAGGCGATGGTCGAACTGCCACGACGACCCGTCAGGCGACTGCAATGACTTCAGAAACTGCACGCTGTGCGTCATCCGCCATTGCTCGTGCTCGGGATCGCCGGGATCGTACTCACCCGATACGCGCGGAATGTCGCTGATGGTCTCGAACGTGAAGTCGTATTGCAGAGGCGATTGTCCGGGAGGCGCGGGGAACACCACGCGCGATGCCAGCGGCCGGGCGACGTCGTCGAGCGTGTAGGTCTTGAAGCAGACGTACGTGTGGCGCCCTTCTGTGTCCTCGATGTGCCAGGCATGGACGAAATTCTGGTCCGTACCGCAGGGCCCCGGCGCGACGACGCTCATCGTCACTTTTCCAATGCCGCGCGGCGCGCGGATTTCCGTCAACGACCAGCTTGCGTCCGCGTTGCGCTCATGGTGCTGGACGACGCCATTCGGAAAATCGATCTCCACGATGCCTTGAGAGTCGGTCGATAAGTTGCGCAGGCGCAGATACGTGCCGTCCGTCGTGAATTTCGGGTAGCCCTCCAGCGGTCGATTGAACGGATGTTCGCCACCGTCGGGAGATTGGTACGTTTCGTTCCCGAGATATTGCCCCATTCCGATCGTCCAGCCGACGCCGGCATTGGAGCTGCGCGCCGGATACGCGTGACTCCAGGTCGGACTGCGGTCGAAGTCCCAGAACTTGCTGTTGTAATAGAGCGTGAGCTGATACGTCAGTCCGCCGCGCACCGGATAGCTCGGACCGATCGGAACGTCGATGCCGAGGTTGCCGTTGAACAGGCTGACGTTATCGAAATCGTTGAACTGATACAGCTTGTCCGCGTGCAGGCCGCGCTCGAGCGCGGGACTACCCTGATCGGACTTCTGCGCGTGAACAGACAGGGAAAACAGCACGACGATCGCCAGAAGCGCACGTCTCATGTTCGGCACCAACCCTCGTTGAAGTTGCAATCAACGCGAGGAGGACGGCGATGCCGGATCGATATTCCCGGGGGTGGAGCGACCAATAACGGCGAAACGCGTCTATGCGGCCGACCGAAGATTCTCGCGAATTACGCGAGGATGCCTGGCCGCGATACGCAGAAGTGCTATAGCGGGTCCCTCCGGGTGACGTCTACCCTGCTCCCAATTGCGAAGGGTGTGGACGCTGATGCCCATCGCTTTGGCAAATTCTGCTTGCGTAAGGCCCACGAATTTTCGAAGCATGGCAACATCCTGCCCTGATTGAAATTTGCCGTTCATGAGCCTCTTCCGTGCACGCGCTGAGATGGCACGATCGAGCTGGCCAGCTGTGAGTTCAGGAATATCCGTCATTTGTCTCTCCTAAAGTATTCGCGAAACAACAGCTGCTCTCGCGGTTTCGCCCATCGTGCGCTGATAATTCTGACTTCATCCTCGTCCCGTTCTGTCCAGACGATGAGAATGATGCCCCGTCGGATCGGCCCAATCGCTATGAATCGATCTTCCGTTTCGGAATGTTCATCGTCGAAGAGCTCGAGATAGTCCACGCCCGATGTAAAAAGCACGCTTGCCTCTTCAAACGACACACGGTGCTTCTCCTGGTTTGCCAGATTCTTTGCCTCATCCCAGACCACCTTCACGCAGCGAGTGTAAGCCAACGGCTTACTGATACCAAAAGGCAGAGCGCGTTCGGAAAGCCATTTCCGTGTGGAGCGCGGCGACGCCCGCGCTCCCCTACGACGCGCTGCCAAAAAGAACGAAGGCGGCCCAATAAAACGGATGCCGATAACGCGGGTCGCGCAGGAATCGGAGCTGCGCGGTGCGTAATGCGCGGGCCTTGCGCAACGAGGACGGTCTCTGCTCGCTGTGGAGCGCTCTGTGGAAGCCGACCATGAATCGCGCGGTGGCTTCGCTCTCCACTTTCCATTCCGTCGCCACCGTCGATCGCGCGCCGGCGACGAAGAACGACCACGTCAGGCCGACCACCCCCTCACCTCCCCCCACCCGCCCGCTCGCCGTCTCGCATGCCGAGAGCACGACCAGGTCGGCCGCGACGTCGAGCCGCGCCACTTCCCAGGTCTCGAGCCAGCCGTCGTCCGGCTTGCCGGCGTCGCGCGCGAGCGCCAGCCGTGAGTACATCGGATTCGCGTCGTCGAGCAGCGCGTGCGTCGCGAAATGCACGACGTCCGCGTGGCCGATCTCCGACCTGACCCGCTCCTCGGTCGCCTCGCCTCGGCGCAACACTTTCGCCCGGCTCTTCCCGTAGATCGTCCGCAGCTCGCCGACTTCGCGCTCCGCGTCGGGCAGAGCTCCGATGTTCGCGCCGCGGTAGTAGCTGGCAAACGCCTTCGCCGCACCGGCATCGAGCGTCGGATTGCCGACCGCGAGCAGCGTCGGCGACGCGTGCGCGCGTCTCCGCCGTTCGGCGAGCATGTCGCCGTACACCGCGATCGCCGGCGCGTGCACCGTTGCCCAGCGCTCGACGACGAAATGCCCGCGCGCGTCCATCAACGACGCGAACGACACCTTCCAGAGCATCTTGTCCGGAATCACGAGCAGCGCCTCTTCACCCCGGATGTCTTTCTCGATCGGCGCGATCAGCAGCGCATAGAGGGCCGTCGCCGGCTCGCGGAAACGGAGATCGTTCTTCGCCACGTAATCGGCGTAGCGCTTCACTTCCCGCTCAAGCGCGGCGCGTCCGACGCTGACCGAACGAACGACGACCTGCCCGCGCCGGATCACGAAGATGTGCAGCTTCTCGTCCTCGATGAAGTACTCGACGCCGCACATCCGATCGGGTAGCGCACGCAGGAGGTCGGGAAGATTGGCGGGCGAAATGCGGCGCTCCGTAACGGTGATCCGTTTCGCGCGCGCGACCGCGCCATCGACCGCGGACTGGTGCGCCAGCCGCGCCGCGGCGATCTGCGCCTTCAGCTTTGCCGCCGCGCGATCGTTCGACGCTCGCCCGAGCGCCCTCGTCAGCGCAACGTTGAGCCGCGCCAGCTCCGCCTCCTCGCGGCGGAGCGTCTCGTTCTTCGGATCGATCGCTCGCCCGTTCTCGAGCGTCTGGCGAAGCACGCGGCCTCGCCCCTGTTCGAGGTACGCGAGCGCTTCGACCCCGTGCCCCGCGTCCAGCGCGATCCCCGCGGCGAGCTCGTAGCACTCCGCGATCTGGTCCGCGGCCAGGAGCTGTTGATCGCTCCCTCCCGAGACGTTCAGATATTGCGCTTCCAGCCGGGCGATCGCTTCGAGCGCCGCGTCCATCGCCCGCCCCGAATCGTGCAGGCCTCGAAACGCGCGCGCGGCGGAGAGGAGCGGCGGCACGACCTCTTCGATCCCGCCGAACAACACCCCATTCAGTGACTGGAGCGACAGCCGCAGCGCGGTCGCGTGATCGTGCCGTTTCGCGAAGTACGGCGCCAGCAGGTGCTCGTAGCGAAAGCGCTCGGCCGGCGGCTGGATCTCCGCGGCCTCGCCGATCAGACACTCGGCGTCATCGAGCGCGCCCGACTCCGCGGCCATGATGGCCTGCTTCTGCAGGACGAACGAGGCCATGTTCGGGGAGACGCTGTTGAACGCGAGCTTGATCGCACCGTGCTCGTCGCGCTCGAGAGCCTCGCGGAAGAGCTCGCGCGCCTCGGCGTACTTCCCTTCGTCGACCAGCGCCCCGCCGAGCCGGATCAGCGTGTACGGATAGCGCCTCGGGTCGTACTGTCTGGTGAGCGCCAGCGCGCGCCTGTGATGGAAAAGCGCGAGCTCGCCGTCGCCCTGATCGAAGTAGATGTTGGCGACCTGGATCTCGTAGCCGATCTCTCCGAGGCGATCGTGGAACTCCACCGCGATCGGCCGCAACTGCTCCTGGTAACGGCGCGCGGTGAAGAAGTCGCCCCGGATCTTGGCGGTCAGCGCCAGGGACTCCAACGCGCGTACGAGCGTGATCGGCTCTTCTCCGCGTTCGGCGAATCGCAGCGTGTTGTGATTACACTCGTCGGCCGCCGCGTCGGCAGCCGCCGAGCTCTCGTGGCGGAGCGAGTAGTCCATGATGACGATTCGACAGCGGTTCAGCCAGGCACGCGCGAGGATGTCGACATCGCCCGAGGCTTCGGCCAGGGCGATGCTCTCCGCGCTGACGCGCATTGCGGTGGGAGCGTCCCGCTTGATCCGCGCATCGATCGAGTCGACCGCGAACGCGAGCGACTCGCCGCCCGGATCGCCGGCCTGGATCGCGACCTCGTGCAGGATCCGCGCGACCTGAGGAGTCTTCGCCGCATCCCGCGAATTGGCCAGCGCGGTGGCGCGCGCGTAGAGCACGCGCATGAGATCCGGAGTCAGCCGATCGCGATTCGCGGCATAGAGCGCCGGCCGCTCCTCCGGCTTCGCCGCGATGAGCTGCGACGCCAGCTCCTCGTCGGGATATTCGATCGCGGAGACGAGCCAGTCGTCGCCGCGTGGCGAGAGATGCAGACGCAGCGGCATGATGTCCCTGAGCTCCGCCTCGACGACGCCGGGCGCGGTACGCCGGACGGCGATCGCTGCCGTGTCGATGCATCGAACGCGCAGGATTCCGCGGATGCGTGTCTCGAGCGCGGCCGCCCCTTCCGCGCGCGGCAGTTCTGCGAAGCGGCCCTGGGCGGCGAGCGTCAGATAGTCGCGCGCGCCTTGTTCGATGGAAGCCGCACGCAGCGGCGTTGCGAACAGCAGCACTGCCAGCAGGAGTCGGGTGGTCATAGGGATTTCAAAAGTTTGTCCGCGAGCGCCGGATCGGTCGCGCGCAGGAGCTCGAGCTCCCGCCGCGCATCGTCGACCAGGCCATGCCGCGCGAGGAGAACGCCGAGGAGCAGGTGATCATTCGGATAGGCGCGCCGCGCCTCGGCAAGCTCCGCCGCGGCACGCTCGTCGAGCACGAGGAAGCGCGCCGGCCGTTGCGGCGCCGTGGGATGGACCTCGACCTCGCTCCCTTTCCGCATCTCGACCTGCCACTGGTACTCCGCCCCGCGACGCAGCGGCTCGCCGACGCGCCACGCCGCCGTCTCGCCCGCGTCGTGCTTCGTCACGTGCGATCCGTCGGAGAGGATCACGATGCAGCGCGCGCCCGATCGCGGCGTCCAGCGCAGCACCGGCGTCGTCTCCTCCACGATCGCGGCATTCGGCGACAGCGAAACGGTGCTGCTCGCGGCCGCTCCGCGGAATTGCGGCGACCGTTCGCGGAGATCGCCGAGGATCGCGGGAGTCGGCAGGGTGCCGCAGGCAACGGTCTTCGTCACGAGGTCGTTCCAACGGCCATGTTCGGGCGGCGTCGGCGTCGTGACGGTGATGACGTGCGCCGGTGCAGTGGGCGGCGTTCGCCGCCACAGCGCGAGCGCGGCGATGGCGATGATCACGCCCGCGGCGATCGCGGCCCAGTGTGGGGACAGGCGCCCTCGCCTGTCCACTTCCTCTTCGAACTGCGAGCGAACGTCGTTCACCGCATCATCGACGCGCACGGCCGCCTCGACGAGCTCACGGCATTCGCGGCAGCCGGTGATGTGCCGGCCGATCGCCGCGATCTCCGCCGGCGGCAGCTTCCCGCTCCGCAATCGCTCGGCATTCGCCGCTGTGATGTGGTCGCTCATTGACTTACTGGACGGTCACGCTCATCGAATATTCAATCATCGGAACCGCGCTAACCGGCGCGCCAGCCGCGCGCGCGCCGATTTCCTCATGTTGATGATCTGCTGTCTCGCCACTCCGAGTCTCGCCGCGATGGTGAGATCGTCGAGCGGAAGCTCTTCCCAGATTTCGTTCAGGGTATCGACGGACACGCCGATTCCCGCCGCGAGCTCTTCGACTGTCGTCACTTCCAGCAGCAGGAAGAGCGTCAGCGCATTCTTCCCGCCGCCGTCGCGCAGATTCAACAGAAGCGCCGCCCGCTGACCCGCGGGCAGCTCGAGGATCTCCTGCCAGAGCATCTGCATGTACTGGCGCTGCTCGGCGTCGGCGAGCTGGTCGCGCCTCGGGTCCGACGGAAATTCGTTGCGCTCGACGATCGCGTCGCGCACGCGCCAGATGTCGGCGACCGCGCCGACGAGCGCATCGAACGCGATCGGGCGTCCGGCGTAGCGAAGCAACTCCTCCATCGCATCGGCCGGGCGGTTCGAATCGGACATGCACGCCGTGATGTCGTGCCGCGCGACGTCGAACGAGGCAAGCGCATCGCCTCGCCCTTCCCACGATTTCAAACCGGCGACCGCTCCCGCTCCCGCGTCCCACAGCGCGAGCCGCGGATCGCGATGCAACGCATGACGGAGCGACTTCTTCAGGCGATGGCGCTCGGGGTAGCGCTCGCGCCGGAAGTCGTAGAGCGCGTTGTAGGAGATCGTCGCGACGTAGTTCTCCAGCACGGCGATGGCCTGCTCCTCGTGGGTCGCCGCTCCGCGCAGCCTGGCGATCGTTTTCAGGGTGACGTTCGAGGAAATCTCGTCGCAGTCATCGACGCTCAGCGCACGCTCCTGCCGCCGGAAGCGGGCCATGATCGACGCCACCAGCGGCCGCACCGTGGCATCGAGCAACTCCTCGATGGCCCGCTCCCGCCCCGCGTCGTCGACGGCCCCGATCAGCGGCGCCAGAACCGGGTCGTTGCGTTCCAGCAGCACCGCCTTCATGAGCAGCGACATGGTATGCCCTACGTCGCAGGAACTTCACGACCCGTTCCTGCACGGCGCCGATCGGCAACGTCTCGTGCGCGCCGTTTTCGACGATGAAGTGCACGCTGCGAGGAAACTCCTTTCGAATTCGCTCCGTCTGCGCGACCGGCGCGTTCACGTCGAGCGTGCCGGTGATGAAGAGCGCGGGGATGTTCGTGCGGCGGATCGGTGGCGGGAGACCTGGACGGCCGGCGATTGCGTTGCAGATTCTGCTGTCCCACTGCAGGTTCACGTTGCGCATGATGGCGGCGTGCGATTCTGCTTCCGCGTCGCGCAGGCGCTGCGCGGACCATCCGCTACTGCAGTCGACGGCCAGCGTCATCAGGTTCATCGACTTCAGCGACGCGTAGATCTGCAGCACGCGCGGTGCGAGTGATGCGTAGCTTCCTCCCTCGAGCGCGCGCACGAATTCGGGGATCTTCGGCAGCGCGCGTCCATCGGGCAGGTCGGCGCGAAGGACGGTCAGGACGCCGATGCCGCCGACTGAAAACGTCCCCGCGGTCGTTTCGACATTCACCGGTGATGCGTCGAGCTCCGCCACAACTCGCTTGACCGAGGCACCGAGCGTCCCCAGTTGCTGGTCCCACACACTTGCCATCTTGAGCATCGTGTCGGGCGCGCGGGTGCTGGCGAAGACGATCCGATCGACCTGCCGTGGCCAGCGCCGTGCGAGCTCGATCGCCACTTCGGAGCCGTAGCTGAACGCCAGCAGCTTCATGGTTTTCCCGCCCGCTGCCTTGCGCGCGGCGTCGACGTCCGCGGCGATTTCCGTCGTGCTGTAGCCGTGGATGTCGACACCGGCATCGCTCCAGAAGCGCGTACATGCGGTGACCCTTGCGGATAGCGCGGCGAGAAACGCCTCGTCGGACGAGAGGAAGTTCTTCGGGACATCCGCGGCGGGACACGTCAGGTTCGGCAGCGACATGCCGCTCCCGCGCTGATCGATCAGCAGCACATCGCCGATCGCCTGCAATTTCGAAAAGAGGTCGAAGTAGACCGGCACCCGCGCCAGCGCCGACGCAGGGATCCCCGGCCCGCCCGACAGAAACACGATCGGCGGCGCGCCGCGCGGCGCCTCGCGCGCCGGCAGGCGGATCACCGCAACGCGAATGAGTCGCGAGTCCGGCGACGTGCGCGTCTCGCGAACGGGCAGCAGCGCGATTTGTGCACTCGCCTCGCGCCCATCGAAGGAGCGGAGAACGAACGGCGTCCAGAGGTCGTCCGCCAGCGCGAGTTGCGGGACGAACAAGAAGAGTGCGAGCGAGAGGAGTCTGCGCATGCTGCCAATTACGCAGGCTTCGCTCATTCGGGTGCAGTCGGAATCCTCGCGCAACCTCACCGCCGGGCGTGCCGTTCATTCCATGCGCGGTCACATTTATCCCATCCGCCATGGAATTCATTGTCCTCCAGACGAGACTCATCCCATGCCGGATGGCATTCATCCCATGTGGGATGGCATTCATCCCATCCTCGGATGGGATGCATCCGATCGTGCGTGGGATGAATGCCATCCGCGGTCGAATTCGGGCGGCCGCGTAGCGGTTCGCCCCCCGCGTTAGACTCACGCGCATGCGACGGTCTATCGCTGTGCTTCTTGTCCTCGTCGCTCTTCCTCTCGCTGCCGAGTGGAAGAGTCCCACCTGGTATCTCAAGCAGCTCGCGGACTCGAAGAACGTCTACAACGTGGAGCTGGAGTCCGCGTCGAACCCGATCGACGAGTACACGTGTAAGACGCGGCCCGGCGAAGTCGCCCGCATCAGGTCGGGCGACCGCTGGACGCTGGGGATTCCGAAGCGCCATCCCGATTCCGCGAAGCTCCTCGCCGAAGGGAGGAGCTATATGACAAGAAGCAGTATGCCGAGGCGGCGGTGCGCTATCGGAAGATGATCGAGCTCGATGCCAACGACGCGATCGCGCGTCTGCTCTACGGCGACGTGTTCTTCTTCGGTGATCGCGACTATGCCGCGGCGGCCGCGGAGTATCAAAAGGCGCTGGCCATCGATGCCACCAATTCCACCGCGCACCTCTTCTCCGCGAACGCGCTGATGCGGCTCAACCGCGCCGATGAAGCGCGAGCGGACATCGTCGCGGCGCTCTCCTACAACCCGGTGTACGAGAACCTCTACAAGATTCTCGACACGCAGCCGGACGCGTTCGGCCTCCGCCCGCCGGCGCGCCATCGCTTCGACCCGCCAATTGACGGCATCAGCAACCAGCACGGTTTCGTGGCAGCGCAAAACGATTTCGTCGATATTGCCCTCACCGAGCACACTGCCGCGCTCAGCCGGCTGAAATATGCGGCAAGGGTAAAAGGCAAACAATAGTATTACGAGCTCCAATTCGCTACTGAGCGTAGAGAAAATGAAAAGTGAAGGCCTGCCCCCTGCGGCTTCTTGGGGTCATGGGGTCTTCACTCTCACTTTCGCGACCGGGCGACCAGAGGTCGCGACACCGGCCTGCCTGGACTGAGGACTGAGGCACCGAGGTCGTCGTCCCCACGTTCTCATTGCTCGACGGCAACAATTCCCGCGCCCTGGCTTCGTCTCTCCCGGCCGCGCAACGACGGGGCTGCGGCGCGTGGCGCGCGATCTGTTGAGCTCACCGGCGAATTCCCGGACGGTTTCATTTAAGTATGGACAGACGGCTCGCACAGGTCTACATTGATATCCAGCTCAGCAAAGTTCGGGTGTTCATCGTGTCATAGCGTGTCTATCGCGGCATTGCCATTTCTGTCGCTGTCCGCTCGCTTGTGCCACTTACGAATAGCCTCCCGGATCCTTTTTTTTGACTCGGTTGCACAACATCAGGCGACAACCCCCGCCGGGGTATGGCGGTAGTGTCGGTCATGACAGCCTACAGGACATCGACAATCATGAATATGATTCCGGAATTGGCATCGCTGCAAAACAAGGCGAATGATGGATACCGCTGCCGCAATGCCACAGAGTTGCGGAAGCAGGAAGAATATACGTTGCCCGACTGCGAGTTTCAGTTCGTCAAGAAGGGTATCGACACGTACTCCATCAGAAGTATTGCCAACAACGAGTACTTCAACGCTCCTATCGACAAAATGACGCCGACGGATGAAAGCACCGCGCAGCACTGGAAAATCGTGCAGGTAGCGCCGCCAAACATCTACACCATTCAGAATGTCGCCAATGACCACTACATGACCGCTGCCGCCGGCAGCCTGCATACCGTCAAGCCAGGTGACCAGCCCCGCGACAGCGAGCACTGGTCTATCGAATCGCTCGTCCCGAACGCCTCGATTTCTTCCTGGATGACGGAAAATTGGAAGCTGATCGGCGACCAGCCTCTGGACCGGGTTTGTCTGCCAGGCTCCCATGACAGCGGCACCTTCAACGAAGAGAAGGAAACTACGTTTGGCTCGGAGCGCAATACCCGTACGCAGCTGTTCGACATCAGGCTGCAACTGTTGCAGGGCGTACGCGTGTTCGACTTGCGCCCCGCCTACTACAAGGGGCGGTTCTACACCGCGCACTATTCCGAGGTCCCGGTCGTCGGCGCTCAGGGCGCTATCGGCGTGTCGCTGGCAGCGGCATTCGATCAAATAGCGGCGTTCGTCGCGGAGGAAGAAAACAGCCGGGAGCTGATCATCCTCACATTTTCCAATTTTAGCACGTGGGACTATTCCACCGGTCAGAAGCCCAGCGTCCATCAGGACCTCAGCGCGGAGAACAACCGGGCGTTCGTCGATCTCGTTCTGCAAAAATTATCGCCCTGGCTGGTCTGCGGCGCCCCCGGCACGCTACTCACCAGAACGCTCGAAGAGTTGATGACCGGCGGCGACAACAGGAAAAATGTCATCGCGGTTTCCGGCACGTTCGGCCCGGCCGAGGAGCAAACCAGCCAGGGTCTGTGGAACAAACGGTACTTCACCACGCAGGGAGGGTATTCGAATGTAAACACACTGCCCGAAATGGAACAGAAGCAATTGATCAATCTGCGGTCATTCAACCACGCGCAGGGCCCGTTCATGTTCGAGCTGTGCTGGCAGCTCACCCTGTCCGATATGGCCAATACGCCGTTCGGCTGGGGCTCCATCGTGGGTCTCGCAAATATCGCCAATCCCGCGCTGCCCACGACAGTCGAGAAATGGATGACCGCAATTGAGCCAAAGATTACAACCGATTACTACCCCAATGTGATCAACACCGATGCCTGCCTGGAATCCGTCACACAGGCGGTGCTGCTATCCATTACGATCAATAAACTGCTTAAAGGAGAAAAGGTCATGGCAGGCTGGGTATCTCAAGAGGTTACCGCAAAAAAGATCGACGATCTCTACGCGCAACTACAGGATGAGCTGAATAAGCTTGAGGGATCTTCGGCCGTCAACAGCGCGAAGGCTACGGCATCTGACGAGAAAGATAGTTTGGCGCGCGGAGTCATTTTCTACAGCCGCGACTACGCTACGATACCGGAGCGGCCGGCTGGCACGATATGGACATACGACAAGTGGCATAGAAGAGATAAGTACGATGAGCTTTATCGAGAGGTAACGAAGAAATTGAACGATCTTACGCCCAGCCAGGCCTACTACTCATTGGTATGCTTCACGAATATCAAGAGTGATGATGAAACGATGGCCCTGTACTGGCTCAAGTGAACATTTGTCTTCGGGATTTACCACTGAATCACGACAATATCGGTCCGGCCGGGTTGCGAGAAGAGCTCCCGCACAGACGCGATCCGTGCGCCCACTCGTCGGGATACGGGCGGTACTCCTTCACGTCGTACCGGCGACCTCCGGCCTGTCACGCCGGAGGTCGCGGGTTCGAGCCTCGTCGGCCCCGCCACGCCACCGTCACCCTGCCTCCAGCCCGGCCAGGCGGCTGTCACGGCGTAAGACGAATCCACCGACCCTCCGACGGCACGCGGTCCGAGTCCAGAATGAACAGCAGATACCACCCCGGAGGCGCCAGATCGGCGTTGGGCGGCGTCTCGACATTCAATGTTCCGGGGCCCGTGCCGGCAATCACGCACTCGATCCCTCGCTGCGACATATTGAACCCGTGAGTCACCGCGCCGGCGCGGAGCAACACCACCTCGCTGATGTCGGGAGGCGTCGGCGTATTGATGGTGAAGTTGCCGCCGTAGTTGATGGTTGCAGGAGCGCCGCTGATCGCCGGCCGCTGCTTGTCGAAATAGCCCGGGAAGAATCGCTCGTGTGCCGTAAAGGGCGGGAAAGCGACGTTGGGCGGGGCTCCGCCTCCCAGAATGCTTCCGTCCTGGAGCAGGATGAATGACGAATGGTAGGTCCGTTCGAATTTCAAGTTCGGACCTTCCACCCAACCGGCGCCCGGATTGCGCGGATCGAAAATCTCGCACGGGCCTCCGTCGGGGCCCCCGCTCATGCCGCCGGCAATGAACACACGGCCGTCGGGCAGCAGGGTGGCGGTGAATTGAAAGGCGCGAGGGTTCCTGAGGTCGGGCAAATTGGTCCACGCCGGCGTCGGAACGGACAAATCGATCTGCTCTGTGCTGCTCGCCACGGCAGGGAATTCGCCGCCCATGATGTAAACGATCGGCTCGTAGTCAGGCGGTCGGAGAATCAGCAGTACGGAGGTGCCTTTCTCACCGGGGTTGGTGCGGTTACCCTTGTTCGTGGGAAACGACTCCACACCGGCGAGATTATTGAGATCGAAGCGCTGGCTGGGGACGTGCGGCCCGGCGATGAACAGCTTCCCGTCAGGCAGCAGATACGTCCAGGGGTAGTACTCGTGATGATGCATCTGCAGCGGTGTGACGCTCGGCGCGGCCCAACCTGCGCCGAGAGTGTAGATCTCGATGGACTTGCTGGCCGAACCGAATAAGGTCAACGCACGTCCATCACCAAGCGTCAATGTCGTGGCATAAAAGCGACTATCGGTCGTACTGTTCGTCTCCGACCATGTCAACGCGGCCGGATCGAACAGAAACGCTCGAACATTTCCAACAGCAGCATTCTGGCCGGGGCCGGTGAAACCACCGTGAGCCAGCACTGTGCCTTGCGCGTCATCCAACAGGTTATGCGCGCTCGACCATAAATCCGATAAGTCCGCGTTGAGTCCCGGAAGATCGGCGGGCTGGTTCGCAGGGGACATATACGATCCAGCGGGAGTCGAGTAATCCCAAACGCGCGACTGATCGGCCCGGGTCTGCCCCCAGAAGAGGATCCGCTGGGTGTTCGGCAGCACGATGGAATGCATCAGGAGCACGTCCGGCGCTCCGGCCACCTCTTCCCAATGCCCGATGCGATCCACTCCGCACGGATTCGGCTCGACCTTCGGGCAGGCATTGCGGCCGTCGTCAAGGGGCAGGCCGGTCCGGCGGGTGATCTCGTCGGCCATGGCTTGAGTCAGCCAGAGGCTTTGCCTGGACCGGACCAACCCGGCCATGCCGCGCAGCAAATGGTCCTGCTCATGGCAGTGAAACAGGAAGTCGCCCTTGAGGCAGTACAGCTTCGCCTCTTTCGGCCGATGTTTCGGTTGCTGGATACGCGCTTCCTCTTCCGTCAACAGCAGGACCGGCGGAATGGTGGCCTCGACCACGAACGATTCGCCCGGGCCCAGGCTGCGCGTGTCGACAGTCTCCCCGGCAAACTTCCAACGCATCCCGTGCGGGTGGAAGTTGTGTCCGTTGGTGCTCGTGTCGAGGTTGAAAACGTACCAGCGGATGCGTTGCCCTGCCCGTCCCACGATCGTGGGCGTGTTCCCGACAAAGCCGCGACCGTTGATGCAGAGAGTCGGAATCCTGGCCACCTTCCGATCAGGACGAAATGGCCTCAATTCGTTGAGATCCAGATCCAGGAGCGCGGGTTGCCGGACGAAAACGGCGTCCACGGGCCCTGGTTCCGGCGGAGGAGCTTCCTCCTGTGACATCCGGTGCAGGAAGACAGGCACGTGATCCGTCGGGATGTGCTTGAACGGCAGGGAGAATACCCTGGAGACGTACTCTTCGAGGAAGTCGAGGTGATGCTCGAGAAGCAGTGCGGTCTGCGGCTTGAGCCGTTTGAAATGAATCTGCGGCTCGAGACGGAAGGGGGCGCGCGCTTCGTTGAAGTCGGGCCTGGTATTCTCGGGGAAGAAGCTCCGGCCCTCGCTGCGCTCCAGGTCGGCATAGATGCCGGCGAGCAGTCCGTTTCTGAAGCGGAAAGGACGGGGCGGCTTGTCGCAGTAACCGAGGACGACGATTCCGCCGAAGAGTCCTTGCTCGATCCGGACGTTCGAGTGGTGCGTGTAGTCGTGGAAAGGCCAGGCTCCGAGCTGGTCGTAGGTGATGTCGAAGGTATAGATCCACGTTTCGCCGGGACAGATGGCGTCCGAGCGTCCGCCGCCGCCATCTGTCCCGGCG
>Ga0193697_1000388_pt1 | contig 16117 bp, 9 predicted proteins | sample L3m2metaG_FD_145073 | JGI IMG/M metagenome (GOLD analysis project Ga0193697, IMG submission 145073) | Soil microbial communities from a riparian zone of the East river system, Colorado, United States - L3m2 | ecosystem: Environmental > Terrestrial > Soil > Riparian zone | place: USA: East River... | reverse complement strand
GGCCGTGGTGGCCGCCGGGTGCGCGCAGAGCAACCAGGCGCCGACGCCCATCCCGATCAACCTGTCACCGGCGGATACGATCGACACCTTCTCCGGCACCCTGAGCATTCTCGGCAGCAATTATCATCAGTTCTGCGTCGAAAAACCCGGGGAGGTCTTCATCACACTCCGGAGCACGGCCTTCGCACCGACGACCGATCCCGACACCGGTGCCAGCATTCCGTCGACGCGAACCGATCCGATTCCGCCGCTGACCGTCCTCGTCGGTACCCCCGCGGCGACGACGATCGGACTGCTCTGCTCGCCGGTCCAGTTCAACGGCCAGAACATGCTCGTGAGCGACGCCACGGCCGGCACCAAGGCGCAAATTTCCGGCAACGCGCTCGCCGGCAACCTGTGCATCTCGGTGTCGGATCCCACCGGCGTCCTGCCCGACAAGATCACATATCAGGTCACGGTCGCTCACCCGGGCAGCTGTTTTCACTGATCACAAGCTTTCAGCTTTCGGCTATCAGCTGTCAGCTTTCAGCTAATGCACAGAACTCTCAGGTCCCACCGAATGCTGTGCGCCGTAGCTGATAGCCGCAAGCCGAAAGCCGCAAGCCGCAAGCCGAAAGCTGAAAGCTGAAAGCTGAAAGCCGATCGTTCTTTTACGTCATAGTGTAGACGACGATGTTGACGGCAAACTTCGTGTTGTCCTCGCGCAGAAACCGCTTGTTCCGCCAGTCGTAGTCCCACTCGCAGCCGTAGTCCTTGTTGCTGTAGAGGACCGCCACGCGGCCGCGGCGCTCGATGCCTTTCAGGTACTCGTGCACGATGTTGTCGCCCCACCCGTTCAGCTCGTGCGACGTCTGGGGCGGTCCACCCTTGAACGTGAAGAAGCTCCGGTAAAGCGGATGCGACGACGGCAGTTTGGTCATCGGTTCGCCGGGAAAGGTTGCCTGCATTTCCTGCTCGAACGATCGCGCGTACAGCCCGTTGACGTCGTGATTGCAGTCGTCCGAGAAGAGCAGTCCGCCGGCGTCGGCGAACCGGCGCAGGTTGTCGCGCTCGGCGCTGCTGAAGCGAACCAGCTTGTGCCCGGTCATGAACACAAACGGAAACGACGGAAGCTCCGCGGATCCTGCCGCGATCACCACTTCCTCTTTGTAAACGGGAATCGACGTGTACTGAACGATGGAGTCGAGGACATTCGCGGCGACCTTCGGGTTGTAGTCCCAATCGCCCGATTCGTAGCGCAGCCGCGCGAATACGAATTCAGAGCCGCGCGGTTTTCCCGTGCGCTGGCCGGCCGCGATGGCGGCAAACTGCAGGAACTGCCGGCGGGAAATCATATAAAATGCCGGTTTCCGTGGAATACCACATCCAGCATTATGACCTCGAGCAGGGGGCGCTCGAGATCCAGTACATCGAGGAATACTTCGGGGAGTTCCCGCGCAAGAAGGCCGCCATCGAGATCATGCGCCGCCTGAGCGGGCGCGCGCACATCATCCTGATTGCGACGGCGCCGCTCCCCGACGACCCGGGCAGCGTCGTGCCGGTGTCGTTCAAGGTCGCCCACGAAATCCGTGTTCCGGAGACCGAGCCGAAGCTCGTGGACCTCATGCACCGGCTGAGCGACTACGTGCAGTTCCAGGGCCGGCGCGTGCTCTATACCTGGATCGGCGGCACGCGCCGCGACTGGCGCGGCCAGGGATTCTTCCGTGCGCTCACAGAGCAGCAGGAGCTCTGGGCCATCGAGCAGGGATTCGACGAGATCGTCGTCAAGACGAAGAACAAGTTCTACGACATGCGCGGCACGCTGGACCACCTGCGCTTCGAAGTCGTCAAATACGAGCGCAACGCCGCCGACAACGCCGAATCGAAGGTTTATCTGAGCAAAAAGCTCCTGCCGGAGATGATTTCCACCCACCGCAGCAAGAAGGCGGTTGTCCAGATGCCAGTCTAGGGTTCTAAGGTTCTAGGGTTCTAAGGTTCTAAGGTCAGGTTCTCGCATCATTCAACTTTTCTCCTGCGACCTTCGTCTATACTCGGTGTGCGGCGCATATAGTTGGCGCACACCGAGCTGATGCCCCTCCGCCCCGTCGAATTCCACATCCTGCTGGCCCTCGCGTCCGAGGAACGGCATGGCTACGCCATCCTCCAGGAGGTCGCCGCCCTCACCGACGGCGGGCTCGAACTGGAGCCGGGGACGCTGTACCGGGCCCTCCACCGCATGCTCAAAGACGGCTGGGTGGCCGAATCGACCCGCCGGCCGGCCGCCGACCTGGACGACGAACGGCGGCGCTATTACCGTCTGACCGCGCTCGGCAGGCGGATCGCGACGGCCGAGGCCGACCGCCTGTGGCGCCTGGTCAGCCTTGCGCGCACCCACCGCCTGCTGTCCCATGGCTGACCTGTCCCGCCGTAGCGGCGACGGCGCGAAGGCGGATTCAGGAACCGGGGACCTGCCGCGTCGCGTCGCGTGGTGGCTCGTCTGGGCCTATCCGCCACGCTTCCGCCGCGACGTCGGTCAAGGGCTGGTCGACGCGCTCGACGATCGCATGCGCGCCCGCCGTGCCGCCGGGGCATCCAGCGCCGCGGTCTGGGCGCGCGCCATCGCCGATACGCTGCGCAATGCCGGCGCCGAATGGGTTGACGAGATTCAAAGCATCGGGCGCGAGGTCAGGCTAAAGCCGGACACTACGTACCACCACGTCTCGAATCAAGAGCCTTCGCACGCCGAAGACCTTGGGTACGTTGTATCCGGCTTCAGCCGGACTTCCGATCACACGGGACGAACCACCATGGACAAACTGCTGCAGGACGTTCGCTACGCCTTCCGCCTCTGGCGGCGCCGGCCGGGATTCGCCTTCGTTGCCATCCTGACGCTGGCGCTGGGCATCGGCGCCAACACTGCCATGTTCAGCATCGTCAACGCGGTGCTGCTGCGGCCGTTGCCCTATCCGAACGCTGATCGGCTGGTGTCGGTCTACGGCCAGACCACGGCGTTTCCGCGAGGCCTGCTGTCGTACGACGAATACGAGGAAATCCGCAAGCAGGCAGACACGTTTGAATCGGTCGCGCTATGGTTCCCGCAGAGCGTGAACCTGACTGGCGTCGACGAGCCGCAGCGTCTCGTCGGCTCGTTTGTGACCGGATCGTTCTTCGACGCGTTGGGGCTGAAAGCCGAACGCGGCCGCTTCTTCACAGAAGAAGAGAGCGCTCCTGGCACCGTCAAGCCGCTGGTAGTCATCACGCATCAGACGTGGCAACGCCGCTTCAACGGCGACGCGTCGGCCATCGGCAAGACGATGACGCTGAACGGCGTGCCCCTCACGATCGTCGGCATCATCGCCCCGCCGTTCGATGCCGACTCGGTGCCGAGCGACGGCTACTTTCTGGGCGCGGACGTGTTCATTCCCACGGCTCAGTTTCCGGCGCCGAGAGGGCTGCACGCGGCCGGTCCGGTTATGCTCGGCGTCGGGCGCCTCAAGCCTGGCGTGAACGTCGCGCGCGCGGCCTCGGATCTGGAAGTGATCCGCCAGCGGCTCGTCGCGGCGGGTCTGCAGCCCTCCGCCGGCGGGCAATCGTCGTTTGTCGCGCAGTCTGGACGCACGCTCGGGGCCGAGCCCGCGCAGGAAGCCATCATCGGGACATCGAGGACCGCGCTCTTCCTGTTGCTCGCGTCGGTTGGCGTCGTGCTGCTGATCGCGTGCGTCAACGTCAGCCAGCTGCTGCTGGCCCGCGCGGTCGACCGGGAGCGCGAAATCGCCCTCCGGGTGGCGCTCGGCGCCAGCCGCAGCGCGGTGACCCGCCAGCTGGCCGTCGAGGCGGCACTCCTGGCCGCTACCGCGTCCATCAGCGGCTTTCTGCTCGGACGATGGGCGCTCGCCGGTCTGAGCTGGCTGCAGCCGCCGGCGTCGGTGCCGATCCCGACCCACGTGCCGCTCGATGCGCGCGTCCTGCTCTTCACGGGCGTCGTCGCGCTGTTGACGGCGACCATGTGCGGCCTGGCTCCGGCGCTGCGGTCGGCGCGCCCCAACATCAATCGTGTCCTCCAGGCCGGTTCGCGCCGGGCATCGGGTATCGGCCACCGGACGCGCGACGTCCTGATGGTCATCGAGGTCGGGTTCTCGGTCACGCTCGTCGCGGTCTCGGTGCTGCTGATTCAAAGCCTGCTCGCCGTGCAGCAGGCGCCGCTCGGGTTCGACCAGTCGAACGTCTTCACGCTGCAGTTCCGCCTGCCGCAGAACAAGTATCCGAAGCCCGAGAACATCGCGCGGTTCTTCAAGAGCGCCATCGAAAACGTCCGCGCCATCCCGAACGTCGAATCCGCGGCGCTGGTCCGCGCGGTCCCGTTCAGCGGCAACGGCGGCACGGTCGGCTACGCGATCGAGGGCCAACCGGCACCGGATCCGGCGTCGGCGCCGCAAGCGCGCTTCCACATCGTCACGCCCGACTACTTCAAGACGATGCGCATTCCGTTACTGAAGGGACGCGACTTCACGGATCGCGACGACCTGCAGACCCCGCTGGTGGCCGTCATCAACGACACGTTCGCGAGACGCGCCTGGCCGGGCGACGACCCGATCGGTAAGCGGTTCACGACGCCGCAGACACCGGGTCCCATCACGGTGATTGGCATCGTCGGCGATGCGAAGCACTACACGGCCGCCGAACCGGCGGTGCCGCAGCTCTATGCCGCGCACTATCAGGTGCCGCTGATTTTCTCGTCGCTGGTCGCGCGGATCAAAGGGCCGGCGGCGGGGACGATGTCGGTCACCAACGACATCCGCAAGGCGATCTGGGCGGTCGACAAGGATCAACCGATGTGGGCCGTCGCGTCGCTCGACGCGACGGTCGCCAGGACGCAGGGGCAGGCGCGCTTCCTGGCCCTGCTGCTCGGCATCTTCGCGGGTGTGGCGCTGCTTCTCGCCGGAGTCGGCATCTACGGCGTGACGTCGTACGGCGTGGCGCAGCGGACACACGAGATCGGCATTCGCCTGGCGCTGGGCGCGTCGAGCGAGCGCGTGTTGCGCGAGGTCGTCGGTCGGGGTGCCCGGTTGACGCTCGTCGGCGCCGCGGCCGGCATCGTCGCCGCCATCATGATGGCGCGCCTCGCCGCCGCGGTGCTGTTTGCGGTGAAGCCGACCGACCCGCTGGCGCTCGCGCTGGCCGCGGCGATCCTCGGCGGCGTTTCCGTCGCGGCGTGCGTCATTCCCGCGCGCCGGGCGTCGCGGGTGGATCCGGTGGTGGCGCTGGCGGAGGAGTGACGCGAGAAATTAGGAATTAGGAATTAGGAATTAGGAATGGAATTGGGAGTTGAATTGGGAATGTTCTTGAAGTAACTCGTCGCCGCTTTGCGGCGAATCGGCTTCAGGCCGGCATTGGCTCTCGTGTTGCCCACAATCGTGGTGACAATCGAGACGAGCTCGTTCGCTTCGATCCGCAGTTTGGTTGCTTCGTCTACAGGTCCGACACTGCACGCCTCGTGGAGCCTCAGCCGCCCGTGAGTTTCACGAATCTCCTTCAGGCCAATGGAGCATTTGGAGATGAAGTCTCTCTTGCTTTCCGCTGCGCGGGCCTCTTCGAGCATCGGAAAGAGAGCTGTGCCGCAATCGAGAAGTTGCGGAGCCATGAGCCTCGCAATTCCGCCGATTTGATAAAGACGCTCGCAGAACTTGACGATGCGACACGCGAATCGGAACGCGCGATCCCGGATATCCTGTCCTGCCTTGAACGCATCATCTGAACGCATGGTCTGGGTGTGGTGCACGAAGGATTCCACTTGATTTCATTCGGGTTTCGGCCATTTCAAGCGCTCTACCTTGCATTTTTTGCAACCGCTCTTAATTCCCCAAATGGTAAATTCTTAGTTCTGAAATCCATTCCTAATTCCTAATTCCTAATTCCTAATTTCATGTCTACACAAACTCCTTATTCGAAAGACCTCGGCGATCGCGAGCCCATCGGCGCCATTCGCGACAGTGCGAGTCGATACCAGCGCCTGTTGTCCGGCTGGACGCCTGCGCAGTTCGAGCGCACCTACGCGCCTGGCAAATGGACCGCCCGCCAGATTCTGATTCATCTCGCGCAGAGTGAGCTGGCGCTCGGCACTCGTGCGCGCATGGCGCTCAGCACGCCGAACTATGCGGCGCAGGCCTTCAATCAGGACGAGTGGATGGCCAAAGAGCAAAAGCTCGGAGGAAAAGAAGCGCTGGACGCGCTGCTCGCCTTGATGATCATGAATCGCACGTTCTTCGACGGCCTGTCACCTGCGGACCTGGCGACGACGCTGTCGCATCCGGAGTACGGCGCGCTGACAGTGGACTGGATTCTCAATCAGCTGGCGGGTCACCAGATTCACCATCTGACGCAGCTGGAGCAGATCGCCCGGTAGGTCGGGTAGGTCAGGTGGGCCGGGTAGGTCACGTGGATTGTCCACCGATCTGACCCACACGACCCACCCGACCTGCTCGGCTCACGCGGCCCTGAAAGGGCCGCGCTACGCAGGCTTTTAGAAGGTGAACCGAAGACCCAGCTGGCCGACGCGCTGTTCCGGCTGACGGAAATCGCCCGCGAAGGTGGTCGGCTGCATGAACGTCGGATTGGGTGCCGGGCTCGCCGTCGTGCCAGTGTATCGGCGTGTGACGAACCCGTCGGGGTTCTCGCTGTTGAACAGATTGAAGACCTCTCCGATGGCTTCGATCTGCGTGCGCCCGCCCAGCTTGAACCGCCGCGCGACGCGAACGTTCAGCTGATTGAATCGATAACCCCGGCCGCACTGCCAGGTCTCGCAGGCACCGATATCGATCGGGTTCGCGGGATTGGCGGGGTTGTACCTGAAGGCGCGGTCCGGGATGTCGTTGTTGGTGAAATCGTTGTTCAGATCGAGTCCCTGGACGATCGCAACTGGCAGCGCCGAGCGGAAGATCCAGATCGGCGATACCTGAATCGCACCCCGCACCTCCATCACGGCGCTCGCCGTGATCCGATGCCGGGCATCCGTCAGGCGGTTCGGCGCGAACACGCGCGGATCGTCGAACGGATTGAGGGCGTCCTGAATCAGGCCCGTATCGATTGCGTCCGACGAGTCGCCGATATTGCTGCGGCTTCGCGCCAGCGTGTACGAGACGTTGAAGTCCAGCCCCTTCGACCATCGCCGCCGCGTGCTGAGAATGAGAGCGTCGTACTGGCTGATGCCGCGGCTGATCGACGGCCGCAGGCTGGTGTTGTTCGGCGACAGCGCCAGATCGGCAAGACGGAAGGGGCCGCCGTTCGGGCGGGTATTGAGCTGCGGGCGGATGTTCAGTTTCCGGCCGTCGATGTGCACGTAGTCGGCGTTGACGATCGTCGAGCCGTTGATCTGATGCGTCCAGCCGAAGACGGACTGCCGCGATTCCGGCTGCTCGAGACGCGGCGAGATCGGGCCGGACCCGAAGAGCGGTTTGCTGCCCGGCCGCACCTCGTTCAGGTTCGCGATGTTGGTCAGCGGCTGACCGGCCCTGAAGAAGCTGCCGTCGGGATTCCGGAGGCCGTTCGGGTTCGAGGCGGCGAACGTCGGACCAAAACCGAGCGGGCTCGCGTCCGCGGCGCCGATCAGGATGTTCGAGCTCGTGTAGCCGACGTCGGTATAGATGCCCCACGACGCACGGACGACGTCGTGGCCCTGGCCGCTGACATCGAACACCAGTCCGAGCCGTGGCTGGACGTTGTTGTAGTCCTCCCGGGGATCCTTGCCGAAATCCTCGAACCCAATCAGGCCGTTCAGGCGCCCGCTTCTGCCGGCAGCCTGCAGGACGACGAAGTTCGGATCGGCTGACTGGTCGATCTGATATCCGGTCATGACGTCGTAGCGGAGCCCGAGATTCAGGGTCAGCCTGCCGTTGAGGCGCCAGTCGTCCTGGATGTACAGCCCCAGCTGCTTCATCGGCAAATTGGCGGCTGCGTCGCCGTCGCTGAACGACACGGAGGAAATCGGGCCGTCGAGGTCGTTCGTGGTGTGCGTGTACACCACGACACGCCTGCCGCCGTTGAAGGTCGTGAAGAGATGCGGCTCGTTGATGAAGTTCACGCCGGCCTTGAAATCGTGACCCAGGCCGCCGCGGTACGCGTGCCACGAGAAATCGTCCCGGAACTGAAACTTGTGCTGCTCCGTGGTCTGCGGCGTATTGCTGTTGGCCCCGAGGGTGACACCGTTCGGAAAGACTTCGTTCGGCGCCGAACTGGCCGGTGCGATCTGGTTGCGGAAATCGGCATACTGAAAGATGAACTCGTTCAGGCGTGCACCTGACAGCACCCAGTTGTGATTGAGATTGAACGAGTTGAAGCGGTTGTCGCTGGTGGCCCAGTTATTCGGCGGGTTGATGGCGCTCGTGCCATAGGGCTGCGTGTTGCTGTTGTGGCCGAACCGGCCCGACACGAACTGGTGCGCGTTGAGATTCCTGGTCGCCTTGCCGGTGACCAGCCGCTCGACGTATTCGGTCGGGAACGACCCATCGAACCTCGGAAAGAGGCCGCCGGTATTGACCGCCTGGAACGCGTCGGCTTTCGTGCGCTCGGCGGCGACGAAGAAATGCGCCTTGTCCTGCGCCAGCGGACCGCCGAACGATCCGCCGAACTGGTTCCGCCGATAGTCCTGCTTGCCGACCGGCTGGCCTCTCGAGTCGACAGCTGTCCGCTCGGAATGCGATTCGGCGTTGAGCGCTCGATCGCGCAGGAACTCGAAGCCGCTGCCGGACCAGACGTTGGTGCCGCTCTTGGTGACCACGTTCATCACGCCGCCGACGCTTCTTCCGTACTCGGCCTTGTAGTTCGACGTCTGAAAATTGAACTCCTGGATTGCCTCGAGCGGGAACAGCTGGAGCAGACCGCCGACGGTATCGTCGTTGTTGTCACCGCCGTCGATCAGGTAGTTGACGTTGCGCCCGTTGCCGCCGTTGATCTGCGGTGAGAACTGGGTGCTCTTGGTGGCGTCGGTGTGGAAACCGAGTCCCACACCGGGAATCGTGGCGGCGAGGTTCGCGAACTGGCGGCCGTTCAACGGCAGGCTTTCGATCCGGATCGGATTGACGACGCCGCCCACCGCCGGCGATGTCGTCACGACCAGCGGCGTCGCTCCGGTGACGTCGACCGTCTCGGCCAGCGCGACCACTTTGAGCGCGAAGTCGATCGCCTGCACCAGCGCCACCGCGACTTCGATGTCCTTCTTCGCGACCGAGCTGAACCCTGGAAGCGCGGCTTTGACCTCGTAGATGCCGACCGGCAGCGCCGCGAGCCGGTAAATGCCCTCAACGTTGGTCGACTCCGTTCTGGTGAAGCCCGTCGCCTCGTTCCGGGCCGTGATCGACACCCCGGGAATCGCGTGGCCCTGCTCGTCGAGCACGCGGCCGCTGATCGTGCCCGTGGTCTGTTGGGCCCATGCCGGCACGCAGGCGAGCAGCAGAAACAGCGCTGCCCCCGTCAGATGCCTTCTCATTCCGACGCCTCCACTACGTGACATAGGGACGATGGCACAGCTTACTGTGTTCACCCCGCATCAGGACAACGTTGGCGGCCGTGAGGTACAACAAAAAAGGGCGAGAGGGTTGCCCCTCTCGCCCTTTTCTGCCCATTTCGCCCACGCGGCCCTGAAAGGCCGCGCGACATCAGGTTTAGAACGTGAACCGCAGGCCGAGCTGACCGACGCGCTGTTCCGGGCGCCGGAAGTCGCCGGAATACGTCGTCGGTTCGAGCAGGTTCGGATCCGCCGGGAAGGCGCCCGTCGGCACGATGACGCGTGCGCGGAAGCCGCTCGGATTGATGACGTTGAAGAGGTTGAACACTTCTCCGATCGCTTCCAGACGGGTGCGCCCTCCGAGGGTAAATACCTTCGAAACGCGAATATTTGTCTGTGTTTGCGACATCCCGCGACCACAGTTCACGGTGTCGCACGTCCCGATTTCCTTGAAGGTAGTCTGAGTCGAAACGCCGGCCACATTAGTCCGCGCGTTGGGGTCGAAGGAGTCGATCGCGTAGGCCTTCGCCGGAATGTCGACCGCGTCGCCATCCAGGTTGAGGTCCCGCCCATCGATCAGATTGATCGGCAGCGCGGAACGGAAAATGAAGATCGGTGCCACGCGGAAGCCGCCCTTGACTTGGAACGTCGCGCTCACGCTGAACAGATGCCGGGCGTCGGTCGTTAGATTCGGACCGAGCTGGCGCGGATCGTCGAACGGGTTGTTCGGATCCTGGATGTTCGCTGTGTTCAGTTCGTCGGCGGCGGCACCAATGGTGCTGACGCCCTTTTGGAGTGTGTAGGATCCCGTCACGTCGAAGCCGTGCGAAAGCCGCTTCCGCATGCTCAGGATGAGCGCGTTGTATTCGCTCTTGCCACGGCTGACCGCGGGTCGATTCGCATTTGTGTTCGGACTGATCGACGGGATGATCGCGGCCAGCCGGCGCGGATTCGAGAGGTTACCGGGAATCCGCTGATTGATGCGCGGACGGAAGTTGAGATCGCGACCCAACGAGTTGACGTAATCGGCGTTGAACACCATGTCCGACGTCAATTCGTGCGACCACCCCAAATTGCTCTGAATCTGATACGGCTGCTGGAGGCGCGGATCCACCCAACCGATGCCGTACAGCGGCAGGACGCTGGCATCAATCTGATTCTGACTCGCGATCGTCGGCAGCGGGTCGCCAGCCTTGTAGAAGGTTCCATCTGCTTTGCGGATACCTGTGGTGACCGGACCGACGCTGAACACCTGGCCGAATCCTATGCCCGTCGCGTCGATCGCCGAAAACAGCATGTTCGAGTTGGTATAGCCGACGTCGGTGTAAATGCCCGACCCGAAGCGGACGATGTCTTTGCTATTCCCACGCACGTCGAGCACGCCGCCGGCTCGCGGCTGAATATTGTTGTAGTCCTCCCGCTGCGAGAGACCGAAATTCTCGAGTCCGGGGATGCCCGACAGCTTTCCGGCCGCTCCGGCAGCCTGCACCGCCGCCCAGTTCCGGTTCTTCGCCTCGTCAATCTGATAGCCGGTCATCACGTCATAGCGGATACCGAGGTTCAATGTCAGTCGATCGCTAACGCGCCAGTCATCCTGGAAGTATGTGGCGAATTGCTTCATCGGCATGTTGGCGGAGGCGTCGCCGTCGTTCATGGTGACCGTCGAGATCGGCCCGCTGAGATCGTTGGTGATGTGTGTGTTGAAGACCGCACCTTTTCCGGCGCTGAACGTGACGAAGAGCCGCGGTTCGTTGACGAAGTTGACGCCGACCTTGAAGTCATGTCCCAGTCCACCGCCGCCGCTCTTATGCCAGGAGAAGTCGTCGCGGAACTGGAACTTATGCTGTTGCGTCGCTTGTGGAGTGTTGCCGTTGGCCCCGATCGTCAACCCATTCGGAAAGCTCTCGTTCGGCGCGTTGCTGCGTGACGCAACCGTGTTCGCAAAATCGGCGTACTGGAAGATGAATTCGTTCAGTTTGGACCCGGCCAGCACCCAGTTGTGATTCAGATTGATGGAGTTGAACTTGTTGAGGCTGTCGCCCCAGTTATCGAAGGTGCTGTTGGGCGCAGCGTTGTAAGGCTGGGAGTTGTTGTTCCGGGCGTAACGCACGGACAGATACTGCGCGGGATTGAGGTTGGCCGTGACCTTGCCTGTGAACAGGTTCTCACGATAGGGCACTGGGAAGATCCCGTCCTTCGATGGAAAGAGGCCCTGCGTGTTCACGGCTTGAGTCTTGTTCTGCTGGGTGCGTTCGAAGGCCGTGAAGAAATGCGCTCTGTCTTTCTGAATCGGGCCGCCGAAGCTGCCGCCGAACTGGCTCTGGCGATAATCGCCCTTGACAGCCTTGGTCGCGCCTGTCGTGTCGTTGATAGCGGGCAGCTTCTCGCTCTCACTGAGCGCGTTCATGGACTTGTCGCGGAAGAACTCGAACGCACTGCCCGTCCACTGGTTCGTGCCGTTCTTGGTGACCACGCTGAGAACGCCGCCGTTGCTGCGGCCGTATTCGGCCTTGAACCGCTGGGTTTGAAAGTTGAATTCCTGCACGGACTCGAGCGGGAAGAGTTGCAGTAACCCGCCGACGGTGTCGTCGTTGTTGTCGCCGCCGTCAATCTGGTAGTTGATGTTGCGGCCCGCGCCTCCATTGACCAGCGGCGCGTACTGCGTGCTCTTCGTCGGGTCGCTGTGGAAGCTGAGGCCGACCCCGGGAACGGTCGCCGCCAGGTTCGCAAACTGACGCCCGTTGAGCGGCAAGCTCTCGATCCGCTTTACGTCGACCACCGCTCCGACGTTCGATGCGGTCGTCTGAATGAGCGGCGTTGCGCCGGTGACGTTGACCGTCTCGGCCAGGGCCGCGACCTTCAAGGAGAACTCCACCGCCACCACCTGCGCGACGTTGACCTCGATATCCTTCTTCGACACGGTCGAGAAGCCCGACAATTCGGCGTTGACCTCGTAAATCCCGACCGGCAGCGCCGCGAGGCGATAAACACCTTCGCTGTCGCTGACCTCAGTGCGGGTAAAGCCGTTGGCGATATTCTTGGCCGTGATCGTCGCGCCAGGGATGGCGGCACCTTGCTGATCAACGACTCGACCGGTAATGGTGCCAGTGGTCTGTTGCGCGAACGCCTGCGTACCGCCGAGCAGCAGAAACAGGGCTGCTCCTATCAGATACCTTCTCATCCAAAGCCTCCACAAATATTCATAAGGGGTCGATGTCCGCCTCGAGACACCGATGGAAATCGACCGGTGTTTGTAAGCGGAACAGTCAGCTTACGCTTTTCGCCCTAATTCTGGAACCCCTTTTTTGTTCGGTATTTGTGGGGATGTGGGCTTTCTGGGGCTGGCGCGCGCGAAAGTCCAACATCTCGGATATGGGCCTAGACGAAAACGGACATGGTCAGCCCGTCATTGCACCGCTTTGAGCAGACGATCGACCTCGGCCCGTTGGGGCGCGGCCGGCGGAAGCCGAGCCAGCAGGTCGCGCGCGGTCGAGGCGGCCTCCGCCCGGCGGCCGGCCTTTGCGTACGCAAGCGCAAGATTGAATCGAGCTTCGAGAAGGTCGGGATCGGCATCGAGGGCTGCCTGCAGCGTCGTGATGGCATCAGGCAGGCTGCCCCGGGCGGCCTGGAGGATGCCGAGGTTCGCGGTGACGACCGGATTGTCCGGTTCTCGCTTCCGGGCCTCGTTGAGCGTCCGCTCGGCGCCGGCGAGGTCGTTGCGGCGGCCGAGGCAGGTAGCCAGACCGAGGTGCGCGTCCGCCGTGGGCAATCCGCCATTGATGGCCGCGGTGAACTCGTGTTCGGCCCGTGGGCAGTCACCGGACTGGAGCAGGACATAACCGAGACGCAGGTGCGCCTGACCGTTGGCACCGTCGACGGCGAGAATCCCCTCCAGCGCCGTCCTGAGCGCCGGGCCTGACAGTTCCCCCGAGGTCACCTGCGCGATTCGGGCAGCGACGTCCCGTCGATCCTTCGGATCGACGCCACCGGGCTCGTTGTCGACTCTCGAACCCATGGCGTAGCCCAAAGCGCGCAGGCGCTCCCGTCCGCTGGCGTCGATGACTCGCGTCGCCGGCAGGCGCGGCGGCGAATACCGGTCCGCGCGCGCGTCGAGGTCGCGAGCGAGGGTCGGCTGGGAGCCCACGACGTTGGTCTGCTCTGAAGCGTCCTTCTCGACGTCGAAGAGCTCGGGTTTCGGCGCCGCGATGAACTTCCACGGACCCGACCGGATCGCTCGCAGCGGCGCCCAGCCAAACTCCATGAGCGGGGCGAACGACTCGGCGTAGAGCTCGCGCCGCGGCAGCGCTGCGCCGGCGAGAGCCGGCGAGAGATCGATGCCGTCGGCGTCCGGCATCGTGAATCCGAGCAGCCGCATCGCGGTCGGCGCAACGTCGGCGAGGGTGACGGGATCGGCAATAGCCGCTCGGGGCCGGTTGCCATCAGGCTGCGCCGGCACGCCAGGGCCGCGCATGGCGAGCGGCACCCGCAGGGTGGTGTCGTAGACGAAAATGCTGTGGCTGAACTCGCCGTGTTCGCCAAAGGCCTCGCCGTGGTCGGCAGCGACGATCACGAGCGTGTCCTTGGCGTCGATCGCCCCGAGCAGCCGCATCAGCTCGCGATTGGCGACGCCAATCTCCTGATCGTACCGATCGAGCACCGGGCGGCGATCCGACGCGTCGCCGTAGGGCGCGTGCGGCTCGAAGACGTGGACCCAGAGGAAGAACCTGTCGGGGCTTGGGGCCAGGGGCTGGGGGCTCGCCGAGGGGGCAGTCGGGGCTCGGGGCTTGGGGCTAGCCGTTAACCACGCAAGGGCGTCGTCGACGACCTGCGACGCCGGGCGTTCGTTCGCCAGCTTGCCGTCGGGCCCCCGCGGGAGGCGGTCGCTGTACACATCGAAGCCGCGGTCGAGACCGAATTGGTGATCGAGCGGAAACGCGGCGACGAAGGCCGCGGTTCTGAAGCCGTGCGCCTTCAATTCCGTCGCAAGGGTCGGGACCGTTGTCGAGACGTGCATGCCGTTGTCGCGCGAGCCGTGTCCCGGCGGGTACCGGCCCGTCATCATCGTCGCGTGCGACGGCAGCGTGATGGGTGCGGCGGCGAAGGCGCGCTCGAAGGCAACGCCGGAACGCGCAACCTCGTCGACGAAGGACGCCTGCGAGCGGGCGTATCCGTACGCGCCCACGTGATCGGCCCGCAGCGTGTCGATGGTGACCAGGAGCAGGTTTCGAACGCCAGGCGCGGGCGCCGGAGCCTTCCCGCACGCTGACGCGGTTGCGAATGAGAGCAAAAGCGCGACGAGACGGCGGCCTGGTGTAGCGCAGGCCTTCAGGCCTGCCAACGGCCGCGGGGCAGCCCTAAAGGGCTGCGCTACGAGCGACCGTGCGATCACGCGACACGTTGACGGCCATGAGCCATGACCAGTTGTCATCGTGTGCTTCCGATCGCCGCCAGCAGCTTCGCCGCCGCCTCGCGCTCGCGCTTGTAGCGCGGCGGCGCGGCCAGCACCTGGCGGTAGGTGTCGGCCGCCCGCGCCGTCTGACCGCTCTCCTGCAGGGCAATCCCGAGATTCAGTCGCGCTTCCTGGAAATCGGGCGCGGCCGCGATGGCGCGCTCGAACAGCGGGATCGCCTCCGCCGGTCGTTTGGTCTCCACCAGCAGGACACCGAGGCCGTTGATGGCGTCAGTGGCGCGCGGGTCCACTTCGAGTGCGCGGCGGTATGCCTGTTCCGCGCCGCTCGCGTCGCCGACCGCGCGGCGCGCGTTCCCGAGATTCATCGAGTACGACGCGTTGTTCGGATCGATCGCGGCGGCGCGCTCGAACTCCTTCAAGGCATCCTGCGGCCGGTTCAAGTCGACCGCCAGCAGGCCCAGGCCATTGTGCGCGACCGCGCTGTTGGGTGAGAGCACCAGCGCGGCCCGATCCGCGCGAACCGCCTCGTCGACGAGGGCGCTGGCGGCCGCGCCCGACGCTTTCCCCGCCGCCTCTCGCGCGGCGACCGCGAGATCGTGCAGGAGCAGCGCGTCGGTCGGCCAGCGCTGCGCCGCGCGCCGGTAGACCTCGAGCGCGCGCGCCGCCTGGCCGCTTTCCGCGAGCGCGCGTGCGTATGTGGTCTGAAAGACCGGCGCATCAGGATTTCTGGCGGCCAGCTTCGTCAAGGCGGTCACGGCCGCTGCGACCTGACCCGAATTGAGCGCCGCGAGCGCGTCCTCGAACTGATTCCACGCGTCGATCTTCGCGGCCGGATGCGGTCCACCGTCTCCAGGCGACAGCTGGCCCGAACTGGCGACGTAGCCGAGCGAACGCAGGCGTTGCGCGGCGTCGGACGAAATCGCGCCGCCGGCCGGCCTGGCGGCGCGCCGCCGGATCGCGTCGATGCGCGAGGCCAGCGCCGCGGTCACCGACGGCTGCGCGGCCGACACGTCGCGCGCTTCGTGAGGATCGTTGTGCAGGTCGTAAAGCGCCGTGGCTCCGGCGCCGCTGATCGCCATCCAACGGCCGTCGGTCAACGCATGCAGGGGACTCCAGCCGGCGACGCGCGGATATTCCGTCTCGCTATAGAGGTCGGAAAGGTCCGCCTGAAGGCGGACACCACGTACGTCCGCGTCTCCGTCTCGGTACGTAGTGTCCGCCTTCAGGCG
>Ga0193697_1000387_pt1 | contig 16123 bp, 14 predicted proteins | sample L3m2metaG_FD_145073 | JGI IMG/M metagenome (GOLD analysis project Ga0193697, IMG submission 145073) | Soil microbial communities from a riparian zone of the East river system, Colorado, United States - L3m2 | ecosystem: Environmental > Terrestrial > Soil > Riparian zone | place: USA: East River... | reverse complement strand
CCACGATGCGATGTAGCGCAGAACTCTGTTCTGCTGTATCGCCGAACTCCGTTCGGCAGGCCGGGCGCCAATCGCGTACTCGCGCAAAACCAGTTCGAACGGACATACGTAAAACCGTTCGATAGCTGGACATATGACTCGCCGCAATTTCTTGAACACAATTGGTGCTGGAGCCGTTGCTTTGGCGGCCCCGACACCCAGCTTTGCCGCCGATGAAGATAAGCCTTTGCGCGTCGCGCTCATCGGCTGCGGTTGGTACGGAAAAACGGACCTGCTTCACCTGATCCAGGTTGCCCCGGTGGAAGTCGTCGGCCTGTGCGACGTGGACAGGCAAGCGGCGACCGCTGCGAGTGAACTCGTCGCCACTCGCCAGCCGTCCAAAAAGAAACCCGAGGTGTTTGCGGATTACCGCAAATTGCTGGCCGAAGCACGGCCCGAAATCGTGCTCATCGGCACGCCCGATCATTGGCATTGCCTGCCGATGATTGATGCCTGCAAGGCCGGCGCGGATGTTTACGTGCAAAAACCGATCAGCTATGACGTCGTCGAAGGCCAGGCGATGGTCGCGGCGGCGCGCAAATACAAGCGCACTGTCCAGGTCGGTCTCGAACGGCGCAGCACGCCGCATATTCTGGAAGCGCGCGATCGCTACATCAAGAGCGGCCAGCTTGGCAAAATCGCATACGTGGACATTCACAGTTATTACGGCAGCGGCAGGAGCTTCCCCGCGCCGACTCCGCCGCCCTCCACCTTGGACTGGGAGACGTATGTCGGCCCGGCTGCCTGGCGCGACTTCAATCCGGGCATCCACCCGCGGCGCTGGCGTGACGCGCGCGAATTCAGCAATGGGCAAACAGGCGACCTTTGCGTCCATCTCTTCGACGTCACGCGCATGTTCCTGGATCTGCGCTGGCCGAAGAGCATTTCGGCGACGGGCGGCATTTTGATGCGCGACCGCAACTCCAGCGTAAACGTTCACGACACGCAGACGGCTCTGTTCGACTATGGCGATGTCCAGGTCGTTTGGAACCAGCGCAATTGGGGGCAAAACCCTGAGCCGGATTACCCGTGGGGCGTCACCTATTACGGCGACAAAGGCACATTGAAGCTCAGCGTCTGGTCCTATGATTACATTCCCAAAGGTGGCGGTTCACCGGTGAAGGTGAAGGCCGTTGAGGAGCGCGAAAAATATCCCGAGGACGTCCAGCACAAGGAGACGGAACTCTTTGCTGCGCCCGCGAACCGCAGCAATCTCCTGAACTTTGTGCAGTGCCGCAAGAACGGCCAGCGGCCCGTCGCCGATATCGAGGAAGGCCATATCTCTACCGCCTGTTGCATCATGGCAAATCTGTCCATGGAGCTCGGCCGAGGCCTGCGTTGGGACGCCGAGGCCGGCAAAGTCATTGGCGACGACGAAGCCAACCGCCGCCTCGCCCGCGCGTATCGCTCACCGTGGACACACCCGACGCCGGAGACAGTTTAGACGCGTTTTTGGCAACATGACGCCGCCGGAATCACCAGAGCCGCCGCGCAAGGAAATCGGTTTTCATATGAAAGAAGATGGTGCGCCGTATCGGATAAGGCGGGCGCCACGCAGGTCGAGAGCCGAGAGCGCTGCTTGACGACAGCACAGCAGGTTTAGCTAACGGCTTCGGGAATTGCATCAACCTGCTGTTAACGTAGCGACCAAAGTGATTATCAATCTACCTTTGTGTGATCCCTGAAAATCGACCACCGGCATAGCAACTGCTCGTAGCTTTCGGAACCAATGGATTGAGGCTGAACAGAGGCCCGTGTGAATCACTCCAGGCCGGTTTCTGTCTCGACCATGGGCATTCCCCGTACCTGAAATGCGCAAGTTGAAAGCACCCGGGCTCGAAAGGAAGGAAGGGCCATGAGCAGCCGGTTGGATCGAAAACGGGGCTGGGAACGACTCGCCGCCCAGTGCGATTATCGTGTCGAGGAGATCGCGCGAAGGTGCAACGTATCGACCCGGCAGTTGGAACGTCATTTCCTGGCGGTATTCAAAACAACCCCAAAACGTTGGCTGGACGAAGTGAGAGCGCACGCCGCACTACAAGCAATGGCGCGAGGGGAATCGGTCAAGGCAACGGCGACCGATCTGAAATTCAAGCACGCGTCCAGTTTTACGAGGTTCTTCAAACGCGTGAAAGGCGCCACGCCGACACAGTTCAAATGGCCGGATGTCGCAAATAGCTAAGAAAATCGCAAATTGATAGCAAATGTCGGGAAATGATAGCCGTTGCGGCTGGCATCAGTAGGGTGATCGGGGGTATGCCCGTATTTGATGAATGTTTACGGTGCGTGGAAGTCTCGTGACACACCAGCTGCGAGGCAATCTGCCCCGTAGAAATTCAGCCAGGAAGAAACGTTCACCGCACGGAAGCGGATCCCCGGGAGACAAGGAAGTTTCCCGGGGCTTAACCTTCGTAAGTGCAAAGTGGCGAGTGCAGGGTGCAGAATGGACCGCCCCGGAAGGAAATAGGGTTTCACATCAAAGAAGATGGTGTGCCGTATCGGGTCAAGCGCGTGGCGCGGAGGTCGAGGGCTGTTTAAGAGTCTTACAGGAGAAAACTGAGGCAACGGAGGTCACCTCGCATCCAAGCCTGTCTTTGCGCGTCAGTTCGTCCTGCTCAAGGCTTCAGCGCCACGACTTTGCCGTTGCGCCAGATGTAAATGGGGGTGCCGTGCAGGCGGGCAGTTTTGCGCGCCACACGCGCTGAGCGGCGCAACGCTCTACCAACGGCGGCTGCGAAAGCTGCACTTGCATTCTTTGTTGTCTTCATGGGCCTCGTTGCACAAGACGTGGCGTCTCACCGGAATTGTCGTATATCGCCCAAAGATCTGCAAGGGGCCGATAGAACTGCTGAAAGTTGTTCCAACCGCGGGTGAAACGGCGCACGACATCAGCGGGCGGAACGTTGTGTCCGCCCTGCCGGACCCGAGCCGCAATGCGTCGTAGCGCCAGAGCGGGTGATGGTAGCCGTAGATAAGTGATTTCGATGCGATAGCCCGCGGCTTTCCAGGCTTTGAGGCGACGGAGATAAATGAGGCCACTCAGAGTTGTCTCGAACGCGAAGTCAACGCGTGCTCTGGCGAGACGGTTGAGTTCGGCAAGAAAAATGCGCGCTCCCGAAACCGCAGCCAATTCCGGGCGGAGAGGAGAAAGACCGCTGGCAATAAGATCCGCATTCACAAAGTGGATGACGCCGGCGTCTGTGGGCAAGAACTCGCGGGCGAAGGTGGTTTTGCCTGCGCCATTTGGGCCAGCAATAACAATGCAACGCGGATTTCTCGGCTGTGGGCTCTTCATTAATATAGGTAAGTCGCATTTTGTTCATCAGCCGATTAAATGCAAAGAAAAGCGGGGCTGGGTTTGGCCCAGCCCCGCGTGAATTCAGTCAGCCCCCTCCAGTTTTGATTTGTGCTTCGCCCGAGAGACTTCGTCTCCGCAGGTCGGGGGTTACAATTAATGGCGACTTAGTAGTCCATGCCGCCCATGCCCGGGCCGTGACCGCCGTGGCCGCCACCGCCGCCACCCTTTTCTTTCTCGGGCACTTCGGTGATGAGGCATTCGGTGGTCAGGAGCAGCCCGGCAATCGAAGCCGCGTTCTGTAGCGCGGTGCGTGTGACCTTCTTCGGGTCAACCACGCCGGCTTTGACGAGGTCTTCGTATTCGCCACTGCTGACGTTGTAGCCGTCGTTGCCTTTGCGTTTCTTGATTTCCTGGACGACGATCGAGCCTTCGACGCCGGCGTTCTCCGCCAACGCGCGAGTGGGCTCTTCGACAGCGCGCTTGACGATGTCGATGCCGATGCGTTCGTCGTCATTGGCGACTTTGACGGCTTCGATCGCAGCCAGGCAGCGGATGAGAGCAACGCCACCGCCCGGGACGATGCCTTCTTCGACCGCAGCGCGAGTCGCGTGCAGCGCGTCTTCGACGCGGGCTTTCTTTTCTTTCATCTCGGTCTCGGTCGCGGCGCCGACGTTAATGACGGCGACACCACCGGCGAGTTTGGCGAGGCGTTCCTGCAGTTTCTCGCGGTCGTAATCGGAGGTGGTTTCCTCGATCTGGTTGACGCGGCCCTGGATTTCAGAGGCCTTGCCGTAGCCTTCGACGATGGTCGTGTTTTCCTTATCGATCGTGATCGATTTGGCGCGGCCGAGGTCGGTGAGGTCAACGGATTCGAGTTTGATGCCGAGGTCTTCGGTGATGCATTTGCCGCCGGTAAGGATGGCAATGTCTTCGAGCATCGCTTTGCGGCGATCGCCGAAGCCAGGGGCCTTCACCGCGCACACATTCAATGTGCCACGCAGCTTGTTCACGACGAGCGTCGCGAGGGCTTCGCCTTCGACATCTTCCGCGATGATCAGGAGGGGCTTGCCGGCTTTGGCAACCTTCTCGAGGAGCGGGAGCATATCTTTGAGGCTGGTGATCTTTTTCTCGTAAACGAGGATGTAGCCCTCTTCGACCTTGGCTTCCATCGTCTCGGCGTTGGTCACGAAGTAAGGCGAGAGATAGCCTTTGTCGAACTGCATGCCTTCGACGACGTCGAGGGTGGTCTCGATCGACTTGGCTTCTTCGACGGTGATCGTGCCGTCCTTGCCGACTTTGTCCATCGCGTCGGCGATGATTTCACCAATAGTGGTGTCCCAGTTGGCGGAGACGGTCGCGACCTGTTTGATCTCTTCCTTGTCTTTGACTTTCTTGGAGATCTTCGTGAGGTGTTCGACTGCGGCTTCGACGGCCTTTTGGATGCCGCGCTGGATGCCGATGGGGCTGGCGCCCGCGGTGACGAACTTCAGGCCTTCGCGATAGATCGCTTCAGCGAGCACGGTCGCGGTGGTGGTGCCATCGCCCGCGGCGTCGCTGGTTTTGCTGGCGACTTCGCGGACCATTTGCGCGCCCATGTTTTCGAAAGGATCATCCAGTTCGATTTCCTTGGCGACTGTCACGCCGTCCTTGGTGACGGTCGGGGAGCCGAATTTTTTGTCGAGCACGACGTTGCGGCCTTTGGGACCGAGTGTCGCGGCGACTGCCTTGGCGAGTTTATTGACGCCCTTGAGGAGGGCCTGACGAGCTGTCTCGTCAAAGATGAGTTGTTTAGCTGCCATATTTTAGTTTGTTGGTGGTTAAGTGGTGGTTAGTCGATAACAGCAAGGATGTCGTCGGAGTTCAGGATTTTGTATTCCTTGCCGTCGAGTTTGATCTCCGTGCCGCCGTACTTGCTGACGAGCACGCGGTCGCCTTTTTTGACTTCGAACGGGATTTTCTTTCCGTCTTCGTCGGTTTTACCGGTGCCGAGGGCAACGACAATTCCCTCCGTCGGTTTCTCCTTGGCGGTATCGGGGATAATGATGCCGCCCTTTTTGGTTTCCTTCTCTTCGGCCGGTTCGACAAGAACGCGGTCGCCGAGAGGCTTCAGGTTGATGGCCATAGTTTATGTTTTCGTTTGTTTGGTTGTTTGTTAATCAACTCCCGCCGCACTCGCTGCAGGAAAAAAGTGGCTTCGCGGCGCCAGTTGCCCGACGCCGCTAAGCCAAATCGTTACTTCTTCTCGTCGACGACCTCAGCGTCGATCACACCCTCATCTTTGCCGCCCTGCTCGCCGCCCGGGGGCGGACCACCAGCCTCTGGTCCGGGACCGGCCTCCGGCCCGCCGCCTTTGCCGGCGCGCGCCTTCTCAGACGCGGCCTTGTAAAGCTCAGCGGACGCGGCCTGCCAAGCTTCATTGAGTTTTTCGCTCGCGGCTTTGATCGCGGAGATATCGCTGCCCTTGAGGGCTTCTTTGGCCTCGGCAATCGCGCTCTCGATCTTGCTCTTGTTGTCGCCGGTAATTTTGTCGGCGTTGTCCTTGAGCATTTTCTCGGAGCGATAAACCGAGTTGTCCGCTTCGTTGCGAATCTCGATTTCTTCGCGGCGTTTCTTGTCTTCGTCGGCGTGGGACTCAGCGTCCTTGCGCATCTTCTCGATCTCGTCCTTGTTCAAGCCGCTGCTGGCCGTAATCGTGATCTTCTGTTCTTTGCCGGTGCCAAGGTCTTTGGCGCTGACATGCAGGATGCCATTGGCGTCGATATCGAAAGTAACTTCGATCTGCGGCACGCCACGGGGGGCGGGCGGAATGTCGGTCAGATGGAACTTGCCGATCGTCTTGTTGTCCCGCGCAAGCTGGCGTTCGCCCTGGAGGACGTGGATCTCGACACCTGGTTGATTGTCCGAAGCGGTTGAGAAAATTTCCGACTTGCGGGTCGGGATCGTGGTGTTGCGCTCGATCAGCTTCGTGAACACGCCGCCCAACGTTTCGATACCGAGCGAAAGCGGAGTGACGTCGAGCAAGAGCACGTCTTTGACATCGCCCTTGAGAACGCCGCCCTGGATGGCCGCGCCAACGGCAACGACTTCGTCCGGGTTAACGCCCTGATGAGGCGGTTTGTTGACGAGCGATTGCGCGGTCTGGACAACGCGCGGCATACGGGTCATGCCACCCACGAGAACGAGTTCATCGATCTTGTCGGCCGCCATTCCGGCGTCCTTCAAACAGGCCTTGACGGGTCCAACTGTACGTTCGAACAGGTCGTCGCAGAGCTGCTCCATTTTCGCCCGTGTCAGCTTCATGCTGATGTGCTTCGGCCCGCTGGCGTCGGCCGTGATGAACGGCAAATTGATCTCGTATTGCTGCGAGCTGGAGAGCGCGATCTTCGCTTTCTCGGCTTCTTCCTTGATGCGCTGTAGCGCATCGGGTTGCTTCCGCAGATCCATCCCCTGCTCCTTTTTGAACTCGTCGAGGATCGAGTCCATGATCCGATTGTCCCAGTCGTCACCACCGAGGTGAGTGTCGCCGTTGGTGGCCTTGACTTCGAAGACGCCGTCGCCGATTTCGAGCACCGAAATATCGAACGTGCCACCGCCCAGGTCGTAGACCGCGATTTCCTCATCCTTTTTCTTGTCGAGCCCGTAAGCGAGGGAGGCAGCGGTCGGTTCGTTAATAATGCGGAGCACCTCAAGGCCGGCGATGCGGCCGGCATCTTTGGTGGCCTGGCGTTGAGAATCGTTGAAGTAAGCGGGAACAGTGACGACGGCTTGAGTAATCTTTTCGCCAAGGCGCATTTCCGCGTCGGCCTTAAGCTTGGCCAGGATCATTGCGGAAATCTCGGGCGGGCTGAACGCCTTCGCTTTGCCTTCGATTTCAACTTCGACCGTGGCGTCGCCATTGGAGGCACGAACGACTTTGTAGGGAACGCGCTTAATCTCCTCCTGGACTTCATCGAATTTGCGGCCCATGAAGCGCTTGATGGAGTAAACGGTGTTCCTCGCATTCGTGACCGCCTGGCGTTTGGCAGCGTCGCCGACGAGGCGTTCGCCTGTCTTTGTAAAAGCGACGACCGAAGGTGTAGTGCGTTTGCCTTCTGAATTCTCGAGCACGACGGGTTCATTGCCCTCCATGATGGACATGCAAGAGTTCGTCGTGCCCAAATCGATTCCTAATACTTTTGCCATATATCTCTTCCTCAACAAATCACAATTCCGACTATCTTAAGCAGCCAGAGAACCAAAGGACGGCGGTCGAATGTAATGTTCGTAAGTAATTGATAATGAAACACTTACAACATATCTGGTGGCAGGAGCGGAGACGGTTGAGGTGAGCCAAAGTGACACAATGACACACGGAGGACGTGCTTAGTGTGCCAGAGTGGCTGACTGGCCGCGTTTGAGCCAGACCATCAGGATTGCGATGTCCGCTGGCGATACGCCAGAGATTCGCGACGCCTGGCCGAGAGTTTGCGGGCGAATCTTTTGGAGTTTGACGCGTGCTTCAGTTCGGAGACTCGGAACCTGCGCGTAGTCGAAGTATTCGGGAATCTGCTTCGACTCAAGGTTCTTGAACTTCTGCACTTCGAGTTCCTGGCGGTCGATGTAGCCCTCGTACTTCACTTCAATTTCGACCTGTTCAATGACTTCCGGCGCCAGTTGGTCGTTGCGCGACGGCAGGTCCTGATAACGGATTTCCGGACGACGAAGAATCGTTTCCAGCAGGTCCGTCCCGACGCGTGTGGTAGCGAGGCGGGCGAGCTCCGTCGCGGTCGCGTCGCGCTTCTCGCAGAATTTTCGGTAATTGCGTTCGGGCAGCAGACCGATGTCATGGCCGGTCTGGCTGAGGCGCATGTCGGCGTTGTCCTGGCGGAGAATGAGGCGATACTCGGCGCGCGAGGTGAACATGCGGTAAGGCTCGACCGTGCCCTTCGTGACGAGGTCGTCGACGAGGACGCCGATGTACGCTTCGTCGCGTCCGAAGACGATGGGGCTTTTGCCCTGGACCCGGCAGGCGGCATTAATGCCAGCCATAAGCCCTTGGCCACCCGCCTCTTCGTAACCGGAAGTGCCGTTAATCTGGCCAGCAAGGAAGAGGTTGCGGCAGACCTTGGTTTCGAGGCTCGGGTTGAGCTGGGTCGGAAATGCGAAGTCGTATTCGACGGCATAAGCGGGTCGGAGGATTTCGGCGCTCTCGCACCCGACGATGGTTCGGACCATTTCAACCTGGACTTCGTAGGGGAGGCAAGTTGAGAAGCCGTTGACATAGAATTCGTCGGTGGCGATGCCTTCGGGCTCGAGGAAAATCTGCTGACGCTCCTTTTCAGGAAATTTGACGATTTTGTCTTCGATCGAGGGGCAGTAGCGGGGACCCACGCCTTCGATCACGCCGGAGTACATGGGCGACTTGTGGAGATTGGCCCGGATGATTTCGGCGGTGGCTTGAGTTGTGTAGGTGATGTAGCAGGGCAGTTGGCCGTTGACCCGGTCGAGAATGGACCCGGGGGGATAACGCAACTGGAACCCCTCACCCTGGCCCTCTCCCCGAGGGAGAGGGAATCCTCCTCGTCCAACCTCTGCTTTGTTTGCACCGGAATGTTCCACGTGGAACAAATCGTCCTTCCAGTAGGTGAAGTAGGGAACCGGTTCGTCACCCGGCTGAACCTCGGTTCTCGCGAAATCGATCGAACGTCGGTTCAGGCGGGGCGGGGTGCCGGTCTTGAGTCGACCCAGTTCCAAACCAATTTCCTTCAGAGAACCGGACAGGCTCATCGCGGCGCTTTCGCCGGCACGTCCGCCGGACTGCTGGTTCGCGCCGATGTGCATCAGGCCGCGGAGAAACGTGCCGGTGGTGACCACGACGGTCTTGCCGTGATATTGCACGTCGAGGGTCGTTTCGACGCCATACACCTCGCCGTCCCTGTGCAGGAGCTTTGAGGTTTGGCCCTGCTTCACATCGAGGTTTGGCTGGCGTTCACAAATCCACTTGAGCCGGAACTGATAGGCCTTCTTGTCGCATTGCGCCCGGGGTGCCCAAACCGAAGGACCCTTCTTCGTATTGAGCATCCGGAACTGGAGTCCGGTCATGTCTGTGTTCTTGCCCATCTCGCCCCCGAGTGCGTCGATCTCGCGAGCCAGGTGACCTTTGGCCAAACCGCCGACGGCTGGGTTGCAGGACATCTGGCCGATGGTATCCAGGTTGATGCTGAGCAGGAGCGTCTCGCAACCCATGCGGGCGGCCGCGAGTGCAGCTTCGACGCCAGCGTGGCCGGCACCGACCACGATCACGTCATACTTTTTAGGATACACGAACATGAGCCACCACCTTACATCGAACGGTACCGGGCATCAAACGGATTGGAGGCCTCTTCTCGTACCAAGCGACCGTTGGCAGCAAGATGTTGGCAGATTTTGAAAACGGTTTCCGGATCGCCGTTGAGTGTGGCTGCGATTTCTCTGGCGCTCTCCGATTTGCGTCCTTTGATATGGCTGAGGACTCGTTGTTGGAGTGCGATGACGCTTTCGGCAGCCTTCTTTCCGGCTTCAACACCCGGTTGGTGGTAAGCGTTAACGTTAACGGTGACTGCATACAACCCCACGGCTCGCTCAAAGAGCGCAATCAAGCTCCCGACAGACTGGGCAGATACTCCAGTTAACGTTAACGTGAGTGATTGACGTCCGTTTTCGAACAGGGCGGCCTGTGTTCCCACCAAAAAGCCGAGCAGATAATCGCCCGAAGTGATTTGCGGTTCTACTTCGAGTTCAGCGGATCTTGTCCGGTCTTGAAGAGCCTGGATAAAGACGACGAAGAAATTCGGGATGCCTTCACGCAGTTGTTGAACGTATGCGTGCTGATCGGTCGAGCCCTTATTGCCATAAACAGTGAGGCCCTGGTTGACGATGTTTCCGCCCAGGTCCCGCTCTTTACCGAGGGATTCCATGACGAGCTGCTGGAGGTAGCGTGAAAAGAGTTCGAGCCGGTCTTTGTATGGCAGCACGACCATATCTTTGCGACCGCGCCCGTCGGTGGCGTAGTGCCAGGCCAATGCAAGCTGGGCGGCGGGATTGGCTTTGATGTCGTGGCGGCGCGTAATCTCATCGCATGCGGCGGCACCCGCCAGGAACTGGTCGATGTCGATGCCCTGGAGAGCCGCTGGCAGCAGGCCCACTGCGGAGGTTTCACTGGTGCGGCCGCCGACCCAGTCCCACATTGGGAAACGGGCGAGCCATTTTTCGCTCTGTGCGAGTTTGTCCAGGGCGCTCTCAACTCCGGTAATCGCGACGGTGTGGTCTGAAAAGCGCAGGCCTGCCTTCTCGTACGCGACTTTGGCTTCGAGCATGCCATTGCGGGTTTCTTTGGTGCCGCCGGACTTTGAGATAACCAGGCAAAGCGTGCGTCCCAGGGAGCCGTCGAGTTGGTCGAGCACGCGGTCCATGCCGTCAGGATCGGTATTATCGAAAAAAAAGAGCCTGATCTTATCGGTTTTCGGGTGGCCCAGTGCATGCGAGACAAACTGTGGTCCGAGGGCAGAGCCGCCAATGCCGATCAGCAACAATTGTGAGAATGTGCCGCCTGAACCGCGGATTTTACCTGAATGCACGTCGGCGGCGAATTTTTTGACGGCAGCAATTGTATTCTCGATTTCAGCGCGGATTTCCGTCGTGGGCGCGAGTTTGGAGTTGCGGAGCCAGTAATGGCCGACCATTCGATTTTCGTCGGGATTGGCGATCGCGCCTTTTTCCAAATCATCCATCGCGGCAAAGGCCTTCTGCATCGCTCCGGCCATTTTCGTGAAATAATCGTCCGGGAGATTCATGCGGCTGAGATCGATCGAGAGACCGATCTCGGGGAAGTCCGTGTAGTAACGCTGGAATCGCTCCCATGAGTCGTGTTGAGACTTTTCCATGAGGCAGAGGATAAGTGAGAAGCGAAATAGTTAAATGGTTAAATGAGTGCGGGTCTTGCAATTGCACAGCGGGGTTGGAAACTAGCGCAATGATCGCGCGCGTGACTCTCGAAATCGCCCTGCGCAAGGAGTTCGATTACCTGATCCCGTCTGATCTGGAAAAGAGGGTCGAAGTTGGAACGCGCGTTAAGGTGCCGTTTGGAACCCGGCAGGTGCTTGGCGTTGTGACGGCGTTGACCGAGGAGTCGCCGCACACAAATTTGCGCGAGCTAACGAAGGTCATTGGCGCGCAATCGCTGGTCACCCCGAAGGTGCTGAGCCTCGCCCGTTGGATTGCGGATTATTATTGCTGTCCGATCGAGGTGGCGCTGAAGAGCGTGTTGCCTGACGCGGTCCGAAAAGAGAAGGAGGGTTGGCGGGAACGGCTGTTTGTGCGCGCGCTTCCCGTAAACGGCGAAATGCCGAAGCTGAGAAAACGGCAGCAGGACGTGTGGAATGTGATCGAGGAGTGGCGGCACCTTTCGCTGACGGAGTTGCTGCGGTTGACGGGAGCGACCCCAAGCCTCGTGCGGCGCCTCGAAGATAAGGGCCTGGTCAAGATCGGGACTGAGATTTCGGAGCGCGATCCGTACGGGGACGAGGAGATTCTCCCGACGAAGGAGCTCACGTTAAACGCAGAGCAGGCGACCGCGTTAAACGCGATCAAGGCGACAATGGACCGCAGCGGCGATGGCAATAAAGGGCGGGCGTTTGTTTTGCACGGGGTCACAGGGAGCGGAAAGACGGAGATTTATTTGCAGGCGATCGCGCATGCGTTGCAGCAGGGCAAGGGAGCGATTGTGCTCGTGCCGGAGATTTCGCTGACGCCGCAAACGGTGGAACGATTCAAAGCACGCTTCAGCACCGGCAAAATCCAAACACTCGTCGCGGTGCTGCACAGTCATTTGTCGACAGGGGAGCGACATGATGAATGGCACAAAATTCGACAGGGCCGCGCGCGCGTGGTGATTGGCGCGCGCTCGGCGATATTCGCTCCCGTGGATCCGCTGGGATTGATCGTTGTGGATGAAGAGCATGAGCATTCGTACAAGCAGGAGGAAGCGCCGCGGTATAACGCGCGGGATGTGGCAGTGGTTCGCGCGAACATGGAAGGGGCGACGGTGGTGCTCGGTTCGGCGACGCCGTCGATGGAAAGCTTTTACAACGTGCGGCGCGGGAAATATTCACTGCTGGAATTGCGCGCGCGCGTGGATGACAAGCGTATGCCAATTGTCCGTGTGGTCGATATGCGGAAGGAGAATCGGAAGGCGAAGGGATTCCAAATCTTCTCGCAACAACTGAAGGAAGCGATCACGCGGCGGCTGGAAGAGCGGCAGCAGGTCATTTTGTTCTTGAATCGCCGTGGGTATTCGACGGCGTTGCAGTGTCCGCAATGCGGCTATGTCGCGGGATGCCCGAATTGCAGCGTGTCGCTGACGTATCATCGCCAGGCGCAGAAGCTCCTCTGCCATATTTGCGCGCACGAGAGCGCCGTGCCGGCGAAATGCCCGGAGCCAAAGTGCGGTCATCCGGGAATTCGTTACTCGGGCCTGGGGACGCAGAAAGTGGAGGAGACACTGGGGAACCTTTTTCCGAATGCGCGCGTGGAGCGGATGGATTCGGACGCGCTCAAGCGCAAAGAGGATTACCGACGCATTCTCGGCGATTTTCGCGTTGGCAAGATCGACATTCTGGTCGGAACGCAAATGATCGCGAAGGGACTGCATTTCCCGAACGTGACTCTGGTAGGAATTGTGTATGCAGATCAAAACCTGCATGTGCCGGATTTTCGGGCGGGCGAACGCACATTTCAGTTGCTAACGCAGGTCGCGGGCAGGGCGGGGCGAGGTGACGTGGAAGGCGAAGTGATCGTGCAGGCGTTCACGCCGTTTCATCCCGCGATTCAATACGCGCGTCGTCATGATTTTGCCGGGTTTTACGAGCAGGAGATTGAGTTTCGCGAGCAACTGAAATACCCGCCGCTGAGTCGTATCGCGCTGCTGACGCTCAAGGGTCACAACGAAGACAAGGTAAAGTTTTCGGCCGAACATTTGCGCAAGCAACTCGAAACGGAGTTGAAGGAATGGAAGGACCTGATCATCGCGGGACCCGCGGCGGCACCTTTGGCGCGGGCCGACTCGCATTATCGGTATCAGATAATGCTGCGCGCGCGTCAGATGTCACGTTTGAGCCAGCACCTGGCGCGTGTTACGGCGTCGAAGGTGCTTCCTGACGATGTCAGTTTGGTTGTGGATATCGATCCCGTTGATTTAATGTGATGTTAGTTGGAACGTGTGACCCCGATCAGTGAGCAATACTCTGCCGACGTGAAGTATTTCAACAATCTAAGTAATGCGGGAGACCCGCTCGCCGGGGGTGACTACAGCACGGGTCTGCGCGCGCCAGAGCTCGCGGTTGAGATTGAGGAAATCGCGCTTTTGTCGTGACTAAACTTATGAAACCTTTTCTCATTATTTTGGCGACCCTCTTTGCAACATGTGCTTTGGCGGCTACATCCGTGATCGAATATCCTTCATCTGGCGAGGGAAATACTAACAGCATTGCGCCGTTTTCATATACAAGCGCAGTAAGATATCAACAGGTGTATGAAGCGTGGCGCTTCAATCCGGGCACTTGGCGCCTAGACACAATTGGTTTTCGCCTCGATGGCCCGGCCGGGTATGGTTCTAGCGGCACTTACACGAATGTCCAAGTTAGCGTCTCGACGACGAGCAGTTCTGAGAGTTCTCTCGACCCAGTGTTCGCGCGCGATGCTGGATCGGATGCAACCGTCATTTTCTCTGGCACGCTCACTTGGGGAGCGCCTCATGCCGGTGGACCTGGCCCCCAGGCTTGGAACCTCGTTCTCACACCCAGCGCTCCGTTTCTGTACGACCCGGCGGGCGGCAACCTTCTTTTGGATTATCAAGGCGATCTTTCGGTGAACGGGCTCGGGCCCTTGGACGCCCTGGCGACTAGCGGGTGATGGCACTGCCAGCGTGTTCGCCGCCCCGACCGCGGCTGCGGGAAAGGTCGACACGATGGGATTGACCACACTCTTTGTATTCACGCAGGTGCCCGAACCGAGCACGCTCTTTCTGGTCGCCATTGGAGTCGCGCTCCTTTGGTTAGTTTGCATTCCGATGCGCAAACGACCAGCCAGGGTATAACATACTTGGGACTGACCCCGCGGGCTGCCCGCGCTCCAGCCCAATTCCATTTGACAAATCGCTGGTAGAAAAAGGTAGAAAGATTTCTTTTGGTCGGAGGAGCCGTTGGCAAATCTCTAAGTTTAGCGGCATTGTTCGAGCAGACGGAAATATTCGTCTCGCGACAGGCCAGCGGTTTTCAAGTTGTTGCGGATCACAAAGACAGGGACTTCCCGGTAAGTGGGAATTACAATTGGGCGGGGGACGCCATCTTTCACATAAGAGCGGTGACTACCCTCCTGACGAGCAAAACGAAACCCGGCCTTCAGAAAGATACATTCCAACGTCCGCCAATCGACCGGGACAAATTTGGGCATGCCGGTTTCAGCCAGTCACGATTGCCGCGCCTCGCTCGACCGATACCCAAGCCGGAGCTTGCCATTGGCCGTTTTTAAGCGCATAGCCGGCTTCGTCAAGCACTTCGTTTAGAGAGCCATGGGCGGTAGCAGTCGCAACGAAGAGACGCACTGCTTCATCAAGAGCGCGGCGCGCCTCTTCGGCAGTCGTTCCAGAACTAGCGACATCCAAGGGCATGGCATGCGCGATGAACTGGTTGCCTTCCTTCCAGATGTGGACGGTGAATTCGATCTGCACAGCGCCAATATAAGCAGCCTGAAGGCCGCAGACAATGTTTTCGGATGTAGCGATGCGGAGGAAAGGGCATTCGCTCGGTTTTCAATTCCATTTGACAAATCGCCGGCGGTGCGGTTAGGTGGGCGCACGTTGCTATGAAAGGCATTGTAAAGAATTGCTCGGTTGCGCATTGCGCGGCCATGCGCCTGTCCATTTGGCGCATTCCCCGGGGCAACGTGGAGGAAACCTTCTAAAGCCAGAACGAGATTTCGAAACCCACGATTGCCCAGGCAGTCGTGGGTTTTTTGTTTAATGCCTGGGAAGGAAAGGACAAATGAAAACGAGAAAGGTAAGACTAAGGTTCGAACCGCCGACGCGGTTCGAAGTAACGCCTGTGCCCGCCGCGCCGTTCCGCGGCACACAGGAAACAGAGTTGGAACGGCTAAAGGCGGCGTTGTTGCTGGAACTGCTTACGCAAACCGCGGACGCCGAGCTTGGCGCGCCTTTGCGCCGCGCAGCGAATGATGCTGCGGCGGTCGCATGGACCACGTCGTTTCCGTTGCTGGTGTTCCCGGCGTTGCTCGAGGAGAAGGCAGCCCAGGCCCGACAACGGTACGAACATCAACAAGCGGTGTTGTCCCGAAGCCGCCGCCTGATGAGGGCCGCGGCATGATGGCGATGAAGTGCGTTCGTATGGCCAGAGCTCAGAAGTGTGCGCGAAGCACTTTTGAGGTCTGGCCATAGCAGTTTAAATATTGGTGTAGCCACCGAAATCCGGAACGGCTGCCGATTGGAAATCGGTGTAGCGCGGGACTCTGTCCTGCTGTGTCGCCGAACTCCGTTCGGCAGGCTGTGCGCCAATCCCGAAACCACGCGAAACCAGCTTCAAACGGTCACATGTAAAAGCGAACGGCCCGCAGGTCAGGAGACCTGCGATACAGCAGAACAGAGTTCTGTATAGCTTTTCCGGCGTTGTTCATAGGATGGGCGTGGAGTTGTTTTGATCCCTCCGCGCTCCGGACTGTGAACAACGCCGCGGCGCGCCGTTGGCGCAGGGACCGAAG
>Ga0193697_1000384_pt1 | contig 16257 bp, 15 predicted proteins | sample L3m2metaG_FD_145073 | JGI IMG/M metagenome (GOLD analysis project Ga0193697, IMG submission 145073) | Soil microbial communities from a riparian zone of the East river system, Colorado, United States - L3m2 | ecosystem: Environmental > Terrestrial > Soil > Riparian zone | place: USA: East River... | reverse complement strand
CCGTCCGGTCGTGAGGTCGACCGGTGAGGTCCGCGTCGTCGCCGGCACATTCGATCGCGGGCTCCACCGGACCTGGACCAAGTGGCAAGGCACCGGACGCTTCCGCGTGGGTCGTGGGGGCGGGGCCACGCTGAATCTCGCGCGACTCTCCTACGAAGGAGAGCGCGATCACAGCGCCGCCGACTTTCGGGCGCTGAGCGGACGGCTGGTCCTCCCCGTCGGTGCCGTCTGGTCGCTCACGGCGCTCGCCGACATCGGCGACCAACCCCGCGCCGACAACCCCGGCGCGCTGAACCTCACCGAGTTGGGGAGGAACCGCGACACGGTGCCGCCGCTGAACCTGGCGACCCACGCGGGGAAGGACGTGCTCCAGGGACAAGGTGGCGTGACGCTGCGCGGAACGCTCGCGTCCGGAGATGAGGCGACGGTGACAATGTTCGGCCTCGCGCGCGACCTCGAGAACCCGCAGACGTTCGCCTACATCCGGCTCAAGCGCACCGCGTACGGGAGCCGAGCGGTGTTCACGCGCCGCGGCGGCCGCGTCACGGCCGGGCTCGACGTCCAACGGCAGCGCGACGACCGCACCAACTTCGGGAATTCTGGTGGGTCGCCCGACACCGTGCGCTCCCTCGACCAGCTGGAGCACGTCACCGAGATCGGACCATTTGTGCAGGCGATGGTCGACGTCGCGCCCCGCAGCACCGTCACGGCGGGCCTGCGTTATGACCGCGTGAGTTTCGGCGTGTCGGATCGACTGGTCGGCGATTCGACAACCGATGTGAAATACCGCAACGACTCCGGACACCGGGTGATGGCGGCGTTCTCAGGCTCCCTCGGCGCCACGCTGCGGGCGAGCGAGGCGGTAACTCTCTACGCCAGCACCGGCTCGTCGTTCGAAACGCCGACGACCACCGAGCTCGCGAATCGGCCCGACACGGCCGGGGGGTTCAACCGGGACCTGTCGCCACAGCGCGCGTGGACGTATGAGGTCGGCGCGCGCGGGGCGGGCTGGGAGGTCGCCCTCTACCAGGCCGATGTGCGGGGTGCGCTCGTGAGCTTCGAAATCCCCGCGTCGCCAGGGCGCCGGTTCTTCCGGAACGCCGGGAGCGCGCGCTACCGGGGCGTCGAGTTGTCCGCCGGCACGTCCATCGTCCGCGGGCTCGACGGCCGAGTGACCTGGACGTACTCCGACTTCCGCTATCGCCGTTACGCCTTCACCGCTGGAGGCACGACCCACGTGCTCGACGGGCGTCGTCTCCCCGGCATCCCGCAGCAGGCCCTGCGCCTCGCGTTGCGGGCGCGACCCGCGGCCTTGCGCGGTGTCTGGGGCGAGATCGAGACCCAGTACATGTCACGGTACGCGGTGGACGACACGCTGAGTCGTCAGACGTCGCCGTGGTGGGTCACGAACCTGCGCGTGGGTCGCGAGGGGGGGCGCGTGGCGCCCTTCGTCGCGTTTCAGAATGTGTTCAATCGGAAGTACGTGGCGTCCGTCGTGGTGAACGCGGCGGCGGGACGGTATTACGAGCCGGCTCCAGGCCGAAACATGTATGTGGGACTAACGGCTACTTATAGCGGTAGGTGATTCTTCCCCGAGTCAGGTCATACGGCGACAGGTCCACGGCCACGCGATCGCCCTGGAGGATGCGGATGTAGTTCTTTCGCATCTTGCCGCTCACATAGGCCAGCACCTCGTGGCCGTTTTCGAGCTTTACGCGGAACGTCGTGTTGGGCAGCACCTCGGTCACCGTGCCCATCATTTGAATCGCGTCACCAGCCACGCTGTATCCTGCTCTCCTTTCGGTTCTAGGCTTCCCGCGGGTCCATGGTCGCGTCGCGCGGAGGCTCGAGACCCCGGGCGATGTAGGAGGCCTGCCGGCCGCAGGTGGCGCACACCAGGGTGATGCGCTCCGCCCGAGGCTCCAGTTCGCTGGAGGGCAGCGGCCGGCGCCGCGGCACCCGATGAATCGTCCGAGTGCCGCACGAGGGGCACACCAGCGGCAAGTGGTCCCGGTCGGCTGCGATGAGCGCCAAGGCTTCCGGCGCCCGAAACTCCTTGATGCCCCTTCGACCCACGGCGACGCCTCCAACGTTGAATCTAGCCCTTTTCTTGACGGCCCCGCAGGGGGGGTGTAGCTTGGCGCGACATTCAACCTCGGAGCGGCCGTTTCCGTGCCAGCCGAGCTCGGTGGATCGCAGATCTCCTCGTTACTCGAGACCCTACCCGGCATTGCGAGTGTCCTGCGCAGTCCGGTGGCGGACGCATTGATCAAGGCGATCCGCGGCGCCGTAGGATTGGGCGAGTTTGGTCAGGAAGATGCCGAGGAGTTGATCCGGTATGCCGTCCGGCGCGGACTCATCGGCGCCGACGAGGGCGACCGCGTCCTCGGCGAGGTGCAGGACGCTGTGGGCAAGCGCAAGCCGAAGCCCGGGAAGAAATCAGCCGCCGCGAAGAAGCCGGCGAAGAAGAAGACCCGCCGCTAGATCCGGAAGCCCCGCACCAAGCCGCGCAGTTTTTCAGCCGCCTGGAGCAGCTCGCCGGCGGACGCCGCCATTTCCTGGGTCGACGCGCCCTGTTGCTCGGTGGCCGCGGTCACCTGCTCGGCGCTCGATGCGTGAGACACCGCGCGCGTGACGACCTGCTGGGCGCGCTGGCCCAGCTGCTCGGTGACGCTGCGGTTGTCGTGGGCCGCGCTCGTCACGCGCGCGGCCGCCTGCTCGACCTGCTCGACCGCCGCCACGATCTCCGCCAACCCGCGCGCCGCGCCCTCGGCCACCGCTTCGATACCGCGCACCTTCGCCTGGCCCACGGCCATCGTCGCGGTGACTTCCTCGACCTGCTCGCGGATCACCGCGGTCGTGCGCGCCACGTCCTCGGCGGCGCGGGCCGACTCGTCGGCCAGCTGACGGACTTCTTCCGCCACGACGGCGAAGCCGCGCCCGTGCTCGCCGGCGCGAGCCGCCTCGATGGCCGCGTTGAGCGCCAGCAGGTTCGTCTGCGATGAGATGCGCTTGATGAGGTCCACGAAGTCGTCGATCGCGGCGCTCTGTTGCGCGAGCTGCGTCACCTCGGTCGCCGTCGTTCGTACCACCTCGCGCACGTCGAGCAACGTATTGCCCGCGGCCGCGACGTCGCCGCGGTGCCGGTCGGCGACCGTGCGAATCTCCTCGCCCAACCTCGCGACCCGGCTGGCCGCCTCGGTCATGTCGGCGGTCGTCTGGCGCATTTGCTCGAGCCCCGTTTGCATCGCGTGCAGCTCGCTGCGCTGGTGCTCGGCGCCCCCCGCGATCTCGACCATCGCCGTGGACACTTCGCTCGACGACGCGGCGAGCTGCTCGCTCACCGCCGACAAGTCGCTCGCCGAACCGGCGATCTGGTCCGCCGACCCCACGACGTCCCCGACGATCCCCCGCAGTCGCTCGCCCATCAGACGCATCGCGTCCGCCAGCACTTGGAACTCCTGCGGCATATGACCGGTCGTCACGGGGCGCAAGTCGCCGCTGCCGAAGCGCTCCGCCGCCGTGACGAGCCGCACCAGCGGACCTTCGACCCAGCGCAGCGTGAACCCGCCGACGACTACGCCGATGACCGTCGTGGACAGCAACACGAGCCACAGGATGATTTGGCGCCGGCGGACTTCGCTGCCGAGCCGCACTCCCGCCTGTGCCGCTTTCTCCGACTGCCGGGCCGCCAGGTCGCGCACCAGGCGGCTCAACTCGGTCGCGGGCCCGCGGGCCGCTTCCGTCTGCGCGACCGCCTCACGGCTCCGGCCCACGTCGAGCAAGGCGTGCGCGAGCGAGTAGCTGACGTGGATCACGGACTGCAGCTGCTTGATCTTGCTGACGGTGATACGGTCGTTCTCGGTCAGTCCCTCGAGGCCGTCGAGTTGCTTCTGATAGCGGAAGGCGCCGTCCGCCGCCGCCTGGAACTGATCGCGCGACTCGGGGCTCGGCACGCTCAGGTACTGCTCCGCCGAGCGGATCTCTTCAAAGACCGAGATGACGAGCCCGTTGCCGATCTCACTCGAGGTCCGGAGACTCTCGATTTCGGCCGCCAACGAGCGGCGCACGGTGGCCAGCGAGCTCACGCCTACCACGGCCGCGACGACGAGCCCCACGAACAGCCCCGAAAGCCCGAGGATGATCCGCCACCGGATCGTGTCGAGTGACGGCAGCTTCACTGCGCCGCTTCCGTGACGATACGACCGCCGCGCACGACGCCGACCACGACCGACTTGGCGGGTACGTCGCCGCGCCCATCGAAGCCGATCGTGCCCGTCACACCCTCGTATGCGGGCACGTCGGGCCCGATCCGCGCCAGGTAGTCGCGCACGGCGCGCCGGTCGGTGCCCGCCGCGGTGAAGACGCGCGTCGCCAGGAGCTGCAGGATGTCGTAGGCGCCCGCACCTCGATGATCGGGGCGCTGCCCCTCATACGCGCGCGCATAGGCGGCCACGAACACCGCGTTGCGGTCGCCGGGCCGGTCGGCCAGGTACGCCGACGACACGCGGACACCTTCTGCGAGCGCCCCCGCCGCTTCGATGCCCGTCAGCGCGTCACCGCCGATCGTAGGCCAGCGGAGCCCGAGGCGCCCCTCATCGCGCAGCGCCAGTTCGGCGCCGCCGCGCTCCGTCGCCAGCATTAGCACGTCGGCGCCTCCCGCCTGCCGCAAGCGCGCGAGGTACGGCTCGAGGCTCGCCGTCGTGGGCAGGGAAGGATCCTCCTCGACGACGGTCCCGCCCAGTCGACGGAATTCGGTCGCGAAGCTCAAGCGGAGCCCACGGCCGTAGTCGTCATCGATGTAGATGATGCCGGCCCGCCGGGCGCCGAGGGTTTGACGGGCGTAGCGTGCCAGCTGGGCTCCGTGGCTCAAGTCGGTCGGGCAGATGCGGAAGGTGTAGGGATTGACGCCCGACAGATCCGGACTCGAAGCGGACGGCGAGATCATCGCTACCGGGCGGCGGCCGGCGCCGTAGACCCGGGCCCCAGCGAGCGACGTACCGGACGTGAGGTGGCCGATCACGGCGACCACCTCGGGATCGTCCGCGAGGGCCTGCGCGACGCGGATTGCGACATCGGCGCGGCCGCTGTCATCCATGATGCGCAAGGCGAGGGGACGGCCGCGCAGGCCACCGCGGGCGTTGATCTCCTTCACCGCCAGCTCGGCGGCCCGCTGCATCGAGACGCCCCGCGGCTGCGAGAAGGGCCCGGCCAGACCCACGACGATGGGACGACCCCCGCCCTGGGAACACGCCGCGAGCCCAAGGCTCGCGATCAAGACAAGTCGCCGCATCTCCATAGGATAGCGCAATATCTACACGCTTTCCACATTAGGGGTATGGATGCAACCCACCGCCTCTGCGCCTTCGCGGCGGGACTCGAGCGTCTGCTCGAAGTGCGCGACGCGCAACACCTCGACGCGACGTGGGACGCCCTCGAGTTGACGCAAGCCGGATGGGAAGCGTTGGCGCTCGCGCGCCGCGCCAACACCGAAGCCCTCGAACCGGCGCTCGCCGAGGTCGATCGTCGGCTCCTGGCGGTCATCGAGCGGTGTCGGACATTTCTCGATCCGCACATCGTGACGTTTCGGGTTCCCGAGTTGGAGCGTTGGCAGCACGCGGCCGCGGCGGCGCTCGTGGGCGCGCGCTGGGGGGTCGCAGGGCTGCACACGGTCATCGCCGATATCCGCGCGCCGCTGGGCCGCCGCTACTTCGCCTTTCTGGCGCTGGCCGAGCGACATCCGGAGGGGGCCTGGCCCCTGTTCGCGAAGTATCTCGAGACGCCCGGCGCGCATCACGCGTTTGTCGGCGCGGCAGCCCAGGCGGCGCGCTACTATCCGGGCCACGCCGCCACGCTCGTCGCCTTGTTCGAGCGCATCCGCGGCGACCAGATGCTGCGGCGGTTCCTCGGGCCGAAGATCCTCGAGTCGCTCTACGTCCTCGGCGACGCGGCGGCCCTTCCGTTGTATGAGGAGCTGCTCGTGGCGGGCCACACCGATCCCTATCTCGATCGTTGTGAAGTGACGCGCGCACTGGTGGGCGTTCGGCAGCTCACGGGCCGTGTGGCGCCGAGCGTGAAGTTCCCCGATCCGGTCGAGCCGGACGTCGTGCGCGCGCTCGACGAGGCGAAGCGGCTGTTTGAGGAGGAGCGCGACCGGCTCGTGCCGGTCGTGGTGATTTAGCGAACGAACTGCGCGAGCTTGTCCCTGTAGCTGCGACCGCCCCGCTCGTACGTCTCGTTGTGCCCTGCCCCCTCGATCAGGACGAACTCCTTCGGCCCCGGCGCTGCCTCCGCGACGCGACGCCCCATGTCCATCGGCACGAGCATGTCCGCGGTGCCGTGAAAGACGAGGACGGGACAGTGTACGCGGCGGATCGTCTCGAGGTTGTCGAGCTTCAAGCGGACGAGAAAGAGTGGGAAGACGCGGTACGTGCGGGCTGCCATGTCCCGCGCGCTCGTGAACGGCGATTCGAGAATGAGGCCGGCGGCGGGGTGGTCGGCCGCCGTGCGGATCGCCACCGCGCTGCCGAGTGAGCGGCCGTAGACGTAGATGCGGTCGGGGTCGACGCCGGACCTGCTCGCCAACGCCTGATACGCCAGTGCGCCCGCCTCGTAGATCCCTGCTTCGGTCGTGCGCCCCCCGCTGGCGCCGTAGCCGGGGTAGTCCACCACGAGGAGCGCGGCGTTCGGGGGCCGGAAATCCCGGATGACGGGCCAGATCGCGCCAATCGTCTCGCCATTGCCGTAGAACCAAAGCAAAGCGGCGGTCGGTAAAGCGGCGGTCGATGAGGCGGCGGGCGGCAGGTACCAGCCCACGAGCCGCGTTCCATCTTGCATGACCAGCTCGATCCGCTCCCCCGTGGCAATGACCCGGGTCGGATCGGGGAGGGCCGCCCGAGGGGCGGGGAAGGTGATGCGCTCCTGGAGGGCCCAGAGCGCCACCACCACGGCCAGGTAGACCCCGGCTACACCCAGAATGAGAGTCATGGTGGGTGTTAACTTGATAGCCAATGAACCCAGAGCTCGTTTCTCGCGCCCGAGGAGCGCTGCTGGGACTGGTCGCCGGCAATCAACTCGGCGTCCCGACGGAGCACCTCGGCACTCCCGAAGCGATTCGCAAGGCATTTCCTAACGGTGTTTGGGATCTCGCCCCGCCTCCCAAGAACTCCCCCTACGACGACGATGCGGCGATGACCCTGCTGCTCGGCGAGTCGCTGCTCGAGTGCAAGGGCTTCGACGCCACCGACGTCTCGCGCCGCTGGGTCAAGTGGATGAAGGTGGACGGGCGCGGCATCGGCCTGACGACGCGGCGCGCGCTCACGCTGATCGATCGCGGCAAGGAGCCGTTCGAAGCGGGCCGGCTGGTGCGTCAGGAGAATCCGCAAAAATCGGCTGGCAACGGCAGCGTCATGCGGTGCGTTCCCATCGCGCTCCGGTTTCGCGACGATCTCGATCGGCTGATTCGCGCCTCCACGCAGCAGGCGGCCATTACACACGCCGACGAGCGGTGCACGTGGGGTGCCGCCGCGGTGAACCTGGCCGTGCGGGAACTGCTCTTGGGGAACATCTACTTCGTCGACGAGGTGCTGCACCGCCTGCGCGATCGCGCGCCCCGCGCGCTCGTCGAAGCCATCCATCGCGTGCCACGCGAGGGGCAGGACGACCTGCCGGTCACACGCCTCGGCGAAACCGGCTACGTCGTGCACTGCGTGGAGATCGCGTTCTGGTTCGTGACCCACGACCGGACCTTGGAAGACGCGCTGGTTTACCTGGCCCAGGCGGGTGGCGACACGGACACGAATGCGGCCGTGGCCGGGGCGTTGCTCGGGGCGCGCTACGGAGAGTCGGCGTTGCCGCCGCGCTGGATGGATCAGTTGGTGGGTGCGCAGGGGATCGCGCAACTCGGGGAAGACCTCGTGCGCAGTGCCTAACTAGTTGCGGCGCGCGGGAGGCCGCTTGACGTAGCGCGCGATCCCGTCCATCACGTCGTCGTCTCGCAGGGTGATCGAGATCCAACGCGCGTTGGCGCGCCCGCGCCAGTTGAGCCGCACGACTCTCCGGCCGCTGGCCCACTCCAACATGCTGCGCTCGCGGCGGTGCGAAGGCCCGAATCGCGTGGTCATGTCGCGCCGCGCCCACTCCACGAGACGAGGGCCCCCCGAATCGGTGAGCGAAACCATCGCGATTCTCCCCTCGAGGACGTAGGCGCTGAGGTAGAACCGCGCACTATCCTGGGGATCGCGGATCATCACGCCGCACTCCATCAGCTGGGCGGTGTTGCGGGAGGTGTTGCAGCGCAGCGTGTCGCGTGATGCCAGCGCGCGCGCCCGCTCCGCGAATTCCTGATAGGATCGACCGGGCGTGAAGCCCCGGTACGACGGCGACAGCGGCGCCACGCGCGCACTGGACGCGGGAGCCGGGCGGGCGGCGGGGGGCGTTTGCCCGACGAGGAGCGCCGGGACCCAAAGCGCCGAAAGACTGGCCGAAAGCCCGAGACCGAACCGGATCATGGACTCCAATATACCCCGAACGCAACGGGCCCGGGGAGTTACCCCCGGGCCCGTCGCCTGAAATCCCTGCCGCTGTTCAGGCCTTGCGGACGTTCTGCGCCTGCAGACCCTTGGGACCCTGCGCGACATCGAATTCCACGCTGTCGCCCTCGGCGAGGCTGCGGAAGCCCTCGGCCTGGATCGCCGTGAAGTGGACGAACACGTCTGGACCCGACTCCTGCGCGATAAAGCCAAAGCCCTTCGCGTCGTTAAACCACTTCACCTTACCCTTTGCCATACTGTTCAAACCTCAGCACTGAGGGGCACGGCCCCGGATCTGGATCGACCCAAGCCACCGCAGCCTGGGACGGGCTCAAACAAAAACCGCGAGACAAATGGTCCTCGCGGATGCGCAGACAGCCGGTGACGGTGCCTCGTATTGCTTGAACCGGGGGCAAAAGTACGGAAGCCCCCAGAGCCTGTCAATCACAACCCCCACAATCCCCACGAATCGCTGAACGACATCATGGCGACATCATCTCAACACTCGTTAACGATCAGTCATTTCCAGTAGATTCCTGCCCCCTCTGCGGTAGGAATATCGATGCGGCTGCTCGTCTCGCTGGTCGCGGCGTCCTGCGCCGCCACCGCCCTTGGCGCTCAAACGAACGCCGAGCGCCTGGCCAACGATCGCTACACGCGCTCCCACGACTACGACCTCATTCACCAGCGCATCGAGCTCTCGAACTTCAACTGGGACTCGACGTCATTCGACGGCAAGGTCGCGACCACGCTCGTCGCCCGCCGGGCCGGGCTCGATTCCGTGATCCTCGACGCCGGCGCCAAGCTCGCGGTGAAGAATGCGACGCTGCGAACCGCGCGGCACGGCGACACGCTGGTCGTCTTCTTGACCCGTCCAGCCGCCGTCGGCGACACGGTCCGCTTCACCATCTCCTATCACGGCGTCGTGGAGAGCGGCCACGGGCTCACGTACATCAACTCGGAAGGCCGGCCCCACCGTCCCCGCCAGATCTGGAGCCAGGGTGAGGAGGACAACAACCATTATTGGTTCCCCACCTACGACTTCCCCAACGACAAGATGACCTGGGACCTGGTGGCCACGGTGCCCCGTGGCATGACCGCCGTGTCCAACGGCCGCCTCGTTTCCGACGTCGCTCTGCGCGACGGGGGGGGCTCGCACACGTTCGTGTGGCGCCAGGACAAGCCCTCGGCGACGTACCTGGTGTCGCTGATCGTCGCGCCGCTCGTCAAAGTCCACGATACGTGGCGCACGATCCCGGTCGACTACTACGTCTACCGTGAGGACTCGGCGCTCGCGCGGCCGCTCTTCAAGGTCACCCCCGATATGATCGACGTGTACTCGCGCCTGACGGGCGTCGCCTACCCGTGGGCCAAGTACGCCCAAACGACCGTGGCAGACTTCTTCGGCGGGATGGAAAACGTCAGCGCCACCACGCTGGTCGATTGGCTCCCCGGGCTGCACGACTACCAGGACCGCCCCTGGTTTCAGTGGATCCTGATTCCCCACGAGCTGTCGCATCAGTGGTTCGGTGACTACGTCACCACCGAGAACTGGGCCAACATGTGGCTCAACGAGGGCTTCGCCGAGTTCATGCCGGGAGAGTACTGGCGCGAGAAGCTCGGGGCGCATGTCGCGCAGGATTACTTGCTCGACGAATACAACCAGTTCATGCAGATCGACGACGATCACCGTATGCCGCTCGCCGCGCTCGGGTCGAACAACATCTACCCGAAGGGTGCCCTCGTCCTCCAGATGCTGAAGCAGTATCTCGGTGACCGGCCCTTCTGGGCGTCGGTACACCGCTACCTCGTCGATCATGCGTTCGACAACGCCACGACCGACGACCTGCGTCAGGCCGTGCTGGACGCGACCGGCGAGAACCTCGACTGGTTCTGGGACCAGTGGATGTACCAGGCGGGATACCCCGACTTCACCGTCACCACGAAGTACGACTCCACCGCTGCGACCCTCACCCTGGTGGTCCAACAGACGCAGCAGGACTCGTCCAAGGCTGACAGCACCGGCCTCAAGTACACGACGCCGGCGGCGTTCCGGATGCCCGTGACGGTCCGCGTCGGCACCGCAACAGGGGATGTGGTTGCGCGCGCCGAGCTCTCGCGACGCCAGGACACGATCGTAGTACGCGAGGTGAAACGCGCCCCCACGATGGTGATCTTCGACGACGGCAACGCGATTCTCAAGCGCCTGACCTTCGATCAACCGACCGCGTGGCTTGCCGTGCAACTCGAACGGGATGCCGACCTGTGGAATCGGCACTGGGTCATCGCGCAGCTGGGCCAGCGTCCGAACGATCCGCTGGCCGCCGGGGCGCTCGCCAAGGCCGCCGCGAGTTCCGACTACTTTCTCACTCGCGCCGCCGCGGTGCAGGCGCTGGCCGAGTTCCCGGCGGTCGCGGCGCTCCCGCCGCTGCAAGCGGCGCTGAAGGACACCTCGGCGCAGGTCCGGGCCGCCGTGGTCGAGGCGCTCGGCAACGTGGGCGGCGCGCAGGCGGCCACCCTCGCCCGCCAGGCGTGGACGAGTGACTCGAGTTCCGCGGTGCGCGCCGCTGCGGTGGTCGCGATCGCGCAGACCGATTCCGCAGGCCGTCGCCCGTTCTTGCTGCAGGCGCTGCTCACCCCCTCCTACCGGGACGAGATTCAGAATTCGGCATACCGGGCGATCGCCCGCTCGGGTGACACCACGATGGTCGACTCGGTGAACGCTCACGTGGGCGATCACCATTTTGCCCCGCACGTGCTGGCGGCGCTGGCGGGCCGCGGCAGCGTGCGCGCGCTCGGCCTGCTCGCGAAACTGCTGAACGACGACCGGACCGTCGTGCGCGGGTGGGCGCTCGAGGCGTTCCAGTTCACGTTGCGGCGTGAGCTTGCGCAGCCCGCGCTTCAGGCGGCGCGCGCGGGCCTCAAGTTCGACGACACGAAACAGGCGGTCGACGGGCTATTGCGAGAGTGGCAGAAGGACAGCGGTAAGTAGTTGTAGTGTCTTAACTTGGAGTCTTAATACTGTCCGCTCGCAGCGGGGCCAACGCCGTGCGGAATGCGGCCAGCGCAGTCTCGTACGCGCGCATCCGGTTGAGGAGATCGGCCGCGACCGAGGCGGGCTTCTTGCCGGCCGTCGTCTCGCAGGTGGGCAGGAACTTGACGATCGAATCGATCCGGACGACCAGTTGCCGGGCGATGATGCGCATCGAGTCCGCGTAGGCGGCGGGCGTCATGCGCGGCCGGCCGCTGGCCATGAAGCTCCGCGCCGTCATGCACAAACTGCCGAGGCGCCGTCCAGCCTGGCGCTGGCGCACCGTGTCGCGACTTTGCTGAGTGCGAGCAACGCGATCGATCCCGTCCCGCAGCTGCGCGACGCCGCGCGCCACTGTCCGCAGCCCCTCGAGGTAGCGAGTCTGTTCGGGCGTGGGCGGCAGCGGCGCCGTATCTCTGGGCGGGACGACGGTGTCCTGGAGATGGAGTGGCGCAACAGCCGCAGCTAGAACGACGATCACGGTGGCAAGCATCCGAACTCCTCTAACAGTGTATTAGGCCCTGGGGTTATAATCACACCATGGCCGTTCCCGCAACCTCGCGCGTCGTGCGGACCTTTGAGGACCGCGCCGATGCCCTGTCCCACTTCTTCCAACGGGCCGGGGAAGCGCCGCGTCTTGTCGCCTACGACGACGGCGTCGGCTGTCCGCTGGACCAGGCCCTGGCCGCGCTCGAGTGGACCAGCCAGGTCGGCGTCGTGCTTCCCGACGACCTCGTGCACGCGGGCCGCCTCGGCCCCGACTCCGCCGCCGCCGTGATCGAGCGCAAAGATGGCGACGCGCGTGTCTTCATCTATTTCGGCCCCCGCATGGACGCACCGCCCGCCGACCCGTACGAAGGTACCCTGCTGTACGACGAGCCCGGTGTGCGAGCCTACATCTTCGCGCAGCGCGTCCATGCCATCGCCCACTTCTTGCGAGCCACGCAGGGAATGAGCGCCGTGCTCTCGATGCTGTCGCGCCGGGCGCCCGAACTGCGACACATCCGCCGCTGGACCCAGGAGCTGTTCGCCGGCGGCGGCACGACGACCCACTCGACGCAGCTCCTCGCCGGCTGGTGGGCCACCGGCGGTGCCGGGTTCCTGTTCATCCCCTCCCAACCGGACGACCCCTTCACCTACTCCGAAGTCGCGATCGACGGCTGATGCTGGTCGCGGCATTTCTCGCGGTCTGGACGTCTTCCGTTCTCGTTCAGCGCCCCGCGCCCGATAGCGCGGCGCGCACGCGCGTCATCGCGGCGCTGAAGGAAGTCCAGGACTCGCTCGACCGCGTGCGCGGCGCCGCGTACAACTTCCGCACCGACTTGGGCGGCGCATCGCCGGTTGTGCTCTACAACCGCGCGCAGCGCATGCACGGTAGCTGCGTCGCCGCCGATGCGGCCCTGGTGCGGCTCGATTCGACAGTGACCGCTTCCTACCCCGCCGGGGCGCCGCCGGACCTGCGGCGCGAAACTCGCGCTTTGCGAGCGGCGCTCACGACGTGCCAGCGCGAGTACGACACGACCGTGCGTTGGCAGGAGCGCGCCGACAGCGTGCGGGCCTGGGCGCCCTTCCGGTTGCGCCGTCTCGACGAGGCCATGCGGCGGTTTGCGCAAGCCGCGGTGGTCCCCAGACACTGATGTGGGAACGTGCGCGGTGTGGATTCACAACTCCACATCGTGTGGAAGGTCGGTGGAAAGGACGGCCAGGTAGCGGGTTAGCATCCACAATCCGTGCACATCGAAGTGAGCTAACCCGAAGAAACATCGGCACTTGCGCGCTTTTTGGGGGCCCCTATATTCATCCCACGCGGCTTGGAGGGAAGGGTTGGGACCTCTAGTCTCAACGACGCCTTCAAGACGGGTCCGAACGGAAATTCCGGGGAGAACGCCGACGCAATCAAGGGCTCAGGCGTTCATTGATCCGGGAGCAGCTCTCTGGGTCGGACAGGTGGGGCCAGTCGCGTTGCCTCATCCACGTCGACGTAGTGCCTCGACGTGCAGTGCGGAAGGTCGGTCCGCGACCCGATCTGACCCGTAGCACTCACATTGGCGAACCTTGCGGCCCGGCCAGGCTGCTTGGGGATGGAAGCCAGGGCTCCTGTTTGCCCTACCGAGCGACGCAACAGTCAACCGGCGGCAGCAGGAAGAAGAACGGTGGGTGAAAGCCCCCGGCTCTGGGTAGCCGATGTGTCGGAGCCCCCGGGCGGCCTATCGAGCCGACCCGGGGGCTTCGTGTTTCCCCCCCTTATGACGTTTAGGGCGCCTCAGCTTGCCGTCCGCAGGGCCGGCGTGTAACACCGGGATCATGCGCCCAGCGTTCGTCGCCCCGCTCCTTTGTGCAGCTGCCTGCGGGTTTCGGCAGGTCCAGGGACCGCCGGGCGAAGAGCAAGTCGTGGTGCAGGGCGTCCTGAGCCCGCAGGCATCCGAGCAGGTTCTGTGGATCGAGCGGACGATCCCTGCAGGCGACCCGATCGTGGTCGCACTCCGGCCCCTCGCGACGCCGCCCGCTCGCGTCGAGGTGCGTGACACCTCCGGCGCCGTGTTCTCCTACCAACCCGACACGGCAAACCCAGCGCGTTTCGTGGCCACGTTCACTCCCGTGCACGGGCAGCGCTACGACCTGCTCGTCGAAGCTGGCTCCCACGTGATCCGGGGCAGCACCACCGTCCCGGCGCCCCTCACGATCCTGGATCCGGCCGCGGACACCGTGCCCCGCCCCGCGCCCGGAGATTCGGGATTGCGGCTGAGTTGGGCGTCGGGATCGAGTCCTTGGGTCTTGATCTACGTTACGCGGCCGCGCGATACCGTTCTCGCCTTCCCGTTGATGTTGGTGCGACGGGATACGTCCGCCCTGTTGCCCTATTTCTTCATCTCGTCCTATGACTCCACTCTCATCGTTTCGGTGCTCGGCGTAGACTCGGCCACTGCGCGTGTGTTCAACCCCGACCGAGGTTTTAGCTCCAACCCTGCGTTCGAGGGCAACCTGACGGGTGGTCCTGGGCTCTTCGGTGCCACGACGAGTGACCGGTTCGTGTTGCGCGCGCAATGATCGCGCCGTCACTGATCCTCGCCATCGCGCTCACGCAAACACCTGTGCGCGGTCGCGTCCTTGCCGCGGAGAACGGGCAACCATTGGTCGGGGCATCCGTGTTCGCCCTCGTCTCCCGGCGTGGAGCCGAGACGGACCGGCACGGCCGATTCGTCGTTTGGCTCTCCGCCATTCCCGATACGCTCGTCGCGCGGTTCGTGGGCCGCGCGGCCGACACGCTCGTGGTGGTGGACACGGCCCCGCAAGACGTCGAGCTGCGGCTCGACACGGCTGCCGTGCCGCTGGCGGGCGTGGTGGTCTATGGGGAAGCAGGGCGGCGCGCCGACGCCGCCGCGGGCGCGTCGACATGGTCGTTGCCGCGAGAGGCCGTGGCTGCCGTGCCTTCTGCCATCGAAGGAGACGTATTCCGCGGTCTCGCCCTGTCTCCGGCGGTCGCCTACTCGACACCGATCTCGTCGCAACCCTTCGTGCGGGGCACCGACCCCGGGGCGGTCGGATATCGGCTCGACGGCTTCACCGTCATCAACCCGTTCCACCTGGGCCGCATCTTCAGCGCGCTCATGCCTCAGGCGGTACAGGCCGCCAACCTCATGGCCGCGCCCTTCGATGAGGAGTACGGCGACGCCACGTCGGCCGTGATCGATGCACAGCTGCGCGAAGGCGGAGACGCGTTTCGGGGTGGAGTCCAGGCGAGCTTCGTGAGCGCCGCGGCCTGGGCCGGGGGACCGATCGGGTCGCACCGTTGGTTCGGCGCGTGGCGTCACGGCTTCCTGGAGCACCTGGGGGGGCCGTTCCACGATGTGCCCTATCGCTTCAACGATGTCTATGGACGGTTCACGCTCGCGGCGCCGTGGGGGCCCGTGCAGGTCACGGGCTTTTGGAGCAATGACGGGCTCCACAATCGTGAGACAGGTGACGGTGTGGGGTGGTCCAATGCGTTGCTGGGCGTGCGGGCCCCGCTGCCTGTGGGCCGAGCCGGCCGCCTGGAGCTATGGGGCGAGTCGAGCGGCTTCCGCGAGGATGTCGTGCAGCTGCCCATCCGCGGCGCGAATACCGATGTCGAGAATCGATTCTTCACGAGCGCCTTCGGCGCGCGGTGGCAGTGGACGCGCGCACAGAGCGCGGCGTCTTTTGGGGTCGAGCTGCGACATCGCCATATGCAGAACCAGATCCGGGGAGGCGATCAGTCGGCTCCCAGCGTCGACGTGGCAGGATTCGTCGGCGCGGCTACCGCAGGCTTTGAGCACCGCGCCGGTCGCTTCGCGCTGCGGCTCGGAGCGCGCCTCGATGCCGACCGAGCCGTGCAAGTGTGGCAACCCCGGCTCAGGATCGGGGCGGATTTGGGACGAGACTGGTCGCTGGGCGTGGCCGTCGGGCGGACAGCTCGCTTGTATCACGTCCTCGCCGAGGTGCTGCCGGAGGCCGAGGATATCCTGAGCGTGTACGACCTTTGGCGCCCCGGCGGGCAAAATGGCATCCCGCTCACAGTGGCCGACAACGCCCTCGTCGAGGTCAAGCGGACGACCACGCGGTTCTCCGTACGCGCGAGCGCGTTCGCGAGCCGCTTGCGCGGCGTCGGCGAGGTCCGGCACTCGATTCTGGAATCGACCGACAGCGCGTTCTTTCGTTTCGGCCGGGGCCACGAAA
>Ga0193697_1000383_pt1 | contig 16277 bp, 27 predicted proteins | sample L3m2metaG_FD_145073 | JGI IMG/M metagenome (GOLD analysis project Ga0193697, IMG submission 145073) | Soil microbial communities from a riparian zone of the East river system, Colorado, United States - L3m2 | ecosystem: Environmental > Terrestrial > Soil > Riparian zone | place: USA: East River... | reverse complement strand
GCAGTAGTTATCACTGTTGTAGGCCCTAATGTTATTGCTGAAATAACAAAGACATTAGGAATGTAGTAATCTGCACGTATCGGAACGTTCTGATAAGCAGGTATTGGATAGGACAGGACTGTATTTGTCATAAGATTCCTTAATAAACGACACCCTCTTTTTTAAGGAGGGTATCGTATTAATGATTAAATTAACCTATTAATCAAGGATAATTCTTGTCATGAAGATAAGCTCTCCAGAAAAGTACATCCTCAGCATCACCAGAGACACCTTCTCCGATAATAAAGCCTTGGAATGTAGCATTTATATATGCTCCCATAATAGCAGGTCCATTGATAGTTCTACTTGGATTCACACCAAAACCATCATATACCAATGGTGATGGATATAGGTCAGAACCAGCCGAAATTGGCCATCCGCCTGTATTTACATCACCAACAGCAACAACTTGTGGAGGTGTACGACCCACAAAGCTTAAGAATGGATAGTTATTATTCCATGCATCAAAGCTTGATGAATCTATATTCACCACAAATGTTGTGCTATCAACAATAGCTACAACATATCCATAGATAGGTGATCCTGGAATTATCAAGTTAGGCAATGAGTTTAATCCAGTTGGTCCCCATACCGGTGGTATAATACCAGGTACAGAAGGAATTCTGAATGCTACTTCTTGACCTACAACAAAGTTACTTGGTGCAGTTGTTTGTACTGTTGTTGTTGCGCCAAGTGTTACATCACAAATAAATGATACACCTGGAACATACAATGCTGGGTACAGAATCTTCTTAAAGGAACCTGCATTGTTCAACGATGATGCTGAATCAAAAGCAGTATAATTAGATCCTGAAGTATCCCAGCAAATTGAAAATGTTGTTGGGCTAAGTACAGTAACCATAAAAGGAATACCAGCAATCTGCTGCATACCAGTTGTGGCTGTTTGATATAGATTGGAGAAAATCACCCAATTTCCTGATACCAAACCATGCGCTGTTACAGTAGTAACAACGGCATTAGCCGCTTTGCTAATTGCAAAATCAGCTGTTGCTACTGAAAGATGGAAATAAGCTGGGCCATATTGCAAAGATAATCCTGCATATATAGTCTTAAAACCACTTCCATCAACTAAAGCACCTGAACTACCAATTGAACCGTTTAATACATCGATATATTCATCGCCTGTACCAAATGTATTTAAAAAGGCAGCTCCTTGTCCCATATTCCTAAGCCACCAAGCTCTTGTAACACCAGCACCAGCTTGTGCTGCTGTTGCATTAGAGATCTCAATGAAATCAGGTTGAAATGGTATTTTTACAACAGTATCACCACCAGATGACAAAACTGTTCCACTTGCTAATCTTGAATATTCAGCCATATTATACCCCCAACGAGCTTAAGCGGGTTGATATTAGGTTTCTAATAGCTGTATCTTGTGTGATTGCTTGCGCTTGGGCAAACTTCACTGCAAGAGTAGCATTCTGTGCCAGCATACCAGAGTAATAAGGATCACGGTAAATCAAGTTCATGGAATATCCATCTTGATTTATGTGTGTTAATGCCTGCTTACCAAGTACTGTATTATAATATACGTCTTGACCGTTAGCAGATGCATTCCTTGCTACTGGTGCTTCTGAACTTGTTAGGATACGTACGTTAAATACGGAACCCCATTCAGATGGCAAAGCACTAGCATTAGTTGGCTTATCTGTTACTTTTGTGACCTGATTTCTCAGGCGGGGAAACCTCTTCGGATCTCCCTCACTATATCTCTATAGTGTTCAGACTATCGCATACGCCATTTCTAGCGTCCTCAGGGTTTAGTCGTTCAGGCTGTATTTAAACTTGCCCCTTGTTGTCCGTCTGCTTACGCAGCGAGGAGTTCCAAGTCAATTACCCAAGGTTTTCGAACTACACAACGTTTATAGTTCCAATTATTAAGTACTCCTTGTCCTACTAACGAATCGAAATCCGTTTGTAGCTCAGTAGAACTCAACATAAAGTATGCTGATCTTACTGGGCCTGTACCGAATCTATCCATTCCTTCAATACCGCTCATAAACTTATAAGCGTTATTACTGTCAAGAGTAGTAGCCACTAATGAGAAATCACTAACACCTAAGTTAGTTGGATTGTCCATTCTATTACTTGTTGACTTAAATTACCTAACCAACTAGAATTCTAGTATGATTAAAATTACCGATCTTGCTTACGCTGCTGGTTATACCGATGGAGATGGATGTTTCCATATTGGAAAAGTTCATTCCGAAAATAGAATTAGATATCGTGCCTTGTTTATTATTAACACCACTGAAATTGAAAATGTTCAATGGTTTCAAGAAATATTTGGGGGAACCATTTCCACCAAACCAAGGAGAAAATCTAATCATAAAGTCATTTATCGATATGTTCTTAAAGGAAAGGAAATTGAAAAGACTGATCTTTTTTCTGAATTTCTTCAAGAAAAACACTATGAATGGGCTTTGTTCAAATTTTTTAGACAATGCCAAATTGATAGCAAAGATGGATTCATTGAAGAGATGAAAGAACATAAAGATTGTTCCAATCTTTTTACTCATTCCCTCAAAGAGTCTTTTGAAAATCAAAGAAAAACAATTAAACCTTCCGAACAAGATTTTGCCTATTTGGCTGGATTTATTGATGCCGAGTGTTGTCTTAACATCCAGAAATCTATTCCTAAAAATAGACCTAATCCTACTTATAAAATTCAACTTCAGTGTAACAATACCAAATCCCCAACATTTGAATGGATTGCAAAACGATTTGGGGGTCAATTTCATTTCATTGACCGATCCAAATATCGAAATAATCGAAATCAAATGACTTGGAGATTGTCTGCTGCTGAACTTTATCCCGTTCTCAAAGGTATTCTTCCATTCCTTAAACATAAGAAACCAGTTTGCGAAGAGATGATCAAATTTTACAAAACAATTGTTCCCCTTGAAAATACAGTAAGTAGAAATAGTCCTAAATTTAAGGAATTCTACCAACCTATTCTTAATGAAAGGGAACTCATATTTCATAAAATTCAAACTCTTAACAAAAAAGGATATTAATTTAAGCGGGTAGTCATTTCTGCTACCTCTCTATGTCTCCATAGAGTTTAGAGTACCGCTTCACTCTTTCGAGTGTCTGACCGCTTTACTCGTTCACGGTCCCTTTCGGGTTCCGCCTTGTTGTCCGTCTGCTTATGCAGCGAGGAGTTCCAAGTCAATTAGGTCTGATTTTAAAACGGCAAACATTCTACCGTTTGAGCCACCACCGGCATTGATCTGAGATGCAGCAGAAACGACATAATCTCTTAAAATTAAATCTTCCGCTTGTCTCATCGCAACCGCAAGTCTTTCACTAACCCAGGCTAAAACTCCTTCCTGATCTTGTAAAATAACTTGTTCGTTAATGATACACCCAGTACCAAAAAAAGCCATTTGTGCGTCTATAATATCGCGTTGAGGCACTTGTGCTGCTGGATCTAATCCGCTGTTACCCAACTGAACAGTTGGCGGTTGTAATGCGCGTGGGCGCATAAATCTCATAGTAGTTCCACCGTTAGCAGGCATGTTAACTTTGTCACATACAGTAATGTAATTCATGGTTGGCGTAGGTACATATAACATTGCAGGCGCAAGCGATTGCAATATCATTGGACCTAAATTGCCTGTAGTCGTAATCGACATAGTAACCTATAAAATATAGATTAATATGATATGATGATCGGTAGACGAGCCTAATTACGTCAGTTCTCGATCATATCTTGTTATAGGGTGCGAAACCTACTAACGCGAATATCCATGACGCAGGAATGGCGAAACTTTAATATAGTAATTGTTACAATATTGTATCAACAATTATTTGATACAATATTGTATCTTTATAATTATATTCTAAGCCTATTCTTTAACTCTTGCATTTTAGCATATGCATCTTTTTGTCCTGAAGGTGTGAAGTTACCAGCTTGTGAGTAGGGTGAAGTACCAACACCACCAGGTTGATAGAAAGGGCTTCTCCTGTTGGCATCTACCTTATCTTGTATGGATGGTTGCTTATCTGCTGGTTTATGCAATCCAAGGGCCTTTATGTTCTTATAAACCAACTTTTGTCTTTCTGGCCCTTCAGGCATTTGTAATATTGTTTCTGCTAAATCTGGATGGTCATTAGCAAACTTTTCTGCATGTTGGAGGACATCATAGAAATCAGGATTTGATTTAACCCAGTTATCTTGTCTTTCTTTTTGTATAGCTTGGTTTACAGCTTTCTGTATTTCAGATTGAGTTTCTTGCTTTAATTGTTGACCAAACTTAGCTTGTTCTTTCTTTAATTTCTTCTTATCAATGTATGGTTCGGAATCATCTTCTTCATCATCATGAGATTGTTTCTTGGATTGAGATTCTTGATACTTACTTTCAGCTTCAAGTCTTGCCGCTCTTTCTTGTTCTAATGCCTTCTGATACTTAGTTTCCAAAGCACGGAAGTTTAGTTCCTTGTCATTTGGTTTTGCTTGTTCTACTTGATTTTCTTGTGTTGGTGATGTCATATTATATCCTTACCCGTGACGCTGGGTTGCGGTTGGATTTATTCTTAATAATGATAATAAATGGTTATAAATGAAAGTAAACATTCTTGATGCACATGATAGATATCAACATTTTACTAAGCAATCATTTAATATTGCTGAATGCTGTCAAAACCTAATTAATCAAATGCCTTTTGGTAATGTGCCCTTCTATATATTTGCACATACAAGAACTGATGAAGATGGTGTTACAAAGCGATTGATATGGCAACCGAGGTTAACAAAGCCAATAGCAGAAACCAATTCTATGTTATTTAAGGCATATCCTGGCACTGATGTCATTAAGATAATATGGATGATACCTGCTAGGGAAATGTGGGGACAATATAAGCTTGGAAATATTACAGAGAATAAAACTGTTTTAGATAGCATTGATATGTTTGAAAATCATCGCAAGAGACTCGAAATGAAAGAAGATGATGACCTATCAGATGATAAAATTAACCAGATTTACAAGGATTTGAGTGTTGAAGCTAGAAGAAAGGCACATATGGATAATTTATATATTCCTACACCAGAGACTTAGGCTTGCTGGCTTTCTTAGGTTTCATAACATCCGTGACATAAGTATCACGAAGTTTACCAACAGGATTCCTAACACCAGTACCATAATAATCTCCGGAAGGCTGCTTGGTATTAGAGACATGATTTTCTAAACCTTTTTTCTTCATTATTAGCCTAAATCATCATCTTGGAGTGTATTCTTACGACCTTGTGGTAATACATCAACATGTTGTTTAGGATTACCTTCATGACCAACTGGTTGTCTGTGGCCTACACCATAGTGTGTGCCAGCATTAACAAAGTTACTAGATCTTTGGTCATATTGTGGGCATCGAAAATCCCATGGTGAATTAACACCATCTTTTGGCTTATCTTGTGGATTTTGATTCTTAATAGCAATAGGATCCGCAAAGCCGGATTTAGCATTCTTAAGAGTACTTCTGTTTGTTTCCGCAGCAGTATTCTTATAGGATTGCACTGTCTTTGTACTTTTCATATGCCCTCATGAAGGGTATAGATAATCTAACAAACATCTAACCATTACTCATAGAGGAGCCGGATATGAAACTTACAATTTCATTAGATGGTTATTGACTATCTATACTAATTAATTACGATATTGTGGCAATCTGCCTTGATGGCCTTTAACTTTCTTCACTGCTTCTTCTTGGGAGGCCTTAATTTTCTCAGATGTATCCTGGTAGTTTAAATTTGAACCAGCACCCTCAGCGGAACTGTACATCTTTTCCTTGTGTGGGCCATCAGGGAACACAGATGCTTTTGAACGTGACCCAAATGGTGTGGAGTGGTCATCAATTCTCTGGCCACCTGAACTTGCTCTACCTTGTTTTTGACTATCTGCTGGCATATATCCTCAATATTGTTGAGTTATTTTATTACTATTCTAGTTTTAACACATTATAACTATATAAATCCAAGAATTCTTTACATTGGAACTTGTTGTTCATTCTGTTGTGGTTGTGTCTGCCCTTGAGATTGCATCAATTCACCTAATATCTGTTCCATAAATCGGTTAGCTTGTGTTCTTCTTTCGACATCTTGCTTTTCTTTTTCTTCTTCGAAACGCTGACCTTGATTATCAAGATCTAATTTAGCTTGTTGATGATCTGTTTCTATTTCACCAAACTTCTGTATGTTCTCAAGTAGTGATGTGAGGGCTGCTTGCTTCTCTTTAAGTGATAATGCTCTGTTGCGTTCTATCATCGATAATCGCTCTTCATAGAGGCCCAAGTTACTTTCTGAGCGTGAATTATCTTCTCTAGCACGTGCTATATTAGACACAGCCTTAGAATATAATTCTTTAAGTTTAGCCTCTTCAAATAGATGTTGGACATTTGTAGCTTGTGCTTGTATCTCAGCTTGCTGTTCTTCTTGTTGCTTCAAGAACTGAAGTATTTCAGCTTTACCTTGAATATTCATGTCTTTGATTATCATTGAAGGAGGAAGCACCTCACGCCCAAACGCCTGATTTATATCGAGCATTTGCTGCGCCTGCATGTTCTTCTGAGTAGGTGTGAGAAGGCCTTCTTCAACAATTGTCTGATACTTAGCAAATATACGTGAAAAGAAATGTGGACTTGGCTCTTCACCAATAAGTAATGCCACCTTCTCAGCATTCCAATTGTGTAATGCTATCTGTAATAACCTTTCACCAACAAGTTTAAGGCAGTGATCCCATTGATCGAAATACTTCTGAAATGGTAATAGATTAGCTGCCTGCTTAATAAGTAGTGTTAGACTTGATGCTTGCTTATCATCTTGTCCTGACCAGTTCTCAAGATCTATTCCTGAAGTCTTAAAGATAAGGTCAGACATCTGTTGAGCAAGGGCTAAATCTGACTCAGGAACGGCACTAGGAATGATCTTCTCAACATCAGTCATCTCATAGCCTTCATTGATGATGACATCCCATCCTTGACCAGCTTTCTTTAAATTATCTTCGTTAGCTACAGCACCACTCTTACGCTTCCATCCTGCATTAATTGTGGCTGCTGCTATATCATTGTTATTGATGACTTTGTAATTGAATAGAAATTGTGGTGATCTCATTGGGAATATGAGAGATCTTGAACGCAACTCATATTGATTTATATGTGGGTCATAGTTCCAGAAATTAGGTACAAATGGACACTCTGGTCCATCCCAAAGTGGATTATCACCTTGAAATACTAATTGATCATTAAGTACTATTGCCACCTTCCAGCAGGGTGTTTCAACAGTCACCTCTTCCATGTCATCAATATGGTATAGGATAGATTCTAACTGTCCGTCACCACCAGCAAAGTCGAAGAATTGGTTTCGTTTCTTGGAATATAGTCTTTTCTTTTTCTTCCGCCACTTATACCACACATATGAAAGCACCATAAGATCATTGCGATACATATTGTGATTTTCAGGTAAGAAATAAAAGTTTCCATATCTTTGTGGACTTCCTGCCATTGGTCGAATTTCTTTAACTCTATCAGGGAATCTTGCTTCTGCTTCATTCTTGCTGATATATTCTTGACACCATACAAATTGTGCGTCAGACATATCAGGATTACGAAAATATGGATCAACTAAGAATGAATTGTATTCCCATACCTTTAGCTTCAATTCACCTTGTGCAGCATCGTCACCAGTATAATCAAGGTATGGTTGTATTAGGTTCATACCCGCTATTGCAGCAAGCTCACATGACTTAGAGAATTGCTCATGAATGCCTTGTTTCTGGCATGTGTTCATGATTAAACGAGTGTATTGGTCTGTAGTCTGTGGGTCTGCACCATCGGCTGCTTGATACATTATAGACTTTCTATGCTGCCTTTGATAGCCAGTAACCATATTCACAGGTTGTTGCACTAGATTGAAATAGTATTGCTGTGATGTAATGCCAGGGGAGAAATTAAGTGTTCTATTAATGAATGACTGGTTGCCAGCCATGAACAAAGTATCTATATTACTTTGGCTCCAGCGCGCTGCCTCGATGGGCTGAAACCTGCTGAACAGATTATCCAACCAAGATCTTATGTTTCCGGCATTAGGCTCTAAGCCATTATTCCAAGGTGCAGTATAAAAAGTCACAGCGTACCTGTATGAAATTATTATTTCATTACAATATCTTAAATATAGTATTATAGCAAATCACTGTTATGGTTCTATACATTTATATCCATAACTCTCCAAGAATTCTATGTAATATTTAATTCTGTCCTCCACTCTCTGACCTGCTGGTTGTCCTTTGTTCCATAATTCAAGGTTTTCAATCCTATTATCATCTCTTATCCCATTTTTATGATGAACTGTCTCACCAGGGAAAAGTTTTCTATTTAAATGCTTCTCCATAATTAACACATGTTGATAAATCCTTTGATATTTACCTTTTTCAGTGCTTTTAACAATCATCAATCTATAACCTTTTTTATTTAAATAACCTTCTGAACGTGGTCCAACACCTCGTAAAATGGTATCTAAAGGAACATCTCTTTTTATTCTTATTTCTTTCTTTCTCTTATCTGAAAAAATACGATTACTTTTATTTTTTAATCTCTCAGCATTTTCAGGATGATTTTTTTTATACCAATAATAGAAACATGCAGGACATCTTTGACATTTTTGCTTTGATATGAAAATTTTATTACATTCAATACATTCACAGGATATTTTACCTTTACAGTTAGTGCAATATCTAAAATGACCTAATTCAGATATTTCACCACAATTTTGGCATGGGATTAGCTTTTTTTTATTTCTTTTCTTGTCATATTCTTTGTAATAACAAGCTTTGCAAGTATCTGATATTTTACGTGGATTTTCTTTTTTGCAAATAATACATATTTTCATAATAACCTCCGTAGTTAATCCGAATGAAATGAACATGTCAGGCTATCGGAAATAGCTCTTCGGAAGCGATCCTAGACATGTTTAAGATGAGAATTATATATTATTTATCAGATAAATTCAATCAAAATATACTTTGCCTACCACCAGTGTTGAATCTATCTTTCTGATAGGTGGTTGGATTATGGTTGATTGTATTATGAGCAACTACTTTATGACTTGCGATAGCATAACGAAGGGAATCTACAGCATGGTCATTCTTTTTTAATGGTTCATCATATCCTTTCTCTGCTGCCTTAGAATCCCATACATATGATTCTATTTCACGAATTGTATTATGACATCCTTCACAAATATAAAGATTACCTTGCTTCATTTCTGATGTCATCATTTGAATACCATTTTCTACATCATTATTTGCATGGACTACATGCAAACCTCTTCGTTGCAACTCTAATTGAAATGCTTGGGCTGAAGGATCAATGTAAATATTTCGCACTGCATAGGGCTCTAAGAATTCTTGAACATCATTAGCAAATTCAGAATTTATTTTTTGTCTACCATGTACTTTGGGATCATAATAATATTCTTTCTCTACCCACATCCTCTTACCAGTTTGCGTATATTTTCCACTAGATACACCAATGAGCAAACAACAAAATGGATTAACGCTACCATAATCGATAGCAGCAATCCAATACTCAGCAGCACAAGGAGGCCTAGGAACCACATGAATCTTCCTATCAAAGAAATCAAATATTGCACCCTCAGCCAAGCACCATAGACCAAGATAATTACGTTTGTAGAACAAACCTGATAAAGATTCACGAACACGCTTCTTATATTCATCATCAACATAAGGGTTATCATCTAATGTAAAGTGTAGGGAATAGTAATTGGGATCTCCAGCTTCTGCTTTATCTATCCATTGCTTGATCTTATGATTAGGATGCGATGGGTTCATTGATGCAAAACCCATAGAATGTGGCATAGAAAGACGTGTATCAATCATATCAATGATAGATTCAGGATAAAGTGTCATTTCATCACAATAAACAAGTGAGAATGTCTTACCTTGAAATGATCCTATTGCTCCTTCATCCTTTGCTCCCAATGTTGTTATGGTCTTATCAAAGAACTTTAGTTGTCTCTTTCCTGCTAACCAACTACAAAATGGCCTAAACATTGATAATTGTTCACTTTCCAATAATAATCTAATAGCATTTTGGTAGATAGTATCTGAACTATGTCCCACCATGAATATTTGTGAATCAGGACAAAGATATGCAGCTTGCATAAACCGAAATAAAGAACATACAGTCTTACCAGATCTAACGCTTCCATGGGCTAAATTCCATGATGCTTCAGAATTTATTATAAATTCCATTTGCTTTGGTGAAAAGGGATCTTGCATACTAGTAGTCATATATCAATGGGGTAAAAATGATCAATAGAGCTAAGTGTAAACTATGTAATCAAATAATTGAAAGCTATCATGCTACTGATTTAGTGCAATGTAAGTGCGGGGCCATTGCTTTGGATGGCGGAGAAACATTAAGATGCTATTACAAAGACATCAATGACTTTGTTAGAGTTGATGATCAAGGTAATGAAATCATTGTTAGAGAAGCAGAAGAAAAGCTTGATATATCATCGGCTATAGTGGATCGTGAGGAGCTTTTGAAGATGCTAAATGAGATGATAAAAAACATTGAAGGATTACCACAAATTGCAATGGCAACTTCTGTGAATCACTATGACTTGTTATCGGCATTATTGTTGATATCAGCAATATTCCGTGCTGATTGTAGAGATGATAGTTGATTCATTAATGCTAAGAACTTGCTAACATCATCATTATTGAATGATTGCTTGGCTTTCTTTTCTTCAAGATAATCAATCTTTTTCTTTTCTACTTCGAATTCTACCTCAGCAACTTGTTTGAAATATATAGGGAGAAACCTATTACCATAGGATGATGGCATGTCTTTGTTTAGTAGTATCTTAACACCTATCCAATCTCTAAAACGCTCATAATATGCGTGAAAACAACTTCTATCACATAATGATTCCCATTGTGATCGTGGAATACCTTTTAACTGGGAATAGAATTGTGACATATGAACAATATCTTTGGCTTTTAGATTATCATTCATCCATATAAGTAAATCTTCACCAAGTTGAATACATTCTTCATCGGAATAACCTGGATTAGGGGGTCTTCCATGACCTACAGCATTTTTATTACCTGCTGGTGCTGGCATTATCTAACCACCAATGTTATTTTAACGGAGATATTGTCAGGTTCTCCATCGAAGTTTTTGAGAGTTTCATCAATGCATGCTTTGATAATCATATCTTCATCCGATACAGTATATATCTCATAAAGCAGAAACTTTTTAGATAAGCGTTTTTCATCGTCTTTTATTGTTATTATGAGTTCAGAGGACACTAACAGCCTTTCTTCTTCATCTTATCCATTTTCTTGTCCATTTTGACATCAGCTTTCATAAGCTTTTTCACATCTTTTTCGCCTTTATCAAGGTCTTTCTTAACTGCTTTGATTTTCTTATGCATGTAGGTGCTCTGTAATATGTTAAATGTCAGTGTATTTTGCTGTTGTTTTTTTGACAAGAGATTCTTTTTTGTTGCGTAATATTCCGCTTTTCCACTAAGATGTTTTACATAACCTTGCATACCGTAGGGATAACAATACAAATTTAATAAAGGTAAGTATATGAAAAATATTTTGACAAATTTAATAATTCTTTGTGGTCTTTCATTTGGAATTCTCAATGCAGATGTAAGTTATAAATATGATAGTATAAAAAAAATTATAGAAATGAAAGAAGAAGAAACCAATGTTATTTTAAAGATGAGAATTTTTAAAGAATTTAAAGAAGATAATATCAATTGGGTATCTCTTGATGTTCAAATCATAACACCTGGTGGGGATCCTTGTGGTGAAGTTTTTGTTATTTTACTTGATAAAGAAGGATTTGGAATACAAGGTGAAGATGGAATATCTTTTGGAAAAATTGTTAAAGATTATAAAGGTTCATTAGTAAAAAGAATAAGAATCACAAAAGATCAATTTGAAAAAATAAATTCATTTAACCCTCTTATTTGTGCACAATAATTTTTAATTTCAACCTCCATAACATTATTTTTTAATGTTATGGATTTCTTTTGTGGATAAGCGGTATTTTTCCTCTATATTTTATATAAACCGAAGGGAATAGATGTCAAAGAACTATGTAAATAAAAAAATTGAAATTCGTTGCCGTGTTTCAGAAGAAATTAAAGAAAAACTACGGGTGATTTGTTTTAAGGAAAAAACATCTATTCAGGAGTATGTTGTTAAGGTTTTAGAAAAAGAATTAAGTAAAATCAAAATATAAAAAAGAAGAGGACTTAAGGTCAAGTCCTCTATTTAATTAGAGAATAACTTCTTTAAGGCAATGAATTGTTAAAGATGCGACAGTAACAGGGAATTGAATACCAATAGTGTTAGGATTCATATTAACAACAAGTGATGATGCATTTCTTAGTTTTAAAACATCACCGGCAAGCACTTGAATAAGAACTTCACCAGAAATATGGAGAGTATCATCATTAGGAGCTTGTGTATAACCACTAAGAGTTGCGCCTGGTACTATGATATTGTTTAACCATAGACCGAAGCTAAATGATGGTGTAGGCGAAGGAATTGGTGGTTCTACTTTAGCTTCTGCACCCCAATTAATATAATAAACACCTGATTTTAGGAATTTTAGTGATCCATCAACACCCATCATGGATAGATCAAAGTCACCAAGGGAAACAGCATTTTGACCTTGGAAAAGTACTGCATCACCGGGAGTACCAAAAGGTTGTAATAATTGTGGTGGGTTTGCAAAAACATTAGCATAAGATTGGCAGCAACATTTTTCATCAGGACGTGGTTCACAATCTTTACCAGGAGCACCTTGTAAACCTCTAGGTCCTTGGATACCTTGTTGTCCAGCGGGTCCTTGTGGTCCTTGGGGACCTTGCAAACCTTGCTGTCCTTGTTCACCTGGGACACCTTGTGGTCCTTCTTGACAACCACAGCAATCTTTGTGGTAGGATTCATGTTCTTTGCACATAATTTACCTCTTAATTTATGAAATGTTTTGGGGGATTAAACACAAAATAAAAAAAAAGTTTATTGTTGTAAATAAAATTATTTAAAGTGCTGATATGCTAGGAGTTAATGGTATATCTATATCAGGATGGACATCAGGAGAAGCCTCTTGTTGTTCATCAATGACATCTTCAGCTTTACCGGAGGTGGATACATTATTGAGTGAGATAGTGCAACCTACAAGGAGTATTGCATTTAAGATGACGAATAAGGTGATTATGGCAATTGCAATGAACATGTAGTAACGGGCTTTAGAAAGGTCTTCATTTTTCATGTAGCCTCAATCGGTAAAATATATATAAAAATCTATGGTTCCTAATAATTGGTACCATAGATCATTATCCATTTAATCCCCAAAAAAAACTATGTTCCAATGGTCATTGACTTTTTTTGGGATAGGAATCGGTTCAGTAGGTGAATTGGGAGGTGGAGTAGGCAATGAGTTTACATCTTGCTTATGAATGTTAACGGGTTTAGTTGTTTCGTTTACATCTTCGTCGGATTCTGATTCATCAGCATTTGGGTTATATGGATGTTGTAAGGGAATTGTATGATAGTGGATAGGGTTCATTTTACCTCTTGTTAATTTTCATCAATGTTATCAGCAAATATTTCAACATCTTGGGCAATTACTTTAGCATCTTCGAAGAGTTTATCTTCATTGCAAGATGATAAAGCAGTTAATAGGAAGGCTAATGTTAAATAAAGATACATAGTTACTCCTCGTCTTCTTCATTGTATTCGTCATCATGACAGTCAAAGGTATGATGAACTTCAAAGATAATTTCATCATCAATTTCATATGAAAGTTTTTCACCCCTTAAAACTTTGATAATATCGTCATTACAAAGTTTAACGATGTATTTTTGTGTTTCAGTAAATTCTAATTCCATATGATTCCTATGATAAAGTTTTTCCGACACCGGAGGTTTTGTTTTTATTTTTAAGTTTATGAAGTTTATCAGCAAACTTTTCAGAAAAGGATATCAGGTCTTTAGACATTTCAACAAGCCAAAGATATTTTTGAGAGTCTGGAAGTGAGAGAATATCTTGTTCGGTGTCATATTTTTCGGAAAGTAATTGGATGTCTTGAAGTAGTAAAGCGAGATCTGAAGGTGAAAATATTTTTAGGAAGTCTTCAGTATGACAAGGTAGGGTGACAGTTTTCTTAGGCATGATTTCTATCTCCGTACGAGGGTTGAAGCTAAAAACTTTTGCAGCTTTAATTTCAACGATAGCTCTGTCATCAGAAAAGAGCAAGCCATTTAAAATATCTAAAATGAACTTAATTTTATTATCCAAATCAGATTTTGTATGATATTTTAGCTGCCAAGCCATCAGATTACCATCAGGTGAGGACAAAGGGATTTGGCAATAGAATATTAAGGAGATGGTATAAAACTGAGCCTTGGCTATTTCTAATAAGTCAGGATGGTCACCAATCGCGTTTAGTAGGTCACGTATTTCTTGTTTCTTTTCTTCCATGATTTTGTATTGTGAATTATAAGCACGACCAATAGCCCGCGAGAATCGCGGACGTTGCAAGGCTATTGGATCACCAGGGAGTGTTAGTTTCATGAATCTATAAATAAATTATTTAAAAATGTTTGCGCTTCAGATTGTGAATTAAAATCTTCTTTAACATACCAGCAATCACCATCTCCATCAGTTGCATTTATTGAATACTTATCATAGTCAGATATTACATAAATTTTATTAAACTTGTTTAAATTAAACCATTTTCCATCAACATTTTTCCAATGATTCATTAGCATAATATATGTCTCCATTTTTTTTGTTTATAAAATAATATTTTAAATTTTTTAATTGATCTGCTTGTTTTTTTGGTATACGAATAAAATAACTGTTACCAATTTTCTTTATCATTAATGGCTTGCTTGACTTCTTTGGCATAATTTATCTCTTTGTAATATGAATAAGCTAAGTTAGTCTCAAAATGAATAAAACCTTCTTCTCCGAAACGATTTTTTACAATGTAGGCAGTTGTTCTTCCTGGAAAAAGAAAAGCGTTTGATTCTTGTTTTGATTCTGGAGTGTTAGAAGCTGCGTCAGTTTGATTTGGTTTGTGAAGCATGATAATGGTATGGGCGTCTTGTTCAATCTGTCCTGACTCCCTTAAATCGCTTTTTTTGGGTATTCTAGAAGCTGCCTCTGATTCACGGTTAAGTTGGGCTACACAAACTACGGGAATCTTTAGTTTTTTTGCCAAAGCTCGCAATGAACTGGAGATATATTGTATTTCTTCTTGTCTATTTGAAAATTTTTTACCACCTCGTATTAATGTTAGATAGTCAATGAAAAGCACTTGTATGCCATGAACATCTTTCATTCTCTTAGCTCTAGAACAAAGTTGATCAATAGTTGGAGATTCTTGATCATCTATATATAAATTTTGATAATTTACATTGAGCTTGTTTTGATAATAAGAAAGAACACTTTCATGCTCAGCTTCAGTGAGTTGAGCTTTTGATATTCTTCGATAATCTATACGAAGTTGATTAGATATTATTTTATTTATTACTTCTAAAGCTGTCATTTCTAAGGAAAAAAAACCAACTGATATACTTTTTTCAATTAAATTCTTAATAATCTGAATTGCAAAAGAAGTTTTTCCAACTCCAGGACGTGCAGCAATTATTATAAAATGTCCATGATTAAGTCCATCAAGCATTTCATCTAAACTAGGTATAAAAGTTGGAATTCCGGAAAGAGAACTAAAACCCATCTTATGTTCAGAGTATTTTATTTTAAAAAAATCTAAATAACTTTGTCCTTCCTGCCGATAATCTTCAGAAAGAATATCTTTAATGGTTTTAATTTTTGTCAGTTTAGAGTCATAAATTTGATTATCGAGATAGGAAATTACTTCATGGTAAACTTCATGAAAATCTTTGTCATCTTTGTGAGATTGCGCAATTTTTACGGAAAGAGTAAGTAAAGAGTTTTTCCTTGAACGTTCTTTAACATTTTCAATATAATAGAAAATGTCATCAGAAACACAAGCCGCTTGAATTGATAAACCATAAATGTAAGCAATATCAAGATTTTTAGGATCAATCTTTTTTATCATATCAATAACAGAATCAACTTCAACCACGTGATTTTCATTATAAAGTTGTTTTGCAGCTAAAAATATTGATCTATTTATAGGTT
>Ga0193697_1000381_pt1 | contig 16312 bp, 14 predicted proteins | sample L3m2metaG_FD_145073 | JGI IMG/M metagenome (GOLD analysis project Ga0193697, IMG submission 145073) | Soil microbial communities from a riparian zone of the East river system, Colorado, United States - L3m2 | ecosystem: Environmental > Terrestrial > Soil > Riparian zone | place: USA: East River... | reverse complement strand
CGAACTGGTTTTGCGCGAGTACGCGATTGGCGCCCGGCCTGCCGAACGGAGTTCGGCGATACAGCAGAACAGAGTTCTGCGCTACATCGCATCGTGGAGACATGATCAGGCAACCCCCCCCGGGGGGTGTGTGTTAGAAATGTGTTAGTTTTGTGTTGGTTTTGCATTCGGTTGTGGCGATTCGGAAAGAGTAGGAGCAAGAGTGGGAGCACATAGGCAGCCCTTTTCGTAGTCCGTAACGGTTCCTGTTTGTTTAACACGCCCGCAAGTAATCACGCCCTAACGAATCTTTATCTTCTTTTTAGCGCTGAATTGTTTTTGTGTTGAGCGAATTTTACGAATTTTACGAATGAAGTTAACCACGAATGACACGAATGGACTCGGATTCCGAACCGGTTAAACCGGATTGCTTCACAAAAGGAAACGAAGGCAACGAAGGAGCCTGAGACTTGGGCAACAATAAGGCGAAACCCGAAATCCGAATGCCGAAGTCCGAAAGAAGTCCGAAGAACGCCGACTGTTATGCAGTTGGGCGAGCACGGGCCTGGCGCACGGCGTGAATTATTCCCAGGGCGCCAGCGACCACAAAGGTCAACGGCAGAAGGCCTATCCAAAAAGGCGCGCCGAGGTGTCGCGCCAGGACTGCTTCCGCGGGATCATCAGGATTGACGAGACACTGGCGCTGGGTTCCTGGAGCGTATCGGCGAGCCACCGCCGCTTTGCTGCGATAGCCGATGGTCGCGACAGAAAAGAAGTCGTAGCGATTGCCCGTGTATTCGCGCCCGTTCACGGCGTAAGAATAAGTGATCGCATTTTGGAATGTGGAGCCGCCGTGGAGCGCGCTTTTCGACTGGACGCCGCTGGTTAGAATGGTGCAAGGCACTTCTCGCCAGGACCGCGCCATCCAGGTCCGATAGAGAGGAAGTAGCAGGAGAGGAATCAGGAGAGCAATTCCGACAGCCAGTGAAAGGCCGTAAAACGGAATCGCGCCCCGAGGCGTCGCGAGTGGTTCCGCGGGCCAAATCAACCTCATGACCCAAATTTAACCGATACGGCGCCGTGGCCAAATTACAAAGGCACGGCGAAAATATAATGCCAATGAACCTTGAAATCCGAAACCCGAATACCGAAGCTCGAAAGAATTCCGAAGCCAGAAGTCCGAAACCCTCGCCGCGTAATCCAGTTTTGATTTTGTGCTTCGCCCGAGAGACTTCGTCTCCGCAAGTCGGGGGTTACAATGCCGCCGCCTGCGGAACTGGAACTTGTACCCGAATTCTCTGTGGAAGAATTTACGATTTGCGAATTACGATTGACGATTGAGCTGCGACGACCGGCGGCGAGTCATATGCGACGGACACGTTCCGAAGGAGCCGTCAATTACACCGCGACACACATTTGGAGGGCAACCCGCTTGCCACGTTTCACGTGGCTTCGTCGGTTAAATGAGTCAAATGGTCAAGGGGCGGGCTCGGCGAGGAGACGCTCGATATCGTGAAGGACGGTTTCGTTGTCCCAAAGCAGGGTAGCATATGTCCGCGCCACGCGGGCCTGACTGTCCAGAAGGAACAGTTGGATGGCGTGAATATTGACTCTGCCATCATTGAAATTGACGGCGACCCCGAGGCGGTCGAGTAGTTGGTCCCTGGACTGTTGGTCGATCTGGAGGAGGAAAGTATGTTCGCGGGGATCAAGACCGTTGATTTCCGCGTACTGCTTGAGCTTTTGCGGGGTGTCGATTTCCGGCTCGTAACTGACGAGGGCCAGATTCACCTGTTTTTCCATTTGCAGGCTATCGAGCTTGTTTCCAAGGGCGGCCATCTGGCGGGTGACGCGCAGGCATTTATTGGGATTCTGGCAACTGGTGTAAAAGAAAGACAGGGCCAGGGGCCGCCCTTTGAACTTATCCAGGGTGTAAGCCGTGCCATGCTGGTCTGTGACGCGGAAGGAAGCCGGGAGGGAGGTCCCTCGTTCGTTTGGGGGCAGCCAGCGCGAAGCATAGGGGACATTGGCGCTGCCGGAATCGGGCGGGCAGCATTCGGTGCTGGACCGCGCTTCACCCGGCTCGAAAGTCGCGCAAGCCGATAACAGAAAGCAGATGATCACATAGAGAACGGCGCACAGACTTTTCATAGGGCTTTGGATTTCATTCCGTTGCTTTGGCGCTCGACGGGAACGATTCGGATTTGGAGTGAGGAGATTCATTATGCGCAGCTGACTGCCCTCCTATCAAAGCCAAAGCCGTTCTGGCTTCGTCGCTCAGCAACGGCATCTGAGAAAATCGTTGAGGGCGCTCCTCCCGCCGGGCGAATTCGGTCAGAACCGAAGTAGCGGTCTTTGCGGCCGGCCCGATCTTACCGAGCGCTCGAATGGCTTCGATCCTGGGCGAGGTGCAAATACGGGATTCTGGTTTCTTATCAAAATAACTTTCGAACGTGAGTGGATAATCTCGAAATTCCGGCCGCAGGGCCCTGAGCAAGAACGGCACGGCGTCAGCCGCCCGGGCACCCAATGCGCCAGCGGCGATGGCACCCGCAGGGTAGAGAGTATCGCGCGTGTGAAAAATCGGGTCATAATTGTTGAGAGTATTGCTATTAGCCAAAGCGTCCAAAATGAAAGGGAGTGCGGCGTCTGGAATGCCGACTTCGGAAAGAGTAACCAGCATGAATGCACGGAGTTGCTCGACCTCGTACTTGCTCCGATTGCGATATAATGGAGAACGCTCTGCGAGGAGACGCACAATCGGGTCCGCTGCCTCGACCGCACCAGGTCCCACTGCTCGCAGCGCTTCGAGGTACGCGCCGACCCAGTAGTGCTTGTCCGTACTGTCGGCCCTGGAGAGCGCGGCCGCTAAAGCAGGAACGGCTGGCTTCGCGCGCGGTCCAAATTTCCTCAATGCTTCAGCCGCATAGTATCGCGCCTTCCAGCTGGAACTGGACAAGGCTTCAGCAAGCACAGGAACAAGTTCCGCGTGAGCGGTATCTATTTGGCGAAGCGCCCGGACGCCGGTTTCGGAAATAAACTCATCAGATTCGACTACACACGCGAGAATCGTGCGAAGCGCGCCGGTGTGCGCGGGACCGATCAAGCCGAGCGTTTCCAAGGCGAAACATTTGAGCCCTCGATGATCGGTTTCTTTGACGATGGCGATAACGATGGGGATTTCAGCAGCGCGAGACGCTGCCTGTTGCTGCATCGCAAGCAAAGTGGCATATTGCACTTCTGGACCCACAGACCCAAGCCGCTGAATTCGCTCCAATGCTTCGAAGGGAATGGGAGATTGAGGATTAACCTGGCCGAGGGCGACAAAGGCATGGTACTGAACGATTGTGTCGGGGTCCGGGAGCCAGCGCGAAAGGATCGGGGCAGCGGCGGCAGCAGCAGGGCCGAATTTCGCAACTGCAGCCGCTAACTGATACCTGGACTCGCCGGAGACCTCCTGCTGTTGGAGGCGATTTAATAAGTACGAGACAAAATAATTCGTGAGCCCGATCGCGGCGGAAGCCGAGGCTGCGGCGTGGACAGTATTTGAATGAGACTTCGGGTCATAACTTTCCTGGACGGCATGATCCAGGCGCGCTCGAAGATCGCGATCCGTGACTTCAGGCGGCTGCGCGGCAGGCAGACAAAAGGGTATATTGGCGATCAAGGCCGCTAACAGGATAGTAGCACCAGTGCTGCACAGATTCGCATTCACATCAAACCTTTCCCCCTATTGCCCGGTAAAAGTCCACGTTTTGCCTTCATAGCCTGGTATGCTTTAGCCGCCAGCATGAGGGTTGCGACTGCGGCTTGCGGAGCCGCAGTCGCAGTTCGCAACGCGGTCTAAGGCTTCAGGCGGAAGCCCCGAACCTGTGTGCCGTTCCATGCCAAACCAACCACGTGATTTTGTGAGTTGATATCCTCGGCGGTGAGCAGCACCCAACTCGAGCCCGCTGGCACGATATTGTTCAATATCACCAGGGTTCCACCCTCCCACAAGCAGGCGCGCCGATCTGTTTCGACTGGCGCGGACGGTTGATAGTAGTTGCCCGCAATCCTGGTTTGATCGTTCAAGGCTTGCGCGATGGAATTGGTCCACCCGGCCGGTTTGGTCAAAAGAGTCGGGGTGAGTCCATAAGAATTGTAGCCGCTATATGTCCAATAGCAGGCTGTCTTCTGCCCGTTTGTTTCGGCATAACCTACAATGTTTGTGTAGGACGAGTACTTATCAATGTCGTATGCCTCGGTTTGGCCGCTTCCAGTCGGCGGATTCAGATAGGTCGGCCCGGAACTGGAGTAGTTCCAATCCCAGATGAATCCCCTATTGCCGGTTGAATAGGCCACGAAACCGACCGACTTGCTCCACTTGATTCCCAGGCCATAGCTATGATAGCCGGGCCAAACACTGGCACCAATGTTGTAGGTATAAGTCCATTGCGGGTTGCAATCGTAAATAAACCAGTGACAGAAGCGATTAGTCCCGTTGATGAGCGAAAATCCGGCGCCTTCAATATCGCCCTCCGTCCACCAATCAGAAACGGCGCGGATGAAATTCTGGGAGGAGCCGGGCGCCACGAGCTGCTGATAGCCCGTGCAGGAGCCCCAGGCCCAGGCCTTGGTGACGCCCGCATAAGTGAATTCGCCTGCGAATTTGTTTGTGGTTTGATCCCAGACGACACTGGTGCTGTTGCTTGCGGGCGAGCCAAAGTACTGTGCAATCGCGGGATGCAGGTCGTCGGCTCCGGTGAGCGCCTGGCCTGCTAGCGATCGAAAGGCTCTGCTGTTGCCGTTCACAGCGGATCCCCCGGCGATGCCATTGGAAGGGTTAACCGAAAAGGCGTAACTCCCTGTGCCGCCGGGAAGAACACCCAGGTCCAGAAACGAGTAGATCGTCACCTCGGCGCTGCAGCTGCTGCCAATGACGTAGGCTGGGTTTGGTGAGAGCGTAATATTGACCGTTTCATTCCATTCCCAGGCGGAGTCATCGCAAACATTCACGCTGATCGTCGCCGATGATTGATTGGCAGGGATAGTAACCGATCCTGATAACGCAGTATAATCGTTCGTCGGTGTTGCAGTGCCACCGACCGTGTAATAGACCGTCAGGGCGCTGGAATTGTCTCCTCCAGAGCGGGTTACCGTGAATTCGCCGTTATCCACCGAGCCAGACTCGGGTTCTGCGGCGTAAGCGTCGGTTGCTGTCACAGCGACCGTGGAGGGAGCACCAACGTCAGTCACCTTGAGCGTGAACGTGCCGACGTAATCAAGCGAGCTGTTGGGGGAAGCACTGGTATTGGAGACTCGATCTTTTGAAAAGATCGTCGGTGCGGCGATGTAATTCGTGATCAGTTCGATTCTCCGCCCATATCCAGTGATGAGTGTCCCCGAAGCTGGAGCGTCCGGTGACGGATAGCTGGTGAAGGTGTAAGTGTTAGTTGCACTGTTCGCGCTGCAGGCAGGAATGCTGCTGTCCGTGCGCAGTGCTGCTTTGACGGAAATTTCCCCAACAAGGCCGTCGTCAAAGAAGAGATTCATCCCGAAGAAGCCTGGCAACGCGCCGTTAGTCTGGAAGAAAATCGTAAATTTGTTTTCCCCCGGATCCAGCTTTAGAGATAGATGCGCGTTCGTCGAAGTCGGCCCATTAAGGAACGGGCCATTCAAGCCCTCCGGCGTGTCAGGAGTGCCCTTCGTCACGAAGACTTTGTTAAAACCACTGTCCGGACCTCGCGTATCCCAGACGTTGCTGCTGGCGACATAGCCGTTGGCGTCACAAGTAAACACCATGAGCCCGCTCAAACCTTTGGAGATGCGGACGATACTGGACGTCGAAGGCACACCGTTGCAGTTGATAAGCCAGAGCAGGTAATAACCGGGCGGACAATTGGTCTGATTCGCCGGGGCCGTGATGTTCAACCCCCCGCACGAGTTTGAAGAGAACGTGAGAGTGTTTATCCGCTGGTCCCAGTTGAGGCCGTGAGTCGTTGAGCTCAGACGCGTCCATGTGACGTTCGTAATGGTCGCAACATCCGGAGTTCCCACGAAGAATGTTTCACCGTACCCCACCACCCTCGGCGCCGAACTGATGACAGGTCGCACGGCGTTCGTGCCGTTACTGAACAAGTAAGGCGGCGAAAATATTTCAGCGTTAGCATTGGTCGAATTAGTACTCCACTCCCCACTTCCACTAGCGGACAGTACACGACCGTCCGGCAACAGAACGGCCGTCGAATGATATCCACGAAACCTCGCCTCGGTGGCAAGCGTGGTCCAACTGTTCGCCGCCGGGTCGTAAAGCAGCGCGGGTTTGCCACCACTAAACTCATTAGCCAGGTTATTAGTAAGTCCTGTAGTATTAGTACCACAGCCGCTGGTTATCAAAAACTTTCCGTTCGGCAAAATAGTGGCAGTGTGGTACTTGCGCGGCTGCGGCACGCCCTGTGCATTCGTCATGGGCGCGAAATAGGTCCATTGAGGGTTGGCATTGGTCAGGCTGATCTTTTCGCACAGGTGGGTTGGGGTGACGGGATCAAAAGCCTCCTTCGCGCCGCCGAACCAATACACCGTCCCGGCTTCATCCATGCAGGCCGCGGCCAGGGGGTTGTTGAGGTTTTGATGACCGAGAAGCAGGGGAACTGGCCCAGTGGCGCTCCACACGTTGCTGGAAAAGGGGCGCCGTGTCACATCCAGAAAGCGGGAAGGGATACTATTAGCGGGGTTTGCGTTCGATTCGCCCATGGCGAAAAACACCTTGCCGTTGGGCGCCAGGAACGTGCGCGTGTATGGCGGTGGCAGCACGTTTGTGGCGCTAGTCAGGTCCCACCACTTTCGGGCAGCCGGGTTCCACACCTGCGGCAAGGGATTGACGCCGTCCCCCGGGATGCCGCTACCCGGCCTACCCGCTGCCTTAAAACCCGAGGCGACCAAGACATCACCGCTTGGCAGCGCCGTGCTGGTCCCGTACCAACGGCCATCGTTCATGTCGGGGAGATCGGTGGTCCAGGTACTATCAAGCGGGTTGAAGTAGCTGGCCTGGCTCTCCCCATCAGTCGACACTACCATATACACATCGCCGCCAGTGAACAGCACTCGCCCATCAGGAATGTGAGAGTGAATTCCGCAGAAAATATTGTGCAGGTCATTCCCCTGATGGACCGGCCAGGTTAGGTCTGTCAAGTTTGTGGTTGCTGGGTCAAATAGGCGAGGGGGTGTATCGTAAGGGTACATGATTAGCTTCCCTGTAGGCAGAAGAACGAGGTGCACGGCAACATTTCGCCCGCCACCTGTAAAATTTGTGCTCCAGTCCAGCACCGGTCCCCACTTGCCATACACCGATGGGTCAGGGGGCAGGCTGAAGCCGGACGGTACGAAGCCAAGTTGCGCGGCGCTCCAGATACCGCATGAGACCGCCAGCACTTTAATCGACAAACGATTGATCTTGATCCCCTTGTTTCCTTTCATGATTATCTTCCTTTCCCTGTTTTCTGAATTGTTCTTTCCGTGTCGCCGAGATCCTTAGCCGCGCTCGTAGACAAGCCCCAATTTCCTAAAAACCTGGGTTATTGAGAAATGTTCGCGTAAGTGAATGCACCTGAGAAACGGCCCCAAACCGCACCGCCCCCAACACAAGTCCTTTTGTGCCAATCAAGCATAGGAGTCTCCGCCCGGACGCGAAGACTGAGCGCAAGCGCGAATGCCGTCAATGGGGTGAACACCCACCTTCTGCGGGAATAAAGTGCTACTGTTCAGAAGGCCGGTGTGTTGAGGGCTCGAATGCTCAACACAACACACCGGGTGAAATGATGTGCGTTGATCGGGCCTCTGACACTGCTTCCTGGGGTCGCTTTTATGGAAAGCCAGACGAATTCAACGTCAGAACCCCGGAAGGGGTGACATATTTGTAGTTGGGCGTATCTGAAGAGGAGAGGTTCCGCAGGCGGCGGCATAGCGCGCAATAACCGCGGCTTAAGAACCTCTCGGAGCAACTCCTGGATGCCTACGCGATGAGCTTTTATGACTTTTTCACGCGTCGGATCGAAGCCAAAACGCCGCAAGCCTACGCCGACGGATTGGCAACCGGCACGTCCAATCCATGGTTCCTGACCACAGGCCGCCGCTCGATCATGTTCTCCAGGATTGCTGACAACCGCCCGTCGTTGAATATCGCGCGGGTCGCCAACAATGATATGCGTGTGGGATTCACCGGCACGCCTGGCATCCGGTACCAGCCGCAGCGTTCGTTCAATCTCTCGGCGTGGACCAACGACGGCCCCAGCCTTATTATCCCCACGAACAATCCACCGCTGGATGTCAGCACGAACTTCGTGCGCACCCCGCCGCCCGGAACGAACCAAACGTACTATCGGCTCAATGTGGTTTACTGACCTTGAGCGTGTTGCCGGTCACTCGGCCCGTCGTTCCCGCCCGTGACGCCGTGGCACTGGGGACGGCCAATCAGTAATCAGCAGGTGCAGTAATCAGTTACGAACCACGGATCACGCGGATGGACGCGGATGTGAATGCAGAATTCAGAATGGGCAAAAAGGAAGAAGTAACCACGAATCACACGAATAGACACGGATTTGGCGGATGAGGAGATGTGGGAGACGGTAATTATGGCGACGCCACGTTCTTCGACATAACCCTTTCATCCCAAATAGCCGGCTTGAGTCGGTCGCAATGGCCGCATCGACCTGGCGGAGATTCGCAATGCAACAGTCGCGCGCTGAAATCGGGCGCGGTTTAAGTTGTTCACAACCTTGGCTTGACCTATTTCCGCCGATGGCTTGGCAACGCTGGAGATTTTGGCTCTAAGATGCTCTCCCATGTCGCCGCAGGATTGAAAATAGCCGCGTCACCAATTTGCGTCGCGTGCAACCGAATCAGATGATAACGGCTAACCCTGTCGTCGAGATCGTGCCAATCAGAAAGTTCGCACACCAAGTAATTAGGCGAGCTCAGTCGAGGAACACACGAGTACTTGACCGTTGTCTTTGGAAGTAAGCTCTTACGCTTCCGAAACGGATTCTTCACGACAAGGCCACACACGAGCTTCTCACGCGATTCATCCCGCGAAAGAATACGGCAAACTGGTTCGACCGGTATAGGCGGATGAAAGCAAAATGATTCTTGCGCGCAATTGGTGAGCGGAACGAACGTCGGTTCGTAATCGCCGGACGCTTCGCAAATCCTCAGAAGGGGTCGCACATCGATCGGAATTCCCGGAAGAATGAAATGAACTTCGCACCCATGGAGACCCGAAACCCCCACTTACCTTTGGGTACGAGTAACTTCAGTGTACTACCTACCTCATATGTTCCTAAATCAACTTTCGAGAGAGTCTTCAGAACTTCAGGCCAAAGTGCCTTGTATGCTTCGTACTCGAATGGGAACGGGAAAATGTCATTCTCCCCAAATCGAGTAATATGGGTCAGCGCCCAATTTAGCGAATTGGCGCTGATAAAGTCTGATGAAGTGCCAGTCGCGGCCATTTCGGAAATTGAACAAGTTTTGTGGCCACATGGGAATTCATTTTGGACAGAGGTTGTTTGCTACATTTTCTTGAACACAATCTGTGCCCAGATATGCACGGTAGCAGCTACGGGAAATTGACGATGCAGCATAAAGACTTGATCGGAATAGGGCTCATCATGGGTCCCAAATCTACGTTCAAGTTCCACCAGCTTTTGGGACAGTTCCCGGTTGGTCGCCAGCACTTCGCGCAGCCGCACGAACGCGCGCATAATCTCGATATTTACCTGAACCGCCCGTTCGCTATTGAGGACCGTCGACAGCATTGCCACGCCTTGTTCCGTGAAAGCATACGGACGTGCCCGGCGCGCACCGCCCCAACTTGAAATCACAAATTGTGATTTCAAGTTATCGAATTCGCGCGCATCCCCGTTTGAGATACCCGAATCCGCCATCTTAACGCGCATGTCTCGGACCCGATCGGTTGGGGCTACAATCTTTGGTCGGAATTATACTCGCCTGCCGTGCGCGTGCCTTTAGGCTCAGTCCTGTTATGGAGCAGATCGTTGCTTCGCAATCGACGAAGTGGTCGCGCACACCGAAGGCGCTCACTTTTGCCAGAGCCACCGAAATCCTTTGGGAATCCGCGTGGGAGGCCTTCATCCTGGCATTTCTAGTGCTCGCCTTCGGCAGCATTGCTTTCGGTCTGGTTAGCGGGTTGTGGCGTGACATGACTCCTTCGTTGCCGCCGGCACTGACGGGCGAACCGAAGCTGGAGGCCGAAGGCTCGACGCTGAGCTTCAGCTTCTTCCGTCAAAATCGGGTTGGTCTGATCTTTGTTGTTCTATTTAGTGGCATCGCTGCCGGCCGATTGCTGAAGTATTCCCGCAGCGAAGATCAACGCCGCGCCGCCGCGCGGGTAGAGAGGATTTTCCGCCGGGTCTCCGATCAATGGTTCAGCCTTGTTGTCATCAATGCCTTGCTTGCCCTTGTTGGTGTCACAATCATTCAGTTCACCCAGCAGTTTACTTTCACGCAGCTCCTCTGGAACATCCTTGGCGATTTAGTGCGTGCCGGACTTGAAGCCATCTCAACGCTTTTGCCCGCCGGTGCAGTCAGTTTCGTCGAGGGTTTCGTGGCCTGGTACAAAGCTAACCACTACAAGTTCATCTTCTGGCTCCTCTACACCGCCGCCATCTGCGATGATCTGGGCCTGCCGAATTACAAAGCCCTGGGCCGCTTCCTCTGGCGTCGCCGTTTCAAACGCAAGCACCCTGTTGCCGAGCCAGCCGCTTCGACTTCGAACGAATAAGACGGGAGGGAAGGTAGGGCTTTGGTAGGGTCGCGACGCCGCTCGCGACCGCTTATAACTGGGCCCCCTCCTCACGTCGGGCGGTTACAACCGAGCCCAAGGCGGCGCGGTGGGGACACCGCGACCCTACCGCCAACGGCTTTGGGCAAGCCTCACGAATTCGCAAATTTGAAATCACAAATTGTGATTTCAAGCCATTAGGTATGCGCGCTACCATTGCTACGTGAAGCGGCCGGGATTTTTTTCGCTCATCAAGACAGCGTTGCAGCGAGGGCTCGTTGCGCGAAGCGCCCTGGAGACAAACCTGTTCCCGCCATTGGCGCTGCCGATTGTTTTCAGGCCGTATCGCAACGAGGACTATGATGTTTGCCTCGCGATTTATCGCAAGAATGAGCCAGTCAGGTTTCCGCCCGGGCACGTCGCCACTTTTGAACGCTTTCTCAAAGACGAAAAGAAAACCTGCATCGTTGCAGAATTGGATTCGACGGTGGTTGCCTTCGGCGGGTTAACTCTTTATGCCCCTGACCTGGCAGTTCTTTATTACGGACTCGTTAGTCCGGAGTTCCAAGGTCTTCGGATAGGTAGCACACTGACATTACTGCGAATTGCACAGATGGGGCCCCATCCGGCCGACACATTCATTTTGATCTTCGCCGTTGAGCCATCGATGCCGTTCTATCGTCGCTTTGGGTTTGCTCTCGCCGGGACGTGGAAGGCCGAAAATGGCAAAGATTATCCAATCGGCCTTCTTCGCGTTACCTATCACGAAATGCAGAGGCTCAAAGTCGCGTTAGAGCAGCGAGGCATTCGCGTGCGGGGGGACCTTGTGTTACATCCGTCGTCTGACATGACGGGGGAGGTCGTCTATGGTCCGAATGGTCCCCAATTCATGTTTCAGCGCCGAGACGCTCCAACCGAGTAACTTGAACCTCCACTCAAACTCAGTGAGCGCGCAGCAGCATCTCGATATAAGGAATGTCCGTTGGCAGGGTAACTTTCGGATTCGGCTCCTTGCCCTCGACCAGCCGCACGGCCTGGCCGATCAACTCGCACGCCGCCGTGTCATCGGTCAGGTGCAAACCGCGCTCTCGCGCCGCCTCGATTGCCCTCTTTATCACATTGACGCGAAACGCCTGCGGCGTCTGCACCGACCAAAGCTTCGAGCGGTCCACGTTGCGCGCGATCACGTTGCCGTCTTCAGATTCCTTGATCGTGTCCGTCACTCTTTGTGCCGCGACTGCCGCTCCGGTTTGCCGCGCCCAATCCAGCGTCTCGCAAATCAACGCTTCCGACGTGCAAGGCCGCGCTCCGTCCTGGATTGCAACCACCTCAGTTTCTTTGGCGAGCGCCTGCAACCCGTTCCAAACCGAATCCTGCCGCTCCTTTCCTCCAATCACCGCTCGCCATGGCTTCTTCGGACGCAACTCCTTCCCCATTTCCTTGAAGGCCGATTCCATCCCCTCTCGCACCACGAGGATGATTTCGCCAATTTCCGCGACACCATCAAACCGCAGCCACGTATGCGCCACGACCGGGCGCCCGGCGACTTGCAGGAAGAGCTTGTCGATATCGGGTCCCATTCGCGTGCCCCGGCCGGCCGCGACAATAACAGCGGAAGTCATCGGGGGGGATTTCACTGGCGCACCGGGTATTTTTCAATTCGCAAATTTCTGCAACTTCCCGCCAGGTGGCCGGGTGCTCTTATGCGGGACGAAATAATATGAAAACTTTACTCGCATGCACGCTCGGCGCCACCATCTGGTTGGGATCGGTCACCACGAACTTTGGCGCGGACACTCACCCTCCCGGTTTCGTGGACTTCAGCAAAATCGCAGAAGTCGCCGGTGAGAGCACCGTTGACGTCCACCTTAAGGGCCCGCTTCTCTCAATGGCAGCGCGGATTGCCGAAGGCAGTGAAGGTGAAGCCGCGGGGTTGCTGCGCAACCTCAAGCTCGTGCGTGTCAATGTCTTCAAAGTCGACGATCGCAATCGCGCTGAGGTGCAGAAGCGCGTTAAGGCCGTGCGCAGCGAGTTGGAATCCCAGAAATGGGAGCAAGTCGTCTCCGTGCGCGAAAAGAACGATGACGTCGGTGTCTATCTGAAAATGCGCGGTGAGGAATCGATTGAAGGCCTCGTCGTGACGGTGATGGACGGCAAAGGCGAAGCGGTTTTCGTGAACATCGTCGGCGAGATCAAACCCGAGCAACTGAGCATGCTCGCGGACAAGTTCCACATCGACCCGCTGAAAAACTTCAGTGGTAAGGCAAAGAAAAAGTAATTGCCCTAGGCACTTTTCGAAACGAGTCAGCCTTGCGCGCTTTGCGCAATCACCGGCGCAGCCAAACTCGTTTCATCCCAGTCACGAAGAAATTCCAGCAGCTCGGCAAAGTCGGCTGATTTCACGAAGTAGCCTTTGCTGCCGAGATTGCGCGCGCGGAGCCGATCAGAAAGCAACTCCGAGGAACTGAGCATCACTGCCGGTATGTCGGCGGCGTTGTTGCTCACCCATTCCAGGACCTCGAGCCCGCTCATCATGGGCATCCTGACATCGAGGATCAGCAGATCCGGGCGGGCCATTTCGCCCAGCTTGACCCGAGTCAAATACTCCAACGCCGCCTTGCCACTGGGCACGTGTTGAAAATCCCAACTCAGGCCGCTCTTGCGCAAGGCGCGATCGAGCAGGAACGCCTCGTCGGGATCGTCATCGACGTGTAGCAGTAACCTGGTAAGCATATTTACACGTGCTAAATCGTTTACCTCTTATCGGTTTTGTCCCGAGTCTGGCAACGGGGTATTTACCCTAATGGCGGCCCTTAGGGGCCTACTCAGCGCCGTGCAATAGCGTTGAGAATGGCGGTTGCGGATCCGCGACGCTCAAAAGCAAGTATGTGCGCGCGGTTCGCAAGTTGCAGATCGACCACAGATGGGGCGGTTACCCCGTGACCGAAGTTGCGGGGGCAAGTAAAATTCCTCCGAATGCGAAAAGGCCGCAAGGGAGGTTTTACGCTGATCGAATTGCTCGTCGTCATTGCGATTATCGGGATCCTGATGGCGCTGTTGTTTCCTGCGCTTGCGCGCGCCAAATCCAAAACACGGCAGGTCACTTGTTTTCAAATTTGCGCCAGATCGGTATCGCCTTTGAGATGCTGCTCGGTGATGAGGAGCGCTTTCCCGATCGGCGTGATTTGAAAACGGCACTTGGCTACCAACCGTGGGGCAGTTGGCCGCCATCTGACCCGCGCGGCGGATGGGCCGCAATCGTGCTCGAAAAATACATGCCGGGCCACCGCGTCTGGAGCTGTCCTGCGCTGCAAAGTTCGACGCTGGCGGAAGTGCCGCAAGTGCAACAGTTATCCGACGCGGCGAATCCGGATTCGGCGGTGCGTTACTGGCTTTGGCGTTTCGACCGGCCGGACGATCCGGTGCCGCCCGACAATTTCTGGGACAAAACCGTCGAAAAATGTGTTGGCGATTTGCAGGCGCTGGCTAGTCCGCTGATTGGCATTCCGAGCGGTCCCTCCGATGTCGAATTGGCAGTCGATGTGTATTTTCCGCGGACGATCCCGACCGTGGCGCCGGAATTGCGCGGGCGCGCGGCGCATCCCAGGGGCCGCAACCGATTGTTCCTCGACAGCCACGCCGAATTCCTGCGTGATGCGCGTTTGAATTAGCCGGTCAGTAAGGACGGCTTAAGCCGTAACGATGCAGTTGAACATGAGGTAACAGAGCGAACAGAGAATTAAAACAGTGGCCAAAAGCCAATCTTCGAAGCGCGTACGCGCTCACCCGGGAGTGATCGTCAAAACCAAACGGAGTTGAGGGCTCGTCTGACAGCATAAATGCTGCACTACAAACTGGGGCAAGCCACCCCTTTTACAGTTGACGGCGATCTCCCTTGATCTCAGTGTCAATTCTTCGGATCCCAGCCGTTGTTTAGGTGGCACGGCGACTTGTCTCTGTTGCCTGCGACGGTGGGGATAAAACAGAAACAAGGAAAAAATCAAAACAAAGGATGGTTCATGAAAACATATCACTCCCACTCCATTGGCACTCTTCTGCCTGGCCTCGCACTCCTCGCCCTGTCCAGCGTTTCAACGCCGGCGTCTTGCGTTCGTGATTCCAGCTTCAACCCCGGAGGATCGTTCACGGGCGGTACTACAGTCATGGCCGCCGCAGTCCAGAGCGATGGCAAGGCCATTTTCGGAGGTTACTTTACTTACAACGGCAACTATCCCAATGGCTACCCATTTAGCGCGAACAATCTCGTGCGTTTCAACACCGATGGAACTGTCGACACCGGCTTTAACCCTTCGCCCAATGGCATCGTCAGGGCAATCGTCATTCAGCCTGACCAGAAAATCTTAATTGGCGGCCATTTCACCCAGGTCGCTGGACTGACGCAGACCTATATCTCGCGTCTCAACCCCGGGGGCGGTCCTGACTATATCGGTTTCCAGGCCGCTGTCCCTAACAATTACGTCTACGCCCTCGGGCGGATCAGTGATGGGAGGGTTGTCGTGGGTGGCGCCTTCACCACCATGGCCGGCTTTACCTACCAGCATCTGGCCTGCTTGAAAGTCACTGGCGGCCTGGTCAGCACCTTCAACCCCGGTGTTTATGGCAATGCCGTTTACGCAATCGCCGTCTATCCCACCAATGTTCCCAGTGCCGACAAAGTGATGATCGGAGGCGACTTCACTGCGGTGGGCGCCTACTCCCGCATCAACGCCGCGCGGCTCGATTCGTGGGGCTCCGTCGATACCACTTTCGACATGGGCGGAAACGTCTTGAATGCGCCGGTCTATGCCCTGGCCACTGACTACGGGCCCTTCACTACCGGGGGACCCGGCGGATCGTACGCCGAGAAGGTTTACATCGGCGGAGGCTTCACGTCCCCGCGCAACTATTTCACTCGCCTCGCGCATGCCGGCTACCTTGACAGCAACATCGAGGGCGCGACTGCTGACGCGACGGTCAGTTCGATCCGCATCCAGGCTAATCATGGCGTTCTTTTGGGAGGGGCCTTTACCCACACTCCCTGGCAGCTCCGCAACCATGTCGCACGTTTCTATGCCGGTTCCGCCGACGACGGCAGTAACATTAATGATCTTCTGAACCTAAGCTCCTGGTCCGACTGCGATCCAAACGGAGCTGGGGGTGGCAATGTGAACGCTGTCGCTGTCGGCCCAGGTGGCCAGATTTACATCGGTGGCTCCTTCACGCAGGTCGAAGGCCTCACGCGACAGTGTGTTGCGCGGCTTCTCCAGTAACCGCGAGATTGGTAGCGCCTTGCTCCATTCAGCAAGGCGCTTCGCAGGATAACACGGCGCGAGAAACTCCTGCGTTCCCTGGAGCCTAGCCGTGGGCAATGCGGGCAGTCAGCCGAACGGAGTTCTGCGCTACCTCTGAGAATCGCCGGGCAGCAGGCGCTGCGGCACGTTGACAAGCCTTGCACGGCCACGGGGAAAAGTGATCACGTAGGCGCGATCATACACACCGGCTTTCCACGCCGGGGGCGCCGGACGCACGCCGAGTGCAGCCGCCAATCGCGGG
>Ga0193697_1000380_pt1 | contig 16325 bp, 35 predicted proteins | sample L3m2metaG_FD_145073 | JGI IMG/M metagenome (GOLD analysis project Ga0193697, IMG submission 145073) | Soil microbial communities from a riparian zone of the East river system, Colorado, United States - L3m2 | ecosystem: Environmental > Terrestrial > Soil > Riparian zone | place: USA: East River... | reverse complement strand
GGGCGTTCGGGCCGGGGGGGGCGCCCTCGCCCCTCCCGCGCGGCCGCGCGCGTCCTGGCGCGTCCTGGTGCGCGGTTACTCGGTGCGTCGCCAGACGGCGACCAGGAACAGCACCGCCGCCAGGACGCCGGCGAGGGCCGACCAGCGCTCGAAGTCGCCGCCGCTCACCGGGGGGGCTCCTCCGCCGGCGCGCCGAGGGCGCGGTGGGGACGCGCGGGCGGGTCGGGCGGCAGGGTCGCCCGGCGCTTCGGCGTCAGCCTCAGCAGTACATCGACCTGGCCGACGAGCCTGTCGACCTTCGTCTCGAGCTCGCCGAACCGGTCGCCGGTCTTCGGCCGCTGCTCCTCGAGCTTCCGGACCTGGTCGGACTGGCGGTGCATGCGCGCGAGGGCGACGACGCCGGGGGTGACGGCAACGATCACGGCGGCGAGCTCGGCGGGGGTCACCAGGTCACCGGCAGCTCGTCGGCGAGCGCGAAGTTGATCGCCTCGGGCCCGGTGGCGCTCGGGCGGATGATGACGGGGCGGGTGTTGTCGATCGCCACGGTGAAGTCGAGACCCCACAGGACGTAGAGCAGGACCGCGCCGAGCACCAGGTAGAGCCACGCGTCCTTCATCGTCTCACGGGGCGCTGCACGTGACGGTGGCCAAGATCTGCTTCATCACCGCGGTGGTCTGGCCGGTGGTGAGCGCGGCGATGAACGCGTTCCACCCCGTCTGCGTGGTGATCCCGTTGGCCTTGGCGAAGGCTGCGACGCCGCGCTCGAGGGCGTCCTGAAAGTTGTCGGCGGTCCAGAATGGGTCGGTGCCGGTCACTCGGTAGCTCATGTTCACCTCGGGTAGAGGAAGCCGACGAAGTCACGTTCGAGTCGCCGGTCGGTGGTGTCGCTTCCGTTGCGGACGGTGCTGATGATGTACTGGCTCAGAGCCGAAGCGGACGCCGGCGTCACGTTGGCCTCGCTGCCCAGGTTGGTGCGGTAGTAGAGCTTGCTGTCGCCCTTGCAGTAGACCTCGAAGAGGTTCATCGCCGTGTCGATCGCTACGCCCAGGTCGGCGAAGGTGGTGCCGAAGTTCCCGTCGTACTGAAGCTGAAAGTTGACGGTGCTGCCGGCGCCGAAGACGCCGACGCCGACCGTCTTCACGCTGTTCTCGCTCAGGCACGTCGCCGCGATCGTCTGCGCGGTGATCGCGGTGGTGACCGCCTGGCGGACCCCGAGCCACCACTTCTGCGTCCCGATCGCGCTGATGAGCTGCTCGTTGGCCCAGGTGTCCTCGACGCTGTTGGCGGTGGTGCCGGTGAATATCCGGTGGACGCCGCCCTTGGTGGCGGGGACGAGCGCCAGGTTGCCGCCCGAGCCGGTCGCCGCAAGCTGCCAGCCGGGCACAGAGGTGTTCGACGCCGCCTTGTCGAAGTCTTCCCAGAAGAACCCGTACGTCGGGTCGAAGGCCGTGAGGCCGAGCCGGGAGCGCGCGAGCTCGAGGTAGTACTCGCGCGCTAGCCCGGTCTCGAAGTCGACGCCGGCGAGGGCTGCGCTGAGCGTCCCCGCGGCGCTCTTGAGCAGGCCGGTGATCGCCGCGAGGTCGCTCGCCGTCGCGGCGGTGACCCGCCCCTCGGCGTCCAGGGTGAGCGAGCGGAGGAGCTGGGCGGCGCCGCCGATCGCACCCGCGCCGGGCCCGGTGGCCGGGAGCGAGAGCGAGAGCGTCCGGTTGGCGGAGAGGTCCCCGCCGCCCGCGAGGCCGGCACCAGCGGTGATCGTCGTCCCCGGCGCGACATAGTCGGTCGCGGGGATCGCTCGCGCGACGACGCCCGAGGCGTGCTTGAGGAGGCCGTCGGTGAGCAGCGACAGCGCCTGCTCGTTGGTGAGGTCGCCCGACGGCGTCTGCGTGACGAAGGTGGCGTCGGCGAGCACCGCCGCGGGGGAGTCGCCGGCGCCGGCGCGTCCCATCCCGGAGTTTTCACCCGCGCGGTTCATGCGAGCCCTCCGTTGACGAGGAGGAGCACGTCGTCGACCAGGAGGTCGCCGCGGTTCGAGTAGATGAACGGCTTGAGGTCGCCGTTCGTGCCGTTCGAGGTGAGCGTCGCGACCAGGCTGCGGTCGACGTACACGCGCCAGGTGAGGCCGTTCTGAATGAAGGCGATGTCACGCTGGGCGCTCGAGAGGCTCGCGATCGGGAACGTCGTCACGACGTCGGCCGACCCCGAGAGCTGGACCACGCACTTCGTGGCGCTGAGCGCTTCGTTGTGCTCGAACGCGATGTACTTCGTCGGCGTCGGGAAGGTGTCGAACAGAGCGACGTAGATCTGGTTGAAGGCGCTCGGGGCCGGGCGGACGTACTGGAGGAGGCGATAGACCGTCGCGCTCTTCTCGGCGGCGCCGTCCATGATCAGCCCCGGGCCTTTCCAGAGGGCGTAGTTGTCGATCCAGGCCCCGCTGTCCTCGAACACCATGACCCCGCCCCGCCACAGGACCCCGCCCGCGGTCCGGTGCTTCACCGACCCGGCGGGGGCGATGTCCCAGCGCTCGCCGAAGTCGTCGGTCGCGGTGGTCTTGCCGGGCGAGGTGAACGTCTCGTGGATCCGGACGTACTGCCCGGCGGTGAGCCCGGCGGCCGACGCGGCCCACGCCTCCGTCACCCCCGCCCAGTCTCGATCGGTGCTGGTGAGCTCGAGGTCGGCGCCGGCGCGACGGCAGCCGGTCTGCCCGCCGCCGGCGTTCAAGCGATCCTCCGGTAGAGGGTGAGCCGCCGCGGGTCGATCCCCGCCGGCACCACCGCGTAGGCGCCGGCCGCGTAGAGGCCTCCGGGAGCTCGCCAGGCGGCGTCCACCACCGCGGCGGTCTTCCCCAGGTACTTCGCCCACGCCGGGTCGCCACTTGCCGCTCGAGCGGCGAGGGAGTCCTGCGCCGCCGGGCTGAAGAAGTGAGTCGCCCCCCTGGTCGGGTCGAGCGCCGGGTCGGCGGAGCTCACGGCGACCGCCACCCGCGCGTGCCGCTCGGAGGGGTCGACCTTCGTGCTCGCGTACTTCGTGCCCGCGCTGGCCTTTTGCTCGCCAAACCAGCCGTCGCCGGCGGTGCCCGCGCCGTCCGTGAGGAGCTGGATCAGCGTCACCCGGCGCTCGACCGCCTTGTTCCTGATCGCCCAGGCGACCGCCTCGAGGTAGGGGTCGGGGTCCTGGCCGTGCTCGGAGGCGAGCGCTCGAGCGAGGGCGTAGGTGTTCGGGTCGAGCCCCGCCGCCTCCGCCAGCGCGAACGGGTCGCCGTCGACCAGGCCGTCGTCGGTGAGCTGCGTGCGCGGGCCGACGCGCGCGCCGTTGATCACCCGGCTCACCACCTCGTCGCCTCCGAGGAGCAGCAGCGCGAGGACGACGACGACAACGATCGCCCCCGGGGTCACGGCAGAACGATTTTGGCCGCTCGGATCGAGACGTCCTGGGCCAGCTTGACGAAATCCGCCTCGCACATTTCCACCGCCGGGGCGAGGGTGACGATCACCTCCCAGCGGCCGACGTCGGAGGCGCCCATGCCCACGTAGGCGTGGCGGAGCTCGAGCACCGGGAGCGTCGTCGTCCCCTCCCACTTGTTCGGGGCGTCCTGGCCGGTGGCCCCGTTGACGGGGGTGCCCGAGAGCTGGACCACCTGGTCGCCCTCGTTGCGGTCCCACTGGTACAGCGAAAACTTGTTCGCGCCGAAGCTGGAGGGCGTGTGCGGGTTGGTGCAGAAGTACGCCAGGGCGATCCCGAAATAGAGATTCGGGTGAAGCCCGTCGATGAACGCCGACGTCGTCCCCGTCGCGACGGAGGCGGCTGGGTTCTCCGTCAGCGGCGTGCTGATCACCATTTTCCGTTTGGAGTACTTCACCGGCGCCCCAGGTAGAGCACGATCACCGCGACCACGACCCAGACCCAGACGTGCGAGTGCGCCGGCGCCGGCGCCCGGGGCATCGCCGGGACCGGCTCCGTCGTCAGCGGCTGCTCGAGGGCGAGCTTCCCCTCTTGAACCAGCTTCCAGCCCCCGGTGTTGATCTCCCCGCCGTTGCAGCAGCCCACTAGACCACCCCCTTGACGAGCAGCACGACCACGACGATCACCACCACCACCCCGACGATGCCCAGCCCGGACAGGATGCCCGCGCCGGCCTGGCCGACCACGTTCCCGGCCCCCTGCAGGACCTCACCCACGCCCTCCCCGAACACCCGGGGGGCGTCCGCGATCGCATTGCCGAGGATCGAGAGCACGTCGACCCGGTCGACCTGGCCGACGACGCCGTCCAGGCCCGACACCTCGACATAGACCCGCTCGACCTGGCGGCGGGCGCGCTGCCAGGCCTGCGCATCGACGGCCGAGTCCGCGGCCTGCGCCGAGAGCCCCCGGTCCTCGGAGTCGAGCGCGGCGCGGAGCATGGTGAGCGTCTGGTAGGCCTCGCCGGGGTCGGGGGTCGAGAAGGGGGAAAGCTGCGGGGCGAGCTCGAGCCCTCGAGCGAGCTCGGTGCGGGCGGCGCTGATCGCGGCGCGCGCCTGGCCGGCGCTGGCCACCTTGTTCAGCTCGCGAGCGACGAGGGCGATCCGATCAGCCACGGAGCCTCAGACGGTGTAAATGTCCGGCCGGGTGGGCTTCGGGTTCGAGGGGGACGACGTCGACACCGGCCGGTTCTGACTGTTGTACCCCTGGTACAGCGAGACGCCGGCGTCGATCACGTGGTTGATGATGTCCGTGACGGACGTCGCCGGCGTGCTCGGCGGCGAGCTGTAGTAGCCCTGCGCGGGCGGCGGGGCGCCGTAGTAGTAGCCCGGCGGCTGGCTCGGCCGGGTGAGGCTGTTCACCTCGTCGCCGATCCGATCCCGGAACAGCAGCAGCACCAGCACGATGATCAGAACCCACCCGAGCTTCATCCTCGTCGCCCTCCTACGCCGTCGAGCGCGGCGTGAACAACAGCCCCCGGCGGATCGCCGCCTTCGCCTCACCCACCGCCGCCGGCGGCGCCGGCAGCGACCGCGGAGCCTCGGGCCCGGTGTTGCCCTGGACCGGCGTCGTCGCCATCTTGATCGCGAAATCGAAGGCAGGACCGAACGCGCCGCCGGTCTTCGGCGGTGGTTCCGTCAGCGGCGGGGCGCCGATGATGCTCCGGAGGCCCGGGTCGTTGGCGAGCTGCAGAGCCTTCCCCCACGCGCCGCCGGCGACCTGGGGCCCCGAGAGCCCCGGGCCCTGCGGTGGGAGGTTGACGGGGATCCCCGGCCCGTTCGGGTCGGTGCCGGCCGGATGAAAGCCGAGACCGATGCACCTCGAGCCGTCCCACGCGGAGCCCTGGGGACAGCTCACAGGCGCGGCGGAGCCCGGCGCTCCCGGCGTCCCGGGAACGGCCGTCGTGCCCGTCAGCGAGCTCGAGCGCCCGAACAAGCCCGACAGCAGATCGGGCTTGAGCAGCAGCACCGCGGCGACCGCGACCAGGAGGAGCAACGTCGTGTCGTCGTCCATCAGAAGATCTTCCCGAGCGTGCTGTCGTAGGCGTCCGTCGCGTAGTTCGCGACGAACCGGCCCGCGTTCTCGACCCCGTGGGAGACGTAGGGCGCAGCCGTCCCCCCAAGGTATGCGCCGGCGACCGCGCACTGCGGGTTGCCGCCGCAGATGTAGAGGCCCGCGCCGGCGCCGATCAACGAGCCGGCCCCGACCTCGATCTGCTGCCGCGTGCTCGGGCCCGCGCCGCCGCCGATCTTCGGGTCGTAGAGCGCCCCCGGCCCGACCGCGGGGTTGCCAGGGACGATCACCGGCAGCGGCGGCGAGGAGGGCCCGATCGCCGGCTGCCGCTGCTGGCGGAGCACCACCAGAAAGACGATCACGACCAGGACGACCGTCAGAGCGCTCCCGCCCATCAGTGACCTCCCCAGTGGTTCGCGGCCGTCGGCGGGGGAGGTGGTGGCGGCGGCGGCGCCGCGGCCGCACCCGCGCGGAAGGCGGCGCCCGCAAAGCCGCCACCGGACCCGACGGGCGGCACGGGCGCGACGGTCGGGGGCGTGTTGGGGATCCCTCCTCGCTCGCCCACGCGGAAGGCGGCGCCCGCCCAGCCGCCGCCGTATCCGGTCGGCGCCGCCAGCGGCGGACCCGAGAGCGTGCCGCCGCTCGCGACCTTGAACCCGGCGGCGAAGGCGTTCCCGAACGTGCCGCTACCCGGGGCGCGAACGTCGGCGATGGTCGGGATCCTCGTCGAGGGCGGCGGCGGGGCGAGCGGCGGTGGGCTCGAGGTCGAGCTCGAGCTCGGGACGCTGCTCGGCTTCGACCGCCCGCCAGGCGCGATCCCGTCCTCGCCGGGGAACCCACCCGCAACGGCCCCTGCCCGGTCCCCCGCCGAGCTCGGGGAGCTCGGGGTGGTGGTGGTCGCGGCCAGGGGCGGGGTGGTGTTGCCGGGAGCGGAGGTCGACGCCGGCGGCGTCGAGTTGCCGGGGGCGGTGGTCGACGCCGGCGGCGGCTCGAGCGGCGGCGGCGAGGAGCTCGCGCCGGTGCCCTGGCCGCTCGGCGGCAGGACATCGCCACCGTACGCGCCGTCGCCGGTTCCCGTGCTTGCGTCGCTGCCGTCCCAAAAGAACAGCAGCGCCACCAGCGCGACAACTATGAGCGTGCCCGTCGACAAAGCCCCTCGTCGGGCCGTCTAGCGGACGGCGCGGATCTTCTTCGGGATGCCCCGGAGCTTCGCCTGCTGCTGGGCGACCCCGTCGGCGTCGCCGGCGTCGTGGAGCGGCCGATCGACCTTCGGGAAGGCCCGGAAGATGGAGGGCGGCAGGCCCATCCGCTCGCCCATCAGGAACTCCTCCTGCTGCTGGGTCAGGTAGCTCTGCTCGAGCGAGAGCCACTGAGCGAGCCCGGACGGCGTCGCGGTGTAGTCCTGCTCGAGGTAGTAGTCACCCGACCACTCCTGCAGCTTCGAGACCTGCTGGCCCTCGGGGTCGGGCCAGAAGTACGGGAGCATGTACGCGGTCGCCACGTTCCCGCGGCCCTCGACCTGGGTGCCGAGACCGAAGGGGTAGCTCTGCCCGACGGCGACGGGGAGGACGTTCGCCCGGCGGGTCTCCTCGATGAAGTCGGCCATGAAGGACGCCGGCCCGAAGAACGGGGTCGAGAGGTTGTGGTTCCCCTGGCCGCGGTCCCGCGGGTAGATGCGGGTGATGTTGTCGACCCCGTCCGCGCCGCCAAGGCCGTTGACGTCGGCGAGGTAGGCCAGGAAGGCGATCTTACCGAGGCCGGTGGCGCCGGTGATCCCCGCCCCCTGGCAGATGTTCCTGATCGTGTGCTTCGTCTCCTGCCCGGGGGTGTTGCGCAGCCGCCACGCCCAGAAGACCGGGGGACGCGCCTCCGGCTCCGCCGTGTAGACGAGCTCGGCGCGAACGTCGGTGGTCGCCTCGATCACGGCTCCGGTCGAGACGGCGTCGAAGCACGTGCTCGACCACCCGGTGACGTCGAGCTGGCCACCCCTCTTGAGGAAGCCGTTCCAGATCGCCGTCTGGTGGCCCTTCATGAAGCACCTGTGGGCGAGCGGGATCTCGAGGCAGAGCTCGACGGCCGTGTCGCCGTCGGCGGCGGCGACCGCGGTCCGCGGCTGCATCGGCAGCGCGTAGCGGTTGCTCACCACCTGCGCGATGAGGCCGAGGGCCGGGCCGTTGAGGTCGCCGGGGCTGTAGAGCGTCCCGATGTCATCGGAGGTCAGCTTGATCGAGCTGATCAACCGGAAGAACTGATCCCACTGGATCGCGGTGCCGCCCGAGCCCGGCTGGTCGATCTGGAAACGGCACCACAGGCGGATTTTCTCCGCGTAGCACCAGTCGCGGCCCTGCTTCGCCTCGATGTTGTCGAAGCGGAAGGTCACCGTCTGCGCGGCGGCCGCCGGGGTGATCGTGACGACGTCACCCGCGGTGGACTTGAGCTGCTGGTAGTAGCGACGAGGTTGCACGTTCGCTCCTCAGGCCAGGAGGGGGATGAGCGAAAGCGCCAGCACCAGGAAGGCGCCCGCGGTGGTCGCCCACTTGCCGACGCCGGGGATCTTGGAGACCTTGTCCCGGAGCTGGCCGGGCTTGCGGGTCTCGTATGCGACGAGCAGCACCACCAGCACCAGCGCCAGCAAGGCGAAGGCGAGAAGGTTGTTCTCCGCGAAGCTGAAGGCCTTCTTCGGGGCCTTCACCACTGTCTCGACCACGTCAGCCATACCCGCCTCCGGCGCAAAGGGAATTGAACGTTCCCCTCGACGTTCGGCTGTCCGTCGGTGGCTGCCGGTCAGAAAGATCGCCACCGTCGCTGACGGCGCATCATCCGGTCAGAAGCGGTAGACGAGGTGGTCCCACTCGAGGCCGGGGACCCAGAGGACGAATTCTCCCCGCGCGAGCTTCGGCAGGACGTCGACCAGGTCGGCGTCGAGGAGGAGGGTGTTCCCCAGGTAGTTGCTCGAGCGGGCGTCCAGATGCAGGAACGCGATCGTCGTCGACTGGTCGAAGATCTCGTCCGGGCATCGCTTCGGCTGCTGGTTCGTCCAGGTGAGGCAGCCGCGGAGCTGCCGACCCTGCGAGGAGAACCAGCGCACGGTCGGCGCCCGCCAGGACCGTCCGCCGTCCGTCAGGCAGTTGTCGAGCTCGCCCACGTTGAGGAGCACGCGGAGCTGCTCCTTCTGCAGCAGGCGCTTGCCCAGCAGCGCCACCTCCTCAGCCGGGCACTCGACGTCGTTGAGCACGTCCCCGCGGTAGACGAGGTGGCGGTGGTGCTCGGCGGCCGCCGGCGCCGGCGCCGCGGCCGCGGTGACGAGCTCGAGCCCGTCGAACTCCGCCTCGCGGCCCTTGACGTCGTGGGTGAGGACCAGGTCGACCAGGTCGCGATCGAGCGCCGCCTCGATCACCGCCCGCTGGTGGTACGTCTTTCCGTACCCCGGCGCCCCGAGGGCGCCGTGCCTGAATCCCTCGCCGTGCTCCTCGAGGGGTCGAAAGATCAGGTCGAGCGCCGCCGCGCGCGTTCCCTTTTTCGGCGGTACCACGCGCGGTTCTTTCGAGCGTTCCGTCGGGGCTGCCATCGCCGATCACATTCCGCGCAGCGGCCGTTGCGACGGAGGCGGGTGAAGGGGACGCGGCAGTCGCGGCAGCGCCGGTGCGCGCGCACCCGCGGCTCGGGCGGGTCCTCGAGCCAGGTTCCGCACACGGAGCAGACGTGCGGCTCGAGCGTCACCCACCGCCACCTCCATCCCCACTCGCTCGCTCGGGTCGCACGTTTGCTCCGTCTGCTGGCGGGAGCTCCTTCGCCTTCGGCTTCGGCAGCGGCTTGCCCCCCATGTACATCCCGACGCCGGCGACGGCGGACCCGAGGGCGATCTTTCCCCACGGTCCTATGTCCGTCTTGCCGAACCAGTCGGCGCCCTTCTCCTCCCAGCCTTCCCGCACGAGGGCGATCTCGTCGTCGTCCATGTCCTCGGGCTCGCGCCCCGCCCACCTGCAGGCCCGCTTCAGCCCGCCTTCGGTGAGGTAGCTCATCGCCTTGGAGAACACCTCGTATAGCTTCCGCGCCTTCGCCTTCGCCTCCTCGGCGGTCGCCGGCGGCGAGCTCGGGGCGGCGGCCGCCGGCGCCGGCGTGCCGAGCGCTCGACTGAGGGCCTCGCCGATCGGCCGCCGGATCGGGATGACGTTCGAGGGTGCGGCGCCGGGCTGAACCGACGGCTGTCCATCCGGCGGCGGACCGGCCGGAGACGCCAGCGCCGGGGACAGTAGCGGCGTCGGCGCTGACAGCCGCCGGTTGAGCTCGGCGACGGCGCGCTTGAGAGCCTCGTCGGGCTCGAGCGCGCGGGTATCCCACGTGACCTTGCGGCCGCCCTCGCGCCAGCTCGCGCGCAGGAACCCGCGCGGCTTGCCTGCCCGCTTAGAGCGCCAGAGGCGAATTGCTGGCGTCGGCACGCGGGAGCCTGTCCTTCACTCGTTCGTAGATCGCCGGCGCTTCTTCGGCGAGTGCCTCGTGCACCTTCCGCCAGTTCCCGCCGACGTAGCCGTCGACGAAGATCTGGCCGAGTGCCTCTTTCAGCAGCCGGCCGGTGTCGGGCGACAGCCGGGACGTGCACGCGAGGCAGTCGAGCGCGCCGAGCAACCCGTGCTCGAACTCGTCGCGCAGCTTGAGCGGCTCCGCCCGGTAGGCGGTGATCGCCTCAGCGACCTTTCGGCTGAGCCTGCTTGCCATAGAGCCGCCGCCGGATCCCCGCCATCACCACCGCGGCCGCGATCTTCCGGCCGACGCCGGCGACCACCACCACCGCCAGGGTGCCGGTGGCCGCCTCGAGGACGTGCTGCCAGTTCACCCGGACGACGTCTCCGTCTTCTCCTCGACGTCCTCATCCTCGTCCTCGACCAGGTCGCCGCGCGCGCCGAGCTCGGCGTCGACGAACGGCCGGGCGAGCTTGTCGAGCACCCCCTGCGGCCCGCCGATCGTCGGGCGGAGCTCCGCCTCGCGCTCGATCGCGTCCGCGACCTTGGGGTACTTCGCCGCCACCGTCTGCAGGTCGCGGAACGCCTGGTAGGAGTCCACGCCGTCGCGCAGGCACTCCTCCCTGATCACCTCCGTCAGCCGCTTTGCCGCCATGGGATCACCTCCGACCCCTGGGCATCGGCGGAGGCGATCGAGATCTGCACCTGGTCTCCGGCGCGGAACATCCCGGCGAGCTCGGCGGCGGAGATCGCCCCGCCCCCGGGCCCGGCCGTCACCTGCAGCTCGACCAGCAGGCGGAAGGGCTCGTCACTCAGCGGGCGGCGCCGGAGCTCGAGGAGCCTGAACCACCCTGGCATTCCAGTGGCGGATCCTCGCACGGGTTGCGAGGACGTCCTCGAAGGAAGCGCTCGAGGTGTCGCCGGGCGGAGGGGAAAAGGTTCCTTTACCGACGCACTGCCCGGCGCACGTAGTTACGAGGGGTTACGCGCCGCTCCCGGGGGGTCCCTTTTTCCCCTCGTCCGCGTCGTCCTCCTCGTCGGCGAGGCGGCTCATGAACGGGAGCAGCCCGAGCACCAGGGCCAGCCCTCCCGGCAGCAGCGCCAGCAGCGACCGCCCGCCGGCGTGCAACCAGAGCGCGGTGCCGGCCATGCCGGAGAACGTCGTCCCGATCCAGAACCCGACGCGGAAGCCGAATCGATCGGGGCGCTGGTCGCTCATGAGACGCGCTCGCGTCGGCCGTCCGGGTGGAACACCTCGAGGTCCTCGCGCGCGACGAAGCGGACCAGACGGATGTTGCGGAGCCCGAACTTGGCGAGGTCGCGGCCCTCCCTCTCGAGCATTTGCCGCCGCTCCTCGATGGTCCTGCCACCCTCGACGGTCCGGTCGGCGTCCGTGACGATCGCCGGGAGGTCCGGCCCACCCCGGCCGTAGATCATGCACAGCCCCTCGCCCTCCTCGTTGTCGGCCAGCAGGACGTAAATCGCCTTCACCTTGATCATGCGCTCCCGAACTTTCGAGGCCGGCCGAGCTTCACCCCCCGCCGGGCGGCCGCCTCGAGGCCCAGCCGGGTGTTCTCCCTGATCGTCTCCCGCTCGAACTCGGCGAAAGCGGAGAGCAGCCGTCGCATCAGGTTCGCCAGTGGGCCGGCGTGCCGCCCGACCTCGAGGCCCTCCGAGGTCGAGTAGAACGTCACCCCCGCCCCCTCGAGCTCGGCGAGCTGGATCTCGAGGTCGAGCGCCGACCGCCCGAAGCGGGACAGCTTCCAGACGATCACCTGCTCGACCTCGCCGGCCCGCACGAGCTCGAGCACGCGCAGCAGGCCCGGCCGGTCGTTCTTCCGGCCGGACCCGGTTTCCTCGATCTCCTCGACCAGGTCGAGGCCGCGCAGCGCCACCGCGCGCCGGAGCTCCTCCCGGGCGTTGTCCGGGTGCTGGTCGATCGTGCTCACCCGGTGGTAGGTGACCGCCCGGGGACGTCCGGGGGACGTCCCCCTGGACGTCCGGGGGGGCGAGAAAGATCTCCGCTTCGTTTTTTCCCTCTTCACGGGCTCCACTCCGGGAGCCACCCGGCCCCCTGTTGCCAGTTGTGCCAGCGGCCGTCGATCAACTTGCGCCGCTTCTCGGGCGGCACCTCGTCGGCGCCGGCGCCCCGGGCGAGCCGCCGGAGCAACCGGAGGAGCTCCTCGTTCTGTTTCTCGAGGCGGTCGAGGCGCGCCAGGATGTCCCCCCGCTCGATCACGACGATCGCTCCCTCGGGTTGACGAGGCCGGCGGCGTACGACTGCCAGTCGGGCGGCCCGCCCCGCCAGCGCGGCGACGGCTCGAACACCTCCGGCGCATGCACGGTCGGCGGCGGCGGCTCCCCCCGCGGCCGCGCCGCCCGCCAGCTCGCCGCCCGCAGGAAGTTGATCCCCGAGGGGATGTACCAGGGGGTCCGCACCCATGCGTCGCTCCGCTTGCGCCGCTCGAGCTCGGCCACCACCAGGTCGGCCTCGCCCTCGAGGTCGTGCGCCACCCAGTGCTCGAGAGCTCGCTCTCTCCAGACCACCCAGACGCGCGGATCCCTCGGCTGCCGCTGCTTCGGGACGGGCATCGCCGCCCACCACCTCTCAAAGCCCTCCGGTCCGGCCTCCGTCGGGTGATCACTGCTGGGCGGGCCCTCCGTCGGGTGATCACTCCGATCCGGATCCGGGTGGTCCGGAGGTCTCCGACGGGGGGGCCGGGGAGCGGAAGGGGCGGATGCACGACGCGGCGCGGGTCCCGGATCCGGAGTCAGTTGACTGGTCAGTCGACTGGTCAGTGGGGGGTGAAGGTAGGATCTTTGGGTACTTAGGTCCGATCCGGTCCCCCCACCCCCAGGTCGATCCGGTCCCCCCACCCCCCCTGCGCAGCCGTTCAGGTGATAGGCGTTCGGGTCGTAGCCCCGCGCCGCCATCATCGCGGGGATCTGCACGGCGCAGAGGCCGCGGATCCGTCGCTCGTGCCCGTAGACGTACTCGAGCACGCGCAGGTCCTCACCCTCCCAGCGGACGAGGTCGCGCTCCTCGAGGCGGCCGACGAGCTGCCGGTCGATCCCCGCCTCGAACCGCCAGCGCGCCTGGCCCCATCCCTTGCAGCCGGTGATCAGGCCCCCGTGCGCGCGGCGGTAGGCGAGCGCGAGGAGGCGCGTGTTCGCCCCCTCGAGGTGGAGGGGGAGAGCGAGCCGCGCCGGCGACAGCGCGTGCTCAACGTCGTGGAGGGCGGACCGGAGCGAGAACCTCACAGTTCACCGCCGAGCGCCGCGCGCCGCTGGTGGTAGCTCGCCTTGGGGCAGTGCAGGCGGTGGTCCGTCCACCGCGGCCCCTCGTAGTCCTCGGGGGCGAGCTGCACGAGCTGGCCGGACACCGGCCGCTCGAGCTCGTCGACCTCGTAGCAGAGCACGAGCTTCCCCGCGAGGTCGACCTGCGCCTCGACGGCGATCGCGTCGCCGCGCGCGCCGACCGCGAAGAGGAACTTCGTCCCGCACCCGCAGGTGTGGATCCGCGGCCCCTCGTCGGTCGGGGTGTACCCGGTGTGCCGCCGCCGGGCCATCAGGCTACCCCCGCGCGCAGCGCCCGGCAGCGGTTGGCGGCGTCGACGAACATGTCCGCCACCCGCTCGGCGTCGTCAGCCGAGACCGCCCCGCGGATCCCCAGCCCGCCCGCCCGCACCTCGAACGCCACCACCCCCTCGAGGAGGGCGTCCTGGTCGACCTCGATCGTCAGGTCGACGTCCTCGAACCGCAACCGAGGCATCACCGCACCTCCGGCAGGCGGAGCACGATCCTCAGCGTGTTGACCGCCGCCGCCGCCTTCGCCCTCTCCGCCAGCGAGCTATCGACCCTGGCGCCCTCGAGGAGCAGCACCACCCGTCGCGCGTGTCGCTCGACCTCGCGCAGCCGGTTGACCTCCTCGAGGAAGGGCGTCCCCCGCGCGAACTCCTCCAACGTCTGAGGCATCAGCGCACCCCCGCGGCTCGGGCCTGCTGCGCGTGGTATGGGCAGAGGTCAGCGTCCGGGCCGGTGCGCGTCCGGTGCAGGTCGCAGAGACGCAGGTCGCAGGTGCGCCCGTCCTGGTAGGCCTCGAGCTTGTGATCGCAGAGCGCGACCCCCGAACGTCGGCAGCCGCTGACCTGGCAGCGCGCGGCCCGGGCCCGGCCCCGGCACACGATCACCGCCCCGCCGCCGGGCAGCTTGATCGTCTCGCAGGCCATCAGAGCACCATCCCGGGGCAGGCAACGTCGGCGCAGTCGAGCCGGCCGGGCGCCGCGGGCATCCCGCAGCAGCAGGCGGGGTGATCGCCCGGCAGCTCGAACCAGACCACGCCGCGGACGGTGTCGACGAACCCCGGGTTGAACGCGGGGTGCTCACCCGCGAGGCGAGTGGGGTCGAGGGCGGGGTGCTTGCCGGCGTGGAGATAGACGTCAGCGGGGCGGTCGCGGCGGTCGGTCGAGGGGCGGTTGTCGGTCGAGGTCGGTTTCGGTCGCATCTTCGCGTCTCCCTGTGCTAGGGAGAAGCCGAGGTAGCGAGCGTGCTGTGCCAGGACTGGTCGTAACGCAAGTTACGACGTAGAGTGAGGCTGAAAATCCGTGTGTAGACAGTTCGACTCTGTCCCTGGGCACTGGCAGGCGCGCCCCCAAGCGCGCCGCCAATCATGCTCGCCCTCGGCGTCTCCGGTCATCGTCTGAAGGGGTCCGAGGTCGGGTAGGCGGTCCCGGTGCTATCAACACCGGGCCGCCGCTTTGTTCATCCGCCGGCGGGCGGGGCACCTCCGGGTGAGGGTGAGCTCGAGGACACGGCCTCGCAGCGATGGTTGAGGAGCACCGCCTCGCGGAGCTCCTCGTAATCGTCGTCCCGACCGGGGCTGTCGAGGTACGCGAGGACGGCGCGCTCGATCGCGCGGAGCCGCTCGAGCTCGGCGCGCTCGCTCGCGGTCAGGTAGTCCTCGTCGATCACTCGGCGCCTCCCGGCTCAGCGGCCATCGACTCGAGGTCGGCGGTCACCTCCTCGAGCTGCGGCGGCAGAGCGTGCGCGTAGGTCCTGGCCATCATCGCGGGGCTGGAGTGTCCCGCGAATTTGCACAACGCGGGCGTAATTCCGCGCCGACGGGCGGCCCAGCTCAGCCCCGTATGACGGAGATCAATCGCGTTGAGCTCGGGCAACCCGAGACGTCGGCAGTGGAGAGGCAACGTGGTTTTTCTGCTCGGCCAGGGCCGAACGATCGGGTCCGCCGTCCGCGGCCGCTCCCGCTCAAACTTGTCTCGCAGCACCTTGAGGAGCGGCGCCGGACAGCGGACCCTGATCGCCTCTCTACGATTCTTCGTGTTCCTGATCAACATCGTCCCCCGTTGGAGATCGACGTCGAGCCAGGTCATCCGGTCGACGTCGCTCGCGTGCTGGCACGTCCAGAGGCAGAGCCAGAACCACTCGGCGCGATGGAGCGGGAGCGAGGCAAAGAGGCGCTCAGCGTCCGCGAACGTCTCGAGGTAGCGCTGGCGCGGCCGCCAGGGGGCGAGCACCACCGGGAACGCCGGGACGCGCGCGATCCGCCGGCGGCGGTGGGCGAGCTCGAGCGCCCCGCGGAGCGTGCTCAGCCGCTTGCGCATCGTCGCGGGTCCGGCGGCCCGCGCGGGGCGCGGGCCGTTGGCGTGCCGGTCGAGGAGCTCCTCGTCGACTTGGGCGAGCTCGAGCTCGGCGCCGAGCACCCGCTGCCAGTAGCGCACGTGCGCGCGCTGCATCTCGAGCGTCGCCGGCGATCGGACGTGGTCGCGGACCCGCTGCGCCGTCTGCTCGAGGAGCTCCTCGAGGGCTTCGGCGAGGGTGACGTGGTGGTGGGGCTTCGGTAGGCTGGTCATCGACGCCGGCGTTCGAGCGCTGGGGTCCAGGGAGCTGACCTCGTCGGGGGGTGCAACCTCCGACGGGGTCGAGCTTCCACTCTACAGCAGCCGGCGTGCCAGGACGCAGACGAGACGGCGGGCGGGGTGGGAGGCCGGCGCCGTGCCGGAACTGCGCCATGACGCGGCCCGGTTTCCGGCCGGGTGGCCGGCCCGCCGATACCCCCCTCCATGAAGCCCGGGTGGCAAACGTCGGAGTTCTGGCTGTCGGTGGCGGCGTCGGTCTGGGCGGTGGTGGGGCACGCCCTCCCCGCGACCGCGCAGGCGGTGGTGGTGGCGGTCGCCTCGGGCGCCTACGCGGTGGGGAGGGCCATCACCAAGGCGGCGCACGCCGCCAAAGCGCCGTAGCTCGCGCTGGCGGGGCGTTCGGGCCGGGGGGGGCGCCCTCGCCCCTCCCGCGCGGCCGCGCGCGTCCTGGCGCGTCCTGGTGCGCGGTTACTCGGTGCGTCGCCAGACGGCGACCAGGAACAGCACCGCCGCCAGGACG